>QGCX01000066.1_pt1 | contig 26585 bp, 21 predicted proteins | sample 4708031 | NCBI WGS metagenome assembly QGCX01 (sample SAMN08941163, study PRJNA450518) | Sediment metagenome, whole genome shotgun sequencing project. | reverse complement strand
CATTTACGGTGGCCGTTAGATCACATGGCTTCGTTGTCTTGTGCCAACTCGCCTCCAGCCTACGCCTCATATGATGTTTTTTTTCATCAGCTCGCCCTCTCTTTACATAAAAAGGCGTCCGGCTTCCTTTAGACATTCCCTCGCGGTAATGCCCTTGCCATTCGCTAGTAGTTAGCGTTTAATAATTTAAATGTTATTAAACGGTGACCTTCCTACAGAGGACTTTCACCTCATTAGTTCATGCCCATGCTGGGCGTACACAAGGCCAGGCACGGCGACGTCTTTTCCGTTGCGGCTTCGCCTTCACTACAAAGCCGCGGGTGCTGGCGGCGTTAATTTTCAAAGGTGACGAATTGAACAAAGGCCGTGCTTTTCTTTTGACTGGTAAAGTTGCAAGTGGAAAAACGACATATGCTCGTAAAATTGAAGCCGACGGGGACGCTGTATTTCTCTCAATCGATGAGTTACAACTGAGTATTTTCGGGAGCTCGCCTACACGCGAAGAACTCGATAACTCGTATGAAGGAGCTCGCACTTATCAATTTAACGAAGCACTAAAATTTCTAAATAACGGAATTGATGTTCTATTTGATTGGGGCTTATGGAATAAGTCTGAAAGGCAAAAATATAGAAAGCTACTTGAAAGCCATGGTTTCGAGGTTGAAGTAATCTATTTCAAAGTATCAGATGAAACGCGCATGAAATGGAATGCATATAGGAACTCAGGAAATGATAATGCGTCATTTAAAATTGAGCCCCATGACGTTAAGTTATTTGATTCAATGTATGAAGAGCCTTCAGACGATGAATACGATCATTTGGTGGCGCAATAAAAATTAACAATCACAGGCAATGGACGCGAAAAAGCCCGCGCTAATGCTGCGAGCGTTAGCTTTTATCTGTAGAGTCGTCAAATATAAGGAAATGTATGAAGATTATTAGAACTCTTTCTATTGGTGATTTTATCACTAGACATTGGCTAATAAGGCCGCTCTCTTAGTCATTAATGCTGCTAAGGTGAGCGTCGATGATAGACGCTATTGGTTTATCACGATGCCAATACCTACGCTTTGGTTAGATTTGTTGTAATCAATCAGTGATTCACCGTAACCATTGAAGTACTTCATATAGAAGGCAATTTCAGAGGTGAGGCGATAAGCCCAACGTAGATCGAGAGCACCTTTGTTATCGCGTTTAAGATTGTTTCTGGCCAACACGCTTAAGCGGTGGTCGGGGTTTAGCTGCCAATGGGCACTGAGTTCGCCATAGCCGTAATACTCTTCAATGTTCGGATTATCATCGTCATCAGCATCTTCTTTAAGGCGGTACCATGGCTTAAGCGCCACTTCTACTGGTCCTGCGTCAAAGGCAAACTCAGCATACAGACGATTCCAAGACCGAGAACGCAGTTCTGACTGGCCGTTGGATTCATGAACAAAGCCCAAGCGAGCCCATTTTAGTATGGCTGCTAGTTCTGGTGCATTGGTGGCATTCCATTGATAGAAAAACTCGGGTTCGTAATTGGTCTCTCTAATCGCATCTTCACTGCTTTGGTAGGCCTGCCAAAAAGTTTGTTGGGTGTAGGCAAAGTTGAGGTTGTCGCTCTTAGTAAATAAATGGAAGGGTAGGGTAAAACGAAAGCTGATTTGAAATTCAACTTCAGAGTTTTTAGGTTTTTTACCACGCAGCCCATTCGCTAGATCAGGCCTAGCTGGGTCGGGGTTATATTTAAACGCTAGCAAATAGTTATCTCTAAACATGCTTAGCCCACCGTAAGTCCATTTACCGCTGTTTGACATCATTTCGCGGCCGTCACCAATGCGATTGAGGGCCACTCCTAAACCAAAGCTTTGGTTATGAATGTTGTAGTCCAGCATCGACTCGCCATAACCATTAAAATATTTAGCGTAAATAGATAGTGAGGGATTAAAACAATAAGAAAAGCGGAGGTCTATGGCACCCTTGTTAGCTGATTTAAGGTTGTTGCGTCCCATTGCGCTGAATCGATGGCTACATTGGTCATCGCCAAATAGGTAACTAATGCTTAATTCGCCATAACCGTAGTAGTCGGTAAACTCGTCGCCATTGTTAACTTCTGAGCCAAAGGGTAGCCAAGGTTTAATGCTCATCAGCCAGTGATTGTAAGAGGCATCAAATTGCAGGTAAATACGTTCCCAACGACGATCAAATTCTCCAGTTGAGCCATTAGATTGATGGCTCAGGCCAACACTGGCTGCGCGTAATAGCCAGCGGTTTTGGGCTACGCTAAATTGCTTAGGCCGCCAAGTATAGATTAATTCCGGTTCGTAGCTGGTATCACGGAAGGGGGCTGAAAATGGCTTGTTATATACCTGCCAAAAACTCTGTTGGGTATAAGCAACGCTAAAGTAGTCTCGTTGGCTAAGTAAGTTTTCAGCCAAAATCAGCTTACCACTAAATTGAAACTCGGCTTCTAATTTGTCGATAGCCTGGTCCGAGTTTTGTACTTGCCTAGCCAAGCGCGGAGAGTAATCACTTAAATTGGCTGGGCTAGGATTGTATTTAGCGAATAGGATGTAGGTATCGCGGTAAGTCACCAATCGTGGACCTTGACTGGCTTCTACGTTGAGCGAGCTAAGTGTTAAAGACCAAGCAAGTAAAGCAAGCAACTGTTTTTGCATAACATCCCTGTATATCCAGAAAGGCCATTTGTTCAATGGCTTACGCCAAGCGAACATCTTGAGTTATGTAAGCATGGTAGCGAGGAATCAGCGAAGAAGCGAGCTAGTAAAGATAAATATCACACTGAAGCGTAGTGGATTACTACTTTGCCGTTTAGCTGTTTCTACTTGGCAATATGTTAATTGTTTGTTGTAATCGTTTTTATTTACTCATATATAGGTGGTATGGCCATTTCATCTGTTAGCCCGCTTGGCGAAAATACCTATCAATTACATTCGAGCTTGCCTGTTGAGGCTTTTCCTGCTCGCTCGCCTTTTTGTGCCCCTATTTTTTTACAAGCTTTGGAGCAACAAGCTTGTGTTGGTCACAATAGTGGTTGGCAGGTTTGTCATATTGAACTGCCTCAAGCTCAAGTGTTGATGCCCAGCTATATCAAAACTCATAGTTATGGAGAATACGTGTTTGACTGGGCATGGGCCGACGCCTTTCACCGCTATGGCTTGCTGTACTATCCAAAACTAGTAACGATGCAACCGTTTACTCCAGTGAGTGGAGATAAACACCTCGGGCCCGAGCTAACCCCAGCAATGCTGGCGCAATGGGCGGATAGCGCAAAAGATATTTGTCAGCAAAAGCAACTTAGCTCTTGGCACTGTAATTTCATTACCGAAGCTTTGGCCGAACAAATGGCACAGCAAGGAATGCTGATACGCCATGGGGTACAGTTTCAGTGGTTTAATCGTGGTTACCGCGACTTTCATGACTATGTAACCAACTTTACTTCACGTAAGCGAAAGATGGTGAACAAAGAACGCCGTCTAGCACAAGCTGCTGTAGACGAAATTCACTGGCGTTATGGTGATGATCTTAGCTCGTCGCAGTTACAGGCTTTTTATCAGTGTTATCAATCCAGCTATCTTAAGCGCGGCCATAAACCTTATTTATCACTAGGCTTTTTCCAGCAGCTATGTGAGCAAATGGGAAGTTCGATGTTATTTGTGCAAGCAGAGCAAGCACAACAAGTTGTTGCCAGCGCGTTATTCTTTTTTGACCAAACGACCTTGTACGGTCGTTATTGGGGCTGCACTCAAGAACTTGAGATGCTGCATTTTGAATTGTGTTTTTATCAGGGGATTGAATTTGCGTTGACCAAGGGGCTCAATGAGTTTCATCCTGGTACTCAAGGTGAACATAAGCTATTACGAGGTTTTGAGCCTGTCATTACTTATTCTGCTCACTATATTGCCGACCTTGCCTTTGCTAAAGCCATTGCCCAATTCTGTGAAGAAGAGCGAAGCTACATGGCAAGCTATCAACAGCAGTGTCTCTCTTTGTTGCCTTATAAACAACAACGTTAATCATTTGGTGTTTATTGGGCTCTTATGAGTACATATGTGGTGGAGGTGTTTAGCGTCAGTAAATGAAGAATAGTCTTGCTATATATAGCCGCAATATGGTACTCATTGTTTAATATTTATACTTATCAAGTGGTTAACTAAGTAAACTTCTCCATTTTGTCGATAAAGTTATACTTGGCAAAGTGAACAGCTTGAGGCTCAAAGGATGATCTCATGAGGGTCGTTGAACGGTGGATTTATAGGCTGCAGTGGCGAAGCTAAAGGAAGGCGAATGGAATATTCATGGCTGTTAATTACAGCTTTCTTAGTATTTATCATGCAGGCAGGTTTTTTATGCCTCGAAACCGGTAAAATTCGCAGTAAAAATAGTATCAACGTTGCCGCCAAAAACATCTCTGATTTTATTATTGCCGTTCTTATTTATTGGGCTTTTGGTTTTGCATTGATGTTTGGCGAAAGTGAAAATGGCCTTTGGGGAAGTAGTGAGTTCTTCTTTGGCGACCAGCAAAGCCCCTATCAAATTAGTTTCTTTCTATTTCAAACCATGTTTTGCGGTACGGCTGCTACTTTGCTATCTGGTGCTGTAGCCGAGCGAATGTCTTTTGTTGGCTATTTGACTATTTCCTTAGTATTAAGTGCGGTGATTTATCCGGTGGCTGGGCACTGGGCATGGTCGTCGGTTTACATAGAGGGGAACGCTGGCTGGTTAGAGCAATTTGGTTTTGTTGATTTCGCTGGTTCAACCATTGTGCATTCGGTGGGGGGATACGTGGCCTTAGCCGCTATTGTGATTATTGGCCCACGTATTGGCCGCTTTGACAATCAACAAAGCATGCCAGTGGGTAATAACCTACCGATGTCGGTGTTAGGTACTTTATTACTATGGTTGGGCTGGTTTGGTTTTAATGGCGGTAGTACTTTAGTGCTAAATGACCAAGTTCCAAAAATTGTTCTTAATACTTGTTTAGCAGCGGTGGCAGCTGGTTTAGTTAGTTCCCTATGTCATTATCGGGCGCATCGTTTTTTTGATGTGGGCTATATCTTAAATGGGGTTATTGCCGGTTTAGTTTCCATCACGGCGGGGTGTCACGTGATGTCGGCTAAGGCCGCGTTAGTGGTGGGTTTGATAGCGGGGTTAGTACTCTATTTAGGCACATTGTGGCTGGAAAAGTTAAAAATAGATGATGCCTTGGGGGTAGTACCTGCTCACTTATTTGCTGGAATATGGGGCACTTTTGCTGTGGCTATATTTGGCAACCTTTCGTTAATTGGCACCGGTTTGAGTCGTGCAGAGCAAGTGTACGCTCAGCTTCTAGGGATTGTTAGCATCGGTGTATACAGTTTAAGTCTGTCCTTTATTCTATTGTCGTTGATTAACCGAGTTATACCTTTGCGAGTATCCAGAGAAGATGAGTTGCAGGGCATGAATGTGTCCGAGCATCACGCCTCTACTGAGCTAATCGATCTGCTTGACTCTATGGCCAGCCAGCAGCGAAGAGGGCAGTTTTCAGAGCCCGTGCCAGTAGAGCCATTTACCGAAGTAGGACAAATTGCCAGCCAATACAATCAAGTGATAGATCGTGTTAATGATGAAATCTCTAAAAGGGATAACGCCATTGAGAGTTTTCGCGCTAGCGAAAAGCGCAAGAGCGCGATCTTAGATTCGTCTATGGACAGTATTATTACGATCGACTTAGAAGGGCTAATCATTGAGTTTAACCCTGCGGCCGAACGGACTTTTGGGTACCTTAAAGAACAGGTGATGAACAAAAGCTTCATTACTCTGTTTGTGTTACCTAAAGATCAACAAGAAGTGGCGAGTAGCTTAGCGTTTAAGTTTTCAAGCTCGCAGGGCTTGCTCAGGCATCGGCGCAATTCCATAACCCTGAGTCGCCATTCGGCGCATGAGTTTCCCGCGGAAATTACCATTACTGGCGCGTCTTTTGGTAGCAATATGGACAACGAATTTACGCTGCATATACGTGATGTTACTCGTCAATTAAAGTTACGCGATAAATTGCGTCAGTTGGCCTATAGCGACCCTTTAACTGGTTTGTATAACCGCACCTACTTAATGGAAGCGTTAAACAAGATAGCCTTGCGTAACCACGAAGGGCGTAGCCAAGTATTACTGTTTTTCATGGATTTGGATCGATTTAAAAAGATTAACGACACGCTTGGCCATAAGGCTGGAGACGAATTACTCTGCGAAGTGGCCAGGCGTTTAGTGGATGTCACTCGCGCCAGCGACATTATCGCCCGTTGGGGGGGAGATGAGTTTGTGATTTTATTTACCGACTCGGTGAATATCGACCTTGCCCATAAAAAAGCCAATGCGATTCTATCGACTATGCGCCAACCGTTAGCACTCGATGGAAGGGTGATCAATATCCCTACCAGTATTGGTGTCGCTTTTGCCGATGTGGCTGAAATTAAAGCAGAACAATTAATTCAACATGCCGATATTGCCATGTATTACGCTAAGCAACGTGGTCGTGATAATTATCAATTGTTTGAAGATGAAATGGCCCATAAGGCAGCACGAAGCTTTGATTACGAGCAAGAGATGCAAAAGGGCTTGAGTGAGCATCAACAGTTTTCTATTGTGTATCAGCCTAAGGTGACTGCCGATTCGCGCTTAGTAGGTTTAGAGGCCTTAATGCGCTGGAATCACCCTCAAGAGGGAAATATTTCGCCTAGCGAGTTCATTCCGTTAGCTGAAGAGTCAGATTTAATTATTCAGCTAGGTGAATTGGCCATTTCTCAGGTTTGCCAGCAGTTGTTTGTTTGGAAAAAGTTGGGTTATCCCAGCACCGTAGTGTCGGTAAACGTTTCAGGTAAACATTTAGTATCTGGTCGTTTGGAGCCCTATGTTAGTCAGATACTGCAAGAGTATAAGCTGAGCGGGGAACTGTTAGAGTTTGAAATTACCGAAGGTGTATTGTTAAGCGATATTGAGCGCTGTATCGAAGTCATGTCTGGTTTGAAACAGCTTAACATTCAAATATCGGTAGATGATTTTGGTACCGGTTATTCGTCTTTAAATTATCTGAAACGCTTACCCATTGATGTACTTAAGATTGATCGCTCGTTTGTTGAAGAGTGTGCTAGTACCGTGGAAGATGGACAGATTTGTTCCACAATCATCAACCTTGCTAATAATTTAGAACTGACGACGGTTGCTGAAGGTGTAGAAACCCAAGCTCAGCTAGATTTTCTTCAGCATCATGGTTGTAGCGTATATCAAGGTTTCTATTTTTATCGTCCAATGTCGGCTGATGCGATTACTCAATTATTGTTACGCCAAGAACATTTATCGATAGCCGAAATGACCTTGGACGAAAGCTAGAAAGTATTATTGCTTGGGAGTGTGGGAGTGAAATAAGCAAAGGCGAGCATGTGTAGCTCGCCTTTGTGTTACTAAAATTGGCGTTGGTGTAAGCGTACGTTGAGCATTCTTAACACGGCCTGAATACCGGCAAACACTTGGTTTGAGTTAATCCCACGGGTGTGAAACTGTTTGTTGTCATCAGCCCATTGAATAATACACTCGGTCAAGGCGTTAGCTTTACCTCCCGGCGGAATACGAACTTCATAGTCAAGTAGTTCTGGCATGCTGAGTTCGGCTTTACGCAGTGGTTTTTCTAAGGCCTTCATGAAGGCATCAAAGCCACCATTACCGTGCCCAGAGCTCTTATAGACTTCTTCGCCAATTCGCAGGCGAATATTGGCAGAGGATTCTAAATCTAAACCACTGGTAATCGAGCAATTAAGCAGCTCAATATGCGCAAAATCGTTACTTTCCATAATGTCGGCAATAATAAAGGGCAAATCTGCCGGAGTAATAGTGGCTTTTTGATCGCCAAGCTGCACAATTTTGTTTAATAGCTTTTGCTGATTCTCTGGGGAAAGTTCGATTTCCATCACTTCTAAATTTTTGATAATCGAGGCTTTTCCTGCCATTTTACCAAGAGCGTAACTGCGTTCGCGACCAAAGCGCTCAGGACTTAATTCGGTCATGTATAGATCACCCTTTTGGTCACCATCGGCATGGATACCTGCAGTTTGGGTGAATACATCAGCGCCAACAATGGGGGTATTTGCCGCTAGGCGTTTGCCAGAAAAGCTTTCAACCAACTTAGCGATGTTATGAATTTCGCTTTCATCGATATTGAGTTCAAAACCCAGTTTATCTTTTAGTACCACCGACACTTCTGCTAAGGAAGCATTACCAGCGCGTTCGCCTAAGCAGTTCATTGTGCAATGAATCGCCTCTACGCCCGCTTCGGCAGCAGCCATGGCGTTAGCGGTGGCTAAACCGTAATCGTTATGAGGGTGGAAGTTAAACTTCACCCCTGGGAAACGACTAATCATGTCGCTAAGGCTGGCATAAACTTCTTTAGGAGCCATCACCCCTAGGGTATCGGGTAGCATGAAATGATTGATACCTTGATTTTGCAATGCATCAACTAGTTGGTATACATAATCTGGGCTATTGGCATAGCCATTTGACCAGTCTTCTAGATATACATTCACGCTTAAACCTTGATTTCGGGCATAGCTGATGGTGTGGCGAATGTCTTCAATATGCTGTTCTAGAGTTTTACCCAGCTGATTTTTGCAGTGATTAAGGCTGCCTTTGGTGAGCAAGTTAATCACTTTCGCGCCGGACTCTACGATCCAATCAACGCTTTTGTTTTTGTCGACAAAGCCTAAAATTTCAATTTTTTCTAAATACCCAGCCCCTTTGGCCCATTGGGTGAGTTGCTGTACAGCCGCCTTTTCGCCATCGGATACGCGCGCCGAAGCGACTTCGATGCGGTCGACTTTTAACGACTGAAGTAGGGCTTTACCTATGCTAACTTTTTCTTGGGGGAAATAGGACACACCTTGAGTTTGCTCGCCGTCACGAAGGGTTGTGTCCATGAGCTGTATTGAGCGTTGTTGCTCCATAAACTACGTCTCGCAGTGAAGATATTGGCTTGAAAGGCGCAGCAGGCGCTGCGCCAGACGAACAACTACGCGTTTGGCCAAAGCCAAGGTAGTTGTTGTTTATGTTTTTCTTCGAATTCGGCAATTTTATCTTCGAATTTCAAAGTCCAACCGATGTCATCAAGACCTTTTGACAAGGTTTCTTTACGGAAGGGATCAACATTAAACGCAATTTCTTTACCTGCTGGGGTTTGAATCAGCTGATTTTCTAAATCGATAGTAATTGAAATACCCGGTGCAGCTTCCACTTCATCCATTAACGCTTTTAAAGTGGGGGCATCGACGACGATGGGTAAAATGCCGTTTTTAAAGCAATTACTGAAGAAAATGTCAGCGTAGCTAGTTGAGATAATGGTGTTAAAGCCATAATCAGCAATTGCCCAAGGGGCGTGTTCACGCGAGCTGCCACAACCGAAGTTATCACCGGCAATTAAAACTTTCGCGCCGTTGAACTCTGGGCGGTTCAATTCAAATTCTGGGTTGTTGCTACCATCTTCTAGGTAGCGCCAATCGTGGAAAAGGTGAACACCAAAGCCGGTGCGCTCCACTTTTTTCAAAAATTGCTTGGCGATGATTTGGTCAGTATCAACGTTGCTTCGATTCATTACTGCAGCAACAGAGCTGTGTTTTTCATAAGGTTGCATAATTAACTCCAAAAATTTCACTCACATCGATAACTCAATGTGTTTACATTATTTCCAATTACGTAAATCGACGAACTTACCCTCTACGGCTGCAGCTGCGGCCATGGCAGGTGATACAAGGTGGGTACGTCCCCCTTTACCTTGTCGTCCTTCGAAGTTTCGGTTTGAAGTTGATGCACAACGTTGTTCAGGTTGAAGGTAATCACCGTTCATCGCCAAACACATTGAACAACCTGGTTCACGCCATTCCCAGCCGGCTTCAATCAGCACTTTGTCAATGCCTTCTTTTTCAGCTTGCTCTTTAACAGGGTAGGAGCCAGGTACAGCAATCGCCTGAACCCCAGGCGCTACTTTTTTACCTTTAGATACGGCGGCAATGGCGCGGAAGTCTTCGATACGGCCATTAGTACATGAGCCCACGAATACCACATCAACTGAGAAGTCGGTCATTTTCTTGCCGGCTTCTAGGCCCATGTAGTTTAGAGCGCTTTTAGCAGCTAAGGACTTAATTGAATCTTCAATTTGGGCTGGATCAGGAATAGCTTGATCCACTGGCAGAACTTGTTCAGGTGAGGTACCCCAAGTGACTTGTGGTGCAATTTCTGCTGCGTCTAATTCTACTACCGCGTCGTACTCAGCTCCTTCGTCGGTAGTGAGTGACTTCCAGTATTCTACAGCTTGATCCCAGTATTCACCTTGAGGAGCAAACTCTTTGCCTTCTAGGAAATCAAAGGTTTTTTGGTCTGGAGCGATAAGACCGGCACGTGCGCCACCTTCAATTGCCATGTTACATACGGTCATACGACCTTCCATGCTTAAGGCTTCAATTGCGCTACCTGCAAACTCGATAACATAACCAGTACCGCCAGCAGTACCAATTTTACCGATGATGGCTAATACAATGTCTTTCGCAGTAGCAAATTCAGAGAGTTCACCGTCTACTTTAACCAACATGGTTTTAGATTTCTTCTGTTGGATAGTCTGGGTGGCCATAATGTGCTCAACCTCAGAAGTACCAATACCAAAGGCCAATGCGCCAAAAGCACCGTGAGTAGCAGTGTGGCTATCGCCACAACAAACCACCATACCCGGGTGAACAAAACCGTGCTCTGGCACAACGATGTGAATTACACCGTTATTAGCATTGTTCATGTCGTATAAGTTGATGCTGTTATCGGCACAGTTTTGCGCCATAACTTCAATTTGTTTTTTGCCAATAGGATCAGGCAAAGATGCGCGGTCGGCTGCTTTAGTTGGAACACAGTGGTCCATAGTGGCCAAAATGCTGTGTGGGTTGCGAACCGGGCGGTTAGCTATACGCAGGCCTTCGAAGGCTTGCGGGCTAGTTACTTCGTGCATGAGGTGACGGTCAACAAAAAGGATAGATGCGCTACCTTTTGGTTCGTGGACAACATGCGCGTCCCAGATCTTTTCGTACATTGTTTTTTTCATGGCTTCCTTTACACCCTGTCTGTTGCTCTCACTCGCGCTTTTTTAGTTTATTAGTCAAGTTTAAAGCGGCTATTTTTAACGTAAAAACTGTTTCTTTTATCGGTTTGCAGATTATGCTTATTGTAGCCCTCAAATAGGCTGAAATAAGCACAATTAAGACCCGACATCATAAAACAACATCTCAGGGGCAGCAAGGGGCACGCATTAATCAATGGTGATTTGGCGGTGAAGCAATGCTTTTGCCAAATGAAAGCGCTGTCAGTCATAAAATTCATAAATAATCATGCTTTGTTAGTGAAAACTTAACTAGCTTTTGTTTTCATCACTCCAAATAATTGAACAAGGTGTCTTCCCGCCAGTGGCGAGGGAATGGCCACGGAGGTTGAATGAAAGCTTTTAAACTGGGTTTGTTGAGCGCGGCATTGGTGATGGCGGGGGGCTCGGCCAATTTGTCAGCGGCGATGATTAAAACGCCCTTGTATTTGAACTACGCAGACAGCGGCGTAAACGTCGACCAGCGACTCAAATTTGCCGGAAAGAGCCGCTATAAAGTGACCCTGCCGTTGGAAAAGAAAATTTATCAGATTCAAATTTCTGATGAAGGCCAGCAGTGTGGCCTGCGTTTTGGTCCTAGTGATAAAAATAAGTTGCGCTTTTCCAAGCCTCAAGCCTTAGATAACTGTGCTAATGACAAGTTTTTTGAGTTAAACATTCGTTTCGCAGGCAATTATGAACTGATCCTAGATAATAGTGATGCGGATAATCCCACTTTACAGGTATCACGCAAAGCGCAAGCTTCTACCTTTAAACGTAAGCCTCCTGCGGTGGATTGTATCGCTTGGGACGGTAAGCCGGTGACCGTGGATGTCAGCTCTAGCTTTAGCGAAGGGCAATTAGTTAAAGATTTCTACTCTGGGCAAACCCAAAAAGTAGCTAGTGGCAAGGTGACCATGCAGCCTGATCCAGCCAGTGGTGGGGTGTTACTGTTAGAGGCCGCCGATGCAAAAGATAGCGAATTCTCTTGGGATAATGCTAGCGTCTACTTCATCATGAACGATCGCTTTAACAATGGCGATACCAGCAACGATTTTCCTTTTAATCGTAAGGCCGATGGAAAGCAAGAAACGGGCACCTTCCAAGGTGGTGACTTTAGCGGTATTACAGCCAAACTCGACTACATTAAAGATTTAGGCATGAATGCTATTTGGGTAACCCCTATTGTTGAGCAAATTCATGGTTTTATTGGTGGCGGTGAAAAAGGCAGCTTTCCTTTCTATGGGTATCACGGTTACTGGGCCTTAGACTTTACCAAAATTGACCCTAACCTAGGCTCTGAAGAAGACTTTGGTCGCTTTGTTGAAGAAGCGCACAAACGCGGTATTCGGGTATTGGTTGACGTGGTGATGAATCACGTGGGCTACCCAACCATGGATGACATGCAAACCTTCGGTATTAATGCGATGGCACCGGGAGCACCCGTTCCAGAAAAATGGACCGATTGGCAGCCGGATATGGCAAAAGGGCAGAACTGGCATCGCTACAATAACTTTATTCGTTGGAGCTCGAGCGAGTGGGCCGAGAAATGGTGGGGACCCGATTGGGTTCGCAGTGGTATGGCGGGCTTCACCGCGCCAGGTGGTGATGACATTACCATGAACTTGGCCGGCTTACCTGACTTGTTGACCGAGAGCACTAAGCACGTTGGTTTACCACCTATTCTTAAGAATAAAAAAGACACTAAAGCGGTAGAGCGCGAAGGTTACACCGTGCTGGATTATTTAGTGGAATGGCATACTAATTGGGTGCGGGATTACGGTGTAGACGGTTTCCGCGCCGATACCGTGAAACATGTAGAACCTAAGGTATGGGCAAAACTTAAAGATGCAGCTACCGAGGCTTTGGCGGAATGGAAAACTAACAACCCCGATAAGGCGCTTGATGATAAGCCGTTTTGGATGGTAGGTGAAGTATGGCACCACGGTGCTTATCGTGATTTCTACTTTGATAACGGTATGGATAGCCTAATTAACTTTGAATATGCAGGTGACAGTTCGGCGTTGCGTGGAGCGCAGTGTTTGGCGCAAAACGAACAGATGTATGCTACCTACGCCAAAGACGTTAATAGCGATCCTAGTTTCAACTTGCTGACTTACATCAGTTCGCACGATACCAAGTTGTTCTACTCAAATTACGAAGATATTCCATTGCAAGCTGGCGCAGGTACAGCCTTGATGATGATGCCTGGTGGCGTGCAACTGTATTACGGTGATGAAAGTGCTAGACCGCGTGGCCCACAAACTGATGCCTTTGATTCCCCAACCCGTTCATTCATGAACTGGCAGCAAATTGATAAAGATGCCGAGCGCCAAGCGCTAATTCAACATTGGCAAAAAATGGGGCAATTCCGCGACCGTCACGTAGCAATTGGTGCGGGTGAGCACCATAAAATTAGTGACCAACCTTACGCCTTTAGCAGGATTAAAGGTGACGACAAGGTTGTGGTGGTATTTGCAGGTGTGGCCAAATAAGTTATACCCAGCAAAAAGCGACTCAATTGAGTCGCTTTTTTATGCTTAATTCTTTTTTAGCTGCTGGTTATTCTTCGGTGTTTACCGCCACCCAATCTATTGTAACGCCAGCTTGATTAAACATCTCTTCACTGACTTTTATTTTATCCTGCCAGCGAGTTAAGAAGTCAACTGGCTGTTCGGGGCAGTGTACGGTAGTGATGCCCGTTTGAATAATTTTTGCAGCGCAGTTAGGGCAGGGAAAGTGGGTCACCCAAATCTCACAGCCCGATAAATCTCGTTTAGCAAAAAGAATGGCATTCTCTTCAGCATGCAACGTTTTTAATAATTTCATTTCCCGATTATCGGTTTCGGCACTGTCTGAGATACCGTGGGGGTAACCATTAAAACCTAGCGAAACGATACGATTACTTTCGGTGATGACCGCACCTACTTGAGTGGACGGGTCCTTACTCCAAGACGCGACTAATTCTGCCATTTGAACGAAGCGTTTTGCCCATTTTGCTGCCATGAATATTATCTCCTTATTATGCGCGCTTATTGTGCGGAAGATTAATCTTGCTTGCAAGATGAAATACTTAGAGTGAACTTAATCACTTGCTGTATGTTTATCGTTCTGAAGATTGAGGGTAAGTTGTGTTAGCGTATATGTATTGACTAAGGAGTACTTATAGTTATGAACATGCAATGCTTTTCTGAACGAAGTGGTTTATCTGCTCATACGCTTCGTTATTATGAAAAAATAGGCTTACTGAAAGATATTCAGCGAAATGGCAGCGGCCACCGAGTGTACAGCGCTAAAGATTTAAGCTGGGTTGAGTTCATCGTTCGCTTGAAAGAGACGGAGATGCCACTGGCGAGTATTATCGAATATGCTCACCTACGCGAACAGGGCCGCATTAGTTTAGCCGCTCGACAAGCTTTGTTAGAAGCACATCAACATCAGCTTAAGTTGCACATAGAACAACAAACTAAGCATCTCAAGGCTCTGCAACACAAAATCAATTTATATCAACAGCAAAAAGTCACTTGACTTAGAGTTTACTCTAAGTTGTAGCCTTAGCTTGCCATTTAATACAGGAGCAAGCAGTAATGACACAATCACGTTTTGATATAGGTTTACAACAACTCAATAACATTGATGGGCAAGCGGGCCAGGCTGTTATCGATAGCTTACAAGATATCTCGCCAGATTTAGCGCGGATGGTGATTGAGTTTCCTTTTGCCGATGTTTATACCCGACCCGGTTTAGACTTAAAGGCGAGAGAATTGATTACCGTAGCTGCACTCACGGCGTTGGCTAATTGCCAGCCGCAACTCAAAGTTCATCTGCATGCTGCGTTAAATGTGGGCTGCTCAGAACAAGCAATAAAGGAAGTGATTATACAGATGGCGGTTTACGCGGGTTTTCCGGCGGCACTTAATGCCATGTTTGCATTTAAGGAAGTGTTACAAACGCAAGATTAATCAAAGACTGGCCGCTTCAATGTGTTGGAAGCGGCCAAGCTAAAGCTAATTCATGCTGGCGATAAACTTATCAGACTCGGCAATAGCGCGGCTCATTTTTTTGATTAGCTCGGCTACGTCTTGCTCTAAGCGAGAAAACTCTTTACCCACGGCGCCAATGGCTCGGGCGTTGAGGTTATGCTTTAAGTACAGTTGATTATCGTTGAGGCGACTCAGTACCGGCTGCATTTGCGATTCGGCTTGGCGCATCGCTGCCAGCATTTTGGCATAACGTTGCCGAGTGGTATCGAGTTGCCGTCTACTTTCAGCTTTTAAACTGGCCGATTGGTATTGGTCTAGTTCTTCGCGCCATTCGGCAAACAGAGCTTGGGCAACGCTGTCTACCTCTTCAATGCGTTCGCTAACTTCTTCCGCGGCAGTTTTGGCATCAAGGTATTGTTCGTTGGTTTCGTCATAAACGGCTTCTAAGTCGCCTCCATCAAAATTGGTGAGGCTTTTTAAATGCTCTAAAGCGGAGCTAAATTGTTGCTGCGCTTCTTGCTGGCTTTGCTGAGTGTCTTCGATACGATCAACTAAAATTTCCCGCTTGTGGTAGCCTACTTTTTCCATGGCTGAATAATAAGTGGATTCACAGCCGACTAGGCTAAAAATTATCAATAAAGCACCAATTAACCTCATCTTATTCCTCCTGGAGCGTAGCGTGCTGCATCTACAATAGACCAAATATGAACGATCACCGCAATAATGATGGGTATTATTAGCCACCATAACGCATAACCAGCCGCGGTGATTAAAAAGAATAGTGCGGCTGATAAGATCCGCCCTTGCACTAATTGACCTAGCCCAGGAATGAAAAAACTACAGATCGCTGCCAATACGTTACCTGTAGAGCCTTGTTCAGACATTTTTTCGCCTCGTTGTTGAATCGCTTTTGCGCTTTATGTTGCCAGAGTCCGGCGCGCTAAGCGAGTATAACGCTTGGTTTTTTGTGGGCCGTTGATGAAGTATCGGTGGCTTGTTCACGCAGCTCCTATGTTTAATTGCTATCACTGGCTGGCTTGGTGATAATAGGCTGTTTTAAATCGAAAGCCTGCCCCCTTCGCGGTGTTAACTAACGGATATTGAATGAAATTTCTCCATACTTCAGATTGGCACATTGGCCGCCAACTGCATAATCACTCTTTGCTTGAAGATCAGCGCGTGGTACTCGGCCAAATTGTCGATTTAGCGCAGCAGCATCAAGTGGATGCGCTAGTCGTAGCTGGAGATATTTTTGACCGCTCCGTTCCCCCCAGCCAAGCGATAGAACTATTGGATGAAATCCTTAGCCGTCTTGTTGAACAATTAGCTATTCCGGTGATTATGATTGCCGGAAATCATGATGGGGCGCAGCGTTTGGCTTTTGCGGCTAAGCACATGCAGCAAAGTGGCTTATATATCGTGGGGCCGTTAACTTATCCGCCGCAAGCTGTAACGATTAAATCTAAAAACGGCGATGATGCGGTGTTTTATCCGCTACCCTACGCAGAGCCAGCTTTAGTGAGAGAGCTTTATGAACTTGAATTGAGCACTCATCAGGATGCGATGCAAGTGCTGCTTGATCAGGTGGCAGAGCATGACAGCCAAGGTTTGAATAAGGTGGTGATAGCGCATTGTTTTTTAGATGGTGGCGATGAGTCTGATTCCGAGCGCCCTCTAACGATTGGTGGTGCAGATAAAATTTCGCCCAGCTTGTTTAGTGAATTTAGTTACACTGCGCTTGGTCATTTACACGGGCCACAATATAAAGGGCAGAAGCATATTCGCTATTCGGGCTCGCCGTTAAAGTATTCATTTAGCGAGCAGCACCAAGCTAAGTCAGTGACTTTAGTCAGCATTGGGCAGGGCAAAACCGAGTGTGAATTATTACCCTTAAACCCGCTACGAGATGTGCGGGTAATCGAAGGCTATTTAGATGAGCTGTTGCAGGCAGAATTAGATGAGCAAGCTAGGCAAGACTACTTGATGGTGAAGCTGTTGGATAAGTCGGCGATACTCGATGCCATGGGAAAGCTGCGTGAAGTTTATCCCAATGTGCTGCATTTAGAACGGACTGGGCTAATGGCGAATAAACAACAGTTGGAGCTGAAGCGCCAACACATGAGTCGTGACGAATTTGATATGTTTAAAGATTTTTTTTCACAGGTCTCCGGCGACTCACTGACCAATGAGCAACAAGATGTGTTGTTGCAAACCATTGAGCAATTACACAAGCGAGAACATTAATGCGTCCCTTGTATTTAACTTTGTCGGCCTTTGGTCCCTTTGCTGAACAAGAGTCAATTGATTTCAGCTTGTTGGGGCGCAATCCTTTATTTTTGCTGAACGGCCCCACAGGCGCAGGTAAAACTACCTTATTGGATGCCATCTGCTTTGCACTGTATGGCAAAACCACTGGTGATGAGCGCGAAGGGGCGCAAATGCGCTGTGATTTAGCCGAGCCCTCGCGTTTAACTGAAGTGAGTTTTGAATTTGAACTGGGTCAGCAACGTTATCGTGTTCGTCGGGTCCCAGAGCAGGCGCGCTTAAAAAAATCCGGTGATGGTTATACTCAGCAAAAGCCAGAAGCCCAGTTGTTGCAGATAGGCCAAAATGGTGAAGAAAGCGTATTGGTGGCTTCAAAGGTGTCCGAAGCTAGCAGTGAGATTGAGCGTTTAACTGGCTTAGATGCCGATCAATTTCGTCAAGTAATGGTGCTCCCGCAAGGTAAGTTTCGCCAATTGTTAATGGCCGATTCTAAAGAGCGCGAGAAAATCTTTAGCCAATTATTCCAGACTCATATTTATCGGCGCATCGAAGACAGCTTAAAAGTGCAGGCCGATGAAATTAGAGCTGCGGTGTTAGAGCAAAAAAATATCCGCACTGGCATACTGCAAAGTGCCAATTTAGTGCAGGAGCAAGCGCTTGAGCAAGAGCTCACGGAGTTAATTCCTGCTGTAGCGCAAGCCTTAACGGCTAAACAACAAGCCGAGCAAGCCTATCAACATGCCACTCAGGCTTTAGATGCGGCTAAAGTACTGCAAGCCGACTTTGGTGATTTGACTAAAATTAAGGATCAATTAGCTGAGTTTGCTAAGCAGCAAAAAGATATTGAGCAACAACAGCAACAGTTACAAGCCGCCAAAGCTGCACAATCCTTAAAGCCATTCGATGAGCTTAAAATTCAACGTTTCGATGATGCTAAACAAGCTAGCCTTATGCAAACCCAGAGTGAAGCTGAACTTGGCCAAGCGAATAAAGATTTAGAAGAGCTTGAGCAGCAATATGCCTTATTGCCAGAGAAAGAGCAGCAACTGAATGGGGCTCTTGAGCAATTAAGCTTGTTACGTTCTTATGAGCCTTTACTTGAGAATGTCGCGCAGTTGAATGAGCGCTTGGGCGCTGAGCAACAAAAACTCGCCGAGCAGAGCGAGCAGGGACAACAGTTAAAACAAAAAATGCAGGCTGTGCAGCAACAAAAATTACAGCTAAGTGAACAACAAACTCAATTACGCGAGCAAGCAGAGTCTCAAGCCGATAAGCAAAAGCAACTCAGTAAGCTTGAGCAGGTATTAGAATTGGTGCAGGAGTTAGCCACTTTAAAGCAGCATCAAGACAAAGACCAACAAGCCTTGGTTGATTCAGCCGAGCAGGGCAGACGTTTAGCCAAGCATTATCAAGCGATGCAGTTGCAAGCCAATCAAACCCAGTTGGCTTGGCATCAAGGCCAAGCGGCAATGTTGGCACAGCGCTTAAATGTTGGCGAAGCTTGTCCAGTATGTGGCAGTTTAGACCACCCTCAACCTGCACATAGCACCCAGGCCTTACCTAGTGAACAAGAGCTTGAGCTGGCGCGTGGTTTGGAGCAGGAAGCTAGGGATAAATTAAGCCAAGCCCGTCAAGACTATAAGGTGCTGAAGGATAAGCAACAAGAGCGTAGTCAACAGCAACAGCAGTTAATTTCGCGCTTAGCAGAGTGGGCCAGCTTGCCACCTAGCCAGATAAGTGAGCAGCTAGAACAAGCTAAAGTAGCTTTGCAACAGGCTCAGCAAGCACAGCAGCAACTTAAACAGGTACAACAACAGCTTGAAGCACTAGTAGAGCAAGAGCAGGATGTCTTACCGCGAATTGAACAAGCCAGAGAACATTACCAAACACAACGTAGTCAGTTAGACCTATTGCAGGGGCAGCTCGAGCAGGCGAAGCGGCAGTTACCACAGCAATATAGCGATCTGGTCTTATTGCAACAAGCAATAGATTTACAAGCGGGCCAGTTTGCGATCCTAGAGAAAACCATTAAACAAATTCAGCAGCGTCATGCTCAGTGCCGAGAGCTCGTGAGTGCTAAGCAATCGGCACTTGATGCGGCTAAACATAGTTTAAAGCTCGCGCAACAAGCCTTAAGCCAAGCGCAAAATTCATTTAAACAACAGCTAGCCAGTTCCTGCTTCGACAGTGAAATTGCTTACAATGAAGCCCTAATGGATGAAACCGAAATAGATAAGCTTCAGCGCTTTTTGGATGAGTATGGTGCCCGTGTCACTAAGCTCGAAGTGCAAGCGGAGCAACTCGAAGGGAAACTCAAAGACAAAGAGATACCAGATTTAGCGGCTTTACAACACGCCTTGGAGCATGCGGAAGGTGAGCGTGAAAAATTAGAGCTGCGGTGGAATCACCAAAACAACCGCTTACTTAATCTTCAGGAAATTCAGCGGAAACTGCAACAGGCAGAGCAACAAGATCAGCGTTTACAGCAGCAATATCAAGTGGTTGGTACTTTAGCCGACGTAGCAAATGGCCGAACGGGTAACAAAATTAGCCTACAACGTTTTGTATTAAGCGTATTACTTGATGACGTGTTATTACAAGCTAGCGAACGTTTACAAATGATGAGTAAAGGGCGTTATCAATTATTGCGCAAAGAGCAACGGGCTAAGGGTAATAAGGCTTCCGGTTTAGAACTGGAAGTGGAAGATAGCTACACGTCTAAGGTTCGTTCGGTTGCGACCTTAAGTGGCGGAGAAAGCTTCATGGCCGCTTTAGCGATGGCCTTGGGTTTATCTGATGTGGTTCAGGCCTACGCCGGAGGAATTAAGTTGGATACGCTGTTTATTGATGAAGGTTTTGGTAGTTTAGATCAAGAGTCCTTAGATTTAGCTATTCGCACCTTAATCGACTTACAAAGTGCTGGTCGCATGGTAGGGGTTATTTCCCATGTTTCAGAAATGAAAGAACAAATTTCTAGCCGTATTGATGTGATAAAACAGGCGGATGGGAGTCGTATTCGGTTGGTATTGCCTTAAGTATTGCCTTAAGTATTGGCTTACAAAACCAAAGCTTGAATCGCTCTTTGTTCCTGTCTGTCAAAGCAAAGTGCTGTTACCGGCACAAGCCGATGATGTGCTTGTGTTCTGGACAAGTTAAATGGGCTAGGAAATCGGCCTGTTTCAGCTTAAGGTTTGTTTCTGTTTTCATTTTTTTTGAGTTTGTTGCTTGGTCTGTAGAGCCAATTTATTAGCGTAATCCTCGGTAACTATGGCTAAGGCTTGTAAGGCTAGTTCTGGATCAATTTGGTTCTCTTCAAGTAGTTGGATGAGGTCTACGGCTAGTTGAATGTGTTTAGGGGCGGTTTCAAGAGACATGATTTTCTCGTAAGGGGAGCGCTAACACCCGTATGAACAAGCCATACGGGTGTTTAAGATTATTGTTGCTGGATAGCCCAGATTTGGAATTGTTTACGTGTCTCTTTATCTGCACGTTGGTACCAAAACTGTAGCATTTGTAGTTCGGTATTATCGTCGGCATTAATTACAACAGTTTCGGCTGTTGGGGTAACGGCACTTGTGGTGCTGGCTACCGCAACCGCGCTGGTCGCTAGCGCCACATTAGCGTTGCTCGCTTGGGCTTTAGGTTGGTTTGCCGCTGGTGCTACAGTGTTAACTTGCTGCTGAACCGCGGGAGCTTTAGCTGCCTGTTGCGCTTCTAGCTCGGCAATCTCATCTAAGTAGTTTCTTGAAAGTTGCATGCCTGGTTGGAAAGGTAGTAGGTAAAAATCAGCGTCTACACTGGCGCCATTTTTATCGACTAAAGTAAACTTTGGTGCTTCTGCGTAACGTTGAGCTTGCTTAATGCTGCGAGGTTTTTTCGCTTCTAAGACAATCTCCTGACCATTTTTAACATTTAAATTAATGACGATGGGTTCAGATTTTACTAATTCCGAATTGTTGTTTGAGCCGACCGTATCGGTATAACGCACCACAAGCTGATGCTCGCCTACGCTAAGTTCGGTTTGATTTTTATTTAAAGAAAGCATGCCCATTGATTGTTTATCAAGGTATATGATTTCGTAAAAAATAGGGGTAGAGAAGCTACTTGCAAAAGCTTGCAAGCTGCCTAGGCAAGCAAAAGTTAAAAATAAAGCCTTACCAAAGAATCGCATGTATTACTCCTTAAAGCGTGATTCTATCTGACGAATTTTTTGTTCTAGTTTCCATGTTGTTTTTTGACACTCACCTAAACGTTTTTTTAAGCTGAGGATCTCTGCGCCTAGTCTAGCAGTATCTGTCTTGTTATTACTACGTTTAAGTACTTGGTTTTTTTCTGCTAATTTTAGTTCTAACTGTTGTTCAAAATCTTTTTGCTGGGCTAGCTTTTGCTGAAGCTCTGAACGGTTTCCTGCTTTCATTACTTGATCTAAGCGGCGTTGCCAGTTTTGGATCCGTTGCTGCTGTTGTGGTTGTCGGTTAATAGGGGATATTTTTGCTTTGAGCATGGCGAATTTACCAACAAAGCGGTCACAGTATAGTTTCAATAAGTCCATATCTTGGGTTTTGTGGCTCAGCTGATCTATACGCTGTAAATCTCGTTCAAGCTCATTCACGTAGTCTACGAATAAATCGCTTCTGCAGCTAAAGCGCTCATCAAGTATCGCAGTTTTGGCGTATGCACTGCGCTCGCCTTGTAAATCACGATGTTCAGCCTGCAGTTTCAATTGCTGCAGTTTGTTGTTCAGTTGTTCTAGCTGAACCATGCTTGCCACGCTAGTTTTGCTGCTATTACCATTACTACGGTAATAAATACTGGCCGAATAAACTTAGCGCCGAAGCGGATTGCTGAGTGGGCACCAATAACTGCGCCAAGCATAATGCTTATACCCATAGTTAAGCCTATGGTCCAATTAACATGGCCCAAGTAAACAAAAGTGAGAAAGGATATAAAATTGCTGGTGAAATTCATTGCCTTAGCTAAGCCAGATGAGAGCAAGATGTTCATTTTATATAAGGCCATCGACGATACCGTCCAAAAGGCACCAGTACCGGGACCAGCTACGCCATCATAAAAACCTAAACTTAGTCCTTGGCTTAGCATCTGTTTAGTGAGTTTGGGGCCCGCTTTTGGCAGAACAGCTTGGCCATCGGCCTGTTTTCGATTCACGATGGTATAAACGGCTGTAGCCATAATTACCAGCGGTAATAGTTTTTCTAACCATTCGGTACTAATGATGTCGACGATGAAAGTACCAAATAATGCCCCAATGGCAGTAGCCACAAAACTCCAAAACCAAAAAACCGGATTAAATAGCTGCTTGCGATAAAAGGTCCACGCCGCGGTGCTGGAGCCGAAGCTGGCTGCCAGCTTATTGGTACCTAAAGCGATATGTGGGGGCAAGCCAATACTTAATAAAGCGGGTATGGTGAGCAAGCCGCCTCCGCCAGCGATAGCATCAATGAAACCGGCGGTAAAACCAATGCCGACGATAAGAATTAAAATTGAAGGGTCCAAGCCCAGTTCCAACAACATCAATGATCACTTCTTTTAAAGGGAGGTAATGCAGCCAAAAGTTGGCTGCCGTAACGGCGTGTAGTGAGCCGACTATCAAGCAGCACGATTCTACCTGAATCACTTTCTTTTCTCATTAGTCTTCCACAGCTCTGTACTAGTTTTCTACTGGCGCTGGGTAGGGTGAGCAGCATAAAGGGATTTTGATTGCGACTTTCTAATAGTTCGGCATGGCTGGCCATCACCGGTTCGGTGGGCACGGCAAAGGGCAGCCGGGCAATCAACAAGTCAGTAAGCAAGTCACCAGGTAAGTCAATACCTTCACTAAAACCCATGGTAGCTAAAATGGTACTGGTTTCACCTTGAGCGCGGCAAGCGCGGTGTTTGGTTAGTAGTTGTTGGTTACTTAATTGGCCTTGCACCCAAAGATTGCTGAGTTGCTGCTGTTCTAGTAGTTCTGCTACTTTGTCGACCAAGCGATATGAATTGCATAATACTAAAATGCCTCCTTGGTGAGATTGCGCCTTAACGACGTAGTCCACTATATTGTTAGCAAACTCTGGGTGATCGGGCTCGGCAATGGCGCTGGGAACCTCCAATAGAACTTTGTTGTAGTCGAAAGGAGAAGGCAGTTTGATGAGTTGTTGATTGGACAAATTAGCTAAACCAACTTGATTAAGGTAGTAGCTAAATTGACCCAAAGCACTCAAAGTGGCTGAAACGGCGATCACGGCAAAGGCTTCCTGCCATAGCAGGTGCTGTAATATCCCCCCAATTTCTATGGGTGAGCTACATAGGTGAATGTCTTTATCACTTTTATGAAACCAATAAGCATAGATTTTTTGGTTGGTTTCATTGGCGTAACTATAAAGCGTATCTAACCAGGATTCGGTCAAACTTTGCAGTAGACTAATTTTACTGAGTAGTGCTTCTGCTTGCGCAGATTTCATTTGCCCGTTGCTAGCCGCTTCTTGAATTAAGCCTGCATAAGTTTGTAAGCAATTGGCCAGCTTGTTAGCTTCTTTATAGTAGTTACTGGCCAGATTGATGATGGCCTGAGGGATTTGCCCTAAGGGAAAGCGCCAATACTGTTGCTCAAAATGGTGCTGCTGGCTTATAGCAATATCATGTAATTTGTTGAAGCAGCGCGTAAGTTCTGCGCATGACTCTCTTAGTTTAAGGCTACTAGCGGCAGTACTAGTGCTACTTAATAAGGTGGCGATGTCTTTATCTAGCTGCTTGATATTGTCTAGTTCTTTTAAGGCGTGTTTCAAGCCCAGAGCTTGGGCACTGGCATCTCGTGCTATTTCAGGAAACTGATGCGCTTCATCCAAGACATATATGCAATCTTCGGCAGCTGGCAGAATATGGCCGCTACCGGCTTTGAGATCGGCTAGTAATAGACTGTGGTTGGCTACAATCACGTCTGCTTGTTTGAGACCTTTTCTTGCCTTGTGAAAGGGACAGCTGCGATGGCGAGCTGACTGAACAGAACAGCTTAAGCCATCTACAACTATATGCTGCCAGACTTGCCAAGGAATTTGGCTTGGCCAATGATCCCTATCGCCGTCCCACTTACCCTGCTGTAGAGCTATCGCCATACGCTGAACTAGCTGTTGTTGTTTGGCGTTAAGCGCTAACGGGGCAGAGCTTGCTGCGGCTAGCTTGTGAGCACAACAGTAGCGCTGACGTCCTTTGGCTAAACAAAATGAAAATGCACCATGCGCCGCCCGATGAACTAGCGGTAAGTCGCTCTCTATGAGTTGTTGTTGCAGAGCAACGGTGGCGGTGGATATGACCACCTTCTTATTACGGGCTTTAGCTAAGGGTATGGATGCCAGCAGATAGGCCAGTGACTTACCTGTGCCAGTTCCTGCTTCGGCCAATAGTATACGTTGTTGGCGATTAATCTCCCCAGCAATTGTTTTGGCTATGTGAGCAATTAAAGAACTTTGTGCAGCTCTACGGATAAAGTTGGGATTTTGTTCCTGAAGGCTCTTATACCATTGGCGAATTATCTTTTTATTTTTTTCCGTTAACATGATTTCCTCTATAATGTTAACCACTTAGCTTGGCGCATTATTGTTTTGCTGGCGCTTAACTAAGTTGCAGAGCAACATAAAACGCTGTGTTCATGTCAAAAAAAGCGCTTAAATGCTATTGGATATAGATCACGTTTTTTCTGCATAAGCCTTCGTTTATCGGGCAGACTATTAGTTTATCTTCTTTAAAAGCGCGTATATACAGGGTTTTACATGATTTTATAAAAGTTCAATTTTTTATTGCAAAAAAATTTCAGCTTGCTAATGTATTCAACGTACAGTGAGAAATCACTGTTACGCAGGGAATTTAAGGAACAAGTGTTTAATTGCTAAGAAGGCACAGGAAAATGAAAAAAACAATTCTAGCGGTAGCAATACCAGCTCTATTCGCAGCTTCTGCACAAGCTGCTAATGTTTACGACGCTGATGGCGTTTCTGCTGATGTATACGGTCGTATGCAGTTCAATATCTCTGATGATGGTTCTGATACTGATGGTGTTGGTTCTGCTCGTATGGGTTTTAAAGCTCGTTCAGTAATTAGTGATGGTGTTTCTGCTATCGCTAAAGGTGAGTGGCAAATCGCTGCTGAAAACTCAGATGATAGCAAGTTTACCGCTCGTCACTTGTATGCAGGTTTTGATTTTGACGATGCAGGTTCAGTTATCTTCGGTCAAACTGATACTGCTTTCTACCAAGCTGTTGCTGTGACCGATTTATACAATAGTTACGGTTATGAAGCATTTACTGGCGTTGAAGATGGCCGTCAAGAAGGTCAAATCATTTACGCTGGCCAATTTGGTGGTTTCTACGTAGGTGCTTCTTATCAATTCCAAGACGATAGCTTTGAAATTGACTTAGGCTCGCCAGGAGTTCCTAACCAGTTCAATACTAACCAAAGCTTAGATTCATCTTATGCGACAACTTTAGGCTATAATTTCGACTTTGGTTTGGACGTTTATGGTGGCTACCATAAAGAAAAATTCGAAGCTGGTTTTGATAAAGAAAATTATGCTTTATCTGCTGCCTACACAATGGATGACCTTTATTTAGCTGCAGTGTACGCTACAAGTGACTTGGAAGGTTATAAGCTTAAAGGCTACGACCTGTTTGCTTCTTATGCACTTGATGCGACATCATTATATGGTGGTTACACTGCTCAAGAAGGTAGTGGTGAATTAAGTGGTGATACTGTAGATGTATGGACTCTAGGTGTATCTTATGCCTTTAACAGCAATATGTTAGCATGGGCAGAATACCGTTTAGACCAGTTAGATGGCGCTGATGATACTTGGACTCTTGCTGTTCAATACAACTTCTAAGTTTATTGACGCTCACGCTTAATTTAACGTGATTTAGATTAAAGCTCGCTACGGCGAGCTTTTTTGTGTTTAGCATTTGTCGGCTGTCGGCTGTCGGCTGTCGGCTGTCGGCTGTCGGCATTTCGATCAGTTCCTTTTTTCTGTCAGAAATTTGCTGGCCGATCGACAACTTCCAATTTCTTGAAATTTTATAAATTGCATTTTTCATTATAAAAATACTTCAAATTTACGAAAACGGCGATAAAGTCGGAACTGCTCGTGCCAATGACGCTGTGCAATACAATGGTAGTTTCAACAACGTAAATATTAGCGCACAGTACCAATT
>QGCX01000065.1_pt1 | contig 26842 bp, 24 predicted proteins | sample 4708031 | NCBI WGS metagenome assembly QGCX01 (sample SAMN08941163, study PRJNA450518) | Sediment metagenome, whole genome shotgun sequencing project. | reverse complement strand
TACAACAGATAAGTGTTCAATAAGGTTCAAAGTGACTATATTTCAGAGGGTTTGGCGCTATTAGATCACATTAGTTAACAAAGTACGATCCCGCCCTGACACCTATGCAGAGGTGCCATTGTTTGATGGTTTATTCGGCGCAGAGAGAAATAACTACGATAAAGTGGGACACTTTTTTCAAGGTTTTGTTCCAGCTCTATTAGCGCGAGAGATTTTGATTCGCAAAAATGTTGTAAATGGTGACCTCTGGCGTAACATAGTTATTGTGTCTATTTGCCTAGCATTCAGTGCGTTCTATGAGCTAATTGAGTGGTGGGTAGCGCTAGCAACTGGCGAAGGCGCTGAGGCCTTCCTTGGAACTCAGGGTTATGTGTGGGATACCCAATCTGACATGGGATTGGCTTTGTTAGGTGCCGTTTGCTCAATACTCGTATTATCATCATTGCATAATAACCAACTAAAAAATGTAACAAATCAAGTCAGTTGGATGGTTCCGCCGCCCGCTGCTTGAGGCGTTATGCACCAAAAGAGAATCACAAACAATGGTGAGACTAATTATTGTTACCGGTCCAACAGGTGTTGGGAAGACCACATATTCCTTATCTTTATCTAAGGACATTGGGGCAGTCCGCTTCTCTATAGATCCGTGGATGCAGAATCTATTTTCAAAAGATATGACCTCCCTTGATTATGCCTGGATGATTGAGAGGGTAAATCGGTGTTATGTTCAAATCTGGCAGGTTGCTGAACAAATTTTAAAATTAAACGGCAACGTGGTTTTAGATTTAGGCTTCACTACTAAAGAGCAACGCGGTCATTTTGCTGCTCTAGCAAAGGAGCTCGACATTGAGCCAGAAGTGCATTATTTGAGCGCGCCAAAAGATGTTCGCAAAAAGCGCGTAGAAAAAAGAAACGTAGAGAAAGACCCTAGCGTTTACTCCTTTGAGGTTACTGATTTCATGTTTAACTTTATGGATCCAAAATATGAGATCCCTGACGAACAAGAGTTGGTAAATGGCCGTGTCATAAATGCATAACAAGCGCAGGCAGTACGACGCTGAAAAGCGCGCGTCTGCTGCGAGCGTTATGTGATCGCAAGGAACCAAGTATGGCTATAAATTTGAAGGAAGTTGACGGAGTACAAATTCAACCAAAGCACAAGGCTACTTGCCATTGTGGCACCGTTGAAATTGAACTCGATTTACCTGATGGGCTAGTTGATGTTCGCCGCTGCGATTGCTCTCTGTGCCGCAGACGCGGAGCAATAGCTGCATCCGTGCCATTGTCAGGTATTAATATTCTCAAAGGTGTAGAGGCGTTAAAGCTTTATCAATTTAATACAAAAACTGCCAAGCACTATTTTTGTAGTAACTGCGGTATTTACACCCACCACCAACGAAGGTCAAATCCAACTCAATATGGCTTTAATGTAGCTTGTTTAGAAGGTATAAATCCTTTAAAAATACAAGGAATCCTAACCTATGATGGCGTCAACCATCCCGCAGATCGTGCGTAATGCACATAACAAAAACAGCTAAGGCGACGCCAAAAAGCGGCGCTTACTGTTAGCGTTATGAATTCCTGTCAGCGGCAATTAACTGCCGGAAGAGGTAATTCATCACCATCAGTGACGACAATTGACCCCTTTATTGTGAAAATCAAGAGATCTCGTAGGTGGCATGGGCTTTGCATTTTTCTCACTGTGCGCTAATAAAAATTGGAGAATATTATGAAAATCGATACAGCGGCAGTGGCAAACAACCAATACAGTAGCCAACGTATCCGGCCCGAAAATTCAATAGAGAGCACCAATGGTTCAGCTTCCTTTGTGAGTATTCTGAATACTCAAACAGTACAGACTGCTTCTACCGATTCGAGCAAGCCAAAAGATCCGAATAATGTTGACTTTAAAAGTATGACACGGCAAAAAATGTTTGATTGGATGAACGACCAAGTCCGCAGTGGAAAAATGTCGCTCGATGAAAGCTCACCTTTCTTGGGAATGACAATGAAAATATCTGTGGCGACCGGCCAACCGATAGATATGGAGACAGACACCACGCGTATCAATTTCATGGAAAAGGCTCGTTTGGGTATTGAAGGGGCACTGTCACGCAATGATCTGGATTTAGCCAAGGGATTGCAGGCTGCTATCGATATCATGAATAGACAACAAGGGCAGACCATCGGTGTTGACACACGGGCATAACAATTCAATTCAGCTGATCGCCTTCGGCGACGGCTGATTTCAGACGTTATTTGCATTAATCAGTAATACCGGAGAATTAGAGTGTATATCAAGGAGGCATCTGAGTTGTCAGGTGCAACTCAAAGGGCCATTAGGTTATATGAGTCGTTAGGCTTGCTGATCGTTTCACGTTCAGGAAAGTATAGAGTGTACTCTGAGACTAATATCAACTTGATCAAGATTATCAAAGAAGCGCAAACCCTTGGGATTAAGCTTTCTGAAATCGTGAGCTTGAAAGATGGAAATGAAGACTTCGATTGGGCAGTTGTAGGCGATTTCTTAATTGAAAAACAACAAGACGTAGAGTATCAAATCCGCCAGCTCGAAATTCAGCGAGAGAAAATTCAGCAACATCGGCAATCGATTGATATGTGCTTGAAAGCGCTTGACTCTGACCTATAGGTTAGACCTTAAACTAAACTTTTTTCAATATGGATGATCATCTTATGAAAAGAGTATTGGTTATAAATGCAAACCCAAAGAACCAAAGTTTCTGTAAGTCGCTAGCGGACAACTACGCTCTTGAGGCTGCTTTGACACATGAAGTCAAACAACTTCATGTTAGTGACATGAAGTTCGATATAAGTTTAGACCAAGGGTATGAGAGCGTAGCTACGTTAGAGCCGGATCTATTACACTTCCAAGAGTTAGTGTTGTGGTCTGAGCATATCGTGATAATCACACCGGTTTGGTGGGGTACCGTGCCTGCTAAATTTAAAGGGTTAATTGATAGAGTCTTTCTGCCAAACTTTGCTTTTAAATACGTTGAAGGCAAAGTGTTCCCTGAGAAATTGCTTCTAGGACGAAATTCAGAGCTCTATATTACGCTAGATACACCACCATTTTGGTACAAGTATTTCAAAGGAAATGCAATTTACAAACAGCTAAAAACCTCAATCCTAGATTTTTCTGGTATCAAGAATCGCTCTACTACCTATTTGGGGCCAGTCATTGGATCAAGTTCCGAGACGAGGCAAAAATGGCTTGGCAAAGTTGCCAAACAAGCGGGGAAAATCCCTTAACTTGTATCATTGTGAAAAATGTAACTAACAAATAAGAATAGGTGTCGCGCAGCCGACACCTTATTCGGGTGTTGAAAAAGCCCGATGCTCCTTTCTATAGTAAATAACGGTGTTGATGTTGGCAGGGCCAAGGCCTTGTTAGTTTTAGCAAGGCGAGTCTGGCTAAAACAGGGGGGAGTGGCGCTAAGCCTTTACCTGCTATACGTAGTACTACGCTGTTATTTTGTGTGTGTTTTCATCCTCATGTTAAGCCCTGCCATTCTTCTTATAAGGTTGGCCTTTCGGCTAGCTCGTTGGCAGCAAGGGTACAGCCGGGTTGCGCTGTTGTTGTCGGTTTGGAGCGCGGTGAGGTTAACGCGTTGCGGCACTCGCAGTAGTCACTGAACGCGCCGCAATACCTGTTTAGCGTGACCCGAAAAAAACCATAATCTCTCACCCGTTGTAATTCCTTGGGTAATACATGCTGCAAGATAAGCTTTAAGAATTGCAAGGTAGGCAGGGTACGGGGTTTGTTGGTGTGGCTTTGGCTATCTTGATACCTAAAGCTCACTTGGCCGTTATGGGTACAGATAATGTCTTTATCGGGCAATACTTCGCGGTATAAGTAGCGAGATAAGTACTGTAACGCGGGCAAGCCCAAACACATTATGTCCAATTGTGAGTTGCGATACCAGCAGGCCGATTGCACGAGCTAGTCGTGACTACCCAGCGGATGTGTAAGATCGAGTATGAGTTACTACAGTTCAGCGTTACTACAGTTCAGCGCAATCAGTGAGTCGCTATTTCGCTAAACTAAATAACAAGAAACCCGCCCTAAAGCGTTTTTTACGCATTGTTCAAGAACTAGCTGGTCTCTAAAATGCGCAAGATATCTTGCATCGATTGTTGATACTGTTGCTGATTCGAGTTTTTAAATAGCAGTAAGTCGTCAATTACCTCGGGGTTGTCGATGCAATGAGGAATAGAGAAGTCTACTCCCGCAATGTATTCATCCCAGTTTGCCAGTTTCCAGGTATCTCGTGGTGAGTTTCGTTCGATCATTCGCTGTTTAACTACGTTAACATCTGTTTCAACCCACACCACCGTGAGTCGCGCTTTTTTTTCTAGCAGTTGCTGTTTTAAGTTATCGATGTAGGCCGTATCTCTAATTTCTCGAGTGAATGGCGCATTTATTAGCACAATATCGTCATAGTCTAAGGCTGCTATTGCTAGTGCTAAAGTGGCCTGGTATTCGTAGTTACGAATGTGCTGTTCAAAGAACTCGGAACTACGGTTCACTTCGACATTCGCGAGTTTAAAAATCTGATGCGATAACACAATAAGCGTGTCTTTATCTAAGTACACGACGTGCTTAAGCGCTTTTGCTAGTTGTTTAGAAATGTAGGTTTTACCGCTGGCCGGTGGTGAGGTCACCAAAATGAGTCTTTTCATATTAATCCGTTATTTATTGATAGGTCTTAGAGTGACCCATTTAATAATTGTTGATGAAAGCTGTTTTCTCTTGGGTAAATCTAGTCATTAATTTGCTATTTAACTCTTGGTTGTCGCTGGCTAAAACCAGCGCTTCCATTTAAACAGGCCAATCAGCCCCATCGCTATACATGCCATTACCCCTAATAAGATAAAGTAACCGTCGGGATGATGTAGCTCAGGAATGACCTCGAAGTTCATCCCGTAAATCCCCGCTAAAAAACTCAAGGGCACAAAGATAGCGGTAATAAGGGTGAGTACGCGCATGGTATTGTTTAGTTTGTGAGAGCTAATCGACAGGTAACCATCCACCAAGTCACCACAAATTTCGTAGTACATCTTGCTTAAGCTTTGCAAGCGTTCGAAGCGTTCGTGTAAGTCTTGCATTACTGGTTGGTCGACATTGATGCTATTGGGCTCGGTTTGATGCTGTAGTTCAATCAAGGTTTGGCTGAGATTGAGATGGTAGTTGAAGATCCTATTCAGCCGCAGCAAATCGGTCTTTTTACGGGTGATGGTAGCCAAGATGTGGTCGTTACCGTGTTCGTGAATTTGTTCTTCTAGCTCACTGAGTCTGTATTCAAACTCTAGTAACTGATTTAAATACAAATTAGATGAGGTATGCATGATGCGGCTGGCTAAACTCAAGGGCGCATTTAGGTATTTGCTAAAGCCTTGTTCAACTAAATTCTCAATACCTTGGGAGTGGCCCTGATGTAGGGTGATTAAATAATTGGGGCCAATAAACATGGCTAGCTGCATGTGTTCAAACTTCAGTTCGCCTAAACATTGTTGAATGCCTCGATAAAGCAGGAACACCTGCTCATCAAACAGCTCAATTTTCGGCGGATGGCGATGGCGAAATACATCAACAATGGACAAACTGTGGCAATTAAATTGCTTTAATATCGCTTCTGCTTCTACCTGTAGGTAGTTGCTTAAGTCGATGTCTATCCATAATTTGGCATCAACCTGAGCTGTCCAACTGGTGATTTGCTGCTGATCACCCAGTTGTGGTGCTTGTCCGTTAATACTGAGCCAAGTTCTAAGCATGATGGTATCCCTAAATTAATGCATAAGAAACAGGGAGGCTAAGCCGAGAAAGGCGACAAAACCTACGATGTCGGTCACTGTGGTCAGGATCACCGAGCCGGCTACCGCGGGATCGATTTTCATTTTTTTCAGTAAAAATGGGATCAAGGTGGCTGAGGCCGCTGCCGCTAAACTGTTCAGTACAATCGCCACAAAGATAACCAAGCCCAAAGGTATCGAGCTAAACCAATAACTGACCACCCCGGCTATCACTATGCCCAGTAATAGCCCATTCCATGCGGCAATTTTGATCTCTTTGTTAAGTAACAGCTTTAAGTTACTTTGTTGTAAGTGGTTCAAGGCAATACCGCGCAGCGCCACCGCTAGGGTTTGGCTACCAGCAATGCCGCCCATGCTGGCGACTACTGGCATCAAGATGGCTAAGGCCACTAGTTGTTGTAGCGCACCTTCAAACAAACCTATCACCCATGAGGCCAAGAAAGCCGTAACTAAGTTGGTGGTGAGCCAAATGGCTCGCATCTTGGCGGCGGTGCGTACTGGGGTAAAAAGATCTTCTTCGTTGGAGGGCGCCTCGCTTATCGCTACCTCCAAGCTGCGTTCTTGCAACCATTGTACGAGATTGGAAACCGCAATCGCGCCGATAATTTTGCCGTCGCGCTGCACCGGGTGCCAGGCATGTCCAGCCAATACATTCACCGACTGAGCCACTTCACTGAGCATTTGCTGGTGGTCAAATACTTCGATGCTAAAACTCAGTTCTTTTAAGCGAGTATTATCGGCAGCATTAATAATGTCGGTCATGCTGCAAGCGCCTTGAAACTGGCCTTCTGCGTCTACTAAGTAAACTGCAACATGGGTCTCTTGTTTATCCAATAAGCGTTGTTTGATCCGCTGCACTGTTGAATTAGGGCGGGCTCGTAGAATGTGCACATCTAAATAACGACCAATTTGTTCATCTTCATAGCTTAGCGCATCTTGTAGTTGGGTGGCGCTTAACTCATCTTGTTGCTCAAGGTAAGTGTCCACCATTTGTTCAGGAAGAAAGTCAGCAAATTCAACCACTTCATTGTCGCCAATGTGGTTTTGTAAGGCGGCAATCTGCTGCAGAGTAAACAGGTCAAATAAGTGTTTAACCGTTTCATATTGCATTAAATGCAAGATTGGCCAAAAGCGCTGCTCATTGAGTTGCGGCCAAACCTGTTGTCGATATGGGTCGGGTAAAGATTCGATGAGGTTAGCTAGAATGGCATTGTCATAATCTTCAACAAAGCTCAGATCGACCACTTCGTCGTCTTGTTTGAGTAATTTGAGAACGCGATTAAGCGCATCATCGTGATGACCATCAAAGGTTTGTAGCGGCGGGCTGTCGTTGACTTCGTTGGTCATGTTCTATCCTTGCGGTGCGTGGCCTTGGACTTGTCCAAAGCCGATCATGCAGAGTTTAACTGCTGACTAAAAAGCTCTCTGAGGGGTCGACTAAAACTTTGTCTCCCATTCCTTGGCGCCCTAACAGCATTAAGTAGCTCATATCTTGACGATTACTTAAGGAAATTTCTATAGGCCAAACTAACTTGCCGAGTTGAAAACTGGTTTGTATAACATAGCGTTGTTCCACTTCGCCATTCGACGATTTGATTTTGCGAGTATCTACAATCGGGGCTGTACAGCGGCACACTTGCTCCAAATTATAGATGTCGGGGTGCAAGTCGAAGCTGATGTGCGGTTTGCCATTTTTTTTGGTGCGCTCCATGTTATCGACATGCAGCGACGAGGTCTTGGCGCCGGTGTCGATACGTACTGGCAAATCGCGTATCCCTAAGTCGGGTAGGTGGCAAGTTTCCAAATTGCCAATCAACAACTTAGTCATCTTAATTGTCCTTTTGGGGAGCAGCGGATTGAGCCGCACTAGTGGGTTGATGTTCGCCTATTACCACGGCTTTTTGAAATACCATGGCATTAGGAAAGGTGAGTTTGGCACCGTTATCTGCCAGTAAAATCACATGAAATAAGGTGATTTCTTCTAACTGTCCTTCGATGGAGTTATCACCATCTAAGATTTTTACCTGATGGCCTACTCGGTAAGGAAAAAAGAAAAACACAATAATGCTGGCCGTCACGTTGCTAAGGATCGACCACTGGGCGAATAGCGCCACGCCAATGACCGCAAACATTGACGAAAAAAACAGCCCAAAGTCATTAAAACCTAGATCGCTGAGAATGCTGATTATCATCAAGGTCAACAGCGCGAGAATGGCACGCAATACCCAAGTCACGTAATGAATTCGAGTCCTTGCGATATTACGGCTGTCGCCAAAGGCCTGTACTACTTGGGCGAGCTTTTTTTGGACGTAGAAAAAACCTATTACTACTAAGCTAATTAGCAACCAGCTATTAAGGTTCATGTTATTGTTTCTCCGTTAGGCTATTGTCGAAGGGCTTAATTGATTCTTGAAGACTTTCAATTTGCTCGGCCACTTCATCTTGTTCCGCACCAAAGTAAGCCAAGTGATACATGGCGTCACCCTCTTGCACCAAGGGAATATTCTGTTTGCCTATTACTATGCCAGAGCGCTTAGCAAAAACCTGATTGATCAGCTCACCAAAGGGACTGTTAATGTCGGCCAAGCGGTCTCCTGCTTCCACTAAGTCGCCCAGTTTGGCATATTCGCTGACAATGCCACTGGCTGAGGCGCGTAACCACGAGCTGTTATAGGCAATGTAAGGGGCTTGCTTCTTATTACTGGAGCGACGTTTTTTCACCATTTTTAAGTGAGATAGCACTTTTAAGATGCCTTTCACTCCGCTTTGAATCGACAGCTCATCAAAGCGCAGTGCTTCGCCAGCTTCATAAAGCAAGATCTTGGTCTCTTTGTTTACCGCCGCTTCGCGTAGCGAACCATCACGCAGATCTGAGTTTAGGATCACTGGCACGCCAAAGGCCTCGGCCAAGAGCTTGGTTTCGGGATCGTTCAAATTGCCGCGGATCTGCGGCAAGTTGGAGCGATGAATCGCCCCAGTATGTAAGTCGATACCATAGTCACTGTGAGCGACTACCTCATTAAGAAAAATGTGTGCCAAGCGCCCCGCCAATGAGCCTTTTTCCGAGCCAGGAAAACTGCGGTTAAGGTCGCGTCGGTCGGGCATGTAACGGCTTTGGTTTAATACTCCATAAATATTAACCATAGGTACAGCAATTAAGCAGCCACGAATAATATTAAACTTAGGAGAATGGATAAGCCGGCGAATAATTTCGATGCCATTGAGTTCATCTCCATGGACCGCGGCGCTGATAAACACCGTGGGACCCGCGCGTTTAGCGCGGGTAATGTGTACCGGAATGGAGATGTTGGTATCGGTATATAGCTTGGCTACCGGAATTTCTATTTGCTTTTGTTCGCCCGGTTTTATTTCAGTACCTGCAATAATCATCGATCGCCTCGTGATTCGATAACGCTAATCTAACCTTTACCTCGTGTTTTGGTAGCAAAAGGTTTGGCGTTCTTTTCAATAAATTGATAAACCATCCCCGCCACATCTTTGTTGGTGGCGTTTTCTATCCCTTCTAAGCCCGGTGAAGAGTTCACTTCCATGACCACTGGACCATTGTTAGATTGCAGTATATCTACGCCACATAGGTTTAGCCCCATGGCTTTAGCCGCGTTAATCGCGGTGGCGCGTTCTTCTTTGCTCAAACGTACCAATTGCGCCGCGCCGCCACGGTGTAGATTAGAACGAAACTCACCTTCGGCTGCTTGGCGTTTCATGGCCGCTACCACTTTGCCGCCAATGACGAAACAGCGAATATCGGCACCACCCGCTTCCTTAATAAATTCCTGCACCAAAATGTTGGCTTTAAGTCCCATAAAGGCTTCAATTACGCTCTCGGCAGCCTTGGTTGTTTCGGCTAGTACCACACCAATGCCTTGAGTACCTTCAAGTAATTTAATTACCACCGGTGCTCCACCGACGTTCTTGATTAAGTCCTGAATTTTATCGGGTTTGCTGGCAAAGCCAGTGCGTGGCAAGCCTATGCCCTTGCGTGATAGCAACTGTAACGAACGTAATTTATCGCGTGAACGGCTAATCGCCACCGATTCATTAACACAGAAGGTGCCCATCATTTCAAATTGCCGCACCACCGCTGTACCGTAAAAAGTAATTGATGACCCAATCCGCGGAATGACTGCATCGTATGTTGGCAACACTTTTCCGTGGTAGCGAACCGTTGGATTACTACTGGTAATATCCATGTAGCAATGAAGGGTATCGATAATGTCGACTTCGTGGCCTCTTTGTTCCCCTGCTTCTTTTAGACGGCGGGTGGAGTAGAGGGTTTCGCCTCGTGATAGAATGGCTACGCGCATGCTTGGGTCCTAGTTGTTGTTTGATTTAAAAATTTAGTCATCGTTGGAGATGAAGCTTTCATCTTCGTTGTCGTCTTCAGTTTCATAGCTCGCCGATTTACAACGGCTATTTAGCGTGTGAAAGCGGCGCCTGGACTGGGTTAATTGTTTGTACTTCATCCATACTTTTTCTAATTTGCTTTCTGCTGCCAATTGTTGGCTGCAAACTAGCAGAAAATGTTGCTCTTCAGCGTTATCTGGCATTATCTCGCCGCTATCTAAGGCTTTCATGGTGTCGCCATATAAGCTTAGTAGCTCAGACTCAAGTAGGGTGAATTCTCCCGATTTACTAAAGCCTCTCTTAAAGCGTTGATCATCGTAGAAACGTTTTTTACCAAAGCGAAATTCAGTGTTCATAGTTATCACTCCAAGTCTTGTTTGATATGGCTTTAGGTGCCGGGCTAATTTGCCTGCACGGTAGTGATTATCGAATCAAAGTGAAAACGAATAGTTTTTGTCGTAAGAACAAAATTTGTTTGTTAACCTCAGCTTAGCGTTAAAGGGGTGAAGCAATGGACGTCAAAGTTTTTCGAACGTTTTTAGAAGTAGCAAAAGTGAAGCATTTTGGCCGCGCCGCGGAGAACTTATACATCACCCAAGCGGCAGTTAGCGCGCGCATCAAACAACTAGAAAGTTTCTTCGATACTCAATTATTTATTCGTGACCGTAACGCGATAAAATTAACTAGCTCGGGAAAGCGTTTAATTGCTTATGCGGAAAATATGGTGCGCACGCTAGAGCAATCTAAGGCTGAGTTACTACTCACCAAGGCCCACTCGATACAGTTGGCCTTGGCAGGAACTCCCAATGTATGGGATGCCTATTTGCAACACTGCTTGAGTGTGGTGGTGGATGCTTGTAGTGGTTATGCTTTTAGTGCCGAAACGCTGAGTCGCAGCCAAATGCACCGCGCCTTGTTAGAGCGCACCTTGGATATTGGAGTGGGTCTAGATCCCTTAAAATCTGACGAACTACATTGTCTTAGAGTGGCCGATTTGGAGTTGATATTGGTTTCTACTAGACCGAAACTTCAGCAGCAGGCTCTTCAGCAAGGTTATGTATACGTGGATTGGGGCACTCGCTTTGCCTCTGAACATGCTGCTCGCCACAGTAAAATGCCACCGCCATTTTTGCGCACCTCCACAGGCCGTATTGCCTTGGAGTTTATTTTGCAAAAGGGTGGCGCCAGTTATTTACCATCTTCTATGGTTGATACCTTTATAGGTACCCAGCAGCTTTATCTAGTGGAAGATGCGGAGCCGTGGTTTAGGCCTATTTATCTTAGTTATCGTAAAGATGCCGCTGCGCTAGAGCAAATTACTCAGGTGAAACGCTTGTTGGGTAAAACTGAACCAGCGATGCCATTTCTGGCTCAGCAAGCAGGTGAGCAGGCTCAGTCCTAAGCACATGGTATATATCAGCGTTTGCTTTTAACTCCTTATAATTAATATGGTTTACTTTTTTATTTCAATTAAACAAACGCTTGGTTTAATTGGCTGGTAAGCGGTTTAGTCAGCGAAGATTTATTATTCAGCAGTGCTGCGTTTCTTGGGTAAATTGGGTTAAAGTAGCCGTCGTGTAGCAATACGTGCTATTGCTTAGTTCGACACAAGGAATCTCCTGATGTTTAGTTTTTTTGAAGGGCTTACCGTTCCATTTCCAAAACAAGAGCCTACCCAACCACCTAAAGGTTTATACCAGTTTTGTCGCCATTATTGTGCAGGTATGGGTAAGCCTTTGCTATTCATGTCGGTGGTATCGGCACTGATCGCGATTTGCGAGGTTGCCTTATTTGGTTTTATGGGGCAGTTGGTTGATTGGCTGGGAAATAAAGATCCTGCCACCTTTTTTAGCGAAGAAGCCTCAACCCTGTGGTTAATGGGCATCACTTTGCTGGTGGTAATGCCGCTGTTAATTTTGCTGGATTCTTTGCTGATCCATCAAGCCTTATTGGGCAACTTCCCCATGGCGATCCGTTGGTCGGCTCACCGATATTTACTGCGCCAAAGTGTCTCGTTTTTTGCTAACGACTTCGCTGGACGAGTCGCCACTAAAGTTATGCAAACCTCCTTAGCGGTGCGCGAAACCGTGATGAAGTTGCTCGACCTGATGGTTTATATATTGGTCTACTTTGCTGCCATGATGGCTTTGGTCGCGCAGGCTGATATTCGCCTCATTTGGCCAATGTTGCTGTGGTTAGCTGCCTATATTGGGGTGCAACTGTATTTTGTTCCTCGCTTAAAACGTATTTCTACCGAGCAAGCTAATGCCCGTTCGCTAATGAGTGGCCGCATTGTAGATAGCTACACTAACATTGCCACCGTTAAGTTATTTTCTCATAGTCAGCGAGAAGCCGATTACGCTCAAGAGGGCATGGATGCCTTTTTGGTAACGGTACACAAGCAAATGCGTTTGGTTACTGGGCTTAACTTCTCGGTTCAGTTGTCTAATTATTTGCTTACTTTTGGTATTGCGGCTCTGTCGATATACCTATGGACCTTGGGCGATGTATCGGTAGGGGCAATCGCTGTAGCAATTGCCTTGGTATTGCGTCTTAATGGTATGGCGCAGTGGATCATGTGGGAGATTGGTTCACTGTTTGAAAACATCGGTACGGTGGCAGATGGAATGACCACTTTAACCACCGAGCAAACCATTACCGATACGCCAAGTGCTAAGCCGATTAAGGTGACGGAAAGTCGCATTCACTACCGCGATATTCGTTTTCACTACGGTGAAAAAAGCGGTGTGATTGATAATTTGAACTTACAAATAAAGGCCGGTGAAAAGATTGGTTTAGTGGGGCGCTCTGGTGCAGGTAAAACCACCTTAGTTAATTTATTGCTGCGTTTTCACGATGTGGAAGGCGGGGCTATTTTGATTGATGATCAAGACATTAGCCAAGTGACCCAAGATAGCTTGCGAGCACAAATTGGCATGGTGACGCAGGATACATCACTGCTGCATCGCTCGGTGCGCGACAACATTTTGTATGGACGCCCCGACGCTAGCGAAGAGCAAATGATTGCTGCCGCCAAGCAAGCTAAAGCCCATGAGTTTATTTTAAACTTGAGCGATCAAGATGGCCGCACTGGTTATGACGCTCATGTGGGTGAGCGCGGAGTTAAGCTCTCTGGTGGTCAGCGCCAGCGAATTGCGATTACTCGGGTGCTGCTAAAAGATGCGCCTATTTTGGTTTTAGATGAAGCAACCTCGGCGCTAGATTCTGAAGTAGAAGCGGCAATTCAAACCAGTTTAAATCAGTTGATGGAAGGTAAAACAGTGATTGCCATTGCTCACCGGCTATCTACGATTGCCGCTATGGATCGCTTAGTGGTGCTAGATAAGGGAGAGGTTGTGGAACAAGGCACCCACAGCGAACTTATTCAGGGTAAAGGTATTTATAGCCAGCTTTGGGCCCACCAAACCGGTGGTTTCTTAGGAGAATAATGCCGTGCTCTGACACTAGCACGAGTAAAAGCTAGCCTTAGGCTAGCTTTTTTATTTTTCTACTAACAAGTTTCATTATTGAGTTGCAGGCGGGTGATGACTAAGCTTTAGTTAGTTCTTTCTGGTTTGGAGAAGCATGACTAAAGTTGCTGATATAAGTGCTAGTTATGGCGTGCTGATTCATCGACACTTTGTACCGCTATATGCCGATGATGCCTATGCCCAATTGTTTGGTTACAGCAGCGCCGAGCAAATTATGGCTTTGCCTTCGATATTAGCTTTATTCAGTGAAGCTGACCGAGCAACCGCGCTCAGTGATTCTAAAAGCTTGTTAGCTGGCGAAGCTCGCCCTAAAGCAAGGGTGTTTAAAAATCTTAAACGTAACGGTGAAACATTTTCTGCCTTAAGTATCGACCATCTCATTGACTGGCAGGGTGAGCCAGCCTTACAAATTACCTTAGTCGATTTCTCCCAGCAAATCGCTACTGAACAACGTCTTCGCGAGAGTGAACAGCGTTATCGCAGCTTATTAGAAACATCGCTACAGGGTATTGTAGTGCACCACAATTTTGTTCCTCTGTATTGTAATCAGGCTTTAGCCGATATTCTGGCCTATGACAGGCCGGAAGAGTTAATGGCTTTGCCTAGTCTATTGGCCTTAGTGCCTGAAGAACGACAGCAGCGAGCCATTCATCATCATGAATTGCTATTGAAGGGCGAACAAGCTGAACGCAGTTTGGTTACCGAATATGTTCGTCGTGATGGCAGCGCAGCGTGGTTACATATTAGTGAGGCCTTAGTGAGCTGGGGTGAGCAACAGGTGGTGCAGTCGGTGATGCTAGATGTGACCAAGCAGTATCAGAATCAACGCCGTTTAGAGTTTCAGGCCAATCATGACGAACTCACCGGCTTAGTTAACCGTCGCGCCATGACCGAGGTATTGGTAGAAGTTTTTGCGCTCAGTAAGCGCACCACTAAGCCCTTGTGTTGCATACTGTTGGATGTTGATGATTTTAAACAAATTAATGATCGCCATGGTCATTTGATGGGGGATGAAGCGCTGCGCTGCATCGCTTATGAGAGCCTGAAAATATTACGTAGCGATGATTATTTGGGGCGCTGGGGTGGGGAAGAGTTTTTACTATTGCTACCTAATACCGCACAGCAACAAGCCTTGGAAATTGCTAATCGGGTACGTCAACATATTGCCGGCTTGGCTATTTCTCGTGGCAAGTTGCGCTTCAGTACTACCGTGAGCATGGGCTTGGCGATGTTAAGTGAGCAAGATAATAGCCCGGAAGCGTTAATTTCTCGGGCCGATGTAGCTTTATATTTGGCTAAAGAGAACGGCAAAAACAGAGTTGAGTTAGCGCCTACCGTTTATCAACTGTAAGGCTGCTCTGCCGACAACGCAGCCGAAGAGAAAATGTGCTCGGCCCACAGCGCCAAACCACCCGTTACGCTGCCAAAGTTGTCGCCACTGACTAATGGCGCTTGATAGCGCTGACTAAGAAAGTCGCGGATCATCGGTGAATTGGCACTACCCCCAGTTAAAAATATCACATCGGGTTGCGTTTTCGCTTGGCGGATCACCTCATCGCTGAGCATGGCAATGTTATTTAATAAACGCTGGCAAGCCTGTTGATAAGTCTCCTGTTCTACGGTTACCTGTAGTTCTTGGAGTAAGTAACTTAAGTCTACTTGGGTGCTGGAAGTGTCACTCAAGGCTATTTTAGCTTGCTCTGCTGCGGCACTGAGCTGATAAGTTTGCCGTTCATCATGTAAGCGCAATAGGCCGTTTAGCGGCTTAAGCTGTGGTTGTTTTAGTAGCCGAACTAGCAGGTGGCGGGTATCCGCGTCGTAGAAGCGGGTTTGCGCCGGAAAGTCATTAATCGCGGCGGCATCCCAAAAGGGTTTTATCGGCATGGCTTGGCCACCTTCAAGCTGAAGTCTGGCTCCCAATGCGGGCATCAGCGTTTCGAAGTTAAGGGCAATGTCGAAGTCATTACCGCCGATGCGCTCACCGTTGTAACCTAGCACTAAATCTTGGTGCTGGCGGGTCGCTAGATAATCTGGCCCCATGACTAACATCGATACATCACTGGTACCACCGCCAATATCGATAACCAATACCCGTTGCTCTTGGCTGAGTTGCTGCTGGTAACTTAAGCCCGCGGCCATGGGTTCGTAGAGGAATTCGCATTGTTTGAAGCCAACGTATTGGGCAGCATTGCTTAAAATGCTCAGTGCCTGTTGATTGCTGAGTTCGCTGTTTAAGCCCTGAAAGTTAACTGGGCGACCAATCACTACTTTTTCTAACTCGGCTTGACCACTTTGTCTGACTTGTTCTGCAAGGTGCCACATCATGGCAGCGGCGATATCTTCAAACTGTTGCTGCTGACGCTGGCTGATGCCGCTGGCACCAAGGAAAGATTTAGGCGAGCGCACGTAATAACAGTCTGCCGGGTCTACCAGGTATTCGTTGAGAGCTTGTTTACCAAAACTAAGGTGCTCGTCGTAACCGTCGAGTTTTAATTCCTTTAGCGTGCGCAGGCTGCTCGGCAGTTGCTGGCTGCGGGCTTGGCGATAGGCATCGGCTTTACCTTGGGCATGCAATTGCTGATATAGCCAGCCGCAAATCATCTCCGATTTAGGTGCAAACAGAGTGGATGGCATGAAGTTGCCGTGCTCGGGCAGTTGCAGTAGTTGTGGCTGCTGCTGTGGTGCAACGCCAATCGCACAGTTGGAAGTGCCAAAATCTAAACCGGCAATCGAGTGAGTCATGCTGAGGCCTCTAAGCTAAAAAGGTCGCGAAGGGTAGCAGATTTGTTGTTTGCTGAGAACCGTACGGTATATATCTTTACTTTTTGTGTCTGTTAACGGTGTGGTTTTTCGCTCAACGATGATTTGATATGAAGCTTTTGTTTGTGAGATTAAAAGCAAACCCCGTTAAATTAGCTCTATCAACTAACGTTATAGTTTACTCCGCCAAAACACTCTCAACTTGTTCCCCTTGGCAAAGCGCAAAAAAATCCGCAGTGATTTTTTGTTCTATTTCCATGGTTTGATCGGTGGGGCAGAAGATGGTCACTTCCAATTTAATATGACCCAGTTCGGTGGTGCCGACTTCAATTTGTGGTTTGGGGCCAGTGATGCTGATGCCCATTTTGTGTTCAATAATTTGGTTGTAGCGCAGGGCGACGTCTTCAAAGTCGTGACAGTAGAGTTTAGCGTTGTCACGTAGTTGTTCGATAAAGTGAAAGGGATTGATTTGGTTGTCGTCGCGCACTAATACAAAGTTATGAATCGCGTAGCGTTTCATAAAGTTGAGGTTTTGAATGGCACCGGTGATAAGCCGATTATTGGGAATTGATAGGGTTTTACCGGTGTATTGGTAGGTATCGATATTGACCTCTAATACTGTGGTTTTTATCCAATCAATTTGTGATACTTCACCGGCGTATTGATCCACTTCTATCCAGTCGCCCACGCGAAATGGGCGGCTCGACATCCAGTAGAAAAAACCAATAATACATTGAATAAATTCTTTGGTGGCTAACACAATGGCCACGGCGAAGGCGGCTAGGGAAAAGGCAAAGCGTTGGATCTCGTCAGCCCATAGGTTGATTAGCAGTAGTACTAAAACAAAAATCAGGAAGTTCTTGATGTGGCTTTTTAACGAACGCTGATCTTGGCCATTGTGGCGTTGTTTTTTTCCGACCAGTTTAAGGGCTAAGTATCTGATGGCAAAGGTCACTAGGATTACCGCCATGGTCACCACTAGTTTGTTTTCCATAATGGCGCTGAGATAGTTCATTGGTCGGTCTTCGCTCCTTATTTGTGTCATGCTTAGTAAAACGTCTTTAAGCGAGAAAGGCAACCGAACTATTTGCTTAACGCCTTATTTTGTATTGCTTTCTTTGTAATTGGTGGTGAGTTTAGTCGGCGTAGATGGGCTTAACTATCGTGCTCTTTGTATGGGCTGATTCGGCGAATTATTTTACCCTGAAAGGCTTGAGCCAAGTGGCGATGCCTCCTACACTAGCCAGTCATCTATCGTAATAACAGAGCCTTATGAGCCAGCAAACAAAAGCCTATTTCTTTGGTATCAGCGCGGTGTTGATGTGGTCTACGGTTGCCACCGCCTTTAAGCTGGCCTTGCAGTGGTTAAGCCCAGCTCAGTTGGTTTTATTAGCCTCGCTTAGCTCGGTGTTGTTATTAACTAGCATCTTAGCGTGGCAGCGCCAGTTGCCTTTGGCTTGGGTTTATGCCAAACAGCGTCCCGGTTATTTTTTGTTGGTGGGGGCAATCAATCCCTTTCTCTACTATTTGGTATTGTTTAAGGCCTACGATTTACTGCCCGCGCAGCAGGCGCAATCACTAAATTATACTTGGGCGATTACTTTGGCCTTGTTGGCGGTGCCATTCTTAAAACAACAGCTACGTAAGCAAGATCTACTGGCGATGGTTTTGGGTTATTTTGGCGTTCTGGTCATCGCCACTCGCGGTAATGTATTAGCCATGCAGTTTGATAGCGTAGCTGGGGTATTACTGGCCTTATTTAGTACTTTCTTGTGGGCTGGTTATTGGATCATCAATACCCGTAATCAGGGTGAACCCGTGGCAGGTTTATTAGTGGCTTTTTGCTTTAGTTTGCCCATGGTGGCGCTGTATTGCTGGTGGAGCGATGGCTTGCCGGTGTTTAATGCTAAAGCGTGGCTGGGTGCGGCCTATGTGGGCTTGTTTGAAATGGGCATCGCCTTCGTTTGCTGGGTTTTGGCGCTAAAATATACCAATAATACCGCGCGTATTAGTAATCTGATTTTTATCTCACCGTTTTTGTCCTTGTTTTTTATTAGCCATTTCTTGGGCGAAGCCATCGAGCTCGCCACTTATTTAGGCTTATTACTGATTATTAGTGGTTTGCTCATTCAGCAATGGCGAGGTAAAACCAAACTGGTTAAGGCCAAATGATAGGCTCGGTTTTTGATCTAGATAATGGGGCGCAAACCCATATCTGGGTATGCTAAAGCATCTTTTTTAATAGGTTGAATGAAACAATGAGTAAACAAAGTATTAGCCAACAAGATTTAATCATTCTTGCCAATAATTTGTTGCGCGAACATGAAGATTACATCCCCGGCGTGGAAGTTCGCGAAGTGAGTCAGCATCGTGATGTGCTGACCTTTAAGGGAGAGGCCTTCTTAAGCGATGACTTACTACCCACCGCCAACAGCCCTAAAGCCTTTAACTTGTATAAGTGGTTGTGTCATCACTTGTCTGAGCAATATACGCTAGAAGACTAACTCTCACTCCAATTCATAAATAATCGCTTGATAGGGTGCCAGTTGCAAAGCGCTTAAGTGCTGCACGGCGCCCTTGGCTTGTTGCAGGTTATTTAATATCACCTGTTTGGCTTTAAGTTCAAAGCTCAGCCTTTGGTCGAGTTCGCTCACATTGGCTACTACCAATAAACGCTGTTGCTGGTATTGGCGAAGATAGGCAAATACTTGTGGGTGCTCGGGCAACAACAATTGATAGCTGCCGTAGATCAGGGTATCACTGTATTCACTAGACTTACGCAAAGCGATCAGTTGTTGGTAGTGGTAGAACACCGATTGTGGTTCGTTCAAGGCTGCCGCTACATTGATCTCAGTGTAATTGGGATTGATCTTCAGCCAAGGCTGACCACTACTGAACCCTCCATTAGCCGAGGCATCCCACTGCATTGGCGTTCTGGCATTATCGCGGCCGCTAGCATATACCCCTTGCATAAATTGCTGGTGGCTTAGGCTTTGCTGTTCCACTACTTTCTCTTGATAGTTATTTGTAATTTCAATGTCATCGTAGTCTTCAAGTTGCTCAAAGCGCACATTGGTCATGGCTATTTCTTCGCCCTGATAAATATAGGGAGTGCCCTGCATGCCATGTAATAAGGTTGCAAATAACTTGGCGCTGCGTTGGCGATATTGTTGGTCGTTACCCCAGCGGCTAACAATCCGTGGTAGGTCGTGGTTATTCCAAAACAGCGCGTTCCAACCATCGCCCTTAAAGGTGGTTTGCCACTTACTCAGTACTTGTTTTAAGGCTACTACGTTAAAGGGCTGTGGTTGCCATTTACCGTGTTGCGGGTGCCAGTCGATGGCGGCATGTTCAAATTGAAAGACCATCGATAACTCTTGGCGAGCGGGGTCGGAATAGAGCTTGGCCAACTCTGGCGTAGCGCCCCAAGTTTCGCCTACTGTAACCAAGGCTTTGCCTTTAAAACAGGCTTGATGCATTTGTTGCAGTAGTGGGTGCAGGCGTGGGCCATTTTCGGTAATGCCTTGGTCAATTTGCTTACCGATGAGGTCGATTACGTCTAAGCGAAAGCCAGCCACGCCTTGCTCGGTCCACCAATTGATCATCTGGTGAATTTCCTTGGCCACTTGCGGGTTTTCCCAATTCAGGTCGGGCTGAGCATCGGCAAACAGATGGCAGTAATACTGCTCGGTTTGTGGGTCATATTGCCAAGCCGAGCCGCCAAAAATGGAACGCAGTTCGCTGGGCTGGTCGCGCCAAATGTAGTAATCGCGATAAGGATTATCACGACTTTGCCGAGATTGCTTAAACCATTCGTGTTGGTCAGAGCTGTGGTTGAGTACCAAGTCCATCATGATGCCAATATTGCGTTGTTTGGCTTGGGCGATCAGCTCGCGCATATCTTCTAGGCCGCCAAAGCGCGGGTCAATCGCCTGATAGTCGGCGATGTCGTAGCCATTGTCTTTCATCGGGGAAAGGTAAACAGGAGAGAGCCAAATGAGGTCGATACCAAGGGTTTGCAAGTAATCTAACTTACTGATGATGCCAAGCAAGTCGCCATTGCCATCACCACTACTATCGCAAAAACTGCGAGGATAAACTTGATAGACTACAGCTGAATGCCACCATTGTTTTTCCATGGTTTAGCTCTCTTTAATTTACCGTTGAAAGTTAATTGTAATCATTTGTTGCTTGAAGGACAGCGCAGCGAGCGTGGCGAGCAGCTAGACAGAGCGGCAGTTTGCGCTAAGTCTGATTAGAGGATATTTAAATTTGCTTTATTTGTAATATTTATAACCGAGTTTCATAAAATTTTGATCAAATTCAAAGATTTTAATTGGTATATCTAGGCATCTGTGAGTTATTTCCCAGTTTGTAACATGGGTGCAATATTGCTCCCAAAAAAGGCGTAAATTTGCGCTAGGTAATTGGACGCTGGGGCTTAAGGTTACGTTTTACTTGTTGTTTTTTCCCGGCTTGGTCCAAGCTTGCATCGCATAAACACCACAGAGTGGCGATGTTACAAAAAAGAGACGCTCTAGATTACACGGGAAAGTAACGATGAGAAAACTAAGCAAACTCGCCACTAGCGCTCTGCTAGCGGGCAGCGCGTTGGGTTTTGCCTCCAGCGCCATGGCGGTACCCAAAACCGCTTTTGTACACCTCTTTGAATGGAAATGGGAAGATGTCGCCCAAGAGTGTGAAACCTTTTTAGGACCTAAAGGCTTCGCCGCTGTTCAAGTTTCACCACCTAATAAGTCAGTAGATAACAGCGCTTGGTGGGCTCGCTATCAACCAGTTAGCTACGCCATCGAAGGCCGTAGCGGTAGCCGTGCCGAGTTCCAAGATATGGTGCAGCGCTGTAAAACAGCCGGAGTAGATATTTACCTCGATGCGGTAATTAACCACATGGCGGCCTACAATAGAAACTTCCCTGAAGTGCCTTATGGCCCAGATGACTTCAACTCTTGCAGTGGCGATATCGACTACAGCAACCGCTGGCAAGTGCAAAACTGTGACTTAGTGGGCTTGAACGACCTTAAAACCAGCTCTGATTATGTACGCCAGAAAATCGCTGACTACATGAACGATGCCATGAGCATGGGCGTAGCTGGTTTTCGTATTGATGCTGCTAAACACATTCCGGCAGCCGATATTGCTGCTATTAAAGGTAAGCTAAACGGCAACCCTTACATCTTCCAAGAAGTAATTGGTGCCCCTGGCGAGCCGGTTCATCCTACCGAATACACTTACATTGGTAATGTTACCGAGTTTGCTTTTGCTCGTTTGATAGGCCCTGCCTTCCGCTATAGCAATATTGCACAACTGCAAGACATTCCTAGCCAAATGGAACTAGGTAGCGCCGATGCAGTCACCTTTGTGACCAACCACGACGAAGAACGACATAATCCGAATGGCCCGATTTGGCATGGTGTGTCTGGTGAAGGCTACTTCTTAGCTAATATCTTCACCCTTGCTTATCCTTACGGCTATCCAAAAATTATGTCGGGTTACTACTTCGGTGGTGACTTCGATGCAGGTCCACCAAGCTCTGGCGTTCACACTGGCAATGCCTGTGGCTTTGACGGCGGCGACTGGGTGTGTGAACACAAGTGGCGCGGCATTGCCAACATGGTGGGCTTCCGTAACCACACTGCGGGTGAATGGCGTGTCAGTGATTGGTGGCAAAATGGTAATGATCAAATTGCCTTTGGTCGCGGCGGTTTAGGCTTTGTAGTGATTAACAAGCGTAACGGCAGCACCATTGATCAATCTTTAGCTACCGGCATGCCTGATGGTCAGTATTGTAATATTATCGAAGCCGACTTCGATGAAACTACTGGTCAATGTATTGCTTCAGCCGATGCTAAAGGCCCTAGCGTGATTACCGTAAGTGGTGGCATGGCTAACTTTAGCGTTGTGGGTGATAACGCTGCGGCGATTCATGTTGGCGCAGTAGTGGGTGAAGCTTGCAGCGATTGTGAGCCTGACCCTGAGCCAGATCCGGACCCTCAACCACAACCTGAATCAGCGGTTGCTGCTAGCTCAATTTGTACTGATGCCGATTACAGCACTCTTTACTACTGGAGCGCACTACCTGCGGGTAGTTTAGAGAATGCCAGCTGGCCTGGTGTGGCTCTAGAGCAAAACGGTGATTTCGCTTGTTATGACTTAGGTGTAGAGCTTACTAGCATCAATATTATCTTTAATAGCAACGGTGCCGACCAAGCTGCGGACTTAAGCGCAGCGGGTGCGGGCTGTTATCAAGACGGTGCTTGGAGTAGTTTAGAAGACTGTGGTTTCGAAGTGATTGCTGTTGAACCCGAGCCGGAGCCTGAACCAGAGCCTGAGCCAGAACCGCTGACTGCTAGTGAAGTGTGCTTCGACAACCAAGCTGGCTTTACTAATCCAACCTTATACTACTGGTCGGTAGTAGCCGACACACCAGTGGCTAACGCGCAATGGCCAGGCGTAGCCATGGTTGAGCAAGATGGTTACTACTGTTACGACTTTGGCACCAACTTGACTAGCTTAAATATTATCTTCAACGATAATGGCGCAAATCAAACCGGTGACTTAAGCACCACTGGCGATAGCCTATGCTACGCCCAAGGTAGTTGGATTGCGGCAAGCAACTGTGTTAGCGGGACTATTCCCGATGACGGTGGTGACGAGCTCTGGTACTTCCGTGGCACCGCCAACGGATGGGGTACTACGCTATTAGATTACGACGCCAGCACTGGCTTGTACTACACCGTTCAAAGCTTTAGTGGTGAAGAAGCGCCAGCACGCTTCAAAATTGACGACGGTAGTTGGGGTGAGTCTTACCCGAATGCAGATTACCAAGTAACTGACAACACCACTTATCAGATCACCTTTGACAGCGCATCGAAAGAGATTAACGTTAGCGCGCAATAATTCAATTCTCGCGTCTCAGCTTTTGCCCGGTTTTATACCGGGCTTTTTTATGGGTGCGGCTTAGTCGGCAAAGCGCTTGCGCATTAGGGCAAAGTACAATACCGGTATCACTACCAAGGTGAGCAAGGTAGAGATGAAAATGCCAAAGATTAAGCTAATCGCCAAACCATTAAAGATTGGGTCATCCAGAATGAATAGGGCGCCGATCATCGCCGCTAAGCCAGTCAGCACAATCGGTTTGGCTCGCACTGCGCCGGAGCTTATTACCGCTTCGGCGAAGGGCACGCCATTGGCGGCTTGTTGATTAATGAAATCTACCAATAAGATGGAGTTACGCACTATGATTCCCGCCAGCGCTATCATGCCGATCATCGAGGTGGCGGTGAACTGGGCGCCCAGTAGCGCGTGTCCCGGCAAGACTCCAATAATCGTCAGTGGAATGGGTGCCATGATGATCAGCGGAACCAAGTAGGAGCGAAATTGCGCCACTACCAAGAGGTAAATCAGAATCATCCCCACCGCATAGGCTAGCCCCATATCGCGGAAGGTTTCGTAGGTGATTTTCCACTCGCCATCCCACAGAATGGCAATGTCGCTCAACCCATCGGGTTGTTGAATGTAGTGTTGGTTAAACGGCAAGCCCGCATCATCGGTGCTTAAGGCTATTTCAAACATGCCGTATAAGGGGCTGTCTAACTCACCTGCCATATCGGCTACTACCATTACCATCGGGATGCTGTTTTTATGCATGATCGGCAGCTCGATCTGACCATGATTTATTGCCACTACTTCACTCAGTGGAATCGCTTGGCCTTGCGCGTTATGCATGCGTAAGTTCAATATCGCTTGTAGATCGAGTTTTTCATCTTCAGCTAATTGAATGCGTATTGGGATAGGGTATTGATGCTGCTGACTATGTAATACACTGACATCTTGGCCACCTACTGCGCTGGTAATCACTTGGGCTATTTCACTGTAATTCAGGCCCAATAAAGCCGCCTTGCTGCGATTAATCACTAGCCGCCATTCCGTTTGTGGGTCGGGCAGCATTATATCAACGTCAACAATGTCGGCAGTTTGCTGAAAATGCTGCTTAAGTGCTTGGGCTGCCTGTTGGCGAATTTCATCGCTAGGGCCATATACCTCAGCCACAATTGGTGACCACACTGGTGGCCCCGGCGGCACTTCTACTACTTTAATGTTGGCTTGGTAGTTCGCGCCAATGGCTTGCAAGCCTTGGCGAACAGAGCTGGCAATGGTGTGGCTATCGCGCTCGCGCTCAGTCTTATTAACTAGATTAACTTGAATATCGCCCAGCTCTTGGCTGCTACGCATGAAGTAGTGGCGAACCAAGCCGTTGAAGTTTATCGGTGCAGTGGTGCCAGCATAAAGCTGTAAGTCGGCCACTTCTGGCACTTGCATTAAGTAGTCACTTAGCTCAAACAACAGCCGCTGGTTTTGCTCTAGGCTGCGTCCTTCGGGTAGGTCCACCATTACCTGAAATTCGGATTTGTTGTCGAAGGGCAGCATCTTCATCACCACCCAAGTATTGACCGGTAGTGCTACGGCTCCGGCTATCATCAGTAATACTGCCAGCCAAAGTAGCGAACGATTACGTCGCCCTTGCTTGACTTGCAAAAAGGGGCCTATCAGTCTTTGAAATAGGTCGTGTAAACGGCCTGAATGGATATCTTGTGGCTGATGATGAGGATTAGGCTTTAGCAACTTGGCGCTTAACCAAGGTGACAAAATAAAAGCCACCGTCAATGAAATTAGCATGCCTAGGCTAGCGTTAATTGGGATTGGGCTCATATAGGGGCCCATTAAACCCGACACAAAAGCCATAGGTAGTAAGGCGGCTATCACCGTGAAGGTGGCCAGTATGGTTGGGCCACCTACTTCGTCTACTGCGGCTGGAATTAGCCCAGCAAGTTTGGCTTTAGTGCTGGCACCGCTTAGCCCCATGTGGCGGTGAATGTTCTCTACTACCACAATGGCATCGTCTACCAGAATACCGATGGAGAAAATTAGCGCGAATAGCGATACTCGGTTAAGGGTAAAGCCCCAAGCCCATGAGCTAAATAGGGTAATTGCTAGGGTGATCACAATTGCAATCCCCACTACCAGCGCTTCACGCCAGCCCATGGTAATCAGTACTAATAGCACCACCGCAATGGTGGCAAATATTAGCTTGCCTATTAGGGTATTGGCTTTGTCTGCCGCAGTATTGCCGTAGTTACGGCTGAGTTGGTAATGCACCTGCGGCGGTAGTAGTACGTTTTCTAGCTGACTCACTCGTTGTTCGATACGCTGTGCCAGCGCTACGGCATTCTCACCCGCTTGTTTGGCGATGGCAATAGTGACCGAGGGAAAAGTACCTTGCTGGTTAACCAACCAAACGTTTTGGCTGGGTAGCTCTGGGCCAAGCGTAATATCGGCGACATCGGCTAAAAATACCGCTTTCTGCTGATGACTGGCCACAACTAAGTTCTCTAACTCTTTAGCGCTGGTTAGAAATTGCCCACTTTGAACCTTGATCACTTGGTTATCTTGGATTAAGTCGGCCTGTTGTGATTGGTAATTATTGGCTTGTAGCTGTTGAGCGATGTGTTTGAATTCAACGCCATAGGCATTTAGTTTTAGCGGATCTAAACGCACCGACGCGACCATGGGGTGCTCACCCAGAGTATATACATCTTTAGTTCCCGGTAGCCGCTTTAGCTCGGTTTCTAAGCTGTGGGCAATTTGGGTGAGATCGTAGGGACTGAGCTGCTGGCTTTCATCCCATAAAGACAGGCTAACAATCGGCACATCGTCAATGGCGCGTGGTTTTATTAAGGGCTGGCCTACTCCCGCTGCGCTGGGCAGGCGATCGAGGTTGGCGTACAGCTGGTTGTACAGGCTAACGATGGCGTCGTTACGGGCTACTCCCACTTCAAATACTACGATGATCATCGCGCCATTGGGCTGCGAAAAGGAGTACAGAGTATCGATGCCATTGAGTTCGGAAATCAGTTTTTCCGCAGGCAAGGTTACTAAGTTCTCTACCTCTTTAGGGCTGGCGCCGGGAAAGGGAATGTAAACGTCGGCAAAGGTGACATCAATTTGTGGCTCTTCTTCCTTGGGGGTAATAATCACCGAGAAGATCCCCAGCAATAGACCGACCAACGCCAGCAAGGGGGTGATGGGGGAATGTAAAAAGCGCTCGCCTATGCGTCCTGCAATACCCATGGCTTACTCCTTGTTTAGTAGGGTTTGGTAGGCCGATAATGCGATTTCATCGCCTTCTTCTAAGCCAGCAAGCACTTGTATTTGCTGGCCCTTAACCTTACCTAGACGCACTTGACTAAGTTGATAGCCCTGTTCGGTTTTGCGGTAAACTGCGCTCAATTCATTACGCTGTATTACTGCTGAATGGGGGATCCAAATTTGCTGGCGTTGCCCATAACTAAAGCTGAGCTTGGCCCATGTACCGG
>QGCX01000064.1_pt1 | contig 27284 bp, 30 predicted proteins | sample 4708031 | NCBI WGS metagenome assembly QGCX01 (sample SAMN08941163, study PRJNA450518) | Sediment metagenome, whole genome shotgun sequencing project. | reverse complement strand
TATCGTCAAATTGTGACCTGTTTCGACAACTTTCTGAATAACTATTAGCGCCCTAGTCAATAACCCGTTATTCTGGATTGATAGGTAACTGTTTAATTTAAAAAGATAGTTGGCGAGTCATGGTACTAGGGATAGGTAAAAAATCATCGACTGCGTTGTTAGGTGTAGATTTCGGTTCTTCCACAATTAAAGGGCTACTGCTTTCTAAATCGTCAAAAGGTTTAAAAGTAGAAGCTGTGGCAGAAGTTAATACACCTGTCGGGGCATTGGTCGATAACCAAGTTGTTTCTCCAGAGGAGATTACAGAGGCCTTACGCGAGTTAAAGCGTAAGCTACCTTCTCGTAATCGCCAAGTAGCAACGGCGGTAGCAGGAAGCCACGTAATTACCAAAGTAATTTACATGGATAGTAGTTTGTCAGTGCTGGAGTTAGAAACTCAAGTAGAACTTGAAGCGGAGAACTCCATCCCCTTTCCAATTGATGAAATTAGTCTCGATTTTGAAGTGCTCGGCGTTAATGAGAGTGAGCCCACCCGAAATAATGTCTTACTTAGTGCCGCCCGTACCGAGGCTGTTAGCATTAGGGCTGAAGTGTTAGCAAATGCTGACTATGAGGCTAAAATTGTAGATGTTGAGTCGCATGCTCTGGGGCGGGCTTGGGACTACTTACTGCATCAACAAGATGATGAGTTTGACCCACAAAAGGTTATCGCACTGGTCGATATTGGTGAAACCACCTTAAATTTTGCCATTCTTAATAAAGGCGAAGTGGTTTATAACCGAGCGCAAAACTTTGGTGGGGCGCAATATACTCAGCAAATAGCGAGCTTCTATAGCCTGAGTATTGAAGAAGCAAAGGAAATGAAAGTGAGCGGGCGCTTACCTGAAAACTATGAAATAGATGTGTTTGCTCAGTTTGTTAATGGTGTGATTCAAAATGTTCGCCGGCAAGTTTCACTATTTCTCAGTTCCAGTGGCTATAAGGCCATTGACGCCATTGCACTGAGTGGTGGTAGTGCCTTGTCAGATGAATTGGTGTTTCAAATGCAAACTGATTTGGAAATGCCGGTGCTTAAAGCCCAACCATTCCATGATTGTGCTGTAGACCGCTCTATTGACCGCGAGAAGTTACGCCATGAGGGCGGCAAGTACATGGTGGCTCTCGGTTTAGCGTTGAGGAGTTTCGATAATGTCTAACATTAACTTGCTTCCTTGGCGAGAGGCGGTAAAAAACAAGCAAAAACGAGACTTTTGGGTCGGATTGGTGTCGGCTGCCGTTATAAGCTTTTTGGCGGTTTTCCTTGTGCAAAATTATTACGTTAATCTGCAGCATAAGCAGCAGGCTCGTAATCAGTACCTTGAAAAAGAAACCGCGATTCTTGACCATCAAATAGGTGAAATTAAAAAAATTAAAGAGCAAAAAGAAAGCCTTAAAAAGCGTATTGCACTTATTCAAAAGCTTCAGGAAAGCCGTAATATACCCACCAAAATTTTCAATAGCTTACCAACCATTGCTCCCTCCGGTATTTATTTGGATAGTCTGTCTTTCAAGGACGCCTCGATTGATTTAGATGGGAAAAGTGAAGCCAATTATCGAGTGGCTAATTTAATGCGTAATATCGAACAACGTGAATGGTTGGGTACTCCTAGTATTCGTTCTATTGTTGCTCTACAGAGTCAAGAATCAGACATGGAATTGAGTAAGTTTCAGCTAAATTTTGCAGTTAAGCTTGGTGTTCCAGAGCAAGAAGAGGGAGCTAAGTAATGGATTTACAACAGCTCAATGAATTAGACCTAGAGAACATTGGTTCTTGGCCTAAGTTGGCTAAAGTTATTTTTGTTGTTTTTGTCTGTGCGCTGATCGCTGCGGGTAGTTATTACTCTTTAGTGGCCGACGAGCAAAAGAAACTGACCCAACTGGAAGCCAAAGAACAAGAATTGCGTAGCAAGTTTGAAATAAAAGCCGCTTTAGCTAGCAACCTTCCGGCTTATCAGAAGCAAGTGGAAGAAATGAGCGAAGCTTTCGCATCGTTGTTAAAGCAGCTTCCGGAGAAACATGAAATCCCAGGTTTGCTTGACGAGCTCAGTTTTATTGGTATTGACAATGGTTTGGAGTTTCGACGCATTAATTGGGAGCCTGAAGTTGAACATGAGTTTTCTACAGAGCTGCCGATAAAGCTAGAAGTGAGCGGCCAGTATCATCAGTTGGGCGCCTTTGTTAGTGGGGTCGCAGCCTTACCTCGAATCGTCATCTTAGATAACATCACCATGAAGAAACAAGGCGATAGTGGCATGTTGAGCATGGAAATGTTGGCTAAAACCTATCGTTACAACGAAAAACAAGTACCGAAGGGGAAATAATGAAAGCAATAATGCTAGGAATAACCTTGCTTGCATTATTTGGCTGTGAAGGTTCTAAGGACGATTTGCAGCAATACGTTATGGAAGTAAAAGCACGCAAAGAACCGGTACGCGAAGACGTACCTCAAATTAAACCGTTCGAGCATCTTGCTTATCAAGCTAGTGATGGACGTAACCCATTTACTAGTCCGGCTCCAGAGGCGGCAGATACCAGTGTAAGTGAAGAAAGAGAATGCGCTTTAGCACCGCAAATTAATCGTGAAAAGCAAGCTTTAGAGCAATACTCGCTATCTAGCTTGAAAATGCGTGGTGTGCTTGGCGATGGACCCAGCTTATGGGCTTTACTTGAAGTCCCCGGCGGTGAAATGTACCGGGTAAAAGAAGGGTATTACCTAGGTTTGCATCATGGTGTCATCGTTAAGGTTAGTGATACTGGCTTAGACATTAAAGAAGTTGTTTCAGATGGCCAAGGCTGCTGGAACGAGAGAACTACTCAGCTTTCGCTCTCGCAAGCTGAACAATAGGGAAATAGGCATGAAGGGAAAGATGCTGAAAGGAGTATACAAAAGCGGCTTGTTGTTGGCGGGTTTGTTTTGTTGCGTAACACAAGCATGGGCGAGTGCTCAGTTAATTCAATTAAATACTAATCCAATGGTGAAAGGAGCAGTAGAAATCGAGTTGTTGTTCGATGGCCCGATTGAGATGGTTGCTGACCATTTAGAGTATTCTCCAAATCAATTGGTGATTGATGTTGCTAACGCAAGCTCTGCATTAAAGGTTAATCCATTACCGATTGAGGGTGGTGCTGTCAAACAGCTTCAAAGTTTACAAAGCGAAGCAGGTTTACAGTTAGTATTGGCTCTTGAACGTTTGGTTCCCTACCAAGTGGAGCAAAGTGCTACACGGGTATTGATTAAGCTCGGAGCTTTGCCTGTAGCCACGGCGTCATCTTCAAATACCGTTGATGATGCCTTTAAAAACGCTAGCCGTGTTGAGCATGCTACGATTAATCGGATAGAAAGTATTGATTTTCGTCGCGGTAAAGCGGGCTCGGGTCAAATCATGGTTGATTTGAATAACAGTTCAATTGCCGCCGACATTAAACGACGCGATAATACTTTATTAGTGGACTTTTATAACACCGATGTAAGCGATGAGAACGTTTATGTGATGGATGTAAATGACTTCGCCACTCCCGTGGAAAGCGTTGAAGTCTTTAAGCATGACTCGAGAGTGCAGCTAAAAATAGCCATTAATGGCGCCTTTGATTACCGCTATGATCAATCTGGTGAATTATTTCTTGTTGAAGTGAAAAAACTGGAGGCCGAAGAAGCCGCTAAAGTTGAGTATCAAGGCAAACCTATTTCCTTAAATTTCCAAGATATTCCTGTTCGTACAGTATTGCAGTTAATTGCTGATTTTAATGAATTAAATTTGGTGACCACTGACTCTGTGCAAGGCAGTATTACGCTACGTATGGATGATGTGCCATGGGAGCAAGCCCTAGACATTATTCTTAAGGTTAAAGGATTAGATAAGCGCTTAGATAACAATGTGTTGCTTATTGCACCAGCTGCGGAATTGGCTGAGCAAGAGCGTCAGCAATTAGAAAGTGCTCAGCAGGTTGCCGATTTGGCCCCCTTGTATTCTGAGTATATTCAAGTTAATTACGCAAAAGCTTCAGACTTATCTAATCTGCTGAAGAGTGAAAATACGTCTATGTTATCTGAGCGAGGCTCAGTTGCTGTGGATGAGCGTACTAACACTTTGTTGGTTAAAGATACTGAAGAATCTTTAGTCAATATTAAAGCAATGGTCGAAAAACTCGACATTGCAGTTAAACAGGTAGTGATTGAAGCGCGCATGGTTACGGTAAGCGACGATGTAAGTGAAGAGTTGGGTATTCGCTGGGGCGTGACAAATTCAGGCTCTGTAGGAAATAGCACCGGTATTACTTCAGGCTCCTTAGACGGTGCCGATGACGTATTGTCTGGAAATACTCCAAGTTTAGATGACAGACTTAATGTTAACTTGCCTGTGTCCGATCCCGCGGGGTCTATCGCTTTCCAAGTGGCCAAACTCGCCAATGGCAAGATCCTCGATCTCGAATTGTCAGCGCTTGAGCAGGAAAATAAAGGTGAAGTGATTGCGAGTCCACGAATCACTACCGCTAACCAAAAAGCGGCTTATATTGAACAAGGTCGTGAGATCCCCTATGTGGAAAGCGCTTCTAGTGGTGCCACTTCGGTGACCTTCAAAAAGGCGGTGTTGAGCTTAAGAGTGACTCCACAAATTACTCCAGATGGCAACGTGATCCTCGACTTGGTAATTTCTCAAGACTCTGAAGGGGAAGCGGTATTAACCCCAACTGGACCTGCGGTAGCTATTAATAAACAAGAGATTGGTACCCAGGTGTTAGTGAGAAATGGCGAGACCATTGTGTTGGGTGGGATCTACCAGCAACAAAATATTGACCGAGTGAAGAAAGTGCCAATTTTAGGCGATGTACCTGGTTTGGGTTATCTCTTCCGCACCACTACTGAAAGTGTTAACAAGAACGAGCTACTGATTTTTGTTACCCCTAGAATCCTAGTTGATTCACTATAATTGTTCTTCATCTATCACTCCCGCGCCGAGTCTTTCGGCATGGGAGTGATTTTGCAGTTGCCAAACTCCCTTTCAAACGAGATAATCGCGCCCTGATCTTTTTACTAAGGTTGGTACAATAGGTGCCCGCGTTGCGGGGAGAAAATAGACAAAAGACAAATTTGAAGAAGCATGGCTGAGAAACGAAATATCTTCCTTGTAGGGCCGATGGGTGCTGGAAAAAGCACAATCGGTCGTCATTTAGCACAGCAATTACATTTACAGTTTTACGATACAGATCAAGAGATTGAACGCCGCACTGGTGCAGATATTGCGTGGGTGTTTGACGTTGAAGGTGAAGCTGGTTTTCGAGTTAGAGAAGGAGGCGTAATCGACGATCTTTCTCAGATGCAAGGCATCGTATTGGCAACCGGTGGTGGCTCGGTTATTAGTAAAGAAAACCGCAATCACCTTTCTGCTCGAGGCATCGTAGTGTACTTAGAAACGACAATTGATAAGCAATTTGCCCGAACCCAGCGCGATAAACGTCGCCCTTTGTTACAAACAGAAGAGCCAAGAGAAGTACTTGAAAGTCTAGCAGCAGAGCGTAATCCTATGTATGCCGAGGTAGCTGATTACACAGTTAAAACTGACGATCAAAGTGCTAAAGCAGTAGCAAATCAAATTATCGAATTACTAGGATTCTAAAGACACGATGGAATGTTTAACGGTTGCTCTAGGTGAGCGCAGTTACCCAATTAGTATTGGTCAGGGCTTATTAAGTCAAACCGAGCTATTTAGTAAGGCTATTACCAGTAAAAAAGTGATGGTTGTCAGTAATACTACGGTAGCACCTCTCTATTTAGAGCAACTGTTGGCTTGTCTTCATCAGTATCAAGTTGATGTAGTAGAACTACCCGACGGAGAGCAATATAAAAATCTCGATACGCTTAATCAGATTTTCTCTGCTTTGCTGGCAAAACAACATAGTCGTGATACTACGATTGTCGCCCTTGGTGGTGGCGTCATTGGCGACATGGCGGGCTTCGCTGCAGCTTGCTATCAGCGCGCAGTTCCATTTGTGCAGGTGCCTACGACCTTATTATCTCAAGTGGATTCTTCGGTGGGGGGGAAAACAGCAGTTAATCACCCCTTAGGTAAAAATATGATCGGCGCGTTTTATCAACCCAAAGCAGTGGTAATTGATATTAATTGTTTAACCACCTTGGATAAGCGCGAGCTGGCTGCTGGCATGGCTGAAGTGATTAAATATGGCATTATTTATGATGTTGAGTTTTTCTCTTGGCTAGAAACCCATCTAGACCAATTGATGAAGCTTGATGCTCAATTAATGACTCGCGCAATCGCCCGCTGTTGTGAAATTAAAGCCGAAGTGGTGGCTAAAGATGAAACAGAACAAGGCATTCGAGCTTTATTGAATTTAGGTCATACCTTTGGCCATGCTATTGAAGCCGAGCAGGGATATGGCGTGTGGTTGCATGGCGAAGCCGTTGGTGCTGGTATGGTGATGGCAGCTGAAACTGCTGAGCTAGCAGGTATGATATCTGTTGGGTTAGTCAAACGGATACGCTATTTAATTGAGCGAGCTGGCCTGCCGGTGGGTCCTCCGCAAAATATGGGGCTGGCTGAGTTTATTCCACATATGATGCGTGATAAGAAAGTGCTGGACGGGAAACTACGTTTAGTTCTACCTAGCTCTATTGGTACAGCAGAAGTAGTTGATTCAATTACTGAAAATGATATAAAAACTGTTATCAGTCGATTTCAATAAGGCAATTTGAATGGTGGGAGTGCGGCGCGAAGCCGAGTTTGCGCAATTACAGAGCCAAGAGCGCTTGCGCGACCGACTCATCACCCAAATTCGCTTTAAGGCCAAGCTTATCTGTGTCAGTGGTGGCGCTGGCTCCGGTAAGTCTTCATTAGCTAATGCTGTTCTAGAAAGTACTTCTTTTGCTTATCTGGCTTTGCTCAGTGCTGCCAAAGGTGATGATGGTCGAGTGCGCCGTGAGTTGTTGCAACAATTAGTTAAAGAACCGTTATTTAACCAAGACGACCCAATCTTTGAAAGCTTTCAACGTAATTTAAAGGAAAGCCATGCGCCATTGCTCATTGTCATAGATGATGCACATCAACTGAGTGAGCAAGTATTAAAAGAGTTGGTGGAATTTTACCAACACTACAACCAACTCTACCAGCACGACATGTCGCTACTATTATTCGCTGAACCCAGTAGTGACTTTAACGCTCAGCTAGATGCTTTAAGTAATCAAGTTCTATATTTTGATGTCGCTCCGCTCACAGAGAGTGAAGCCCTTCAACTAGCCTCTTTATTATTTAATCGTGCTGAATATGTAGCTGAATTTGAAAATCAACAAGCCATTGAACAGCATATTTCGTCGGCCAAAGGTAATCCTCGTTTGATTTACCAATTTGTCGACCAAATTGTTACCGGAGATATCCCTATGACGGAAACCAGTACTAGAAATCGAAGTAAGCTGTATATCGTAATTGCGGTTGTATTATGTGCAGCGGTCGCCGGGTTGTTAGTACAAGTGATTAACGACTGGGGAGGTGAGCAGACGGACGATAGCCGTATTTCTCTTGCCTTGATGGAGGAGCCTACTTTAGCCAATGGTTCTGCCCCAACTGGAAATACTTCACAAATGTCAAACGGTCAGGAAGGTGCTTTTGTGTCACTGCCTGAAACCGCTGAACTTCCCTCGCAAGAGCTTCCCGATGAACTGACTTTAAATAATCAAGGAGCAGGGTCGGAACTGCGCGTAGTGGTTGAAGATGACGTCGTGAATAAACTGTTGGCCGAGCAAAGCACGCCGCCCTCTCAACCCGATGCTGAAATTCAAGACAGCGGTAACTTATTAACCGAGGACGTTGCTCCTTCAGCAGAGCTAACTTCAGCTGAAACAGTAACTAGCGAAGCGGTGCCGATTAAGGTAACTGATGTGAAAACCTTATTACAAGCTAAGCCTAGCCAGCACTACACTTTGCAACTAATGGCATTAAATAACCGAGAGAAAGCCCAGCAGTTTGTTTCTTCTCGGCAGTGGCAGCATGAAGTTTGGGTTTATCGTTCTAGTGCTAACCCCAATGTGCCTTATAAGATCATCTATGGTGATTTCGCTAGCCGCGCAGATGCTCAAGCAGCACGCAGTCAATTACAGCAGCAGAATTTGGATTCTTTGATTAAACAATTTAAACAGGTCCAGTTTGAACTGACGCGCTAATAATGAAAAAAACACGTGCTTTTTTAAAGTGGGCCGGCGGTAAGTACGGCCTAATTGAAGATATTCAACAACAGTTGCCGGAAGGCGATTTATTGATTGAGCCATTTGTTGGGGCTGCGTCGGTTTTTCTCAACACAAACTATTCCCGTTACTTATTAACTGATATCAACCCTGATTTGATTAACTTGTATCAAATACTACAGCGGCGACCACAGCAGTTTATTCACGATGCGAAACACTTTTTTAACCAAGAGTGTAACCAGAGCGATTACTATTATGATTTACGTCAGCGTTTTAATGCTACCGCTGACAAATATCAGCGTTCGTTAATGTTTTTGTATTTAAACCGCCATGGTTATAATGGCCTGTGTCGTTATAATCGAAGCGGAGGTTTTAACGTGCCATTTGGTTCATACAAGCGCCCTTATTTTCCAAATGCCGAGTTGGAGTTTTTTGCGGTTAAGGCGAAACAAGCTGAGTTTCGTTGCTGCAGTTATGTGGAGACATTTGCTTTAGTAAAGTCTGGAGATATTGTTTATTGCGATCCGCCTTATGCGCCGTTAAGCCCAACAGCTAGTTTTACTAACTATGCGAGTAAGGGATTTAATCTAGCAGATCAACAGCGTTTAGGAGCATTAGCCTTAGAAGCTCAGCAGCGCGGGGCCTCAGTGTTAATTAGTAATCATGACTTACCGTTAACTCGTGATATTTATCAAACCAGTGAGTTGAGTCAGTTAAAGGTACGTCGCACCATAAGTCGCAAAGGTCAGCAACGTTTGAAGGTGGCTGAGCTATTGGCCTATTACCAAGCTCACTAAGCAACCCAAGCTACTACCAACACTATGCTGAACACAAATACGCTCAGCATCAGAATGCCCAAAGCAATAAACTGCCAAGCCTTACCATGTTTGAAATCATGTCGGCGTTGTTGCTCTGATTGAACGCCAAAAAAGGCGCCAAGTACGCTTTTTAATAAAGACATAAGTGCTTGCTGTGGTTGCTGTAAAACTCTTAGCTAGAGCATGGCACAAAAACAATCTTTGTACAGAGATTGGATAACAATACAAGCTGCGTTAAAATTGCGCACTTTAAAATCTGATGGTTATCACAATGAGTAAATCCTTTTTAATCGCCCCTTCTATTTTAGCTGCTGACTTTGCCCGCCTAGGTGAAGAAGTTGAAAATGTACTAGCAGCTGGCGCCGATGTGGTGCACTTCGATGTGATGGATAATCACTATGTGCCAAATTTAACTATTGGCCCAATGGTGTGTAAGGCTTTACGTGATTACGGCATCAGCGCGCCAATTGATGTTCACCTCATGGTTAAGCCGGTTGATGCTCTTATCCCTGATTTTGCTAAAGCCGGAGCAAGCATGATTACTTTCCATGCAGAGGCTTCCGAACACATCGACCGCAGCTTACAGTTAATAAAAGAGTTAGGATGTAAAGCTGGTTTAGTACTGAACCCCGCCACCCCATTGCATTGTCTTGATTACGTGATGGATAAGTTAGATATGATTTTGCTGATGTCGGTGAACCCAGGTTTTGGTGGTCAGAAATTTATTCCCAATACTTTAGACAAATTGCGTGCGGTGCGACAACGTATTGACCAAAGCGGTTATGATATTCGCTTAGAAATTGATGGTGGCGTGACCGCTGATAATATTGCTGAGATTGCTGAAGCGGGAGCCGACATGTTTGTTGCCGGCTCGGCTATTTTTAATCAGCCAGATTACAAAACGGTAATCGATAAAATGCGTACAGAACTTGCTAAAGTAAGCGAATAAGGGCTTTTGATGAAGCAACTAGATGAACTCAAGCTTATAGCTTTTGACTTAGATGGAACCTTGGTCGACAGCGCGCCAGATCTTGCCCTAGCCATTAATGCGATGTTAATCGACTTAGGGCGTGAGAGCTTTGATGAACTGACCATTCGCCATTGGGTGGGCAATGGAGCTGAGGTGTTAATTAAACGTGCGCTATCGGGCTCTTCTACTATTGATAGCTCGCTATCAGATAGCCTCTATCTTGAAGCGAGAGCTTTATTCGAGCAACATTACAGTGACAAGCTTTGCGTCGCGAGTCGCTTGTATCAAGGAGTGGCAGAAAGTTTAGCTGCTTTTAGCCAGCGTAATATTCCCATGGCAATTATCACTAATAAACCGAGTTTATTTACTCCTGGTTTATTACAGCAAATAGGTATCGCCGACTATTTTGATGTGGTCTTATCCGGTGATAGCCTGCCACGGAAGAAGCCTGATCCGCTGCCCTTACAACACGTGTTAAACCACTATCAATTAACTAATCAGCAAATGTTGATGGTAGGCGACTCTAAAAATGATATTCAGGCAGCAAAAGCCGCGGGTTGTCGCTCTCTAGGCTTGACCTACGGATACAACTACGGTGAAGATATCGCTCTTAGTGGCCCCGATTTTGTGGCGGATAGCCTAGTTGAATTGGTCGAGTTAATTGATGGCTCGGTAACGGCTTAAGCCGATAGTAAAAGTTTATATAGGAAGATCATGAGTAAACCGATTGTATTAAGTGGCATTCAGCCATCTGGATCATTAACCATTGGTAATTATATTGGGGCGATTAATCAATGGATTGACATGCAGAATGACCACGATTGTCATTTCATGTTGGCTGACCTACATGCCATTACCGTACGTCAAGAGCCTAAACAGTTTACTAATCAAGTGCTAGATGGTTTGGCCATGTACATCGCTTGTGGTTTAGACCCAGACAAAAGCACCATCTTTGTTCAGTCGCAAGTGCCTGAACATGCGCAATTAGCATGGGCATTAAACTGTTACACCCAAATGGGTGAATTAAATCGCATGACTCAATTTAAAGATAAGTCGACCAAGTACGCCAATAATACCAATGCGGGCTTATATACGTACCCCGCTTTGATGGCTGCCGATATTCTTTTGTATCAGGCTAATGCGGTACCGGTGGGGGATGACCAAAAGCAACACCTAGAATTAACCCGAGATATCGCTAATCGCTTTAATAACCTTTACGGTGACATCTTTACCGTACCAGAGCCATTCATTCCTCAGTTTGGGGCGCGAGTAATGTCTTTGCAGGAGCCAACCAAGAAAATGTCTAAGTCGGACGACAATCCGAAGGCCTTTATTTTGCTTAGCGATACTCCTAAGCAAATAGCCAAGAAGATTAAAGCCTCAGTGACAGATTCCGATGAGCAGGCGCGTATTTATTTTGACCGTGATGAGAAGCCGGGGGTGTCTAACTTATTGACTCTGCAATCGGTGGCCACTGGTAAATCTATCGACGAGCTCGTCGCGGGCTATGAAGGTAAGATGTATGGTCACCTTAAAGTCGATACCGCCGATGCCGTGGTGGCGATGATGGAACCGATTCAACAACGCTATCAAGCTTTACGCGAAGATGAAACTGCCTTACAAGCCATTATGGCAAAAGGCGCGCAGCGTGCCAGTGAGCAAGCGAGTAAAACACTAAGTAAAGTCTATGATGTACTTGGCTTTATTCGTCTAAAATAAACTGCTAAGCCATTTAATAGCCCAGCTTGATGCTGGGCTTTTTTATATGCGGTTATTGAGTTGGGTGTTAAACAACCAAGCAGTTAAGGCTTTTGTATTCTTAAGCATCGATACAAAGCTTAATTTGATTATCTATGTATTAGCTTACAACTGTATACGCCATTAATACCAGTAAAACACTGTTGATTTTGCGCTGTGTATTGTCATGAAATCGGCTACTATATCCACCTGTTATTTAGAAGCAATACGAGTGATTCTGGCTAGATGCTACTTATTATCGACAATTACGACTCCTTTACCTACAACTTGTTTCAATACTTCTCTCAGTTAGGTATTGAAGTGGAAGTTCGTCGTAATGATCAGATAAGACTAGAGCAAATTGAGCTATTAGCACCGAGCCATATAGTTATTTCCCCCGGTCCTTGTTCTCCTAACGAAGCTGGGATATCGCTGGATGTTATCGCGCATTTTGCTGAGCGTCTGCCAATACTTGGGGTATGTTTAGGTCATCAATGCATTGCTCAGCATTTTGGTGCCCAAGTGGTTCGTGCGGCTAAGCCGATGCACGGCAAGATTAGACCGATTTATCATCAGCAGCAGTCGGTATTTAGACAGTTAGATAATCCTCTGAGGGTGACGCGGTATCATTCGCTGGTGGTGAATAAGCATAGTTTGCCCGGCTGCTTAGAGGTGACGGCTTGGAGTTATGACAGTGAAGGGCAACCGCATGAGATTATGGGGCTTAAGCATCGTGAGCTACCGATCCATGCGGTACAGTTTCATCCTGAAAGCATTCTGACTCAACAGGGGCTAAGTCTGTTAGCTAACTTCATTGATTCTAAAAATTAGAAGTAATTCGTTGTTATATCATCTTATCTATTGATTATATAGAATGAATAAATTGTGCATATTTATTCCGTGTAGACTGATGTTTGGCCAGTAGTGGAGCTTACTGGTTCAATTGTCTTAGAACTATGCACTAAATATGCTTAAAAATGGCCGCGTTTTATGTGGCTTTCGCGGCGGTTGCTCAGACAAGCGTATTGAGATTTGCCATAATCGCCAAACTATTTACAAGTTATTAACCTTTCTGGCTCTGAATTATGGATCGCTAGGAAGCGAAAGGAGAACACTTTATGTCACATGCTGTTACTCGTGCGTTATTTGATGAAGTTATGGTTCCAAACTATGCTCCAGCAGCCATTATCCCAGTAAAGGGGCAAGGCTCTCGATTGTGGGATCAACAAGGCCGTGAGTATGTGGATTTTGCTGGTGGTATTGCGGTTAATTGTTTGGGCCATTGCCATCCGGAGTTGGTTAAAAGTTTAACTGAACAAGGCCAAACGCTGTGGCATTTAAGTAACGTTCTGACTAATGAGCCGGCCTTACGCTTAGCTAAAAAGCTGGTAGACAATACTTTTGCCGAGAAAGTGTTCTTTTGTAACTCAGGCGCAGAGGCCAATGAAGCTGCGTTGAAGTTAGCCCGTCGCTACGCTATCGAAAACGGTTCGACCGATAAAACTAAAATTATTGCCTTTGAGCAAGGTTTCCACGGTAGGACTTTTTTCACCGTAACGGTGGGGGGGCAAGCGAGTTATTCTGATGGTTTTGGTCCAAAACCCGGTGATGTAGAACATATTCCCTATAATGATTTAGCCGCATTAGAAGCCATTATTGACGATCAAACCTGTGCAGTAATGATGGAGCCCTTGCAAGGTGAGGGAGGGATTATTAGTCCTGATCTTGCCTTTGCCAAAAAAGTGCGAGAACTGTGTGATAAACACAATGTGTTACTGATTTTCGATGAGGTGCAAACTGGGGTAGGTCGTACCGGTGATTTATATGCTTACATGGGGCTGGGAGTAACGCCAGACATTTTGAGCTCGGCTAAAGCCTTAGGTGGAGGCTTCCCCATTGGCGCGATGCTAACCACCACCGCTATTGCTGCCTCGATGAAGGTAGGAACCCATGGTAGTACCTATGGTGGCAATCCCTTGGCTTGTGCCGTGGCGGAAACGGCTTTTGATATTGTGAATACCGAGCAAGTGCTAGCGGGTGTGAAGCAACGCGAGCTGTGGTTTAGAGACGCCCTCAATGCTATCAATGAAAGATATCAAGTATTCTCCGAAGTCCGTGGTAAGGGTCTATTGTTGGGTGCGGTACTAAACGAGCAATATCAAGGGCGTGCCCGTGACTTTTTAAACGCCGCGGCAGAGTTTGGACTAATGGTATTGGTTGCGGGGGCAAACGTGATTCGTTTCACTCCTTCTTTAATTATTCCCCAGCAAGATATTGAGCTGGGCATGCAGCGCTTTGAACAAGCAGTCGCCAAGATTGTTGAGAGATAATGTACAGTTGGCTGGTGGTTAATCTGCCAGCCTAGCTTATTAGTGGTATTTGTGGCTAAGGCTTAGCCATTGCTCAGTGCTATTTGATCATAGGAGAAATAGCCATGTTAGTGATCCGTCCTATTCAGGAAACGGACTATCCTGCGTTATTACAGATGGCTGTGAGCTCAGGGATCGGTTTTACATCCTTACCGGTAGATGAACCTTTATTACGTGAAAAACTCGCTCATTCTATTCGCTCTTTTGCCAGTGATATCGGCCATCCCGGTGATTTGCATTATTTGATGGTGGCAGAAGATACCGAGAGCGGCGAGGTGGTGGGTACCACCGCCATCGATGCTGCGGTTGGTTTAAATAACCCCTTCTATACCTACCATTTGGGTAAGGTGGTGCATGCTTCAAGCAGTTTAAATATCTACAATGTAGTGGAAACGTTAACCCTTACTAACGACTACACTGGTGTGACCGAGCTGTGTACGCTGTTTTTGCAAGAATCTCATCGGCAAGGCCAAAATGGCCGTTTATTGTCTAAATGTCGCTTTTTACTGATGGCTGAGCATCCACAACGATTTAATGATTCGGTAATCGCAGAAATGCGCGGCGTGTCGGACGAGCAAGGCCGCTCACCGTTTTGGCAATGGCTGCAAGATAACTTTTTTAGTATGGATTTTCCGACTGCCGATTATTTAACGGGGGTAGGAAAAAAAGAGTTTATTGCCGAGTTGATGCCGAAGTATCCGATTTACGTGAATTTGTTAAGTAAAGAAGCACAGGCCGTCATTGGTGAAGTGCATGAGAAAACACGACCGGCGTTACGCTTACTAGAGGCTGAAGGTTTTTGTAAGCATGGCTATGTCGATATTTTTGATGCGGGCCCCACAGTGGAATGCCCGTTGCCGCTAATCGAAAGTGTTAAGCGATCGTTTAAGGTTAGCTTAAGTATTGGCAAGCCGAGTATAGATGCTCAACCTATGCTATTAACTAATGCACGTTTAAAAGACTTCCGGGCTTGTGTTGCCGAGATAGAGGTACATCAGCAACAGCCAACAGCGGTGATTTCCCAACAAACGGCTACTGCCTTGCAAGTGAGTGAGGGAGATAGCCTTCGAGTAGGCGCTTTGCGTTTCGAATAATGATGCTAACCCATGGTTGGCGGTTAAGAATTGAGGTAAAAATGGCAGAGTTAAATCAGTTTATTAATGGTCAATGGATAGCCGGCGAAGGTACACTATTTGAATCGCTTGATCCGGCGAAAAATCAAGTCATCTGGCAAGGCAAAACTGCCTCAGCTGAACAGGTTGATAGTGCTGTGAATGCCGCTAGATATAGCCAATTTTCTTGGTATATAAGTGGCTTGGAACAGCGCCTAAGTGTGATCAAAAACTTCGCTGGCTTGCTTGAACAATACAAAGAAGAGTTAGCCTTATTAATTGCCACAGAAACCGGTAAACCATTATGGGAAACTCGAACTGAAGTTGCCGCGATGATCGGTAAGATGGCTATTTCTGAAAAAGCCTATTTAGAGCGCACCGGCGAATCGAGCACCGAGTTGCCCGCCGCCACTGCTGTATTGCGGCATAAACCCCACGGAGTAGTGGCGGTATTTGGTCCTTACAATTTCCCGGGACATTTGCCTAATGGGCATATTGTACCCGCTCTCATCGCTGGCAATAGCGTGGTATTAAAACCCTCAGAATTGGCTCCTAATACTTCAGAGCGTATCGTCCACTTATGGCAGCAGGCGGGGTTGCCCAAGGGGGTATTAAATCTCGTTCAAGGAGAGCTTGAAACAGGCAAGGCATTGGCCTCGCACCCGGGTATCGATGGCCTGTTTTTTACCGGAAGCTCTACTACCGGTCACCTGTTACATCAACAGTTTGCTAGTCAGCCAGATAAGATTTTAGCTTTGGAGATGGGCGGCAATAACCCATTAGTGGTAGCCGAGGTGGATGAGGTGGATGCTGCGGTACATGACATCGTTCAGTCGGCATTTATTTCCGCTGGGCAACGTTGTACCTGTGCGCGTCGTTTATTACTACCTAAGAGTAAACAGGGTGAGTTAATTATTCAGCGTTTAGTTGAGGTGACCAAGGCGATAGAGGTGGGGAAATACGATGCCGAAAAGCAGCCGTTTATAGGTGCGATGATCTCAGCTAAGGCTGCAGCGGCAATGGTTAAAGCGCAGCAGCAGTTGCTGGCTTTAGGAGGAAAATCTTTAATTCCCTTGACGCAACTTGATGGCACCAAAGGTTTTGTCACTCCTGGGATTATTGATGTTTCAGAAATTGCTGAACTACCCGACGAGGAATACTTCGGACCATTATTGCAAGTGCTGTTCTATGATGACTGGGAGCAGGCGATAGCACTGGCCAATAATACTCGCTTTGGCTTATCGGCAGGTTTGTTGAGTAACCAGCAGACTCAGTGGGAAAATTTCCGTCACCGTATTCGCGCCGGCATTGTAAATTGGAATCGCCCTATTACTGGTGCATCTAGTGCCGCGCCGTTTGGCGGTGTTGGGGCTTCGGGTAATCATCGAGCCAGCGCTAAATATGCCGCCGATTACTGTGCATATCCTGTGGCATCAATGGAAGGGACTAGCAGTGTGTTACCCGACAACTTAAGTCCCGGTTTACACTTCTGAGGAGAAGCAGATGAATGTGACGCTGTTTTTTGAAAGGCTTTGGCAACAATACTTGGCGGTCACCCCGAGTGCTGAGAAGATCCATCAACTCTTGGGTGGAGGTCAGCCAATAGTTAACGACCATATTGCAGTACGCACTTTTAATTTGCAGGGAATGGGCGTTGCCGCCTTTGCTCAACACTTGTTGGCTATGGGGTACCGTCAAGGAGGAACTTACCATTTCGCGACTAAGCATTTAGATGCTGCGCATTTTGAACATAGTGACCCCACTGTACCTAAGGTGTTTATTAGTGAGCTGCAGGTCGAGAGTTTATCCGCTCAGGCGCAACAGTTGGTCAGAGAACTAGCAAGTCAGGTTAACCCAGAATTGTATCTTCGTCCTGAAGTGTTTTTCTCGGGGCGGCCGTGGCAGCTGCGTTACGCTGACTATCAATATTTACAGCAAGAAAGTGAGTATGCTGCTTGGTTGGCCGCTTATGGCTATCGAGCCAACCACTTTACCGTGTCAGTAAATCAACTAGCGGGCTATAAAACCCTACAGCAAGTTAATCAAGCACTACTTGATGCGGGTTTTGCCTTAAACAGCGTGGGTGGAGAAATTAAAGGGTCACCAGAGGTGTTATTAGAGCAGTCTGCGACTTTGGCGGATCAGGCTGAAGTTAGTTTTAGTGATTGCAAACAGCGTGTCCCTAGTTGCTTTTATGAATTTGCTTTACGTTATAAACAAGCCGATGGCGAGTTGTACTCAGGTTTTGTTGAAGCTTCGGCAGATAAGATTTTTAGTAGTACCGACAGCCGCCAATAGGCATAAAAAAAGCCGCATTAAAGCGGCTTTTTCGATGGTATGGCTGCCACTAGCGCGTGCCATAAACAACGATTGTTTTACCATGCGCGGTAATCAGTTCTTGTTCTTCTAGCATCTTAAGAATACGTCCCACTGTCTCACGAGAACAGCCGACAATTTGGCCAATTTCTTGACGAGTAATCTTAATTTGCATGCCATCTGGGTGAGTCATAGCATCTGGCTGTTTAGCAAGATTTAACAAGGTTTGCGCAATGCGACCTGTTACATCTAGGAACGCTAAGTCACCGACCTTTTGGCTGGTGATTTGCAAACGGTTAGCCATTTGACCAGACAGACGCATAAGAATTTCAGGGTTGACTTGAATAAGTTGACGGAATTTCTTGTATGAAATTTCTGCCACTTCACACGGGCTTTTGGCTCGGATCCAAGCTGTACGGATAGGGTTTTCGGTATCTTCGAACAGACCCAGTTCACCCATGAAGTCGCCTTGATTCAAGTAAGACAAGATCATCTCTTTGCCTTCTTCATCTTTGATCAATACTGCCACTGAACCTTTTACAATGTAGTAAAGGGTTTCTGCTTTTTCACCAGCATGGATCAAAGTACTTTTTGAAGGGTACTTATGAATGTGGCAGTGAGAAAGAAACCATTCCATTACCGGATCAGCTTGAGGTTTGCCAATTACCATATTAAAGAAATCCTCTGTCTTTTTAATTATTTATTAGTTATACACTAACAAATTCTATTTATTTTAATAGTTGTCCATTCCGCCTCTAGCATAAAAGGCTTCTGGCTTTGCTGCAAGGCATTTATACGCCTTTAGTATGAGACATCGTCTAGTCTTACATCTTGACCTAGATTAAGCTGCCATACGAAACATTCCTTTGGAGAAATAAATATGAAAGCGACAGTTTCTTGGTCTAAAGAACTGCAATTTATTGGAGAAAGTAGCTCGGGTCACCAAATATTGATGGATGGTGATGGTGCAAAAGCTGCGGCTAGTCCTATGGAGTATGTATTAATGGCAGCCGGAGGCTGTAGCTCTGTGGATGTTATTTCTATTTTGAGCAAAGCAAGACAGCAAGTGAGTAACTGTAAAGTTAATTTAGAAGCACAACGAGCCGACAGCACGCCACGTGTTTTTACCAACATTCACTTGGAGTTTGTAGTGAGTGGCAAGGACTTAAGTGAAAAACATGTGGCGAGAGCTGTGCAATTAAGCATGGACAAATACTGCTCGGTTTCCCTGATGTTGGGCAAGTCTTGTGAGATAAGCCATAGTTACCGAATTGAAGCGGCGTAATTAACGGATTTTTCCTGTCTCTAATAATTGTTGGATCATTGGTGACAGGATCAATTCCATGGCAAAGCCCATTTTCCCTCCCGGTACCACAATGGTGTATTGTCGAGACATGTAGGACCCATCAATCATCTGCAGTAAATAGGGGAAATCTACATTTTTTAGGCCGCGAAAACGTATTACTAACATGCTTTCATCTAAGCTGGGAATGCTTTTTGCGCTAAAGGGGTTAGAGGTATCAACGGTGGGAACGCGCTGAAAATTAATATGAGTGCGAGAGAACTGAGGCGTGATGTAGTTAATATAATCATCCATCGAACGCACGATAGACTCTTGCACCGCTTCACGAGAGTGACCACGTTCGGTGGTATCGCGAACCAATTTTTGGATCCACTCTAGGTTGACAATGGGCACCATGCCAATCAACAGGTCGACTTTTGAGGCGACACTTTTATCTTCGTATGCGACTCCGCCATGCAGACCTTCATAAAACAATACATCGGTTTCTTCGGGAAGATCTTGCCATGGGGTGAAGGTACCGGGCATTTGGTTGTAGGGGACGGCTTCGTCAAAGGTATGTAAATAGCGTCGATATTGACCTACACCTGTTTCACCATATTGGCGGAAAAACTCAAACAAGAGGTTAAAGTCATTGGCTTCTGGGCCAAAGTAGCTAATGTGCTTGCCGTGTTCTCGAGCCTTACGAATGGCCACATCCATTTCAGGGCGAGTATAGCGATGGAAGCTATCGCCTTCAATAAAGGCTGCATTGAGCTTGTGCTGTCTAAATAAATGAGCAAATACTTCGCTAGTGGTTGAGGTTCCCGCTCCTGATGAACCGGTCACGGCAATAATGGGATGCTTAGCTGACATAATGGCCTTATCTGTTGCTGATGACTATAAACCGAGTTTAATGATCATCCTGCTGCCCTTCCTTGGCAGAGGCATCAAATTGCTCTTTGGCAATTAAGTTTACTGTTTCATGAAGTTCAGAGTATACGATTAAAACTGTGCCATTAGTAATTTGTTGCTTAATTTGTGCGAGTTTGTCTTTTAAGCTGAGTTCTTGTTCACCATAATCAGTACCTTCTCGAAGTACATAGCTCTCCAATAAGGCATTGAGTGTTTCCGGCTCTAATTGTTGCCATGGAATGATCATTTTGCGGTGCGCTCCAGTTGTAGTTGAAACCACTCCGGTATGGTGGTTTCTAGCCAGAAATGTGGGCGCAGCAGGCTACCATTAACGAATCCTACATGTCCACCATGTTGGCTCAAACGGTATTCAATGTTAGGGCTTAGCTGGTGGCTTTGCGGAATGACTCGTTGATCCATGAAAGGATCATCTGACGAATGAAGCAGCAAAGTGGGATGGTGAATATCTTTTAATAACGGCAGACCGCTGCAGCGTCGGTAGTAATCGGCCGCGCCTACGTAGCCATGGGCCTTCGCCGTATAGTGTTCGTCAAATTGCATGAAATTACGCCAACTCTTAACTTGTTGTTGATTAAGCGGCGCGTTGTCTCTAAGGCCGATTTTATGGCGAAGATTTCGCTTCATTCGACTCAGCAAGTGATGTTGGTAAATACGCGAAAACCCTTGCTGAAGGCGTTCTGAACAGGCAGCTAAATCCAACGGAGGAGATACTATCGCGGCGGCCTTAAGCGGAGAGTGGGGAACTTTAGCCAAGTAATTGACTAACATGTTGCCGCCTAGCGAATAACCTAAGGCAAACAATGGTGCATCGGGGTATTGTTTATGTAAGTAATTAATACAGGCGCTGGCATCGCCTATTTCTCCACTGTGATAGCCCCGCCATTGCCTGTTAGGTTTGCCACTGCAACCACGAAAATGCATCACTACAGCACGCCAGCCTCGTTGTTGGCAGGCCTGTAACATTCCCTTGGCATAAGGCGAGTTGACGCTGCCTTCTAAACCATGAAAGAGCACTACTATTGGCTGTAGCGCCGAATTGGGCTGCTGGTTATCTGCCCAGGCTAGGTCGACAAAGTCACCATCGGCTAAATCCAGCTGTTGCCAGTGTAATTTAAGCTGTTGTTTACGCCTTAAAAAGGTGGGTAACAGCGTTTGAATATGGCGGTTTCTCGCCCACCAAGGGGCGCTGAAGGACGGGGATTTAATGCTTACTCTCCGTGGTATTAGGTTGCGCTCAACTATGCTATTTGCCATAAAAATGTTCAAGCATTTCTATTTTTGTTTACAAGTTACCATGAGTAACCTAGCCTGAATAACAGTACCAATAGCGAGGAAGGGCAATGACAGTAACGGAGCTTCAGCAGGACTTGTGTCAATTAAAGCAGCTTAACTTGATACAAGTAGCACCAAGCTTACAGCTGCGCAAACATCATTTACAGCAACTATTAAGCCTCTTGTTGGACAATCAGCAGGCAATTACTGATGCTATTGCTGCCGATTTTGGCCAACGTTGTACTGAAGAAACTCAGGTGTTGGAGTTATTTCCTGCTATTGCTGGGATCCGTTACGCCTTAAAACACTTAAAATCTTGGCTAAAACCCCAGCGTAGGGCTACGAGTATTTGGTTTGCCGGTGCAAGTAATCGGGTTGTGGCTAAACCCCTTGGCGTGGTCGGTGTAATTGTGCCGTGGAATTATCCTTTATATCTTGCCTTTGGACCGCTTACCGATGCGCTGGCAGCGGGTAATCGAGTGATGCTGAAAATGTCAGAGTTAAGCCCCGCTTTCAGTCGGCTGTTGATTGAATTGATGCCGCTATATCTTGCTGACGAGGTGGTGCGTGTATACGCTGATGAAGATGGTCAACTCGGTGCGCCATTTTCGACCTTAGCTTTCGATCATTTGTTATTTACCGGCTCTACCGCTACCGGAAGAAAAGTAATGCAGGCTGCTGCCGCTCAACTTACTCCGCTTACATTAGAATTAGGAGGCAAGTCTCCGGTAATTATCGCTGAAGACTTCCCAATAAAGTTGGCGGCCGAGCGGATTATGATGGGCAAGTTGTTTAATGCCGGGCAAACTTGTGTTGCACCAGACTATGTGTTGTTGCCTCATTCTCGTCGCCAAGCCTTTGTTGAAGCTTGTCAACGCTATTGCCAAAAATACTATCATCAGTTGTCTGACGAAGCCTTCTCTAGCATTATCTCTGAGACGTTTTTGGCTCGACTTACGGAGTTGAATGAGCAAGCTCTTGAACTCGGAGCCGAAGAGCTTAAGCTGATTGCTGGTGACAGTGCCGGTAAGTTTGCCCCTAGGTTGCTGTTAAATGTCCCTCGTGAGGCGCAGGTAATGCAGCAAGAAATATTTGGCCCCATATTACCTATCGTGGAATACCAGCAACTTGATGAGGCAATAAGGTATGTTCAACAAGCGAGTCATCCTTTGGCTTTGTATCTATTCTCCCAGCAGCGTGCTATTCAACAGCAATTGATTCAGCAAATTTCAGCAGGTGGTGTTTGTATTAATGATGTTCTGTTGCATGTAGCGCAGCATGAGTTGCCTTTTGGTGGGGTAGGAAGCAGCGGCATGGGACATTATCATGGTTATGACGGGTTTGTGCAGTTTTCCAAGATGCTACCAGTCTTTAGCCAAAGTCGCTTCTCTGCTCTTAAGTTATTACGTCCACCGTATAGCAAGCTCACTAAGCGCTTGATCAAGATTATGCTGCGTGGATAATTGAACTAACATCAGTGCTTAGAGGATGTATTGTGAGTTGTTCGTTTTGTCAGAAAGCGTGGTTTGCTGAAAAGCTTGGGCGTTGCAAACAGTGCATGTTGTTGGCTAATTTGGGTTGGCTAGCGCTGTTACTGCCCTGTTTACTTTATCAAACTGAAGTCGCCGTATATCGTCTCGCCTTGTGGTTTTGTTTTGCCGCGTTTGTTGGGCTAAGCCTAGCCCATTGGTTGATGTTTTTTTATTATCGCTGGTTCTCGGGTAAGCCCCCGCAAGCTTAGGCTCTTAAGCTGGCGAGATGAGGCTCAACGATGTTTTCAGCTTGTTCTAATAAGTCTTGCTGAGGATCTAACCAATGGATCGTTTCGCCGCGGCGTTCCATTTTTCTAAACCAAGTATCTTGGCGTTTCGCAAATTGGTGGATTTGTGAGTTAAGCTTTTGAAACATGTCATTGTAGCTGAGTTTTTGCTGTAAATATTGTGCCACCATTCGGTATTCCAAGCCGTAAAATTCTAATTTATCGTAGTTTACGCCATCACGATGGAGTTGTTGAACCTCTTCTATCAAGCCTTCCTCTAAGCGTTGTTTCAGGCGTTCGGTTATGCGTTGTCTTAATACTGGTCTATCCCAACGTATGCCAATATAAAGTGGTAAAATTTCGGGGTGTTTCGAACCCTTTTGTCGCGTCGTTTGGCCAGCTTCTGCTATTTCTATAGCCCTTATTACACGTGGTCTTACAGTTAAGTCGGTACTGTTATGTTGCTCTGGCTTTAGCCGCAATAGATGCTGTTGTAATTGTTCAAGCGATAAATCGGCCAAACGCTCTCTTAATGACTGATTCACTGGAACCTCGCTTAACTGATAGTTCTGAGTGACTGCGTCAATATAAAGGCCAGTACCACCGACCATGATCGGCAACTTATTGGCTAGTTTCAGCTGTTGGTAAGTGGCAAAAAAATCTCGCTGAAAATGAAACACACTGTATTCATCATCGGGTTCAACAATATCAATAAGATGGTAAGGAATTTCCTGATATTCGGCTAAGTCCTTGCCTGAACCTAAGTCTAAGCCCTTGTATACTTGACGAGAGTCGGCAGACAGTATTTCTCCTCCAAAGCGGCGTGCTAGGTTGACCCCCAGCTGAGTTTTCCCCGAAGCAGTAGGGCCTAATACAACGATAAGGTTAGCGGCTGGTGTTTGCATACAGCGATTCATCTCAGTTCAGAAAGTGGGAATGGTAACAAGAAAAAACAAAAACGGCATGTGCAAAGCAACATGCCGTCTATTTAATAAGCCTGAGGTCCTTGGCAAAAATTAAGGTGTTTAACGGTTTCAATTTTCCCAGAAGTGTTTGCGAGACTCTTGATAACGATCCGCTTCAGTTAAGCCGATGTCGCGTAGTAAGTAAGCGGGAAGTTGGGCTAATTGACGGCGGGTTTTTTGGCGATTAATCCAAGTATTGCAAAGCTGGTAAGCATCAGCAAAAAAGTGAAGGGAAGAGGAATTTTTGCGGTTGCTAATAGTGGTTACGTTAATGCTCATGTTGATGACCTCATCTAAATTGATGATTTCATCATAGTGTGCAAATGGCAGCTTCTCAAACAAGTAAAAACGCCATTTTTGGATTAGAAAAACTAATCTATAAATTGTGCGATTGGTGGGCGTTTATGTAACAAAATTGGCGTGATTTTTTATTCATTATTGTGAATAATGTTTATCTGTTTTAGGTGCCTTAGTAACAAAATTTGTTGAATTATTAAGCGAGAAAGCCGTGTGGTGCAGGACGTGTTTACTCTCACAAGATTTTGTGAACTCAAAATGGACAATGACTAATTATTCTTGTTGGTTGGTCATCAACTTAAAGGCCTTTGTTGTTGGGTTCTTTCGGCCACTTTAGAACAATTGATAAAATCGAAATTTTATTGTTTTTGATCAAATTTGGTTTGTTATTCTGTTTAGTTTCCAATGGTTTTTGTTGCTGATTTGTTGTTATTTTGTGGTGCTGGTGTTTACTATTGGTGTTGCTTTTGATCTTATTCAATGTTGTTAGATAGTAGAGTCGACATGATGCGTTGCTAAAGTTCTTGTCTGTTAGTTTTTTGCTTTAGTTTATTTAATCTTTAAAAGCTGGCTTTTAGGGGCTGGATTACATTAGCTTTGGCTTTATAATTAGTGTCGCCTTATTCGCTATCTGGCTTTGTATTCAGTTTTAAAAGGCGCGATGTTAAAGTGGGCACGCTGTACCTATAACAAAAATAAGTCTTAAGACTATATTGAACAACTTAATAAGGATATTAGGATGAACATTACTTCCTTTAACCCACCTCGCCGTACCTTAATGGGCCCTGGCCCCTCAGATATTTCTCCTCAAGTATTACAAGCCCAAAGTCGTCCCATCGTTGGTCACTTAGATCCCTTGTTTGTTGGAATGATGGATGAAATTAAGTTTTTGTTGCAGTACGCCTTTCAAACAAAGAACCCACATACCTTTGCGGTTTCTGCACCCGGGTCAGCGGGGATGGAGACTTGTTTCGTCAACCTAGTTGAGCCGGGAGATAAAGTCATTGTTTGTATCAATGGTGTATTTGGTCAACGGATGCTGGAAAATGTTGAACGTTGTGGTGGCAAAGCCGTTGTTGTGGAAGATGGCTGGGGGCAACCGGTATCAGTAGTCAAGGTTGAACAGGCCTTAAAACAACATCCTGATGCAAAAGTACTGGCTTTTGTTCATGCAGAAACGTCTACTGGCGTGGCTTCTGACGTGCAAGCTTTATGTGCTTTAGCTAAACAATACAATTGTTTAAGTATCGTTGATGCAGTGACCTCATTAGGCGGGATCCCGCTTAAGGTAGATGAATGGGGTATCGATGCCGTTTATTCAGGCAGTCAAAAGTGTTTGTCGTGTGTTCCGGGTCTGTCACCGGTGAGCTTTAGTTCGGCCGCTATTGATAAATTGAGTCGTCGCCAGACCAAGGTACAAAGTTGGTTTTTAGATCAAAGTTTAGTTATGGGTTACTGGTCTGGTGAGCAAAAGCGCTCTTATCACCATACTGCGCCGGTCACTGCCTTATATGCTTTGCATGAGGCTTTATTGGCGCTATACAAAGAAGGCCTGCAAGTTTCATGGCGGCGCCATGCTGATTTACACCAGCAACTGGCTCAAGGCTTAACTGAATTAGGCCTAGAGTTAATGGTGGATGAGTCATGCCGTCTACCACAGCTTAATTTGGTTGCGGTGCCCGAAGGTCTAGATGAAGCCGCTGTGCGAGCGAGATTATTGAATGAGTATAATCTGGAAATTGGTGCAGGCTTAGGTCTGTTTGCGGGTAAGGCGTGGCGGATTGGCTTAATGGGTTATGCTGCGCGTCAAGAAAACGTGACTTTATGTCTCGCTGCTATTAGTGATGTACTTAAATGATAGACCTGTAGTGTGAGTAGTTAACTAGGCCCGCTTCGGTGGGCTGATTTTTATTTAGGAGACGCCAATGTACATAGATTTCGCCTGTTTAAGTGCTAATCAGGTCTATCACTGCATGACACAAACCATCGTACCAAGACCTATTGCATGGGTATTGAGTGATAACGGCACCGTTGCATCATATAACCTTGCCCCATTTTCCTATTTTACGGCGGTCAGCTCTAATCCTCCCTTAGGTATGTTGTCCATTGGCAAGAAAGCGGACGGCAGTGATAAAGATACTACTGTTAACATTAAACAACGTAAGCATTGTGTTGTGCACATTGCCAATGCGGCGCAGGCTGCCCAAGTTACTGAATCTGCGCGAAGTCTAGCGCATGGTGAATCAGAGTTAACTTTACAACAGCTGCCTACCAGTACTTTTGCTGACTTCAGCTTGCCCCGTCTGAAGGATGCGCCGATTGCCATGGCTTGTGAATTATATGAAATTCAATCTGTAGGTAATACGCCCCAAGCGATGATCTTGCTGAAAGTATTACACCTATATATAGAAGATAGTTTGGTCACCACCCAGCAAGAGCTTGTCGATGTGGACTCCAATCTGCTTAATCCTTTAGGTCGCTTGGGCGGAGGCGAGTATTGGGCAAATGGCAGCAGTTTCAGTATTGCGCGACCAAAATGAAAGACCAGTGCAGCCACCGGTATATTTATTTAGTACTTTGCGTTTGCTTCATTCTGGGCGGGTGTAGCAGTAAGCAACAAACTAGTCGTGTACTTCAGTTGCCAGTGGCCGTTTCTCAACAGCAACACTTAATGGTGCTAATTCAACAAGAGTGGCAAGGTACACCTTATAGACTGGGAGGTCACTCGAAACAGGGCGTGGACTGCTCGGCCTTTGTTCAGCATGTTTATAGTCGCCTTTATGATAGACAACTCCCCAGAACCACTGAACTGCAATTAGCCTTAGGTTTTCGTATCCCTTTAAATAAAGCTCAAAGCGGTGACTTGATATTTTTCAAAACCGGTAAAAAAGCTAGGCATGTAGGTGTGTTATTCAATCAACACTACTTCTTACATGCGTCTACGTCGCAAGGTGTCATCTTTTCGCGTTTAGATAATCTCTATTGGTCAACTAGGATCTTGGCGATAAAGCGCTCGTTTATTTAGTGCTAGGCCCATAAAATGCCCGCTTTGGCTATTAACTGAGCACTTAAACTGATATTTGTGATTTTCTTCAAAAAACGCTTGCGCCTTGGGATTCGATGCCTATAATGCACCTCCACTGACACGGCACACAGCGCTGCAAAGCGAAGTGAAAGCAAGTCAGGGCTGGCAAGGCCTAGGGTTGAGTTAGCGGCTACGAGAC
>QGCX01000062.1_pt1 | contig 27344 bp, 26 predicted proteins | sample 4708031 | NCBI WGS metagenome assembly QGCX01 (sample SAMN08941163, study PRJNA450518) | Sediment metagenome, whole genome shotgun sequencing project. | reverse complement strand
ATGCATCACTGTTCTCTTTAGAATCATCAGTACGCCAAGTGACGCCATCAACACCGAGTAGTGTTAAACCATTCCAGTGAGCAAGGTTGGCTTGTTCGCACCAGCGCTTAGACATAAGCTGAAAGACATCGTGTATCGCTTGTTCGCCTAGCTGTTTACGCCGTTGCGTGAGTGCACTTGGTGCAACGAACGGCTTGCCTTCACGGTCAACAATATCGAGCTGATTCACGATATTCGCTATCGACTTGTCATTATAAATTGCCATTCCAACAAGTAACCAGACCAGTGATTCAAGCGACAGCTTACGCTTTCTTAGCGTAACCGTATCGGACAAAGCATAGGCATCATTGATGAGCTCAAGGGGTAACAAATCAGCCATTGTTTCAATTTGATTGGGCTTCCAGTCATTGATGATGTTGAGTGCTTGTGAGACGTCCATAAACGAAAAAATCCGATGCCAGTAATGACATCAGATTTTGCTATACCTAGAAAGATCGTCAATGGTTCTATCTTAACTGATCGGCATTAATACCATGTGCATCGCTTTTTTTGTGTATCAACATTTTAAAGACGATAGCACTTGTCGCCACCTTGCTATTATTCCATAATGCCGTTTATCGTTGCTTTTTTAGCCGCAAAGGCTGCATCATCCAATAAACCTTATTGATGTAATTAGTTTAGCTGCTCAAGCTGGAGCTAAGAAAGCCTATCAAGTAGTTACACTTCATTGGCTACTTATTGTTATTAATAAAAGGTTAAAACCTTGCTCTATATAGTATCTATAGTCAGGGCGTCCGCATGAATGGTTAGGATTTAACCATTGACGTCAATCCAGCCACAAGAACTTGCTCCAGAAACGCGGGTTTCATCATGCATCGCTTCTGTTTCATTGGCACACTAATCTTGGTTGGCTCAGCTCTGAGCATATTAAGTGCCATGTGTCTTAATCCCGCCAAATTTTCAGCGGCGTTGTCTCGGTAAATCTGACAAGCATCTTCCCGCATACTGACATCTAAAATCCAATGCATGGACTCAATGCCCCAATGGGCCCGTATGGCATCTCCTGCTTGCTCTGGGGTCAGGTCAGTTGAACTGATGTAGTAGCGATACTCTAACTCTGGCTCTTTGCCTTTCACTGCGCGGTAGTTCTCGACCATCACAATGCTGGTTAGGCCGCTCCAAGCACAAAAGTTTCCAACCAAGTCTCTGGCGCTCAATACATGGTAAGTACGTGCTTCAACCCGGCCTCTTTGCTTCTCTATTTGACATATGCCTCTGTCAATTGGCGCTCGGCGGTGTGGGGCGAAAGCAGCCTGCACCGCTGCCGATAACTTGCCTTGATTGCCCTTAACAGCCAGTAAGTAATCACCGCCTTTGCTCGTGATAGCCTTGGCTATCTTGGTCTGGCAAGCCATCGCATCAATCGTCACGATGGCACCTCGCAAGTCAAGCATCTCAATCAGTGCGGGTATCGCGGTGATTTCATTACTCTTAGTATCGGTTTTAAGCTGACCCAATACGAGTTGGTTGGCACTGGCATATGCGCTCACCATATGGATGGTGCTTTGCCTGTCGTCTCTATCATAAGAGCCACGTAAGGTCTTGCCATCAATGGCGACAACCTCACCACCGGTGAGCTTGTGAACTGCCTTCATCCAGGCGAGAAAGCAATCGCGGAATTCAGCGGGGTCAATATTGGCGATTAGACGGGCAAAGGTATCATCAACGGGTACACCGTTTTCAAACAAGCCTTGTTTAAGGAACCACTCATGGTGACCAAGAACATATTCGCGAATGTCAGTCCAGCCTTGACCTCCCGCTATCACGGCACAGATTGAACCAAACAAAATATCAAACAGTGGGTAGTCTACTTTTGCGCTTTGTCGTTCGTCGCGGATGATGGTGAAATGTGCTTTGATGGTATCTAAATTCATGGCCCCTCCTCAAAAGAGGAAACATAAGATCACACTCGACTCGTCAGGTCAATTTTGACCTCAGCTGGGTAAAAAACATTCATGATCTTGCCCTGGTCTGCTCCGGCCTTTTTGGTAAAAGAACTTATGTTATTTGGTCGGCCTTGATTCTCCAGCAAGGTTTAATGAACAAATGCATTCGGATTGCGTTGCATTAATGCTTGATGGGGAGCCAAATGGGTATTGTCTGCGACGAGTGTAGCGTTTTTAAATAAGGTATGGGTAGACCTAAATAATAAGCCACTGCTTGTGGGCAGTGGCTTTGTGGTAGGGTTTAAATAGTCTGTTTAAGCCGATACTTTAAAGCGTTGCAGTTGGTGGTCTAGCGAGCCTGCTTGATCCAAGGCCAATTTGGCATCGGCTAAAGACGCAGTGGCATTTTCTAGGTTAATTCGAGTTTTATCGGTTAGCTCACTCAGGTTACGGTTAATGTCTTCTGTAACATGGCTTTGTTCTTCAGTTGAGGCTGCCGTAGCGGTAGACACCTCACTAACTCGAGAAGTGGAATCGAGAATTTGATTGAGGGCTTCCAAGGTTTGCTCGGCTAATTGCACCGTACCTTCGGCTACCGTGCTACCTTTGGCAATGGCGTCTACTGCATGGGTTACGCCGCTTTGTAGTGCCTCAATCATTTTTTGAATATCTTCGGTAGATTGTTGGGTTTTGCTGGCGAGGCTGCGCACTTCGTCGGCTACCACGGCAAAACCACGCCCTTGCTCACCAGCACGAGCCGCTTCAATGGCGGCATTGAGTGCCAATAGGTTAGTTTGCTCGGCGATCCCACGAATAACATCTAATACAGAGGCGATTCGGTCAGACTCTTGGGAAAGGTTTTCTACCACATCTGAGGCGTTTTTTACGGTGTCGGAAAGTAAAGATATCTGCTCTACCGATTGTTTAGTAATGTTTTGCCCTTGTTCTGTTTGGCGGTTCACCGTGTTGATTTCTTCGGCGGTATGGTTAGCGTTGTTGGCTACCTCGCGAATAGCCGCGGCCATTTCGGTTACCGCGGTGGCTATCATTTCTACAGATTGGTTTTGCTCTTGGCTTACTTCGGAAGTTTGTTCTGATTTTTGGCTAACTCCGGCAATTGAGTGGCTGAGGTCCTTGGAGAAGGTATTAACTCTGCTGATCAGCCCTTCGAGTAAGTCAACAAACTGGTTAAAGCTGTTGGCCAGCTCACCCATTTCATCTTGATTTTTTACTTCCAAACGTTGGGTTAAATCACCGTCACCCTGGGTGATTTCGGTAATCCGTTGAGTAATCTGATTGATAGAGGCAACTAAAATTTTGGGTCCAAAGTAGGCAATGGTGACTGAAAGAGCCACCGCCACAACAGCCATAATACTGAGGGCAGCTAGCTGAGTGCTGACTGCAGATTCAGATTGTTGTTCAATGTCTTGTGCTAGGGCTTCTGCTGACTCTGTCGCAGTATTGTAAAGTTCACGTAATTGCCCAAAGCTGGTTAGGCTGTCGCTGGTACTCAAGGCTAAAGCTTGTTCTCGGTTGGTTTTGCTAAGCGAAAATACTTCTGAGCTGTGCTTTTTCCATAGCTCATAACGTTGTTGAAAACTGTCTAAACCTTGGTTTGCTTCAGGATACGCCGCCAACAAACTTTGGAATTTATGCATTCTGTCTAAGGCTTGTTGGGCATTTTCTTGGTAGTCAGTGAGTAGCTCTTGGTAGACGCTCTCGTCGGCTGCTAGCATATTTAGTTCAGCTACTCTAGCTTGGTACAAGTCGCGGTCTGCGTTTAGCACCGCGGCAATGGCTGGTAATATTTCGTTTCCAATTGCATCTAAGTTATCTGAGGTTTTGTGGCCCATATTATAGCCAATTAACGAGACGACGATTAGCATCATCGCATTCAAGGCTAACACCAGAGAGTATTTAAATCGTAAGCTGCTGAGTTTCATATTTACCTGCCTGTGGCTGCTACTTTTAATAGGTTTTATTAAAAAGTCACAAATTTATTGTATTTATCTTAGTTTAGATAGGATTTTGTAAATTGGGCTTTAAATCTGCATTTTGTAAGTCCGATCACGCTATGTTATTGATAATATTTAAAATCAATGTGTCTTTGTGTTTGAATTTAAAGGTTTTATTGGCTTTAGGATAAAGGAGGTTAATTAACTTTTGTTAGTCACATTTGTGTTTCTTATGAGCTTGCCCCGTGTTAACACGGGGCTAGGCATATTTTCAAAGAAAAGCTCAGTAAATTAGTTTAAAGCTGGCTGTATTTGAGCTGACAAGGGAAGCCTTAGTTGCCAATTTTGTCACCAACATCAGTGCTAGCGACATGCCTTAATGCTGAAGATTGCGGGTAAGCTGTTTTTTCGCTAAGAAATATGAATAAATCTAATAAAGCGATGCAGCAGCTATGCTTTTGTTAATAATTTCAGCTTTATGTGCTGGGTTAATTAGCGAAATCACTAGCAAGGCCTTATGCAATAGCAACTACACTTAGATGACCATTGTGTGAATAAACTCCAGTAAGGGGGGCCTATGCGCTTTGGATTGTGGATATTACTAATGGGCTTTTGGCTGGGCAGCGCAACGGCAGACGATGCCGAATTGCTCGTGGGCAAAGTATGCCCGGTCACTTATCAGCAAAAAACATTGGGCATTTTAGTCTTCTCTGAAGCTTGGTATCACAACAGTCGCCAGCAGGCTTCTTATATTCCCCGAGATAATGCCACAGGCATCGGTTTGGAGATTCACTGGTTTGCCAATCGTAATGGCGAGCTAGAGTTGGCCAATCAAGCGGATTGTTCTCGTTACCGTATGCTACAGGTGCGAACGACTAATCGGCGTTTATTAGGTGATGAACGTTCAGCACAAATTGATGCGCCTGAACGGTTTGTAGAGCCTTTTTATGATGCGGCACCGCTGGAGTTTGGCAGTGGCGTACATCGCACTCCGCGAGATACTCAAGATAAGCCTTGGAGTGAAGCGCCTAAGCGGGCATCGACGTTGGCGATTTATGATACGCCCTTTGTCTCGGATGCTTTGGGCAAAGGTGGACAAGATATTGAGGTGGAGTTTGAGACTTGCGTAGTATGCCAGCGGGAACACGCTTACGATAGCATCTTATCTTGTGGCCGCTGGGGTTATAGCCGTGAGTATTTAAACGAAAATAGTGGTTGGGCCGAGCCTGAGTTTAGTGGTACAGAGTGCTTAACTCAGCCCAGTAAACATTATCAAGAAACGGTGAACTTGTCGGAGAGTTTCCCTTATAGTTATTGGTTAGATTGGCGCTAAGTGAGGATATTTTCGTTGGTAGCGCTTAAGCATGCTTTGATTACCAAGTAAGCCGCCTTGATGAATATATAGGGTTGGAATGTCATCATCGTGTTGGTCAAGGTAGCTGATAAGACTATGCCAGCCGATGGGGTCATAGAGTAGCTCAAACTCTATTTCGGTTTGTTGTTTCAGTGCTAGCCAAATTTGATAATGCTCTGGGTAGAGTTTGCCAAAGTGAAACTTTTTTTTGCGCGCTAGAATAATCGGGTGAGTCTTGGGATTGCTGTTTAACAGCGAAAACTGCGAACGCAAATATTGCTCGTCACCCACACAGGCGCAGCTTAATACCTGAATGCAGGGGTTCATTTGACTAAAGTATTCACTTAAAAACAGTGCGGTGGTGCCTGTTCCAGCGGGGAGCATCACTCTTAACTGGCCGATTTGCTGTTGATGTTGCCAATCTTCGATTTCTTCTGCAAGCATTACTACGCCCTCTCTCGCATAGTGACAGCGTCCACCTTCGGGAATAAACAACTGCTGTGACGATAGGCTGGGTTTTACTATGGTTTGCATAAACTGATCGAGATTCGCCCGTTGTTGCCCACGTAAACTGGATACTTCGATGATGCGGGCATCTAGCTCTAACGCTGCTTGGTAATTGCCGCAAGGGTTTTGTTTTAGCCAGTTGGGAATATGGTCGACGTAGAATTCACAACGCCATTGGTTCAGTTTGGCTAGAGCCGCTAAAGAGTACAGTGAATTTGCCTGTGCCGAACCGCTTCCCACTAAGGTATGGATCCCTGCGGGAGGCTGCTTTAAGAAATGGTAAAACTTGCGCGCTTTGTTTCCAGAAAATTGCGGATGTAGTAAGTCATCGCGTTTGACGAAAAGCGAATGTCCTTGAAATTGCACAGATTGTACGGGAGAGCTGGTAAACAAGTGCTTATCCGTAAACACGAAACCAATGGCTGATAGTTTACGTTGCGTACTTAAGTCTGCAAAGCAAAACTTGTTGTTGGTAATCTTAATTCAACCCATTAGCATAAAAGTCTTTTATGACACGATTATGGTATTTTTGTGTAAGCCTAGGGATCATTTTTAGACTTGAAGATCATCCTGTCACTCAGCGCTAGCCCAGTAGTAGCGCGACCAGTAGCGGTTAATGTGGATTAGCCAACTCAATGAGCAAACAAAAATAGGAGCCTACCTTACATTTGGTGGCCTCGTTAAGAGTTACAACTGGTAATAACAGGTGTAACAAGATATTACTCTGAATTACCGAGAATAATCCAAACAGCTTTTCCCACAAAAACGGTGCACAAAGCTGTGGATAAAATTCGCTAGGCAGTGAGCTATGTGGCTTACAGCGGATCGCGTTTTTGCGTCAATATTATCTCTCAAAATTAGTAAAAAATTCTTTTTTCAACTAACTGCGTTAAGGGTCGTTGACATTTTTACGCAAGTAAAAATTAATACAAAAATAGAACGTTCTTCGTTCATCTGTATTTCTTGAAAGACATCAAAAAACATCATCAAATTTGGCCTGTTTGGCTTTTTCATGATGATAACTTCCTAATTTTTTTGTGATACTTTTGACTCTCTACTTGTCAACAAATCGACAAAAACGAGCCTTTTATTGACCTTAAAAATGATGAGAGAGGTTAATTCTTGGTATTGTTTTGCAGTCGAATATAGCTAAGTCACTATTCTTAATAAGCAATTATTGAGGGAATAAACAATTGTACGATGTTCTATTTTATCGATGCTTTGGTTGCGTACTTTGGGTAAATGTTAATAACTTGCGGCTTTGTGAATAACTTTGCTAAAAAGTTTCTGGTTTACCATTAAATTATACTTCCTTGTTTTGATTTATTTCGCTGGTTTGCTGTAAGTGGGTTAGGGGCGGCTTTCTTATATAGCGCTTTCTATTACCATCGACGCTGGGGTAGAGTGGGGTTTTATGGAGGGTGAATGAAACAAGTCGATCAATTGCGGGCCGAAGGCCTAAATAAACAACAAATATATCAACATGCCGAACAACAGCAGTGGAACTTACGCAAGGTAACTAAAGCCTTGGCCGCGATTCCCGAAGCTGAATCACTAAAAATTTATGCCAAATATAAGGCGTTTCTACTTGCTGTATTGCAGTTGTTGGTGCTAAGTAGATGGGGCTTTGGTCTAATGGCCGCGGAGCAGATAGATAGTACTTTAATTATAAGCTTGTTGGTGCCTAGTTTATTGCTGTTACTATTGATGCTGATGATCTATCAAAACAGAGTTAACGGCTATCTCTTACTGATGGTATTTGCGGGCTATTCAATTTATCAAAGTTTACCTTATGTGGTGTACGTTGAAGGATTAGTTAATGTGGCAGTGAGTGCGCTGTTGTTAGCTTTAGCTTATTACTTAAAAAAACGCTTATTCCCCTTTCAAAATTTATTTCACAATGCTATTTCTCATCGCGGATACTATGTTTTTCAGGCGGTAGAGCCTAAAACAGCGAGGGATGATTGATCATTAATGACTGTTAAATCTTTGGAGTTGCTGATCCCCCCGCCGATATGGCTGCTGTTATGCGCTGCTTTAGCTTATGGCTTGGCAAAACTACATGGCTTGCTAGGCTTAGTTTTATTACCCCAAGCCATATTGTTGTTACGCTGGCCTTTGTTGTTTGTGGCTGGTGTCATTGCGCTGTTGAGTTTGCTGGGTTTTTTAAAAAAACATACCACTATTAACCCCCATCACCCAGAACGTAGCCAGCATCTGGTGGTGGGAGGCTTGTACCGTTTTAGTCGTAATCCTATGTATTTGAGTTTGTTAATACTATTGTTAGTTTGGTGCTTACACTTGCAAGCCTATTTAGCTTTGTTAAGTTGTGGCTTGTTTATGTATTTATTGACTTGTTTACAAATTAAACCAGAAGAAAGGGCGTTAGCGCGTCACTTTGGCGAGCGCTATTTACAATACTGTCGTAGAACTCGCCGTTGGTTATAGCATTTTCTACTTTTTATTGAGTTGGCTAAACGAGTTTAGCTTGGCAATCTAGAGACTTGGAGTAGACTGTCTCTAGATGTCTTTTGTGATCTATGTCTCCTTTTGTTTAAGTGAAAAGCTTTGCAGCCTTGCTGTTATGCAGCGGACTAGGGATAACTAGCACAGATTTTTTAGAGTAAGCTAAACATGGCTAATCCAATTTCACCGCGTAAAGCTTGGGTAAAGGGTTCTTTGCCTTTAGCTGAGTATGCCGCTTCTTGTAATCAGGCCCAACTTCAGGCCTTGTCTCCGCAGCTTCGTAAGCTACGCCAAAACGGTGTTGATGCCATTGTGGTGCCTGTTCATTGGCGTTATCTCGCACCATTTTGTGCTGAGCAGTTGGCTCAGGAAGAGAGCTGGCAAGCGCTTAAGCGTTTGTCTCAGCATTTATTGGGGCATGGCTTTAAGTTGCAATATCAGTTATTTTTCTCTTCCGATACTCAGCAAGGGGTGGAACAGCGTCTACCAGATTGGTTTTGGGGTTCGATGCTGACGAAACTACCCGCCAGCAAAACGGCCGATGCGATTAAATATGTTAACCAGTTTGGCCGTGACAATACCCAAAGTCCGAGCCTTTGGGCAAATGCTGGCTTGTTAGAAATGTTCCGAGAGTGGATGGACAATTTTGCTCAACAGATGCAAGCATTTGCCATTCATTGTGATGTGGTTTTTCTCGGCCTGGGGCCCAATGGGGATGCTTGCTTACCTTGGGGAGAACGTGATGGGCAGGCCATTTATCAAAGCTTCAGCCCAACGGCTCTTGCGGCTTTAGCCGCTGACATGGAACAACAGTATGGCTCGAAGCAGGCATGGTTGAGCCTTTGGGAACTCACTGGAGAGCAGCCTTGGCCTCAGCAGTTAAGTGAAAACCTAGCTGATTGTTACCAGCACAAAACCAGCTCTACCTGTTTCAAGGAGTTTAACCTGTGGTATGCCAAGAATTGGCAGCAGTTTGTTGGTGATTTTCTCGCTATTGCTGAGGCCAGTTTTTCTATGCACTGGACAAGCAGTAAGCTGGCGTTAAATATTCCTATGTCGGGTATGAGTGCTAGTGATCATCCTTGGTTGACTTGTTTAACCGGCTTAAATCCACAGCCGTGGTTAGACCGCTCACAATTGTTAGACTATCAGTTAGCGCAGCTAAGTTATTGGAACAAACAAAGTCAGGGCCGTTTAATGATTGTGGCCAATGGCGCCGAATCTAGCCATGCATCGCGGCAAAATCAGGCTTTGCTTAATGCTTTAAAAGAGTTAGCGATTCCTGCTTTGGTGCAAAATGCTCAGCCACAAGCTTTGGCCAGTCACCCCGGTTGGGATCAGCTGTACCATTCTGTTTTACATGGCAGTGCTTTTCAAGGTTGGCTGTTTAACGATATGTCGCAGCTTAATGAGCAGTCTATTGTGCAAGGCCGCTTATCGCAACTGAATAAATTTAAATATCAGCATAGTGAGACCCGTCAGTTAGGTAAAAAGCAGTTTCGAGTAATGGGACCCTTGCACCTTAAAGTGGCTAACCAAAAACAATTGCTGGAAGAAGAGAACTGGGTTCAATTTGAAGAGCAACTACGAGAACTGCGCAGTACCGGGGTAACGGCTATTTCTACCGATATATGGTGGGGTTTAGTGGAAGGTGATAAACCCGGAAAATTTGATTGGAGTTATTACGATAGGGTGGTTGCCTTATTAAAACGTTTAGGTTTGCAGTGGGTACCGATTTTGTCTTTCCATCAGGCGGGGGGGAACGTTAACGATGACTTTATGCAAGCTATACCCTTGTGGTTATGGGGGCGCTTGTTAGAAAGTCATGACCAATTAAACTCGGTGCAGGATCTTCAGTATGTATCGGAGACTGGTGATGCCTCGATGGAGTATGTATCGCTTTGGGCCGATGAATTTGTAATGCCTTATTACTGTCGCTTTATGGAGGCCTTTAAGCAGCATTACATTAACAAAGCCGGTTTAATGGATGAAATTAACGTTAGTTTAGGCCCAGCGGGTGAGCTGCGTTACCCAAGCTATAATGCTCATGATTGGGGTAATTACCCCAACCGCGGTACTTTACAATGCTATAGTCGCTTAGCTAAACAAGACTGGCTGGCTTACTTAAAAGCCAAGTTTCATAGTATTGGTACTTTAAACGCCAGCTTTGGTTTCACTTGGGAAAACTTTGAGCAGGCAGAAATTCCTGATGCAAACTGGTTGTTTAGCCATAAACGTTATATTCACAATGCTTGGGCGCGGGAGTTTTTAAGCTGGTATCACCAAGCCTTGGTGGCGCATGGTCGCCGTATTTTTGAAAGTGCATTAACGGTATTTGAAGACGATGCGTTTGGACAAGTTCCCATTGGTATCAAAATCCCAGGTATTCACTGGGTGGTGAGTGATCCAGAATTACCACGAGCAGCAGAGATTACCGCAGGATTGATTGCGGCTCATCCCACTCTAAATAGCAGCAATCAGCAAGAGTACTTAGGTTTGCTAAAAGGTTTGTTGCCTGAAGGTAAGCAGTCTAGAGCTGCTATTCACTTTACTTGTTTGGAAATGGTTAACAAAGATTATGAAGGCTACTCTCGAGCTGCTGATTTGGTGGATTGGATGGCCGATGCTGCCGATGAATGCCAAGTGGCGTTAATGGGGGAAAATGCTCTCGCTGGAGAGCTTTACGGCGAGCAAGGTTGGAAACAAATGGCCAGAGCCTTAAATCGCTCGCCGGGTTACGACGGCTTAACCCTACTGAGGATGCAAAACTTCTTCGATGACGAGCCGACACCTAGGCGCGAACTGAAGAAACTCATTGACCGAATTTCTTAGGTTAAAAATGAGCTAGAAGCATAAAGCGCAGTGAACGACTGCGCTTTTTTTGTGCCTTCGTTCTTGTTCACTATGTTTTTGTAGAAATAGTGATTAGCGTTGTTGCTGGTTATAGCGCGCTTGTGGTCTATAGCGTGGTTTTAGTTAAGCCAAGGTGGTTTTTCCAGTACAAGAACGTGGCCGAATGTAGAGAATTATTTTAGTATTGAGCGCTATTTATTGAACAGTGAAAGGAAGAAGCAATGCGTTTAGTCTCTTGGAATGTTAATGGGATCAGAGCAGTGATGAAGAAAGACTTTTTAGCCTCGCTTGAATCCATGCAAACCGATGTATTGTGTCTACAGGAAACGAAAGCGCAGGATGAACAAGTGCTCGCCGCTTTAGCGGAATTAGAGGGCTACCAAATATTTAGTAACTCAGCAGAAAAAAAAGGTTATTCAGGAACGGCTATTTTAACTAAACAACCACCATTAAACGTTGAATACGACATGGGAATTGCTGAGCACGATCAAGAAGGTCGAGTGATTGCCGCCGAATACCCTGATTTTATTTTGGTCACCGTTTATACGCCAAATTCTGGTAGCGAACTAAAACGTTTGGAGTATCGCCAGCAGTGGGATGCGGATTTTCTGGCCTACTTAAAAGGCTTAGAGGAACGCAAGCCAGTAGTGGTATGTGGTGATTTAAACGTGGCTCACAAAGATATCGATTTAGCCCGTCCTAAACCTAACTACAATAAAAGCGCTGGCTACATGCAAGCGGAAATTGATGGTATCGATAATCTGACCGCGGCTGGCTTTGTAGATAGCTTCCGTTTAATCAACCAAGATCAAGTTAAATATAGCTGGTGGAGTTACCGAGCGGGCGCTCGTGGCCGTAACATAGGTTGGAGAATTGATTATTTCTTGGTGAGCCAAGCCTTTGCTGACAAGGTTAGTGATGCCGATATTTTGAACGATATTATGGGCTCTGATCACTGTCCGGTGCAGATTGATTTAGCACTATAATAGTTAGTATTGACAGTAATAAGTGCCGCTTAAGTGTTGTACTTATTACAATAAAGCTTGATTTAAGCAATGGGCCGTTTTGCTAAAAATGAAAATTATTCCTGATCCAAAGCACTACGATATTGTGCCGCCTGATATGAATTATCGTTATTTCGAGGCTACGCAAGGCCGTTCTTTTGAACAGGATGATAGCGAGTTCTCTTTAGTTAATGCTAGCTGGTTAGCCGATTGCTCGCTACTTGCCTATTGTCATCCTGGTTTTGCTCGCATGGCTTATCTGCTAGCCGGCTTTGAGCAGTTTGATTTTTTTCAAGGCACTGGCACCGAATGCATGGCTGCGGCTAATCAGCAGTTGTTGATCATTAGTTTTCGCGGCACTGAGTTGAAGTCATTTTCTGCTTTACATGAGCTACGTAGTGACCTTAACATTTTGCCGGTTAATTTTAGCGAAGGCGGCCGAGTTCACGCTGGTTTTCAAAAAGCCCTAGATGAAATCTGGGAGGGTGAACAAGGCTTAGGTCATTTTATTCAACAGCAAATTGAAGCTCATCCTAAGCGGGCTATTTGGATGACAGGACATAGTTTAGGTGGAGCTTTGGCTAACCTATGTTTTGCTAAAACGCCCCAAGCAAGGGGTTTGTACCTGTTTGGTAGCCCTCGAGTGGGCGATGATGAATTCGCCCTAAGCTTACAAAAGCGGACGATATGGAGAGTTGAACATGGACGCGATCCTATTCCGCTATTACCTCCGAAGCTAGCCTCGGTGAGGTTTCATTTCGAGAGCTGTGGCGAGCTGGTTTATATTCTTCGCGAGCAGCCGATTGCTCATCAGCGGCCACAATTAAGTGCCAATGAGTTTAAGGATTTACTCGTAGATACACTGCAGGTTCAGCAGCAGCGTAGTAAGCAACTGAAGTTAGACTTTCTAGAAATTAATCAGCATTTACTGGACTCTTTTAAGGAGTGGCGCGATAGCTTCAAGCATCTACAAGCGAAAACCGGCATTAGTTTTACCGATCATATGCCTATTTATTACGCCACCATTTTAGCTAACAAGCTATTAGATACGCAGGTATCCTGTTAAGCGGTAAATTTGCAAGCCAGCTCAAGGTAGTGACGGACTCTAGCGCTATACTTGAGTTAATCAGTAAGTGCCTTACTGGTGATAGGGTAATTAGTGAATACGGATTACGTCATGATTAATCGTCAAATTAGTGCTTTTATGCAGAGCTACGTGGTGGGGGTTGAGCTGGATGACAGTGTCGAGCAAGTCAGCCAAATATTGGATCAGCATCAGTTAAGTTGTGTACCGGTGTTCACTCCTGATAAACAGGTGTTTGGCGTAATTAGTGCTAGCGACTTGGTACATTTCTCTACCTTACATGAAGATCCTAAGCAGCAGCGAGCATGGGAAGTTTGCTCTCATAAAGTAACCACAATAAATGCGGCGACAAGCGCTAAACAGGCGGCGGAACTCATGGTTGAGCAAAATATCCATCATCTAATAGTGATGAACGAACAACACATCGTGGGTATTGTTTCGTCACTTGATTTGATTCAAGCCTGTTTACTCAATGAGGCTTAGTTGAGCGCCATGCTTGCAATACACTCTAAACATTAAGGACCCAACATGGATAAGCAAATAAACCAGCAAGAGTCGCCCAGTAAAAATAAGAGCAGTTGGGCCATTGGTGGCGGCACTTTGCTGGGTTTAGGAGCTGGTTTGGTGATATTGCCTTATTCGGCTTTGGGGTTTGTTGGAGCGCTTATTGCGGGTCTAGGTTTAGGTTTGATTATTACCGCGATACTGTCGACACGTAATTAGAAAAAACGCAGCTCTAGGCTGCGTTTGATGCTGATGACTACTTATTTGACCCGGCACAAAAAGCCTTTTAAGTAGTGCCCTTCGGGGTAGGGGCCTCCTACTGGATGATCTTCTGCTTGTTCCAAGGTTTTTAAAAATTGCATTTCTCGCCCCGCATCAATGGCGGCATCGGCGACAATCTTTTGAAACAAACTGGTGGGCATCAAACCTGAGCACGAATAGGTAAACAGCAAACCTCCTGGACGCAGCATTTGTAACGCTAAGCGGTTGATGTCTTTATAGCCTCGGCTCGCTCGATTAAGGCTGGCTTTGCTATCAACAAACTTAGGTGGATCGAGCACGATAATATCGAACTGTTCGTCACAGTCGCGGTAACTGCGTAGTTGTTTAAATACATCGGCATTAAGCTGGGTGATTTTACTGCTGTCTAAGCCATTTAGTTCAACATTTAGCGCAGCAATAGCTAAGGCGCTGTCTGACACATCCACATTGACGACTTTTTTAGCTCCGCCGGCTAAAGCATAAGTGCCAAAACCACCAGTGTAGCAAAAGCAGTTTAATAGCTTTTTGCCTTTGGCCATTTGTCCTACCAAGTGGCGGTTATTGCGTTGATCGAGGTAATACCCCGTTTTATGGCCACTTTCTACGTTGATTAACAAGCGCAGACCATTTTCTTCAATTTCCATTGGTTGGGTGGGAAGCTCACCGTGAATTAAGCCTTGTTGTGGCTCTAAGCCTTCCTTTTTGCGCACATCCACATCGGAACGCTCGTAAATGCAGTCATCTGGGAAGCAATGTTTTAATGCTTCGATTAAGTTGGCTCGCTGAAATTCGGCCCCAGCACTGAGTAATTGAATCACCAACACATTGGCGTAGCGGTCGATGGTAATGCCGGGCAGGCCATCGTTTTCACCTGCTACCACTCGATACGCATTAGTAGAGGCAAACTCTGGCAAAATGCTGCGCGCGGCTTGAGCTTGTTGTAGTCGTTCGATAAAAAAAGCTTGGTTGATGGGCTGTTGCTGGTCAAAGCTCCATACACGGGCTCGAATTTGCGATTCGGGTGAATAAGCGGCAGTGGCAAGGAATTTCCCTTCGGCGCTGTACACTTCAACGGTTTCGCCCGCCAGCGGCTTGCCCGAGACTTTATGAATACCGTTGGAAAATATCCACGGATGGCGACGTAATAGGGCTTTGTCGCGCTTGGCTTTTAGGGTGATGATACCGCTCATAATGATTGTCCTAGTTACTAATGCCGCGCATTATAGACATCTACTGGCACTTGACCAAGTAGATGTCTGCGGTTTATTCAAGATTATTTAGGCATGGAGAGCTCGCTTAGCTAAAAAGCGATGCTGGCTTTCTATAGCTTGGCCATGGCTTTGCCATTCATTTCTTTTTCTAGAGCACTGTTTAAGGCTGGACGCTGACTGGTGCGTTTACGATAATTCATTAGTTTTTCTGGCAATGATTGCTGAAAACTCACCGCCCAGTTAAGGGTATGGCATAACAGTATGTCGGCTACGCTAAATTGTTCCCCTAACAAATATCCGCTCTCGGGCACCCAGCCTTCGGCTATGGCTGCGGCTTGGTTAAACTCCCAAGTAGCGGTATCTATCATCTCTACAATACGTTGCTCTTCGGGAAGGGCAAAGCGGTGTTTGCCCATGCTCCATAAGGCTTGCTCAAGCTCAGTGGTGGTAAAACTAATCCAGCGATGATGCAGTGCCGAAGCAGTTGTGCCGGGCTCGGGTAAAAATTGCGGGCCGTATTTTTCGGCGAGGAACAAACAAATGGCGGCTGATTCACTGATGACCATGTCGCCATCTCTTAGCGCCGGAACCTTACCGCAGGGGTTGAGTGCCAGAAATTCTTCACCACGCTGTTCGCCTGCTTGAAAGTTAACATAGTGATAGTTCCAATCTAAACCCAGTTCTTCCAGCATCCAAGAAACACGAAGAGAGCGCGAACGCGGTAAGCCATATAAGGTAATCATTACTACTGTCCTTTAAAAGATTGTCGTTGGCACTGTATAAAATAGTTGTTTATGAAGTACTAAGCGAGTTTTTGTTGTTACGCTAAGGTCTCACTAAGCCGATCTCTGCTCAAACTTAACGCGATAGGCCATGTCGAGCTTATAGCCCGTAGTCGCGTTCAACTTTGGCTATGCGTAATTTAAATGTGGCATACCAAGTATTGCGCCCATTTTGTTGCGCCTGTTGATGTTCGGCGTTTAACTTCCAGTTTTTTATCGAGGCGATATCCGACCAATAGGAAACGCTAATACCGATGTCTTCTCTAGCCGACTCAATGCCTAAAAAGCCGGGTTGTTGTTCTGCCAATTCTAGCATTCGCTTGGCGGCTTGATGGTAGCCTAGATCTACATCCGTACGAATAGAAGTAAAAATAACTGCGTAATAAGGGGGCTGAGGGGTAGTAGCAACGGCCGACATGTTGGCTCCTTGAATGTTTAGCTGAATCAGCAAATAACAAGGCAAAGCTTAATCATAGCGGGCTAAAGTTCAAGCTACTTTGTTACATACAGTCAACGTTTGGCTATCTCATCAGCGCGAATGGGGGAGTCAGTAAAGTCAAGCAGCAAGCAATACACCGCGCTTGCTGCTTATATGATTTAGGCGCTTTCTAGTAGCTGATTCATGCTTTTCACTAGCTGGTTAAAGGTTCCTCGGCTTTGCTCCTCGATGGCCGAAGCCAATGGGATTTTCGCTGTTATTGGATTAACTGCTCTGCCGTTAATGTGAAATTCATAATGTAGGTGCGGGCCGGTTGAGCGACCAGTATTACCCGATTCTGCGATAACTTGGCCACGGGTGACTCGCTGGCCCTTACGAACTTTAAAGCGGTTAAGGTGTAAGTAACGAGTACGGTATTTACCGCCGTGTTGAATCACAATGTACTTACCCGCGTAAGGGTGATTTTCAATACGCGTCACGACACCATCGCCTGCTGCAAGCACTGGAGTGCCAATGGCGACACCAAAGTCGGCTCCGTTGTGAGGAGAAATGCGCCCGGTTATTGGGTGTTTGCGGCGCGGGTTAAATGGCGAGCTAACGCGATGAGCACCTTTTAATGGTACTCGCATAAAAGCACGAGCGAGGCTTTCTCCGTGCTTGTCGTAATAGTTGCTATTACTAAATAGATAGGCGCTGTACTCTTGGCCACGATTAAAAATACGTACTGCGCTTATTTCACTTTGACCGGTGAGCTCGCCATCGATGTATTGGCGGTTTCTTACAATTTGAAATATATCGCCGGCTCTAAAATCACGAGAGAAACGTAATTTATCCCTAAACATTTGGGCGACTTGCTCAATCTCATTGGCATTTAGACCGGCCTTTTTTGCCGACACATAAAAGCTACCTTGAACGCTGCCAGTAATGGCCTGTTTTTGCCATTGGCCTGCAATATTAATGGTTTGGTATTCGAAAGTGGTGGCGTCGACGCGATTAAAAATGATTTTCTGTGCTGGGTTGAAGGCCAGTTGCAGTGCTTGTAACTGGTTTTTCTCGTGGTCGATGGTGAAGGTAAGTTCGTGACCGGGGCTTAAGGTATCCAGTGCCAAAACCGAGATATCAGCTTCTAAGACCTGGTACATGGTGGTTTGATCGATATTAAAATGGTTAAAAATTTTACCTAAAGTATCGCCGGATTTAATGGTGTAGTGCTGTTCACTGATTCCTGTCGAAATTACCTCGCTTTGCGAGGATTCTGTGAGCGCTGGGCTCGTAACATTCAGCTCTTGCTGAGTTTGTCTAAAGTTAGCTGCTTGAGGTTCTGGATGAATATTTTTGGTCACGATGTCGATGGCCTGATCGCTATGACTCGCAATGTCGAAATTCAAGCCCTCGGAGGCTTGAGGAAAGCCATTTTCAGGTAATTCGATTAACTGACGACCATTATTGTCGATTTGTTGTGAACTCGGCCAAATACTGGCGATGGTGATCACTGCACCGCATGCAAGTATCAGTTGCCAATGTCTATTTGGTAGACGACTTGGCCGCCGAAATAAGCGGGTTTTACTGTTATACATAATTTGAATTACCTACTCTGCGCGGGTTTGGGTATGGGCTAACCAGCGCATAATTTGACGCGTGTTCGGCGAGTGGACGGCTCAGATACATTAGGCCGTTCTCACTTGGCAAGCGGAACAAAGACCTTGAAACTCATAGCTCTGGGAATGCAGACTAAACCCTTGTTGTGCAGCAAACTGTTCTAGTTCTAGCTTTAACGAAGCGGATAAGCCGATCTGTGTGACATTTTCACACTGCGTACAGATGAGCAAGGGATGAGGAGCAAAGGGTTGTTGTTGGCGATTGATGATATATCGACTGCTTGATTCAATATGCTGAACAAAATGTTGTTGAATAAGGAAGTCTAAGGCGCGGTATACCGTGGGCGGTTTGGTATTGGCTTGTTGCTGCTGCAATTTTGCTAAGATTTCATAGGCACTTAAGGCGCCTTGATGTTGGTGTAAAATAGCTAATACGGCACTGCGATTGGCCGTTAAATTAAGCTTGTTCTGGCTACAGTAAGCTTGAATGCTTTTTATATAGTTAACTGTAGACATAAGTACCAAAACGCTCGTGAAAATAGCCGCAGATTATTCTGCTCAACCAAAAGCGTTACATTATAACATCGTTTGCGGAGGTGCAAGTCGGGAATGGTTGTCGGCTAATTAAGCGTGATCCGTTGCTCAGTATTTAAGTTGATGTTAGCTAAGTAAATTTTCGGGTAGTTAGGGTTAGGCAACGCACTAAATGATTTCTTGGGGTGGAATGCTATTTGGTTAAGCTCAACGGAACAGATGATGTATAGAATGAAATGCAGCGCTGAAAAATAGGCCTATTTGGCCTATTTGGCCTAGATAGGCAGACCATTGTTGCTTTTTTGCGTGCTTTGTTCGCTTTCTAGGCACTTAGTGCTAATTTTTGAAAAAGCGGTTGACTTGTTTCGGCGAAAAACGTTTAATAGCCGCCGTTGCCCGGATAGCTCAGTCGGTAGAGCAGAGGATTGAAAATCCTCGTGTCGGTGGTTCGATTCCGCCTCCGGGCACCAAATTTTAAGGCCTGCTTTTAGCAGGCCTTTTTCGTTTCTGTTTTTGGTATTTTGTTAGATGACTACTCCTGTAATAGCATTTGTTATTAGCGATTTAAGCGCTTATTGGATGGTATTAGGATAGTGAATTAAACAGTGAAATACTGCCGATTGTAAGTGTGGGTTACGATAGCCATGTTCTTTGTCACCGGCAAACCGCAAGGCCTGACCTTGACTAAGCGTTTGCCAGCGCCCCTCAACTAATACCTCCATCGCGCCACTAATAACGACTAGATGCTCAGTTACGCCAGCCTCATGAGGTTCGGATATCCGTTGGTAGTTTGCCAATAAAGTCAGTTCATACATTTCAAAGCCAAACTTTGCATCATAGGGAAATAGTATAGCAATAAGCATGTCATCAGTGGCGGGTTGCTGGCGTAGCTGAGCGGCATTGCGAATCGCCGGAGTTTGTTGCGGCGTTAAAGCAGGGCTCAGAAAAGTTGATAGTGAAGTATTAAAACCCCCAGCAATTTTCCATAGAGTAGCAATGGTTGGGCTTGATTCAGCCCGTTCTATTTGCCCTAACATGGCTTTACTTACGCCAGTTTTTTGGGCTGCTGTATCTAAGCTCCATTGACGTTGTTGGCGCTGTTGCTTTAAGGCTTGTGCCAGAAATTGCTTAAGTGGATCCAAAGTAGGGCCTTAGTAAAAAATCCTCTTGTACGTTATAACGTACAGGTGCTAGGCTGTCTAGTCTGTGCGCTATAACGTACAGGCTGGGTATGGAAATGAGAAAGGAAGCGTGTAGATGCGTGAATGGTTTGTGCTGTCCCGAATATCAGCTGGTTTTGTCGCCGTGCTAGTGGGTTATACCAGTTCGGCGGTGATTATATTTCAAGCGGCAGCAGCAGCCGGAGCTAGCGAGCAACAAATTAGCTCTTGGATGTGGGCTTTGGGTTTAGGAATGGCGATAAGTAGTATTGGCTTGTCGTGGTATAGCAAGAAGCCTATTCTTACTGCTTGGTCTACTCCCGGAGCTGCGCTATTGGTGACGAGCCTCGCTGGCTTAAGTATTAATCAGGCAGTGGGAGCATTTCTATTTAGCTCGTTATTGATCACCCTTTGTGGCTTGAGTGGTTTAATTGATAAGCTGATCCGCTGGATCCCGCAATCAATCGCCTCAGCCATGCTTGCCGGCGTTTTATTGCAGTTTAGCTTACAACTATTTAAGGCTATGGAAAGTCAATTTGCATTGGTTGGACTGATGTTGCTTTGCTATTTAGTGGTGCGCCATCTAGCGGCCCGTTATGTAATGTTAGTGACCTTGTTACTGGGTTGCTGTATAGCTTACTACCTCGGTATATTAGACTGGTCTACGGTGAATGTGCAGTTGGCGCGGCCGGAATGGGTAAGCCCTGTATTTTCTTGGCAAGCCTTAATCGGTGTTGGCTTGCCACTATTTATCGTCACTATGGCATCGCAGAATATGCCGGGCATTGCGGCTTTACACGGAAGTGGCTATCGACCTGCTATTTCTCCGTTAATTACCTGTACTGGGCTAACCGGCTTGTTACTGGCGCCGTTTGGCGGCTATGCCTTCAACTTAGCCGCGATTACTGCTGCGATTTGTATGGGCAAAGAAGCGGATGCTGACCCGACTAAACGTTATTTCGCGTCGATGTGGGCAGGAATATTTTACTTATTAGTTGGCTTAGCTGGCGCCACGGTAGTAAGCGTATTTGCTGCTTTCCCTCAGGAGTTGGTGATGGCAATTGCCGGTCTGGCTTTGATGAATACTATTGCCAATAGTTTGGCTGGTGCGTTGCAGCAACAGGAAGGCCGAGAAGCGGCCATTATCACCTTTTTAGTTACTGCTTCTGCGGTGAATTTATTTGGCATTGCTAGTGCATTTTGGGGGCTCAGCATAGGCTTGTTGGTTCACTATTTGGCCCAAGTTTTAAATCAAAAAACCTAGCTTAGTGACTGACGGTCTTGCTTGGCAAAAAATGCAGTTTAATCTAAGGTGAATTTATCTAGGGAAGAGGTAGATGGCTAGGCCTTTGAAGAAACTCGCACTGTGGTTTGGTAAGTTATTACTCTGGGTGGTTCTAATATTGGAGTTATTGGTATTGCCACTGCGTTGGTTTGATCCTCCAATATGGAGCTGGCGTATGCACCGTGCTTGGTTTCCTCCCGAATCTTACCCTGAGCAGGTTGAACAGCAGTGGCAGGGGTTGAATGATATCTCTCCTTATTTACCCTTGGCGGTGGTCGCGGCTGAAGATCAACGTTTTCCGTTACATTGGGGGATCGATGTGCAGGCGATATGGAAGGCCTATCAAAATAACCAACAAGGAGGTCGCCTACGTGGTGGTAGCACCATTAGCCAACAGACCGCTAAAAACCTCTGGTTATGGCCACAGCAAAGTTACTGGCGTAAGGGAGTAGAAGCGCTGTTAAGTCTTGCTTTAGAACTAAATTTACCGAAGTCTAGAATTATTGAATTGTATTTGAATATAGCGGAATTTGGTCCGGGAATTTATGGGGTAGAAGCGGCCAGCCAGCATTACTTTAATATTACAGCTAAGCAGCTTTCAGCCTATCAAGCGGCTAGCCTCGTGGCTTTACTCCCTAGTCCATATCGCTACCGTTTATCACCCAGAAGCGCTTATATGGTGCAACGAATTCAATGGATAAAGCAGCAAATGCAGCAGCTAGGGCCTAACTATATTAAATTTGGTTCATAATACCTTAAGTTAAGCGTTTAGCTGTTTACAGTGAAAGGCGAGCATGATGGTTTATATCTTCCGCCGTTGTTTAGTTCCTTTGATTGACATACCTAATATTTTTCACTCCAGTTACTATATTGTTTTTTATTTAGCTTAAATGTTAATAAAAATGGTTATTGTTTTTGTTTTTCTTAAGTTAATGAATTGTGAAAAAATTGTGTTATTTTTGGGGCTTGTTATATACTTTGCCAAACGCTTAAACTCATGATGGAGTGCAGTAATGAAAGCCGAACCAAGTATTATTGCTTTATTAAATAAAGTTTTAGTCTCTGAGTTGACTTCCATCAACCAGTATTTTTTACACGCAAGAATGTACCGTAATTGGGGCTTAGAAGAGCTTAATGAACGCAATTACAAAAAGTCGATTAAAGACATGAAGCAAGCCGATAAATTGATGGAGCGGATTTTATTTCTTGAGGGACTACCTCATGCTCATATGTTAGGCAGTTTGCGTATTGGTGAAGCGACTGAAGAGATGCTGCAATGTGATATGGATTTTCAATTGGAGCAATTGCCTATTATTAAAGAAGCGATAGCGTTTTGTGAGTCTGCCAAAGATTTTGTTAGCCGCGATTTGCTAGAAGAGATCCTCGGATTTGAAGAAGAGCATATAGATTGGATCGAAACTCAGCAGTATCAAATTGAAAAGATGGGCATAGAAAACTATTTAGCCGCTCAAATTACTGAAGGAGATGACTAATGAAAGGTGATAGTGAAGTAATTGACGCGCTAAACCGTTTGTTGATGAACGAACTGACCGCCATGGATCAGTATTTTATTCATTCCCGCATGTATGAAGACTGGGGCCTCAACAAGCTGTTTGAGCGAATCGATCATGAATTTGATGATGAAAAGGGCCATGCCGCCTTGCTAATTCAACGAATTCTATTCTTAGAGGGAACGCCAGATCTTAGCAAGCGTGAACCTTTGCGGGTTGGTAAAAATGTGCCCAGCATGTTGGAAAATGATTTAAAAGTTGAATATGAAGTCGATGCCATGCTTAAAGAAACCATGGCTTTATGTGAGTCGAAACAGGATTATGTGACTCGTAATATGTTACAAACCTTAATCGATGATACTGAAATGGATCATGCTTATTGGTTAGAGCAACAGCTCGGTTTAATTAACAAAATTGGCCTTGAAAACTACCTGCAAAGCCAGCTATGACAGATTAACTGCGTGCTAATAGAAATAAAAAACGAAAGCTTGCTTTCGTTTTTTTAGTTTAAGTCCCAGCGCAATATTGGCCATTGTCGTTGCTGTGCTACTGGCCGAAGCTTGGCACAGGGGTTCACTACATAGGCTTGGTCGACATGTTCTAACAGGGGCAGGTCATTTATAGAGTCTGAATAAAACTTCAGTGTTGAGTAGTTTTGCGGTTGTTGTTTTAGCCATTGTTCTAAGCGGATGACTTTCCCTTGTTGGTAGCTGGCTACCCCTTCAATAATATGGGTATATCGTCCTTGCTGGGCGACTAAATCAACGCCTAAATAGTGCTTTAGCGATAGTTTTTCTGCAATAGGCTTAACAATGAAACTCACGGTGGCAGAAATGATGAGTATATGCTGTTGTTGGTTTTGTAGGTGTTGGATGAGTTTCCGTCCTGCTGGATAGATGATGGGGCTAATAGATTGTTCTACAAATTTACTGACCCAATAGTCTACTTGCTGCTGAGGGTACTGCTGTAATGGTGCCAAGCTAAACTGAATATAATCTTGCAGAGCTAACTCACCTAAGGCGTACTGCCGCATCATTTGGGCATCCTGGGCGAGGAAGTCGGGCTGGGTGACTATGCCCTGTTTGACTAGGTATTGATGCCATAATGCGCCACTATCGCCGCTGATTAGGGTTTCGTCTAAGTCGAAAATATGCAGTTCCATGGATTTCCTAAATAATAGCCGAGTAAGCGTTATTTAGGCTAAGGAAAACCGTTGGTAAACACAATAGGCAGGTAGTTTAGGCGTAAAGAAAAGGCCAGCAAGCTGGCCTTAAATATTAAGCGGTATCTTTTTTCAGATTTTCTGGTAAACCGTCGGGAACCGAACCCCAACTGCGTTGTTGCGCTTCGCCATGCAAAACTTTACGAAGTTTTTCATTGGCGGCTGCGGCATAGACTTTCTCGGTTTTTATTTCTTCTTCTTTACGTTTTAAAGCATCTTCCATGTCAAGCTGAAGCTCTTTGTAACGTTTACCTGTGAATACAAATACTACACCGATGAGCAGCACTAATACCGCCACTACTGCAGCAAACATCCACCAAGCAATGCCAGATTGTTGTACTTGACCGCCACTTTCCGCACGTTGTACTAATTCAAGCATGTGGGTACTAAGTTTATTATTTTGCTCACGAAGCTCATCACGCTGAGTTTGCATTTGGTTGAATTGTTCTTGTAGCTGTTTTAGCTGGTCGCTATTGCCAGTGTTTTCTGAAATGGTTTTTTGTAAGCCAAGAATTTGTTCGTTCAAGCCAACCATTTGTTTTTCAAGCTCTTGGTTACGCTCAAGCAATTCTGATTCCGCGTTACTACTACCTGCCTGCTCAACCTGCTTGTATAAGCTTTGGTTTGACGCAGTCAGCGTGCGGTTTTCATTACTTATTTTATCATTAAGTTGCAGTAGTGCCTGATAGTCAATTAGTTTGCTATTTAAATCATCTTGTAAACGGCGGTTGATTTTTTGAGTATCATTTAAAGCTGACTGCAATTTACTAATTGTTCGATTCTTTTTACTTAAATCGTCTTTTAGTAATGATAAGGTTCGTTGCATTTTGCTACTTGGTGCACTGCTGGCAGTTGGCTTAGGCGCAGGGGCTTTAGCAGTAACCGTTTTTGTGCTGCTGGTTGCTTTAGGTACTTTTGCTTTTGGCACTATATCGTTTGATTTTGGTACTGGTGGTGGCAATACCGCTTGGGGTTTAGCTGTGCTTACCGTTTCTATTTTGCTGCTGGCCGATTGACTAGCCTTGGCAAACTGTCGAGGAACACCAGTATATATTTTAGGGTCGTTTTCTACGATCCAAATATCTAGGCCGTGTTTGGCTTTGATCCATTTCCATTCTTCAACCCCCATATGATGACGCTCACCATTAGTTAGGGTATAAGAAAATTGTTTGGCATCTGGTCTGACGGGAATGGTGAAAGCAATACCAAAGTCATCAAACCTGCTAGGCATTAGTCGATCGGTCGGGGTTGTACCCTTACGAAGGCGAAAATCGGTTCGGGCGCCCACTTGTTTACCATTAACCATTTCCTCTCCGGCCCAAATATGTAGGCCCCAACCATCGTAGTTGTTTGACAGGTTTTTATAGTGGATGGTTACATCGGCAGCAGTGGCAACTGTACTAACGCACCAAAACAGAACTAAAAGAAGGGATGCTCTTTGCACAATTACTCCATTAACTTGTTAAGTCGCATACCGCCATAGTAACTAAAAAAACAATATAGAAGTAGCAACTAGATCACCAATATGATGTTAAATTCTATAGAAAAATTGATATAGCTCCAATTGCTGGTGGTTGGTGGTCAATTTCTATTGAGTTTCTTGTGATTTTTTGCCGACAAGTGTAGTAATTTTGATCCTTTTATATGAGGAATGAAGCATGAGATATAAACAGTTGGGAATGTCTAGCTTAAGAGTAAGTGAAATATGTTTAGGAACCATGACTTGGGGCGAGCAAAATACTCAGGCTGAGGCCTTTGAACAGTTAGATTATGCGCTGGCCAATGGTATTAATTTCATAGATACCGCTGAAATGTATCCAGTACCTCCGAGGCTGGATAGCCAAGGTAGCACCGAAACTATTATTGGCCATTACCTGAAGCAGCGTGATTGTCGAGACGATGTGATTTTGGCTTCTAAGGTCGCCGCTCCTTCTGCTTCCGACAGAGGGGGATATATTCGTCCGGATATGAGTTTAAGTTGGAAAAATATTCACCAAGCGGTGGAAAACTCCTTAGAACGTCTGCAAACCGATTATCTAGATTTATATCAGGTGCATTGGCCAGATAGAGCAACGAATTTCTTTGGACAGTTAAATTACGTTCATCAGGAACAGGCGAGCCAAACTCCTATCATTGAAACTTTAGAGGCGCTAGGCGATTTAGTGAAAAGTGGCAAAGTAAGATACTTGGGGATCTCTAATGAAACGCCATGGGGAACCATGCGTTACTTACAATTAGCAGAAAAACACAACTTGCCGAAGATCGTTTCGATCCAAAATCCCTATAACTTACTTAATAGAAGTTATGAGATAGCGATGTCCGAGATCTCCCATCGAGAAAATGTACCCTTGTTGGCTTATTCGCCTTTAGCCTTTGGCGCGCTCACTGGGAAGTATTTAAACCATCAGTGGCCACAAGGGGCTCGTTTGACCTTGTTTAAGCGTTTTGGTCGTTATCGCACGCCTCAGGCGGAACAAGCTATTCAGCACTATGTTGATTTGGCTAAGGAGTTTCAACTTAGTCCCGCACAGTTGGCTTTGGCTTTTGTTAATCAGCGCTCCTTCGTGGGCTCAAATATTGTTGGGGCTACCAGCGTTGCGCAACTAAAAGAAAACTTGTCGAGTGCCCAAGTAATGATTTCTGAGGAATTAGAACAACGCATTCAAGATTTAGGTGAACAATTTAGGATCCCTTGCCCTTAATGGCTTCCTCTTATCAAAAGTCCGAAAAGTCTTTGGCTTTGTTGTTAAAGGAAATTCACGCCTGTCAATTATGCCAAGCGCAGCTTTCTCCGCGTCCTGTGCTGCAGGTGGCTAGACAGGCAAAGATCCTGCTTATTGGTCAAGCTCCCGGCAGTAAGGTTCACCAAAGCGGTGTTCCTTGGAATGATCCCAGTGGTCAGCTTTTACGTGAATGGCTGGGCGTAAACGAGCAGCAGTTTTATGATGAGCGGTTGTTCGCCATTGTACCTTCTGCATTTTGCTATCCTGGTCGTGGTAAACAGGGTGATTTAGCACCACCTAAAATTTGCTATGATACTTGGCATCAATGTTTGTTGGCCTGTTTACCTAATATTGAGTTAACGCTGTTGGTGGGACAATATGCTCAGGCCCTGTATTTACCTAAAGAAATGCGCCGTAGTTTGACCGAGAATGTTGCAAGCTACGCCGAATTTACCGAACTCGCTTTATGGCCTTTGCCACACCCTTCGCCAAGAAATCGTTTTTGGTTGGCAAAACATCCGTGGTTTGCTGCTCATGTGCTGCCTGAGTTAAAAGTTAAGTTGGCCTCAATAATCACTTCTAGCTAAGTGAAGAGATGTTGGTTTGACTGACTTAGGCGGTCTAAACATCAATATTATTGAAGAGGGCCTCAATAGCGTGAGCCAGCGTGATATCGCATTGACTTACTGCGCCTATTTGGTGGGTTGTTAACTGTATCTCTACCTTATTATAGCTATTGCTCCAGTCAGGGTGGTGGGTCTGTTGTTCGGCGAGCTCGGCTACTTTACTCATAAACTTAAAAGCTTGTACAAAATCTTTAAACAAGTAATGGCGTTGAATGGCTTGAGCTTGATAGTGCCATTTGGGCAAAACTTGCAAGGCCGCTTCAATTTCAGTTTGAGTGAGTGCTGATAAGGACATCATTCTGCTAGCGTAGCTATGATT
>QGCX01000061.1_pt1 | contig 28366 bp, 29 predicted proteins | sample 4708031 | NCBI WGS metagenome assembly QGCX01 (sample SAMN08941163, study PRJNA450518) | Sediment metagenome, whole genome shotgun sequencing project. | reverse complement strand
ATTATTAACCTTTCGTCTATTAATGCGTATACGGGAATGCCAAATACTGCAATTTATGCTGCAACAAAGGCTGCATTAAATTCTTATACACGAACAGCGGCCACAGAACTAGCTCCTAGAGGAATCAGAATTAATTCCGTAAACCCCGGTCCGATTGCAACACCAATATTTGAGAAAACTGGTTTGGATGCAGAACAATTGAAAGGCCTCGGTGAAGCAATGGAAAATCGTATACCTTTAAAGCGGTATGGGAGGCCAGAAGAAATTGCTAAACTTGTTTCTTTTTTAGCATCCGATGATGCTTCTTTTATTACAGGAGGTGAGTACAATATAGATGGCGGAACAAACATTAATCCTATTTTGGCTTAATTTTTTTCGAAATATTTGGAATGATAATTCCAATAAGATATTTTTGTGGAAGCGTATTTTTTACGTTTCCACTTTTTTTATTATGCCTAGAGTAAAACTATTTGATGAAAATGAAGTGCTGACCAAAGCAATGAATTTATTCTGGAAGCAAGGCTATTCAGCAACTTCTATACAGGATTTGGTAGTTCATTTAGGAATAAATAGGGCGAGTTTATATGATACTTTTGGTGACAAGGAAAAACTTTTTAAAAAGTCCTTTGAGCTTTACCGTAAGCAAAGTATTGATAAAATACGTCAATTGTTTCAAAATCAACCAAATGTTAAGGAGGGCTTTTCTGAACTTTTTGATAATGCAGTAAGTGAAGCTTTACTTGATAAAGATAGAAAGGGTTGTTTTGCAGTAAATAACACGACGGAACTTGTTCCTAATAATGATAGTTGTCTTGAGGTTTTATCAAGCAATAGACGTGATTTTGAAAAACTATTTTATGAATACCTTAAAAAGGGTCAATCGAAAGGTCAATTAAAGGAATGTAAAGATTTGCGGTCCTTAGCTTCTTATTTATTCATAATCTATAATGGTCTTCTAGTCGTTTCTAAAATCCACACCAACAAAAAAGAACTAGCAGATTCTGTCAATTTAGCCTTGTCTTTATTGAGTTGACCAAGTGTATGCTAACGTATTAAAGATATGATTCATTTTAAATGAATTATATCGAGCAATTATGGAAATAAGTTCATCCTCAGAAGTGAAGTTGATAATTTTCACTTTAAACTATGTTAAACCAAAAAGACGCCCAAAGGGCGCCTTTTTCAATTATTAAATATCAGTAAGTTCTACAAATTCGGAATCACCAACACCTGATCGGGATGGATCACGTTCGGGTCCTTTAAAATATTGGTGTTCGCATCAAAAATTTTGGTGTACTTCATCGGGTCGCCGTAGTAATGCTTGGCAATCTTGCTCAAGGATTCACCACTTTTTACGGTATGCCTGTGGTAAACCGAATCATCTTCCACGGTAATATTCGCTTTGATGTCAGATGGCTTTTCCCCGCCGATCTCCTTGATCTTGTCCCATAATAGATTTTTCTCATATTGGGTTTTGGTCATCCCTTTTATCTTTAAAATGTCACCTTCAACAGTTACATTGCCATTTTTTACATCCAATTCCTCACCTAAATCGAGTACAGGTTGATACTTTGCTTTAACGCTCATAATAATATTTTTTACAGTTAACAATTAGAAATTTCAAGATAGTTAATATGCCCAAATTTTACTATTAATTTCTTGTAATACTTTTTTGCTGAAACCTTAGGTGTACGCTTTGTATATCAATAATTTAATTGTATTTTTGCACCCCTTTTAGCAAGGAGGCAAGAGAAAAAGGGAATTTAAAAAATCAATTTAAAACCACTTCTACGGTAATTGTTTAACTCTTGTAAAACGTGGAATACAAATTTTAATCAGCAAAATGGCTGAAGAAAAACAAAACGTTGAGGTAGAAGAAACTGCCGCAGCACCAGAAGTAAAAGAAGCAGAACCCAAACAAGATCCACAGGAATTTCTTGAGAATTTTGATTGGGACAAGTACGAAGAAGGAATTGAGCGAGTAGATGATACGAAGCTTAAGGAATTCGAAACACTTGTAGAGGAAAACTTTGTGGACACTGCCGATGAGGAAGTAGTGGAAGGAAAAGTAGTTCACATGACAGACCGTGAGGCAATCATTGACATCAATGCTAAGTCCGAAGGTGTGATTTCCTTGAATGAGTTCCGCTACAATCCTGACCTAAAAGTTGGTGATAAAGTTGAGGTACTTATAGATATCCGTGAAGACAAAACCGGTCAGTTGGTATTGTCTCACCGTAAAGCAAGAACAATCAAGGCGTGGGAGCGTGTTAACAACGCACACGACAAAGAAGAGATTGTTACTGGATTCGTTAAATGTCGTACCAAAGGTGGTATGATTGTAGACGTTTTCGGAATCGAGGCGTTCTTGCCAGGTTCTCAGATCGATGTGAAACCTATCCGCGATTACGATCAGTATGTAGGTAAGACCATGGAGTTCAAAGTAGTGAAAATCAACCACGAGTTCAAAAACGTGGTAGTATCTCACAAAGCTTTGATCGAAGCGGACATCGAAGAGCAGAAAAAAGAGATCATCGGCCAGTTGGAAAAAGGTCAAGTATTGGAAGGTGTGGTCAAAAACATTACATCATACGGGGTATTTATCGACCTTGGAGGTGTGGATGGATTGGTTCACATTACCGACCTTTCTTGGAGCCGAATCAACCACCCGAACGAAGTTGTAGATCTAGATCAGAAATTGAACGTTGTTATCCTTGATTTCGATGATAACAAGTCAAGAATCCAGTTAGGTCTTAAACAATTGGAGAAACACCCATGGGATGCCCTAGGTGATGAGATCAAAGTTGGTGACAAAGTAAAAGGTAAAGTTGTTGTGATCGCAGATTACGGTGCATTTATCGAAGTTGCCGAAGGTGTAGAAGGTTTGATCCACGTTTCAGAAATGTCGTGGAGCACACACCTAAGATCAGCACAAGACTTTGTAAATGTTGGTGACGAGGTTGAAGCTGTTGTATTGACCTTGGATAGAGAAGATCGTAAAATGTCATTGGGTATTAAGCAATTGACGCCAGACCCATGGACCGATATTACGACTAAATATCCTGTTGGATCAAGACACAAAGGAATCGTTAGAAACTTTACCAACTTTGGTGTATTCGTAGAGTTGGAAGAAGGTATCGACGGTTTGATCTATATTTCTGACCTTTCTTGGACCAAGAAAATCAAGCACCCATCCGAGTTTGTTGCCGTAGGTGACACTTTGGAGGTGGAAGTATTGGAATTGGACGTAGAAGGACGCAAATTGAGCCTTGGACACAAACAAACCACAGAGAACCCTTGGGATAAGTATTCCGAAGAGTTTGCTGAAGGTACAGTACACAAAGCTGCAATTGCAGATGTCGTTGACAAAGGAGCTACAATCAACTTCAACGAGGATATCGTTGGATTTGTTCCACAACGTCACATGGAAAAAGAAGACGGCAAAAAACTTGTAAAAGGTGAAGAAGCTGAATTCAAGATCATCGAGTTCAACAAAGATTTCAAAAGAGTTGTGGCTAGCCACACGGCAATCTTTAGAGAGCAAGAAGACAGAAATGTGAAAGCTGCTGCCAAGAAAAGAGCCGCATCTAAAGATGAAGCTGCTCCAACCCTTGGTGATGCCAACTCCGCATTGCAAGCATTGAAAGACAAAATGGAAGCCGACAAGAAAAAGTAATCGGACTTTTCAATGATACGAAGCCCCGCTGGAAACAGTCGGGGCTTTTTTTATGTCCCGAACATTTTAAAGAATTGCTTACTTTTGTATTCAACCGAGTTGGTCACACAGCATATGAGTCAAAAAGTACTGCTTACTTCAAAAGAAATCAACATCATACTGCACCGGTTGGCCTGTCAGCTAATGGAAAACCATTTGGATTTCAAGGATACCGCACTAATCGGTATTCAACCACGAGGTGGTTTTTTGGCGGAGAGGTTGGTAAAGATTCTCAAGAAGGAATACAAGATCAAACATATTGACCTGGGATTCTTGGATATCACATTTTTTAGGGACGATTTTGGACGAGGAGAAATTCTGAAAGCCAATTCCACACAAATGAATTTTTTGGTGGAGGATAAAAAAGTGGTGTTTATAGATGATGTGCTCTATACCGGAAGAAGTATCAGGGCGGCACTAACTGCAATCCAATCCTTTGGAAGACCAAGTAGTATTGAACTTTTAACACTGATCGACCGACGTTTTAGCAGACACTTGCCCATACAGCCAACGTATAGAGGTAGACAGGTTGATGCCATCAATGATGAAAAAGTTAAGGTGATGTGGGAAGAAAATGATGGTGAGGATAGAGTATATTTAATAAGCAAATAAAAAAGAATGAGCGAATTAAGTGTAAATCACTTGTTAGGAATTAAGTATCTGAACAAAAAGGATATATCGCTCATTTTTGAAACCGCCGATCATTTTAAGGAAGTAATCAATCGTTCCATTAAAAAGGTGCCCACACTCAGGGATATCACCATAGCCAATATCTTTTTTGAGAACAGTACCCGAACAAAATTGTCTTTTGAACTGGCCGAAAAACGACTTTCAGCCGATGTAGTCAATTTTTCCGCAGGGCAATCCTCTGTTAAAAAAGGGGAGACCCTCATCGATACCGTAAATAATATACTTTCTATGAAAGTGGATATGGTTGTGATGCGTCACCCGAATCCGGGAGCAGGCATCTTTTTATCAAAACACGTAAAAGCGGCAATAGTCAATGCAGGCGATGGAGCCCATGAACACCCGACACAAGCGTTATTGGATTCTTATTCCATACGAGAGAAGTTGGGTGATGTAGGAGGTAAAAATGTGGTGATTGTTGGTGATATCCTTCACTCACGGGTAGCGTTGTCCAACATATTTGCCTTAAAATTGCAGGGAGCTAACGTAAAAGTTTGTGGGCCACGGACATTGATTCCCAAACATATTGAATCGTTAGGGGTAGAAGTGGAGACCAATTTGAAAAAAGCACTGGAGTGGTGCGATGTGGCCAATATGCTTCGGGTTCAGAACGAACGTATGGATATCAGCTATTTCCCATCCACGCGGGAGTACACACAACAGTTCGGGGTGAACAAACAACTCTTGAACAGTTTGGACAAACAAATTGTGATCATGCACCCTGGGCCGATAAACCGAGGTGTGGAAATTACAAGCGATGTGGCCGATTCCGACCAATCCATTATTTTGCACCAAGTAGAGAATGGAGTGGCAGTCCGAATGGCCGTACTTTATCTATTGGCATCAAAAATTAAGTAAGAGATGATTTTCGACAAAGACGGAACAACAACTATTGTTTTTCAAGAAAAAACTACACTTTCCGGGTTTTTGGAAAACCTGAACAAAGCCTACCCCAAACTAAAGCACGACAATATTGTAGTCAATCTTTTTTCTTTTGATAAACTTACGATTGGTGATATTTTGGAGTTTTTGGATATTTCCAACACCCATAAAGGTTCAGGACAATCTTTTGTTCTGGTGACGGATAAGCTAAGTTATGATGAAGTTCCAGAAGAAATAAGTGTGGTGCCCACTTTACAAGAAGCAAAGGACCTTATCGAAATGGAAGAAATAGAACGCGACCTTGGAATTTAAAATTGAAAATGTAGAATTGAAAATGTAGTAGGTCGGGTAATCAAAATATAATACAAAAAAAGAGTTTTGATTTTGCCTTGGAAATTGTGCGCATTGCGAAGTACTTGGAAAAAGAGCAGCAGGAGTTTGTATTATCAAGACAATTATTGAGGTCGGGAACGGCAATTGGGGCATTGGTCAGAGAAGCTGAACACGCGGAGAGCAAAAAGGATTTTATACATAAAATGTCCATTTCTTTAAAAGAAGCCAATGAAACTAGGTATTGGTTGGACCTATTAAGAGAATCCGATTTGATAGGAAATTTGGATTTAACCAAAGTTGATGATGAAGTTTTACAGATAATTCGGCTCTTGGTATCCATTGTAAAGTCATCAAAGCAGAATTATTCAAAAATATAACGGAAGATTTCCATTTTCCATTTTTAATTTATAATTAGTGAAACTCACAATATTAGGTTGTTATGCCGCTACACCAAGAACATTTACCAATCCAACATCGCAGGTACTCGAGATAAAAAACCACCTATTTTTAATTGATTGTGGCGAAGGAACCCAAGTACAGCTTAGAAAGTTTAAGATTAAGTTTTCCAGAATCAATCACATATTTATATCACATCTTCACGGGGATCACTTTTTTGGACTTCCAGGATTGATTTCAACCTTCAGGTTGTTGGGCAGGGACAAAGAACTACATATTTATGGTCCAAAAGGGATAAAGCAGGCCATCACCTTATTTTTAAAGCTTGGAGATTCTTGGACCAATTACCCGTTGATATTTCACGAGTTGGAATCTAAAGAATCCGAACTCATTTATGAGGATGAAAAAGTTACCGTGCGTACAGTCCCATTGATTCACAGGGTATATACCAATGGATTTTTGTTTCAAGAAAAAGAAGCACCAAGAACTTTGAATATTGAAGCAGCTAAAGCTTATGGAATCGATAAGAGCCAGTTCAATAATATTAAAAAAGGTGTTGATGGCGTGGACGAATCCGGAAATACAATTCCCAATAAGCAACTTACTTTAGATCCACCCGAGCCCAAAAGTTATGCTTTTTGTAGTGATACGGTGTATAACGAATCGATTTTACCTATCATAAAAGATGTAACGGTGCTTTACCACGAATCTACTTTCTTGGAATCCGAATCCCACCTTTGCGACAAAACAAAGCATTCCACTTCGAAACAAGCGGCACAAATTGCCAAGAAAGCCGATGCGAAACTTCTTGTTTTAGGGCATTATTCAACGCGTTATAAATCCATCGAACTGTTTGGGGAAGAAGCCAAGGAGATTTTTCCTTATGTCGATTTGGCAGATGATGGCAAGATATTTGACTTTGGCAGCTAAAGGATTTTAGCAAAACTTTTCTAAACCTGTTGCTTTGAGGAGATTCTAATTTTGACGAACTTCACGTCATGCAAAAAGACTTGAGCAACTATAGGAAATCCTACGAAAAAAGTGAATTGACAGAGGAGATCGTAAAGGAGAATCCACTGGAACAATTTCAAAAGTGGTTCCACGAAGTGGAAGCTTCCGATGGAGTGGATGAACCCAATGCCATGACTGTTTCGACCATTGGTTTGGATGGATTCCCGAAGAGTAGAGTGGTCTTAATGAAGAAATTTACTTTTGAAGGCTTTATTTTCTATACCAATTACCAAAGTGAAAAAGGCAAGGCGATTGGAGCGAATCCATCTGTTTGTTTATCTTTTTTTTGGCCAAATATGGAACGCCAAGTCATTATAAAAGGTACAGCCGAGAAGATAGCTGAAAACCTTTCCGATGGATATTTTGAATCCAGACCCACAGGAAGCCAACTCGGTGCCATAGTGTCCGACCAGAGTGAAGTGGTACCTTCCCGGGAGTATTTGGAGAAGGAGTTGAACAATCTGGAAAAAAAATATGATGGGAAGGAAATTCAAAGACCCGACTATTGGGGAGGGTATTTGGTGCGCCCCATATCCATTGAATTTTGGCAGGGACGTCCCAATAGATTGCATGATCGAATTCGATATACCCTTCAAGAGGATTTTGATTGGAAAATTGAACGTTTGGCACCCTAATTCCGATAAGATGAAACAATTAATACTGATGCGACATGGGAAATCCTCTTGGGATTACGATGTCTCGGACAATGATAGACCTTTAAAGCAAAGAGGGGTTAACGATGCCCATTTGGTTTCTCAAACCTTTGGGTTGCATGCTCCTTCAATCGATTTTATATATTCCAGCCCTGCCAACCGTGCTTTGCACACCAGTATGATTTTTGTAAGAAATCTGGAATTTGACCTGTCCAAATTCAGGGTCAACAATATGCTCTATGATTTCTCGGGCAACAGTGTACAGCAATTTGTGCAACAATTGGACAATGATTTAAACACTGTAGCCATATTTGGTCACAATTATGCCTTCACTTCACTTGCAAATACTTGGGGAGATCAGTATATTGAGAACGTTCCCACAGCAGGACTTGTGCACATTACATTTGGTGTGGACGATTGGTCCAAAATATCAGGGGGTACCACAAAACAAATGGTCTTTCCAAAACACTTGAAAAAATAAATGGTAAAAACAAAGAACGAATATATTAATAGAGAAATCAGTTGGTTACAATTTAATGCTAGGGTACTGCAGGAGAGTAAGGACCATAGAGTTCCGCTGATTGACCGATTACGATTTTTAGGAATTTTCAGTAACAATTTGGATGAGTTTTTCAAGGTAAGGTACGCCACGGTAAAACGTATTGTAGATGCCGGGAAAACTGGAAAAAGTGTCTTGGGTGGAGAAAAAGCAAAAGACCTTTTGGAGGAAATTACCAAAATTGTGATTGACCAGCAGTCACGTAGTCTTGAGGTTTTTAAGGAAATAGATAGAGAACTGCGAGAAGAAAATATTTTTATCATCAGGGAAACAGAAGTAAATGAAAGTCAAGCTGAATTTATTCGGGACTATTTCTTTAAAAAGGTAAATCAGGAGTTGATGACCATCATCCTCAATGATCTTACCGAATTTCCCTTGCTGAAGGATACGGCGGCTTATTTGGCGGTTAAAATTGTAATGAAGAACGGTTCTGCGAAGGGCAAACACAACCGATATGCACTTATTGAAATTCCCAAAGGAATAGATAGATTTGTTGTATTGCCAAAAGAAGGGGATAAGGATTTTGTCATCATGTTGGATGATTTGATTCGTTTTTGTTTGGACAGTGTTTTCACCATGTTCGAGTTTGAATCCATTTCTGCTCACATGATTAAAATTACAAGGGATGCGGAGTTGGATATTGACAATGATTTGAGCAAAAGCTTCATTGAAAAGATCTCTTCTAGCGTAGAGCATAGAAAAATAAGTGACCCTGTACGTTTTGTTTACGACAAAAGTATTGACAAGGATACCCTTCAATTCCTAAAGGAAAAAATGGATATCATGGATACTGATAGCGTTATTCCTGGTGGCCGTTACCACAATAGAAGGGATTATATGGGCTTTCCTAGCCTGGGAAGGAATGACCTTATGTACGATAAAATTGAGCCCTTACCAGTAAAGGGATTAAGTATGAAGGGGAGTTTGTTGGATATCATTGCCCATAAAGATTATATGATCTATGCCCCATACCATACCTTTAGTTACGTAACCAAGTTTTTGCGAGAAGCTGCACTAGATCCCCAAGTACGAAGTATTAAGATCACGATATATCGATTGGCGAGTGATAGTCAAATTGCATCAGCTTTGGTCAATGCGGTCAAAAATGGAAAGCAGGTGACCGTGCAGATTGAATTGCAAGCTAGGTTCGATGAGCAGAACAATATTGAATATGCCAACCATTTACAAGACGAAGGGGTTAAGTTGATTTTTGGTGTTCCTGGGCTAAAAGTACACAGTAAGGTTTGCTTGGTGGAACGCGAAGAGGATGAGGGAATCAAAAGGTATGGTTTTATCAGTACAGGGAATTTTAACGAGTCTACGGCAAAGATTTATACGGACTACACCTTATTTACCGCCCACCAAGGTATCCTTAAGGATATGAACAAAGTGTTCGGGTTTTTCGAGACCAATTATAAAATCAACAAATACAAGCATCTAATCGTATCTCCGCATTACACTAAATCAACTTTTATGAAGTTGATTGACCAAGAAATCGAGTATGCAAAGGCAGGTAAGGAGGCCTATATCAAAATAAAGATAAACAGCCTTACTTCGTATAAAATGGTGGATAAGCTTTATGAGGCCAGTAGGGCAGGAGTTAAAATACAAATGATTGTTCGCGGTGTATGCTGTCTTATTCCCGGTGTTGAGGGCATGAGCGAGAATATCGAAGCCATCAGTGTCGTTGATAAATTTTTAGAGCATCCTAGATTGTTCATTTTTGGGAATGGTGGTGATATGAAAATTTATATTTCTTCGGCAGATTGGATGACGCGAAACCTCGACTTTAGGGTTGAGGTAGGATGTCCTATTTACGACCCAGATATCAGACAAGAATTGCTCGATACTTTTGATATCTCTTGGAGAGATAATTCCAAGGCAAGAGTGTTCTCGGCAAAACAGGACAATGCCTATAGAAAGCGTGCCAAAGGGGAACCTGAGCTACGTTCTCAATTTGAAATGTATGATTATTATAAACGAAAGTTGGAGGCTTAATAAAGAGGCTTAACCGTGCATGGTTTCCTTTTTGCCGAGGTCTTTCATTAACTGGGCTTCGTACTCCAATAGGTCCTCCCATTTCTTATCCACTTCCTCCTTTTTTCCGTATTTACGGGCAAACTTTAGGAACATGGTGTAGTGGTTGGCCTCGCTGACCATTAAATTGCGGTAGAATTCGGATAACTCTTCATCGTCTATCTCTTCTGAAAGTAATCTAAAACGTTCACAACTGCGAGCTTCAATCAGTGCGGCATATAAAAGTTTGTGCACCAAATGTGTTTCTCTACTACCACCTTTTGGGAAGAACTTCATCAATTCAATTACGTATTCATCTTTACGTTCACGGCCCAAGACCCAACCACGATTGATAATTTTATCGTGCACCATATTAAAGTGTCCCATTTCTTCACGGGCAAGCGCGGTCATCTCCTTTACCAATTCCGATTTTTCCGGAAAGCCGATAATCAAGGAAATTGCAGTACTGGCTGCCTTTTGCTCGCAATAGGCATGGTCCGTCAAAATTTCTTCAATATTTTTTTCAACAATGTTTACCCATCTTGGGTCTGTCGGAAGTTTAAGGCCTAACATGAATACGTTTTTGAATGTTACGAATGCAAAGATAAAAGTATTGTGCGGTAAGTTTAAAAATCCAAATCAAACTCTTTTCGCAATAGCTCAATATTTGGATTTTTCTCTTTTAATTTTTCGTACTTCTCCTCTGGGGTAAAGGCGAATTTTTTGGCTACCTCTTCATTTACCGTAATATGGAGCGAAATGGAATAATTGTTCAGCTTTTGCTTCAGATAGTCGAGCATTAAGCTCTGTTCCCTTTCTATCTCCTTTTTCATGGTGCCGTTGGGGAGCTCTATCCAAATGGTATTCTCGTTTTTTAGCTTGGGAACATCAGACTGAAGGTTACTTGCCAATATTTTTCTCCCTTGTTTTTCCAATTGGTGTACAAAATCGTCCCAATGTTTCTGCATAACCTCTTCTTCGAAAGCATCTTTAGGTAAATCCTTTTCGGCTATGTTTGTGGATTTTGTGTTCTCATGTTCCTTTTTGACCTTGATACTGGAGAGTGACAGACCCGAAATCCGCTTTTCGGAAGTCTTAATGTTGATTTTTTTGGGCTGATAACTTTCTTTCGGCTCACTGACCAGTTCTTCTTTAGCTTTCTTTGGTTCAGGAGCTTCTTTTATAGGTTCTTTTGAGGTGGTCTGTTCAGGTGCTGGTTTTTCCACTTTGGGCATTGGAACCGAACCAATGTTTGGAGGAGGTGTTGTACCGTTTGATGTTGATATTTTACCTGTAAAATAAGAGGCAGGGATTATGAAATCAGAGTTTTTTTTTTCTCCATCGTAAGTGATGGACGCCAATTTCATGAGAGTAAGTTCAACCAGTAATCTTTGATTTTTACTGGTCTTATATTTTAGGTCGCAATCGTTGGCCATATCTATGGCCTTTAAAAGGAATTCTTTTGATGCCTTTTTTGATTGATCTTGATATTGTTGCTTTACATCTTCACCAACTTCCAAAAGGTCCAAAGTATCAGGGTGTTGGCAAACCATCAAATCCCTAAAATGTGAGGCCAAACCTGTAATAAAGTGGTGGCCATCGAACCCAAGGGATAAGGTTTTGTTGAAAAGAACCAAAAGTTCGGGAATGTTGTTTTCCAGAATAAGGTTTGTTGCAGAGAAGTAAATGTCGTAATCAAGAACGTTCAGGTTTTCCGTTACGGCTTTTCGGGTCAATTCTTTACCGGAGAAACTGACCACGCGGTCAAAAATGGATAATGCATCCCGCATAGCACCATCTGCCTTTTGTGCGATAATATGTAACGCACTTTCCTCCGCTTCTATCCCTTGCTGTTCCGCAATATGTTTTAGGTATTCCGCAGCATCCTTTACCGTGATGCGTTTAAAGTCAAAAATTTGGCATCGGGACAGGATGGTGGGAATTATTTTGTGCTTTTCCGTTGTTGCCAAAATAAAAATGGCATGCTTGGGGGGTTCCTCCAAGGTCTTCAAGAATGCATTGAAGGCGGATTGAGAGAGCATATGCACCTCATCGATAATATACACCTTGTACTTTCCCGTTTGCGGGGGTATGCGTACTTGGTCTATCAAACTACGGATATCGTCTACAGAGTTATTGGAGGCAGCATCCAGCTCAAAAATATTAAAAGCAAAATCTTCATCTTCCCTTTCCGTTCCATCTTGGTTTATTTTTTTGGCCAAAATACGGGCACAGGTCGTTTTCCCAACACCCCTTGGACCACAGAACAACAGGGCTTGCGCCAAATGATTGTGTTCAATGGCATTCGTCAAGGTATTGGTAATAGACGACTGTCCCACAACATCCTTGAACGTCTGGGGTCTATATTTTCTTGCTGATACTATAAAAGGTTCCAATACTGGGAAAAATAGAATTATTACAAATATAAAAATAGGATCGTGCAAAGTTACCTGCAAGTGCAGAGTTAAGCCGTTTTTTATTAACAATTGGATTACCTTTGCACTTAGCAGGCCACCTTATCGCTGCAAGTATGGGCAACCGTACTTGAAGAGGAAAGTCCGGGCACCAAAGTGCAGCATAGCGGGTAACGCCCGTCCGCCGCAAGGCGAGGACCAGTGCAACAGAAAGCAAGTACAGTTCGGCTGTAGTGAAATCGGCAAACTCTATGCGGTGAAACGTCATGTAAACCAACGTCCCGATAGCTATCGGGAGAGGGCTGCACGCTCGAGTTGGAGGGTAGGCGGTTAGAACACTTGGGCAACCATTTGTCTAGATAAATGATAAGGGTATACAGAATCCGGCTTATGGCCTGCTTTTATTCTACTTCAAAGAAACTAAAAATACTTCCCCCATATTTTCTTTGTTCCGAAAACTTGGGGTGTTCGGAAAGATCGGTTTGCTCGGAATGTTCAATGATTAAAAGCCCATCTTCCAGTAAAAGCTCTTTTTCAAACACCAAATCAGCAATTTTTAAAAATTGTTCCGTATCAAAATCATACGGGGGGTCGGCAAAAATAAGGTCGAATTTTTCAGGTACCCGCTGTAAAAACTTAAAGACATCGGATTTTACAGTAGTAATTGAAAAATCCAACTCTTGTGCTGTTTTGGAGATGTAGCGAACACAACCTTGATGACCATCAACAGCAGTTATTCTGTCTGTACCCCGGGATGCAAACTCAAAACTAATGTTTCCTGTTCCCGAAAATAAATCCAGCACTTTAAGCTCGTCAAAATAGAATCGATTAGTCAGTATATTGAACAGGGCTTCCTTGGCCATATCTGTCGTAGGGCGTACCGGTAGTTTTTTTGGGGCAGTTAGTCTTTTGCCCTTATATTTTCCAGAAATAATCCGCATTTAGAGGGAGCTTAAAATGGAAAAATCTATGCTCTCATTTTCCAATTGTTCCATTGGGAATGATGGGTTGCTGGGCACAAAAACGGATACATTTTTAATGTATTGGTAACAAAGTTCGTAAATGGCGTCTCCTTCTTCAATGGAACCAAAAAGTTTAAGATTGATTTTTTCCAAATCCATTTGCAATTGCTCTAAACTGAACAATAGATAATATAGAAAGTCTTCTTTGTTACTGTACTCGAACTGATTGTAAAACAATAATTTTTTATCGGACATCACCATCATTTCCGTCTCGCGCTCCGATACTTGAACATAACAAACGGGTTCTGATGATGTTCTATTTTGCTTCAACAATGTATTGATGAGAACAGTTCCGCTATGCTTGAATTCAAACTCTCCAAAAAGCTCAAAAATGTAGTTGTTTACATTGGTGTAGGGGATGTAAACATTGATGATTTCTTGGTTTGGGATTTCATCATATGCGATAAGGTCGTTGGCCATTATCTTGGCATTGAACTTTAAATAGTTCGGTAATTCTTCTTTATTGAAAAGTGGCTTGGGCACCAGACTGAACATATTATTCTTGTGAATAACCATTACTTCGGAGAAGTTTCTTCCCACCTCGCCTTGTTTGCTGAGTTTTTCTTTTAACTCTTTGAGCATTAAGTAGGGGGTGAGCTGGGTTTTAAAATTCACTCGTTCAAACGCGAGAATTTTATTGGTAATGGTATCCAGTACACAAAAAGAAAGTCCATTCAAGCCAGCTTGAATGGACAGTTTTCTATTGGTGCTATTTGTTTCGTTATGTACTATAGCTAGTTGTTCTTTTTCCTATCGTAGATAGGTGGCCAGTTTCCGTTTGTACTAACATCAGTCAAGGAACCAACCTTTATTTCAGTGCCATTTACTTCTTCAACACTTTGGTAAGAGTTTTCTTTTTCTACCAAATCTTCCGGCTGATCGTAAAGCACAACGTTTTTCTTAACCTTGGCTTCGAAAACAGGAGCTTTATATCCACTCTTGTCAACAATATCAGCTTTCATTTCAAACTTTTCATTGTTTTGGGCGTAAGGAACGTCCATCATAGTTTTGTAGCGGTCATCTGCTCCAAAAAGAGAGTCTTTTACTTTTACTGTCCCCAAAGTATCAATAATAATGGTGTCCTGCTGCATATCAATCTGATAGGCTCTGTCATATCTCATGAAAGAGGAGTCGCGTTGGGTAGTAATGGTATAGCTGCCAGTATCGATGAATTTAATCAAGCTTTCAAAATCACCGGCATATTTTCCGTTTACAGTTTTATAAGCTTCTTGAGAATCCCTAATGTCCTTAAGTTTGTCAATAACATGGGAAAATCTCTCTTTTCTTACCTTATTGAACTCAATGGGGGCGTTGATGGAATCGTATATTTTAAAACCTAAGTAAATGCTCAAAATTCCGAATAGAATTACTAAAACAGGCTTTACTTTTTGAGGTAAAAATCTATCGATCAAGAAAACAAGCCCTATGGTCACAAGGCATATTAATACAACAATAAGAATTAAGTTTAACATATCTGATACTGTCTTTCAAAGTTAATTTAGTGGTTACAGACAAATCTACAATATTTTTTTTATTGCGAAACTTTTTGCTTTAAAAAAGAGCGCTATATTTAGTGCTCATGAATGATTTTACAGCACCGGAATTTTTAAAGATTTTAACTGAAAAATTTCCCCATGTACCTACCGTAAAACAAGGCTTGGCACTTAATAAGCTGGCTAACTTTGTTTTAGAGGGCAAAAAGGACGACGTATTCCTTTTAAAAGGATTTGCAGGAACGGGAAAAACCACCTTGATAGCCACTATGGTGAGCAGTCTTTGGAAGGTTAAAATGAGCTCTGTTTTGATGGCCCCGACAGGTAGGGCAGCAAAAGTGATGTCCGTTTATTCCGGAAACAAGGCATTTACCATCCATAAAAAGATATATTTTCCCAAGAAACAGTCAGGGGGTGGCATCCAATTTGTTTTGGCACCAAATAAACATCGCAACACTATTTTTATAGTGGACGAAGCATCTATGATTCCAGATACGCCTGCTGATTCTAAATTGTTTGAAAACGGTTCGTTGTTGGACGATTTAATGTTTTACGTGCATTCCGGCCATAATTGCAAATTAATTTTGATCGGTGATACCGCTCAGTTACCTCCGGTTAAATTGGAACTGAGTCCCGCGCTTGATGAAAACCGCTTGTCCTTAAATTATGATAAAGAGGTGGAGTGTTTGGAGCTGGATGAAGTAATGAGGCAATCTGGGGGGTCAGGTATTCTTCATAATGCTACTAATCTTCGAGAGCAATTACAATCCGAGTTTTTTGATGACTTTAAGTTTGAGTTGAACAACTATAAGGATATTGTACGTTTGATTGATGGTGCCGAAATTCAGGAAGCGATAGATTCATCCTATCATCAAAATGGAAAAGAGGATACGGCCATTATTGTTCGTTCCAACAAAAGAGCCAATTTGTACAATCAAAATATAAGGGAGCGTATCCTTTTTTTGGACAATGAAATTGCTGTTGGCGATTACATGATGGTGGTCAAGAACAATTATTTTTGGTTAAAACCCAACTCCGAAGCTGGTTTTATCGCCAATGGTGATATTATTGAAGTGCTGGAACTTTTTGCCATCAAAGAACTTTATGGATTTAAGTTCGCCGAAGTCAAGGTTAAAATGGTGGATTATCCCAGCCAAAAACCCTTTGAGACCGTTCTTTTGCTCGATACGATAACCGCGGAGACCCCATCATTATCTTATGAGGACGGGAATCGGCTATATCAAGAGGTAATGAAGGACTACGCTCATGAAAAATCAAAATATAAAAAGTTTTTGGGGGTTAAGAACAACAAGTTCTTTAATGCACTCCAAGTGAAGTTTTCCTATGCAATAACCTGTCACAAGTCACAAGGAGGGCAGTGGAATACCGTTTTTGTAGAGCAACCTTATTTGCCCAATGGGGTGGATAAAGATTATTTAAGATGGCTTTATACTGCTGTGACAAGAGCGGAGCGACAACTGTACCTTATAGGTTTCAAAGATGATTTTTTTCTTGACTAGGAATACCCTATTTTAGACATCAGCATGAATATTGAACCAGATACCATTATTAGTATTTTCCTTGGAATAGGATTGGCGGCATCTGTTGGCTTTCGGGTTTTTCTGCCTCTTTTTGCACTTAGTTTCGCTGCCTATTTAGGGGTTTGGGATCTCAACGCAAATTGGCAATGGATTGGAAGTTTAACAGCACTCATAGCCTTGGGGGTTGCAACCATTGTTGAAATTTTCGCCTATTTTATTCCATGGGTGGACAATGCCCTGGATAGTATCGCTATTCCCATGGCCGGAATCGCTGGTACTGCCGTAATGGTGTCCACAGTGGCCAATTTGGACCCGGTAGTTACTTGGTCTTTGGCCATTATTGCCGGTGGTGGCACCGCAACAGCTATAAAAGGGGCCAATGCCGCAGGGAGGTTAACATCTTCTGGAACCACGGGAGGGTTGGCCAATCCTTTGGTGTCGACCTTGGAAACAGGAGCTGCCGTAACAGTAAGTACAGCATCGATATTGGTGCCACCCATTGCAGCAATCCTTGTGATAATCATTCTGTTTATCATATTCAGAATATATAGAAAATTGAGACCCAAAAAATAATCAATCACTCAACCAATATCCTAAACGTGAAAATAATTTCCATGATTCCCGCTCGCTATCAAGCCTCTAGGTTTCCTGCCAAACTGATGCAGGACCTTGGTGGGAAGCCTGTAATTGTGAGGACTTACGAAGCTGCCATAAATACAGGACTTTTTGATGATGTATATGTGGTTACGGATAGTCCTATAATTTCGGATGTGATCAAGGATATAGGAGGAAAGGTAATAATGAGCCAAAAAGCGCACGAAAGTGGCAGCGACAGGATTGCTGAGGCCGTTGAAGATATGGATGTGGATATTGTGATCAATGTCCAGGGAGATGAGCCTTTTATAGATTCTGTAAGTTTGGAAAAGATTATTCAGGTTTTCAAAAATGATACCAGGAAAGAAATCGATTTGGCTTCCTTGATGACTCCAATTTCTGATTGGGATGAAATTTCCAACCCTAATACGGTAAAGGTCATTGTGGACAATCAGGATTTTGCACTTTATTTTTCACGTTCTCCAATTCCTTACCCTAGAGACAAGGAAGTTGAAGCAACCTATTACAAACACAAAGGGGTATACGCTTTTAGAAAAAGAGCACTAGAGGATTTTCAAAAATTGCCCATGCTTCCCTTGGAGGCCAAAGAAAAAATTGAGGCCATACGTTTTTTGGAGTATGGCAAAAAAATAAAAATGGTGGAAACCCATGTGACAGGTATCGAAATTGATACACCAGAAGATTTGGAACGCGCTAGAAAGGTATGGAAGTAGATTTCTCTAACATAAAAGTAATTGGCTTTGATGCGGATGATACCCTTTGGGTCAACGAGACCTATTTTAGGGAAACCGAAGAAAAGTTTGCAGAACTTTTGGAAGATTATGAGACCAAGAACAAGATTGACCAAGAGCTTTTTAAAATGGAAATGGACAACTTGGATATTTATGGTTATGGCATTAAAGGTTTTATGCTTTCTATGATAGAATCCGCCATGGACCTTTCCAATAATAAAGTTTCACAAGAAACTATTGGTAAAATATTGGACCTTGGTAAGAAGATGATATCACATCCAGTAGAGTTGTTGGATGGGGTAGAGGAAGTTTTATCCAAATTGGTGGGGAAGTATAGATTAATTGTACTCACTAAGGGAGATCTTTTGGATCAAGAACGGAAACTGGAGAAATCGGGACTTTCCCAATATTTCCATCATGTAGAAGTGTTGAGTGATAAAAAAGAAATTAATTACAGAAATTTGCTGGAGCATTTGAATATAGATGTTAGCGAATTTTTGATGATAGGAAATTCCCTTAAATCGGATGTATTACCTATCTTGAATATTGGGGCTAAAGCAGTCCATGTACCGTTCCATACCACATGGGCCCATGAATTGGTTGCAGAAGATGAAATGGTGAACAATCATCTTAAATTGAATGGTCTCAAAGACATTTTGAAGTATTTGGATAATTAATGAAGACAGAAAGCGATTTGAAAAAACAGGAAACAACCTCAACCCATAAAACATTGTACAAAAACTTTCCTATGGTACCCAGGGTAATTTTTGGGTCGGGCTGTTTTTCTCAATTAGGGGATATTTTGTTGCCTCAGCGAAAAAGTTCTGAGGCACCCTTTATTTTTTTGGTTGACGATTTCTTTGAAAACCAACAATTCTTGGCTAAGGTTCCCCTAATGTTTAACGATGAGGTTATTTATATCTCTGCTAAAGAGGAACCTAAAACAGCTCAGGTAGATGCCCTAGTTGATCAAATAAGGGAAAAGTACAATGAACTCCCTTCGGGTATTATTGGTATTGGAGGAGGAACCCTGCTGGATCTGGCCAAGGCGGTTTCCATTTTATTGAACAATAAAGGGCTCGCTAAGGACTATCAAGGATGGGATTTAGTGAATAAGCCGGCGCTTTATCATGTTGGTATCCCTACCATAAGTGGTACGGGAGCCGAAGTATCACGAACCACCGTATTGTTAGGTCCCGAAAAAAAATTAGGAATAAATTCGGATTTTACACCTTTTGACCAAGTACTACTGGACCCCGATTTTAGTAAAACAGTCCCCAAGGAACAATGGTTCTATACTGGAATGGATTGCTTTATACATTGTGTGGAGTCGTTAACAGGTACTTATCTGAACGCTTTTAGTCAGAGCTATGGGGAAAAGGCCATGGAACTTTGCAAGGAAGTATTTCTGGGAGATATATCCGCTGAAGAGTCCAGGGACAAATTGATAATGGCTTCTTGGCACGGCGGAATGAGCATAGCGTATTCCCAAGTAGGAGTGGCACATGCGATGAGTTATGGTTTATCCTATCTTTTGGGCGTTAAACATGGAATCGGAAATTGTTTGGTGTTTCAACATTTGGAAGAGTTTTATCCGGAAGGAGTGGCACTCTTCAATAAAATGATGGAAAAGCACAACATAACATTGCCAAACGGCATCTGTGCCGATCTCACCCAAAATGATTTTGATGTGATGGTGAATATCTCATTGAGTCTAGAACCCCTTTGGGAAAATGCACTGGGTAAGGATTGGAAAAGTATCATGACACCAGAACGTCTTCAGGCGTTATATCAAAAAATTTAAAAATCTGTTTGGTTAAGAACAGATAACCACGACCCAATGCAAAGGCTGGCCAAGTTTATATACTTTAAAATTTTGGGATGGAAACTCAATGGTTCCTTTCCGGATGTAAACAAATGTGTTATAATCGTGATTCCCCATACGCATTGGTTGGACTTCTTTTTGGGACTTTTAATACGGAAGGTAATAAACCAAGAAATCAATTATATTGGAAAAAAGAGCCTTTTTAAACCTCCGTTCGGATGGTTTTTTAGATGGACAGGCGGCGCTCCTGTGGATCGTTCCAAAAACTCCAATACGGTAGATAGCATTGTTCAGATTTTCAATGAAAGAAAGGTGTTTAGGTTTGCTTTGGCGCCAGAGGGAACGCGAAAAAAAGTAGAACATTTAAGGACAGGGTTTTACCACATCGCCAAAAAAGCCAATGTGCCAATTGTGATGGTGGCTTTTGATTTTGGGAAAAAAGAAATCAAAATTGGAGAACCCTTTTATCCTGCTGAATCAATGGATAAGGATTTTGAAAAAATCCATAAATTTTATAAAGGGGTACAAGGCAAGGTGCCGGAGTACAGTTTTGATTAAATTCTTTTTCATTATTCGGATGACTTCTATATCAAACATGTTATAATACCAACTCATGTTTTAAAAATGGTTTCATTAGATTATATAGAGGATCTTTTGTATGAAAAACTGTTATCTTGAATCCATATTAACCAATAAACCACATATGAAATTTTTAACCTGCCATTTAATTAGTAAAGCCACGCTTTTTTATACTTTATTCTTTTGCTTTGTGTTTACTTTAAACGCCCAAGAATCCAAAAAAAGACTTCCAATAATAGATGTGCATGTACACGCCATGGGAGGGAATCCAAATGTCCCGCCTTTGTGCCCCTGGTTTTTGAAGAATATGCCGGGAAGTGGACCCGACCAAGAACAACCATCTTTTATGAACACCAATTGTATTTCTCCTTTACAACCTGCAAGGAGCGATGCCGAAATGGATGCGGCCATTCTCAGGGCAAACAAAGAACTGAACATTACCATGGTGGTGAGTGGAGATGCTAAAGCCATTCATAGATGGCATAAAGCGGCGCCGGACCGTATAATTCCATCCTTGGGAATTAGCAATGCCGATGAGATGACTGTCGAAGCATTCAGGGATTCTCTGTCCACAGGCTTTTACAAAGTCATGGGGGAGGTAGCACCTCAATATCAGGGAATGTCACCTAGCGATATGTCCCTTGATGAATATTTCGGAGTTGCTGAAGAACTGGGAATTCCGGTAGGTATACATATGGGAACAGGCGGAAATGGCATGGCTAACCTTAGTCGACCAAAATATCGAGCTTCTTTAGGGCAGCCCTTTTTATTGGAAGATATGTTGGCCAGGCACCCCAAGTTAAAAATTTGGGTGATGCATGCAGGTTACCCTATGGTAGACCAAATGATCGCACTTATGGGGGCAAATGCCTATGTTTATGTGGATTTAGCAGGGTTTATTTGGTCTTATCCCTTGGAAGAAATCCATGCATACCTAAAACGATTGGTACAGGCAGGGTTTTCCAAGCGAATTATGTATGGGACAGATTTAATGATTTGGCCAGGATTACTCGAAACTTCCATTGAAGTAATTGAAAGCGCCAACTACCTTTCCGAAGAGCAAAAGAGAGATATATTCTTTAACAATGCAGTGCGATTTTTTAACTTGGACGCGTCCAAATTTGAATAATACAATAACAAGTGCGGATAAAAAAAGAGGCTTACTTTTAAGTAAGCCTCTTTTTGTTTGTTATAAATAAAGTATGGATGTTACTCCTGCATACTATGAAAAACGTTCTGAACATCGTCATCTTCCTCAATTTTCTCAAGGAGTTTTTCCACATCAGCAGTCTCTTCTTCATTGAGTTCTTTGGTTACTTGCGGAATGCGGTCGAAACCGGAGGAAATAATTTCAATCTCACGTGATTCGAGTTCTTTTTGGATAGCCCCAAAATTTTCGAAAGGTGCATAAATATGTATGCCATCTTCGTCATCAAAAACCTCTTCGGCGCCAAAATCAATCATTTCCAATTCCAGTTCTTCTGGGTCAATGCCTTCACCATTTACGGTAAAGTTGCACGTATGGTCGAACATAAACTCCACCGAACCGGAAGTGCCCAAGCTGCCATTACACTTGTTAAAATAGCTGCGAATATTGGCAACGGTACGTGTGTTGTTATCTGTGGCCGTCTCTATTAAAATAGCTATGCCGTGGGGAGCATACCCTTCAAAAAGCACCTCCTTATAATCACCTTGATTTTTGTCCGAAGCCCTTTTAATGGCACGCTCAATATTGTCCTTGGGCATGTTCACGGACTTGGCATTCTGAATTACAGCACGCAACTTGGAATTGGCATCGGGGTCAGGGCCACCTTCTTTAACTGCCATTACAATATCTTTCCCAATTCTGGTAAATGCTTTGGACATCGCTGCCCAACGTTTCATTTTTCGTGCCTTTCTAAATTCGAATGCTCTTCCCATATATTCTTAAATTCTGGATAAAGGCAAATTTAGCAAAAAAAGCCCCTTTGTCAAGTTGAATTTAGGGTGTGTTTATTCTACTATTTTTTCAATGGATTTTGCAAGGTCGATATCCTTTTGGGTAATCCCATCGGCATCGTGGGTGCTAAGTTTTATGGTGAGGTTGTTGTAGACATTTTCCCAATTAGGGTGGTGGTTTTGCTTTTCACATTCAAATGCAATGTGCGTCATTGTAGCGAAAGCCTCTTTAAAATCCTTGAAGGTGAAGGATTTCATAATCATTTCATCTTTTAGGGCCCAACCGGGCAGATTTTTAAGAGCCTCTTCAATTTCATTGGTGTTCATCTTCTTCATAAATCTACATTTTCTTAAAAGATAACTAATTAAGTAAGGAAAATAAAACTATACAGGCAGATGGTGCTCTATAATCTCTTGACAACTAATACGAAGATTTTTAGGTAAGATGTTGTCCTTGGGCAAAGCGGCCAAATACCTGTCCTCATTAGTAGTGTAAACCCTTTTGTAAACTGGATGATAGTTTCCCAAATGTTCGATGACCTCTTTGATGAATTCTTCATGGTGGATAAGATCGCTACTCCCCAAATGGTAAATACCAGTTTTGTTCCTGTTGATGAGGTAGTGAATCTGTTGTGTCAACCTATCATCGTTGGTCACATTAATGATAAGGTTCGGGAACACCTCAATTGGCTCTTGGTTCGCTATATTTTCCTTGATTTCTTTAATTCTGGGTGAAGCATTACCAAACACCATAGGTACACGAAGTATTGCAGTGTTACCTTTTGGTAAACGCATCATCATGTTCTCAATTTTTATTTTGAGCCTCCCATAAACACTTAAAGACAAGGTTTTGTCATGTTCGTAGGACGGAAACTTGCTGTAGGCATCAAAAACATTGGCGGAAGAGATAAAGTATAATTTGGTGTCTGTCTTCATCAAATACTCCATTAAATGATGGTGTGCCTGTATTTGAGCGGGAAAATTTCCACGAAGCGATGATATGATAATATCTGGTTTTATATGTTCCAGAATCTGAAAAATATCATCCTCCTCCAAGTCGTATCTTATAAACTGTTTGTTGTTGGCAAAGGAACGATTGGAGTAATAGGTGCCGTAAGTATCAAAATAGGAGCAGAGTTCTTTGTATATGGCATTGCCCACAAATCCACTCGCTCCTAATATCAATATCTTTTTTTTATCCAAAGGCTAACTAGGTGTTTTATAAAATGGCAATTTTACAACAGTTGCCAAAACGCTATTCTTACGTATTTTAATATGGATAGGTGTATCCACCTTTGAAAATCCGGTAGTTACATAACCAAGTCCGATTCCTTTAGAAAGGGACGGGGACATGGTTCCCGAGGTCACTTTTCCTATCTCATTGCCCTCGGCATCCAAAATAGGATATCCAGCCCTAGGAATTCCTCGCTCTTCCATTTGAAATGCGATTAGCTTTCTTTTAGAACCTTCTGCTTTTTCTTTGGCAAAGTTTTCGCTGTTCACAAATTCTTTAGTGAACTTGGTTATCCAACCCAAGCCAGCTTCAAAAGGAGAGGTGGTGTCATCAATATCGTTTCCGTAAAGACAGTAACCCATTTCCAATCGTAATGTGTCACGGGCAGCCAAACCAATAGGTTTAATACCGAAATCGGCACCGGCTTCCAATACTTTGTCCCATACTTGTTGTACTTCGGAATTCTTGCAATAAATCTCAAAACCACCAGAACCCGTGTAGCCCGTTGCCGAAATAATGACATGGTCAACCCCGGCAAAATCACCTACAACAAAGTTGTAGAATTTGATAGCCGATAAATCTACCGAAGTAATCGATTGCATGGCCTCTACTGCTTTTGGTCCTTGTATGGCCAATAGTGAATAATCGTCAGAAATATTTCGCATTTCAGCACCAATGGCCTCGTTATATTTGGAAATGTGTGCCCAATCCTTATCAATGTTGGATGCATTCACCACCAAAAGATAAGTTTCATCCTTAACCCTATACACAATAAGGTCATCCACAATTCCACCAGTTTCATTGGGCAAACAACTATACTGCGCTTTACCTACGGTTAATTTTGAAGCATCGTTAGTGGTTACTTTTTGAATAAGTTCCAAAGCCTTTGGTCCCTCTATCAAAAACTCGCCCATGTGGGAAACATCAAAAACACCAACGCCCTTGCGTACGGTTTCGTGTTCAATATTTACACCCTCATAAGAAACAGGCATGTTGTAGCCCGCAAACGGTACCATTTTGGCTCCCAACGCCTCATGCGTTTTAGTAAGTGCAGTATTTTTCATTGAGTCTATTTTTAAGATGCGCAAATTTATGGAATTAATTAAGGATACCCTTGTTTTAGGTTCTAACGATTTTGACAAAACTGAAATATATTACCATGTGTAGTCTGCCTAAAATTTGTATTTTGAAAAAAAAATAGAATCATGTCAAAATTCACATTTAGCCTGTTGTTTATTCTGTTTATTGCTTTTGAAGGATATTCACAGGGTACACCTACCGATTATTTACCTGCCGATTTTCATAAGGAACGAAGAGACGCTGTTCGGGAAAAGTTGCCTCCGAATACAGCGGTCGTTCTTTTTGCCAATGCAGAGCGTAACCGTGCAAACGATGTGGACTATGTGTACCACCAAGACCCCAATTTTTATTATTTAACAGGGTATAAAGAACCCAATGCGGTATTGGTCATTTTTTCGGAAGAACAGACCGATGCTTCTGGGAACAGTTTTGATGAGATATTCTATGTTCAGGAGCGGGACGCAAGAGCGGAGCAATGGACTGGAAAACGATTGGGCGTAGAAGGTGTGAAAAAACAATTGGGTTTCAATATGGTTTTTAATGGAAGTGAATTTGAAAACTTTCCGTTAGATTTCACTTCATTCGATAATGTGTCCTTTGTAGATTTTAAGAATGATTATCGTGATAAATCTGGCAAGGCGGATTTGTTCGACTTGATTAAAACCTTCAAGATAAAAGCTAATTACCCTTCGGACTATAATCCAACGCGAAATAGTTTATACAAAAGAATAGTAACTTCCAATGCTGAAAACAGCAATGAAGTGACCGAAACTATTGAGCGCTATCTGGAACGTTACCCAGAATTGCAGGATGATGAGATTTTAAATGGCTTTGTAAGTGCAAATAATGATGGAATACGGGATGAAATCAAAAATAAAGTGTTGGTGATTCAGCGTTCAACGAATCTCGATTCCAGTATTTTACCAAAGGTAATGGCCGAATTGCGACAGGATAAGTCGCCTGAAGAAATGAAGCTTCTCAAAAAGGCTGTTGAAATTTCTGCCGTTGGTCAAATTGAGGTGATGAAAGCCATGCATCCCAATATGTCGGAAACAGAAATCCAGGGCGTGCATGAATATGTCTATAAAAAATATGGTGCCGAATATGAAGGCTACCCATCCATTGTGGGAGGTGGACACAATGGTTGTATCCTTCACTATATCGAAAACAACAAGACTAAGGTTGGCAACGATTTGGTGTTGATGGACTTGGGAGCAGAATACCACGGATATACGGCCGATGTAACACGAACCATTCCCGCTAACGGAAAGTTTTCTCCTGAACAAAAAGCCATCTACGATATTGTTTACAATGCTCAAGAAGCTGGTATTGCTGCCAGTGTGGTAGGGGCGTCTTTCCGAGAACCACACAAGGCTGCTTTGGAAGTTGTTACCAAAGGATTAATGGATTTGGGCATTATTAAGGAAGCTAAGGAAGCAAGGATTTATTTTCCACACGGAACTTCCCATTATTTGGGATTGGATGTGCACGATGCAGGAACCTATCAAGCCTTTAAACCCAATCAAGTGATTACGGTAGAGCCAGGTATTTATATTCCTGAGGATAGTAATTGCGATGAAAAATGGCGGGGCATTGCCGTTCGAATTGAAGATGATATTCTAATTACAGAAGATGGTCCTGTCAATCTTTCTGGAATGGCGCCACGAACAACCGAGGCCATCGAAGAAGTGATGAAACAACCCAGTCCCTTGGACAGCTTTAAACTGCCCAAGTTAGATTAATCGTTCAACAAAAATTCTTTTAGTTCATCATAAGTGGCAATGGAAACGGATTTTTTCTCCTTGTCCATTACTTTCATGATTTGTGGTGGAATTTCCGGACTCAACCCCAAAGTATCTTCAACTACATCCAAAAATTTAACAGGATGTGCCGTTTCCAAGAAAATACCATAGGTATCTGGATTGGATTTTTGATATTCCTTTAGGCCAAGATACCCTACAGCCCCATGAGGGTCCATAACATATCCTGTTTTGGAATACACTTCTTTCATTGTGGCTTTGGTAGCTTCATCCGAGAAAGCGTAGGAGGCAAGGTGCTGTTGAAGCGTCTCTAAATCATCTTTATGCAAATGTCGGATTCGGATAAAATTACTTGGGTCACCTACATCCATGGCATTGGAAATGGTAGCTATAGATGCCATTGGTTCATAAATTCCATTTTCCATGAATTTTGGAACCACATCGTTTACATTGGTGGAGGCCACAAAATGTTTGACGGGCATTCCCAATTTTTGAGCCATCATACCTGCACAGATATTCCCAAAATTCCCCGATGGTACGGAGAACACAAGCTCTTTTCCTTTTGACTTTGCCTGTTTGTAGGCAAACAAAAAGTAGAATAACTGGGGCAACCATCTGGCTACGTTGATACTGTTTGCGGAGGTCAGTTTTTTATGGTCGGTAATTTCAGAATCCAGAAAAGCGGTCTTCACCATCCGTTGACAATCATCAAAAACACCATCAACCTCCATGGCCTCAATGTTTTGTCCTAAAGTGGTCAATTGTTTTTCTTGAATTTCGCTAACCTTTCCACTGGGGTAGAGAATCACGACTTTCACGCCATCAACCCCCAAAAAGCCATTGGCAACGGCACCTCCTGTATCACCCGAAGTGGCCACTAAAACGGTGACATCCTGTCTTTCGCCTTGGGAAAAGTACCCAAGACAGTTGGCCATAAAGCGTGCTCCTACATCTTTAAAAGCCATGGTGGGACCGTGAAAAAGTTCCAAAGTGGCTATATTTTCTTCGATGTCGACCACGGGAAAATCAAAATCCAAGGTGTTCGCAATGATTTCTTTCAAATCTTCATCAGGGATATCATCACTTACAAATTGGTGAATAGCCTTGAACGCTATCTCGTGGTTGGAAAGCTCCTCAATGTTCTCAAAAAAAGTTGATGGAAGCGGAGTGATGCTTTCTGGAAAATAAAGTCCCTTATCTGGAGCAATACCTGCAATGACCGCATCTTTGAAAGAGACTCTTATATTTTGGTTGTTTAGACTGTAGAATTTCATGGAATTAAGCAATTTTCTTTACGCCTTGGCTGTTTACTTTGGAAACGTGAATATCAAAATCCACCCCAATATTTTGGTAGGTTTCTTTCATGGACTCGGCCACTTGTTGAGCAATTTTTTCTCCTTTGCTCAAGGCAAAAATAGATGGGCCAGAGCCTGAGATTCCACTTCCGAGCGCTCCTGCCTTTAAGGCATTTGCCTTGATGTCGTCAAAAGCGGGAATTAAAATAGAGCGGATAGGTTCCACGATATGATCGTGCAGCGAACGACCAATAAGGTCATAATCGTTTTGAAATAATCCTGCGACCAGTCCGCCTAAATTGCCCCATTGCTGTATGCCCTGTTGCATGGAAATTGTGGTCTTTAAAATTTTGCGCGAATCCGAGGTCTTTATCTCAATTTGTGGATGAATCACTGTAGCGTACAATTCCGAAGGTGTTGGTATGGAAATTATGTCCAGCGGTTCATAGCTTCGTACCAAAGTAAAGCCGCCAAAAATGGCAGGGGCAACATTGTCTGCATGAGCTACATCACTTGCCAACTTTTCACCTTGCATGGCAAATTGAACCAGTTCGAGTTTGGAAAAAGGCCTGCCCAATAATTCGTTC
>QGCX01000060.1_pt1 | contig 28675 bp, 23 predicted proteins | sample 4708031 | NCBI WGS metagenome assembly QGCX01 (sample SAMN08941163, study PRJNA450518) | Sediment metagenome, whole genome shotgun sequencing project. | reverse complement strand
CGTTGGTATTCATCGCGAAAAGATAAAATTGCCGAAGGCTCCAAACCAACAATGGGAGTTCCTTCATTCAAGATGTCTTTCAAATTTTGCATATTCTTCGCAACCAACTTTTTGGCCTGTTTCAAGAACCCTTTGGAAAGGTACGTTCTACCGCTTTCCCCATAGAATAGTTCCACGTCGTAGCCCAGTTTACAGAGGAGTTCAATAGCATCTTTTCCAACTTGGATATCCAGATACTTCACAAACTCATCCAAGTAAAGGACAACCTGTTTTTTAGAGCGGTCAGTTCGCTTAACACGGTATTTCTTTAAATGGTTTTTGAAATTGAACCGGCCTACTTTGGGCAAATTCCGTTCCGGTGCCACGCCAACCGCCTTTTTTAGCATACCACCTAGGGTTTTGGATTCGTACATCCAATTGGTGATACCGGCGACTTTGCTTCCCAAAGCGTTCAATTGGGTATTGTAGGCAAAAAGTTTACTTCGCAACGAATATCCGTTCGCTTCTTGATAATTATAAAGAAACTCAGCTTTTAATGTGGCAACATCCACATTACTTGGACATTCACTGGCGCAAGCCTTACAGCTCAAACATAAATCGAAAGCATTCTTGAGTTCTTCATGGTCGAACCTATTGGTTTTTTCAGACTTGGTCAAAAACTCGCGTAATGCATTTGCTCTACCACGTGTAGTGTCCTTTTCATCTTTTGTAGCTTGATAGCTGGGACACATCCCCCCGTTCATGTGGTGGCTCTTTCTGCAATCCCCACTACCGTTACATTTTTCGGCCGCTTTTAAAATCCCCTCGCTATCCGAGAAATCCATCAGCGTTGTGACCTCTGGTTCTTTGCGGTCAATTTCGTAACGCAGTGATTCATCCATCGGGTAAGCGTCTACAATTTTACCAGGATTGAACACCAAATTGGGGTCAAAGAGGGCTTTTACCCGTTTCAGAAGCTCATAATTGGTTTCGCCGATCATTAACGGAATAAACTCAGCACGCACAATACCGTCACCATGCTCACCACTAAAACTTCCATGATATTTTTTAGTGAGTTTTGCCACATCGGTAGTGATACTCCGGAACAGCACCACATCCTCTGACTTTTTTAAATTGAGAATAGGTCGTAAATGCAATTCACCCGCTCCCGCATGGGCATAGTACACGGCATCTTGATTGTACCCTTTCATAATCTGGGAAAACTCCCCAATAAAATTCTTGAGGTCTTCCAAGGCAACAGCAGTGTCTTCAATACAGGCCACCGCTTTTCTGTCGCCCACCATATTTCCCAATAGACCTAGCCCTGCCTTACGCAGTTCAATGGCCTTGTTGATATCGTTACCGTACAAAACAGGACTGGCATAACTCAACCCTGACTTTTCAATGGTTTTTAAAAGTTTGTCCAGTTGTTTGTCCAAATCTTCTTTAGAATCTGCTTTTACTTCCAACATTAAAATGCCTGCAGGGTCTCCTTCCACAAAAAAACGGTTCGCCAATTGTGCCCTGTTGTTCTTGGTGCAGTCCAAAATCACCTTATCCATCATCTCGCACAGATGCAGATTGTGCTGCATTACAGGAGCCACGTCGCTTAAGCAATCTTCCAAAGTTTTATAATGGGTGGCCACCATCGCGGCATGTGGGGGCGGTAAATCATCTAGTTGCAGCGTTACCTCGGTAGTGAATGCCAACGTACCCTCACTTCCAGATAATAGCTTACAGAGATTAAATTCAGCTTTTTCTTCTCCAAAAATGTTGTTTTTAAGTAATTCATCTACAGCATACCCTGTGTTTCGTCTGTGGATACTGGGTTTTGGGAACTCTGCTTTGATATTGTTCTTGATTTCAGGATTGGAAAGCTCCTCAAATAACTTGTTATAAATTTTGGCTTCCAATGAGTCACCATTCTTCTTTTCTTCGAATTCCTTTTTGGAAACATTGGAAAAGAAAGCATCACTTCCATCAGATAAAATGCACTGCATCGCCAAAACTTTATCCCTAGTAACACCATACTGAATGGAAGTAGTTCCCGATGAATTGTTCCCCACCATACCACCTATCATACAACGGTTGGATGTGGATGTATTCGGACCAAAGAAAAGACCAAAGGGTTTTAAGTATTGGTTAAGCTCATCACGAACCACGCCTGGCTGCACAGTAACTTGCTTCTTGTCCTTGTCCAAACTAACAATTTTGGTAAAATGTCGGCTAACATCCACTACAATACCTTCTCCCACACATTGACCAGCCAACGAAGTGCCTGCTGTTCGAGGAATAAGTCCAACTTTGTTTGCGTTGGCAAATGCGACCAATTTTTTTAAATCATCAACATTTTTAGGGTAGGCCACCGCTGTCGGTAGCTTTCTATATACAGAAGCATCTGTAGCATAGATTGCTTTGCTCAATTCATCGAACAACAACTCCCCTTTCAATGCATCTGAAAGGTTTTTTAACAAATTTTTATCCAATTTGGAATACTTTTTGGGAACTAAAATTGTTTTTCAAACGTAAATCTAACACAAAACTATCTCTAATTTTTAACTTAACGAGAACCTCATGAAGATTACCACATTATTTTCAGTATTTATTTTGTTTGCAACAGCTAGCCTAAGTGCACAAAACATATCAGAACATGCCTTGGGGCTTAGATTGGGAGACAGCGACGGCTTTGGAGCTGAGATTTCTTACCAAAAATCCATTGGACAGTATCACCGAGCCGAGTTTGACCTAGGATGGCGGGACAGTAGGGATTTTGACGCCTTTAAATTAACAGGAATATACCAATGGGTACATCAATTGGATGGCAATTTTAATTGGTATTACGGTGTTGGTGGTGGATTAGGAAGTGTAGATTTTGAGCCTAATCCGAATTTTGATAATGACAATGACGGATTGTTTGTGTTCGCAGCTGGTGATATTGGTATAGAGTATGACTTTGATATTCCATTATTGCTATCATTGGACTTTAGGCCCGAAATTGGCCTGATTGGTTACGACGGCTTTGATAATGATTTTGATTTTGATATTGCCCTGGGTATCCGATACCAGTTCTAATCAGTTCTAAATAAAAAGTTAACCCTTGACTCATATAGAGTCAGGGGTTTTTTTATGCCATAAGTATTGAATACCTTAGCACTCTAAATATTTTGAAATGAAAAAATTATTTGCGTTATCCTTAGGTGTTTTGTTTTTGACATCTTGTAATTCCGACCCTAAAGGATACACTTTAACTGGTACCATAAATGGTGAGCCTGAAAATGGCACCCAGATATTTTTAAAAACTACAGACTCCATTAACCAATTAATAGACATTGATACGGCAACCGTTGAGAATGGCCTATTTACATTTAGCGGAAACCAAGTCGAACCAAAAATGCACTACATTTTTGTGGACAAAGCTCGTGGCAATGTCCCAGTTATTGTGGAGAATGGAAGTATTGAAATTGAGTTTCAAAAAGATAGTATTGACCAGGCCAAGATTCAGGGGACTGAACAGAATGATATGTTTATGGGCTTTTTGACGGAATCACGTAAACTATCACAACGCGCAAGATCTATGCAAGACGATATGCGTATGGCTGCGCAACAGAGAGATACGGCTACCGTTACCGCTCTGCGCGAAGAGTTTATTGAGTTTCAGGAAGATGCAAAGAACTTTAATATGACCTATGCCAAGGAGCACCCAAACGCTTATGTCTCTGTTTTGATTATTGGGAACCTATTGGCTACCAAAGCAGCTCCTGCTGATGAAATCAAATCCATGTTCGAAGGCTTAACTCCAGAAATGAAAGCTACAGAACCCGGAAAGAAAATTGCAGAGCAACTTGAAAATTTAAAATCCACTGAAGTTGGTGCAGTAGCACCTAATTTTTCCGCCCCAACCCCTACAGGTGATGTACTTGCTCTTAGCGATGTTACAAGCAACGCCAAACTAACTTTGGTCGATTTCTGGGCAGCATGGTGCAGACCTTGTCGTGCGGAAAATCCCAATATTGTATCGGTCTATAAAAAGTATCACGAAAAAGGTTTTGATGTATTGGGAGTTTCGTTGGACAATAAAGCAGAACATTGGACCAACGCTATTGAATCGGACGGGTTGGAATGGAATCATATCTCCAATTTGCAACGATTCCAAGATCCTATTGCCCGTTTATATAACATCAACGCAATTCCAGCAGCATTTTTGTTGGATGAAAAAGGTGTTATCGTAGCAAGAGACTTAAGAGGTCCTGCTTTGGAACAAAAAGTAGCTGAAATTCTTGGTAAAAGTTAAAACAGGAACAAAACAATATAAAAAAAGGCCTTGATAATTTCGAGGCCTTTTTTGTTGGAGTTAAAAGTCGGCAGTACGCAGTAAACGAATACTCCCATAAATTATTCCGAAGGCAGTCTTAATTAGCTGCTCTTGTCCTCCTTTTCTATTTTCTGTCCATTAACCCTTCACTCATAAACAGAAATCCAATATCAAAAAGCGTCCTTCGACTGGGGTCAAGGTCCAAAAAGAATCATTTTGAGGAAAGAGCATGAACAGGTTTCAAGTTCAAGTCTCAATAATTATAAATGGACAATTTTAAACTATTACCCATCACCTTTAACCCGAATAATCCATCAATCCAAAAATCAAACAGTCCAACACCCCCTAAATCTTCCCCATCTTATCCAATACAAAGAGAATAATGATTGGTATGGCCAGCAATACCACGATTAAAGTATCCGTTACAAAAAGTTCTGGTTTAAAAAGCAAGGTGGTTGCATAACCCCCTATGGCACCACCAAAGTGAGCGGTATGTCCAATATTGCCCATTCTGCTCTTCATTCCCCAAATGGAATACAACAGATAAGCAATACCCAAAACATAAGCTGGCAACGGTATGGGAATAAACATTATTCCCAATTGCATATCTGGATTTAGTAAAATTGCAGCATAAAGAACTCCCATAACTGCCCCACTTGCACCAACTGCACTGTAAAAAGGCTCGTTTTTATGGAAAAACAGGGCCAACAGACTACCCGCAATCAGGCTGACGAAGTAAATTATCAAAAACTTTATGGAACCGAACCAACCAATCACTACAGGAGCAAAAAAATAGAGCGTGAACATGTTAAGGAACAAATGGGAAATATCCACGTGCAAAAAGCCAGAAGTCGCCATTCTTTCCTTCTGACCAGCCTGTATGGCATTGATACTAAACTTGTACCTATCAAAAAAAGCCGTGTTATTAAACCCACGTAGAGAGACCAAAACATTGGCGGCCATTATAGCAATAGTAGCGATATGTAAATTGAGCATGTAAATAAAGGTTTGGGTTCAAATATAGCTATATTTGCACACAAGAATAGTCTATGCAGCTTGTAGTTTATATCCTTGTTTATCCATTGCTCTGGTTGATTTCCAGACTTCCCTTTAAAGTCATATATTTTATTTCTGATGGTGTCTATGTACTCCTTTATAAAATAATTGGCTACCGTAAAAAAGTAGTGCGCAACAACTTGGCGCTTGTTTTTCCCGAAAAATCGGAAAGTGAACGTTTATTGATTGAGAAAAAGTTTTATCACCATTTATGCGATATGTTTTTGGAAATGGCAAAAACATTGGGAATCACCAATAAACAAATGAAAAAAAGATACGTTTTTACGAATGTTGAAGTTTTTCAAAAATTGGAAAATGAAGGCAAAAATATCATGATAATAATGCCTCATTATGCAAGTTGGGAGTGGGTTTTTTCATTAAACTCCATGGTGAAATCAAAAGCATATGCCATTTATCAGCCCATTCAGAACAAATACTTTGACAAATTAGTTCGTGATATACGCAGCAAATATGGCACCACACTCATTAAAACCTTTGAGAGCCGAAAAATTATCGCAGATGCCAAAGAAAGGGACGAATTAATTACGGTGGGGATTATTAGCGATCAATCCCCCATGTTGCAACGAGCCCGTCATTGGGCCAATTTTATGGATGTTCTGGTGCCAATACACGTTGGTGCAGAAGAACTTTGCAAAAGCCATGATATGATTCCTGTTTATTTGAAAGTTAATAAAGTAGGACGTGGATTTTACGAGGCTTCTTTTAAAATATTGGCTGAAAATCCCAACGAGGTAGAAAATTATAAGATTTCTGAAGCTTTTATGCATGAAACAGAAAAAGCCATTCGGGAAGCTCCCGAATATTATTTCTGGACACACAAACGCTGGAAACATATGGGCAAAGCTCCAAAAGAGTTTCAAAAAGAGCCTGCAAAAGCAGGTAACTCTTAAAGTCCCGCTACCTCTTTGATTTCGTCAATAATACGGTCGGCCAAACCATCTGCCTCTTGTTGAGATTTAGCTTCGGTATAAATACGAATAATGGGTTCCGTATTGGATTTTCTCAGGTGCACCCAGTTTTCAGGAAAATCAATTTTTACCCCATCAATTGTTGATACCTGCTCCTCTTTGTATTTGTTGTGCATGGCATCCAATAATGCATCCACATCCAGCTCTGGAGTTAATTGTATTTTCTTTTTGCTCATAAAGTAGCTCGGGTAACTGGCACGCAGTTCGGCCACAGTTCCGCCTTTCTCGGCCATCAACATCAAAAACAAGGCCGTTCCTACCAAGGCATCACGCCCATAATGACTTTCTGGATAAATAATTCCACCATTCCCTTCACCACCAATGATGGCAGTGTTGGCTTTCATTTTGGTCACCACATTCACTTCGCCAACAGCGGCCGCCTCGTAAGTGCCACCATGTTTTTCCGTAACATCGCGCAAGGCTCTTGAAGATGACAGGTTGGAAACCGTATTTCCTTTTGTTTTTGACAATACATAATCGGCGCAGGCGACCAAAGTGTATTCCTCACCAAACATTTCACCGTCGTTGCTTATGAACGCCAATCGGTCTACGTCGGGGTCCACAACAATTCCAAAGTCCGCTTTTTCTTCCACTACTTTTTTACTGATGTCCCCTAAATGTTCCTTCAATGGTTCAGGGTTATGCGGAAAGTGTCCAGTTGGGTCGCAATATAGCTTTACCACTTCCACCCCCAATTCTTCAAGTAATTTGGGAATGGCAATACCTCCTGTGGAGTTTACACCATCAACCACCACTTTAAAACCTGCTTTTTTAATGGTATCGGCATCCACCAAGGATAATTCCAACACTTCATCTATATGGATATCGATATATGAATCATTTTTAATGATTTCACCCAAATCATCGACCTCCGCAAATTCAAAATCCTCTTTTTCGGCCAAGGCCAAAATCTTTGCGCCTTGCTCCGCATCCAAAAACTCCCCCTTTTCATTCAACAATTTAAGGGCGTTCCATTGCTTGGGATTATGGCTGGCCGTTAAAATGATTCCTCCATCAGCTTTTTCCAAAGGAACTGCAATCTCTACCGTCGGCGTGGTCGACAATCCAAGATCGATGACATCAATTCCAAGTCCTACCAAGGTAGAAACCACCAAGTTTTGGATCATCTCACCCGACAAACGTGCATCCCTACCAATGACAACTTTCAACTTCTCCTTTTTGGAATACGTTTTTAACCAACTGCCATATGCTGCTGCAAATTTAACAGCATCTACTGGTGTTAGGTTATCGTTAGTATTGCCCCCTATGGTACCCCGTATTCCCGAAATTGATTTGATCAGTGTCATAATTGTTAAAAAAGTTTTTGCAAATATAGTTGGGCATTTTCGATTCCATGTTTGGAATTTGTAAATTTCGACAGAAAAGGAATTTGCCCCGATGAACTTCTTAGCGCATATCTATCTTTCATTTGATGATAAAGAAATCACCTTGGGTAATTTCTTTGCCGATCATATTCGTGGTAACAAGTTCAAACATCTTCCAGATAGAATCCAAAAAGGCATTCTGCTGCACCGTGAAATCGATACATTTACCGACTCTCATCCCACTGTTAGACAAAGTAGTAAGCGATTGCACAAAAACTACAGTCATTACAGCCGAGTAATCGTGGATATTTATTATGATCATTTTTTGGCCAAAAATTGGAGTGACTATTCTGATACCCCACTAGAGGATTATGTAGAGGACTTTTATGATTTGTTGGAGGACAATTACGATATCCTCCCCATGGCCACTAAACGGATGATGCCCTATATGATTGCAGACAATTGGTTACTCAATTATGCCAATTTAGCTGGAATTGACCGTGTACTTAATGGAATGAACCGAAGAACTAAAAACAAATCCAGAATGAATTTTGCCATTTTGGACCTTGAAGAACACTATTTTGATTTCGAAAATGAATTCACGTCATTTTTTAAAGAATTGATTACCTTTTCCAACCAAAAATTTATTTCCCTATGCGAAGACTGATACTCCTTTTGCCCCTAATCTTATTTATAAACTGCAAACAACAACCTGCCATACCTACTGGAGTGGTCGCCGAAAAAGCTATGGTGGTATCCGCTCGTGAAGAAGCCTCGCAACTTGCGGTGGATATCATGAAAAAAGGCGGAAATGCATTTGATGCTATGGTTGCCACAGAACTTTCCTTGGTAGTTGCTTATCCGTTTGCAGGTAGCGTTGGCGGTGGTGGATTTATGGTCTACCGTAAAAACGATGGCGAAGTCGGAGGTATCGATTATCGAGAAAAAGCTCCCTTGGCAGCCCATAAGGACATGTATTTGGATTCCTTGGGTAATGTTATTCCAGGTTTGAGCACATCGGGAGGAACCGCTGTAGGAGTCCCAGGTACGGTCGCTGGGGTACTCGAAGTGCATAGAAAATTCGGAAAGCTTCCCTTAAAAGAAATCATACAACCCATCATTGCTCTTGCCAACAAAGGCGTCGTGGTTACCGAGAAGCAAGCCAATCGATTGGAAAGAACCCGTGAACGCTTTATTGAAGCTAATGGCGATAGCACCAAGTTTGCCGGTCCTTTTGTAACAGGGGACACCATAAAATACCCCGCTTACGCCAATACCCTTCAAAAAATCATGGAAGAAGGACGGGACGGTTTTTATAAAGGAGAAGTTGCCCAAAAGTTGGCCGCCTTCGTACAAGAAAATGGTGGTTTAATTACAACAGAAGATTTAGAAAAATATGAGGCCGTCTGGAGAGACCCCGTAGTTTTTGATTACAAGGACATCAAGGTTATTTCCATGAGTCCGCCCAGTAGCGGAGGAGTTACCATCAATCAGATGTTTAAAATGATGGAGCCATACAATGTGTCAAAATTTGGACACAATTCTACTAAAACCATTCAATTGTTTACCGAAGCATCACGTAGGGCCTATGCAGACAGAAACTTCTATTTGGGCGACCCTGATTTTGTGGACATTCCTTACGATATGCTGTTGGATGACGAATACCTGCAAGAAAGAATGGCCAACTTCTCTTTTGATAAGGCCACATTGTCTTCTGATGTGAGCCATGGTGAAGTGGAAATCATTGAAAGTGCGCAAACCACCCACTACTCCATCGTGGATAGTGAGGGGAATGCCATTTCTGCCACATCTACCCTAAACGGAGGATATGGTTCCAAACTGTATTGTGCCGAACTCGGTTTCTTTTTAAATAATGAAATGGACGATTTTAGTTCCAAGCCCGGTGTACCGAATATGTTTGGGTTAATAGGTGCCGAAGCCAACAGTATTGCGCCGGAAAAACGAATGTTAAGTAGTATGACACCGACCATCGTGGAAAAGGATGGCAAGCTTTATATGGTTGTAGGTACTCCCGGAGGATCTACCATCATTACCGCTGTAGCACAAACTATTCTTAATGTTTACGAGTTCAACTTGAGCATGCAAGAAGCGGTCAACGCCCCCCGTTTCCATCACCAATGGTTGCCGGATATGGTGATTTTTGAGCCAGAAGGGTTCTCTGAAGAGCTCAAGGCAGATTTGAAATCCAAAGGATATATCATAAATGAGGAGCGCACACCTATTATTGGCAAAGTAGATGCCATTCGTGTTTTGCAGAATGGAAAATTGGAAGGCGGTGCCGACAAACGTGGTGATGATACTGCAGTTGGATATTAATTTTTCTGAGGATGGAGTTTGATATTGTTGTTCTGACAGACCACCGATACGTGGCTCCAGAAAAGAAGACACCCTATATTGAAAATGTACTTCAAGAAGACCTTCTGGTTTTAGAAGCTTTAAAAAAGCAAGGTCTAAAGGCTGCTCGTAAATCTTGGGACGACCCTGATTTTGACTGGTCAACAACCAAATATGCCCTGTTCCGAACCACTTGGGACTATTTTGACCGTTATATGGAGTTTTCCAAATGGTTGGAGACAGCCTCGAAGCAAACACAATTCATAAACTCCAAAGAACTCATCTATTGGAATATTGACAAACATTATTTACAAGACTTATCCAACGCTGGAGTTACCATACCCAGAACGATTTTTCTGGAAAAAGGCTCAAAAATAACACTACCCAATGCTATTGCTAAGGCAAGAGCAGAACACGGCTTTACAACCAATACTTATATTCTAAAACCTTGCATTTCGGGAGCCGCCCGTCACACCTACAAAATCCACAACGATGAAATTGAAAGTCATGAAGACATCTTCCAAAACTTGGTGGCCGAAGAAGCTATGATGCTTCAGGAGTTTCAAAAAAATATAGTTTCGGAAGGAGAAATATCCATGATGGTTTTTAATGGTGAGTTTACCCATGCCGTTTTAAAAATTGCCAAACCAGGGGATTTTAGGGTACAGGATGATTTTGGTGGTACCGTTCACGACTATGTGCCAGATCAAGAACAAATCGCATTTGCCCAAAGCGTTGTTGAAGCAGCACCAGAGTTACCCATTTACGCTAGAGTCGATATTTTTAAGGATAATGAGAGTAACTGGGCCTTGGCCGAACTGGAAATTTTTGAGCCAGAGTTATGGTTCCGCCTTAACCCTAGTGCCGCAGATATTTTGGCCAAGGCCATCAAGGATAATTGTCTTTCTAAATCCATCTAAGGTTTTAATGGATTGGCATCGTTATATTTATATAAATATTTCAAAATGAAAAACTTACCATTCCTTATTTTGACAATCACCTTAGGATGTTTTGCACAACAAAAAACTACAGGAAAACTCGTGGCCGAGGACGATGCTTTTTATAATTATGTGGATAAAGAAGCTAAAATAGAAGTGTTGGCTGAAGGATTCATTTGGTCCGAAGGTCCGGTTTGGATAAAAGACCAAGGGTTTCTTCTGTTTTCTGACGTTCCCCAAAACACCATTTTTAAATGGAAAGACGGAGAGGGTCTTTCTGAATTTCTAAAACCTTCAGGCTATACAGGTGTTCTCCCTTACAGTCGTGAGCCTGGAAGTAACGGACTCACCATAAGCAATGATGGTGAATTGGTACTGAGCGAACACGGAGATCGCAGAATATCCAAAATGCCTTTAGTGGGAGGTGGAAAGTTCACGTTGGCAGATACATGGATGGGGAAACGTTTTAATAGCCCAAATGATGTGGTTCAAGCTTCCAATGGCACTTATTACTTTACGGACCCTCCTTATGGCCTGCCAGGGCAGCAAGATTCTGACCTAAGGGAAATAGATGCTTTTGGAGTCTATAAAATTGACACCAATGGAGGTGTGGAAATGGTGGTCAAGAATCTTACACGACCGAATGGTGTGGCCTTATCCCCAGACGAAAAAACACTATATGTAAACCAATCTGATTCTAGCGCTCCGTACATAATGGCATACAACATTAAAAATGATGGTTCGTTGGATAAGGGCCATATCTTTTTTGATGCAACTTCTTTATTGGAATCAGGGCTCGTGGGTTCGTTGGATGGAATTAAAGTTGCGCAAGATGGCACCATTTTTTCCACGGGGCCGAGCGGAGTTTTGGTAATCACACCCGAAGGAATACTATTGGGACGTATAGAAACCGGACAACGTACGGCCAACTGCGCTTGGGGAGAAGATGGATCAGTTCTTTATATGACCGCGGACAATTATCTCATGAAAATTCAGACCAAAACCAAAGGAACCGGATTTTAAGCTTGGTTTTATTTGGCAATCTGCTTTTTCAGTTCCTCCATGGATTCTTGAAGCTGTTTCAGCAACCCTGTTTCGGTAGTGGCATCCACATTAAAGGTAAGCTTACTACTCACTTCCCAAATTTCTTGAATTTGAAACGGCTTAATTTCGTATGGCGGATAGGTCTCGTTCAATGAAACCAAAGTAATGTTATTGGAATTGGGCTTTCGCTCTATTTTCTTCACCATAACCGAATCCTGTAGCACCACAACATACATTTTGTTGGGGCTAACATGGTCAATATGCTCAATCGCACGGGCCAAAACCCAGTCATTGGGTCTCAAATTGGGCAACATACTGTCTCCTTCCACCTGAAAACCTCGATAGGTAGCATTTCTAAATTCGGGAATGGGCATGTCAAAAGCAGGCAATTGACGATACCAGCTTGTGTCCGCTATGTTTTGGGGGTATCCCGCAGCCGCTTTGGCATTCACCATCACCATATTGTCATTTTCGGAATTGTCAACGGTAACCACTTTGGGAATTACACTGGTTTTGGAAGTGTCCAAATGTTTCTGATCGCTTTCACCAAATAACCACAATGGATTAATCTTGAACTGTTTTAAAAGTTCGGCGACTACCTTTCCAGAAAGCTTGGTCCTCCCCCGCTCAATATCAGCTGTGGTGTTCTTCACACCAAGCAATTTAGCGAACTCCGTTTGCGTATATCCGAGTTCCCTGCGGATATCTGTAAATCTTTTTAAGGTTATTTCATTTTCCATCATCATATTGATAATGTCAAGTCGAGCGAAGCTGAACTACGTCAAGTTGACAATCCATTCTCAAATATAACTATTTTGGAATATTTCCAAAAACTTTTATGGAATATTTCCAATTTTTGGATTATATCCATATCTTTGATTGGAATATTTCCAAGTTATGAATTTTGATAGGATACGTGAAAAATTGAACATTCTTGCCGATGCGGCAAAATATGATGTCTCCTGTGCCAGTAGTGGCAGTGACCGAACGAACAAAACCAAAGGTCTGGGCAACGCATCCAAAATGGGCATTTGCCATAGTTATACCGCGGATGGTCGTTGTGTATCCTTATTAAAGATTCTATTGACCAATCATTGTATTTTTGATTGTGCCTATTGCGTTACCCGAAAAAGCAATGATGTGCCAAGAGCAGCCTTCAAGGTGCAGGAAGTGGTTGACCTGACCATTAATTTTTACCGAAGAAATTATATTGAAGGGCTCTTCTTGAGTTCTGGAATATTTAAAAGCCCCGATCATACTATGGAACGGTTAGTGTCCGTGGCCAAAAAACTACGGAAAGAGGAAAATTTCAATGGCTATATCCACCTTAAATCCATCCCGGGCGCAAGCGATGAACTCATGTATGAAGCCGGACTCTATGCCGACCGACTTTCTGTAAACATTGAGGTACCCACCATTTCTGGACTAAAATTGTTGGCACCTGATAAAAAACATGAAGATTTTACCAAACCCATGGAAAAGGTAAAAAATGAAATCGTGCGATATAAATCAGAGCGAAAAATCATTAAAAACACCCCAAAATACGCACCCGCGGGGCAAAGTACCCAAATGATCGTGGGCGCTTCAGGAGAATCGGATAAGGATATCATGTATTCTGCCACCTATTATTACAAAACGTACAACATGAAGCGGGTGTATTATTCCGGTTACGTACCTGTGACCCACGATTCCCGTTTGCCCGCCATAGGATCGCAAGTACCCATGTTACGCGAAAACCGATTGTACCAGACCGATTGGCTATTGCGATTCTATGGATTTTCCGTGGGTGAAATCTTGAACAACCAACATCCCAACCTGGATATGGATGTAGACCCGAAGCTTTCGTGGGCTCTACGTAACCTACATCATTTTCCCGTGAACGTGAATACTGCAGATAAGCGCCTATTGGCTAGAATTCCAGGGATAGGAATGCGTTCGGTGGATAAAATTGTAAAGGCCAGAAAGTTTCGAAAACTGAACTGGGACCATCTCAAAAAAATGGGAGTGGCCCTCAACCGTGCCCAATATTTTATGGTTTGCGAATCCCGTTACTGGGAACGTCGTGACCTGGATGCGGAAAAAATAAAAGGTATGATTCTGCAAAATTCCTCTGGAAAATTTCGGAATCAATACAGTACACAATTATCCTTGTTCAATTAGCAATGGACAATGATTAACATTGAGTCATTTCGAAGGAGTTTACGACTGAGAAATCTAGATTTCTCACATGGGTTCAAAATGACAGCAACACAAAAACACAAACGTTATGAACACTTCAACAACCTTAATTTATGACGGCAGTTTCAACGGGTTTTTAACGGCCGTTTTCGTCGCCTTTGATGAAAAAATCAATGTGGTCGACATCCAAAAGAACAATCAATCTCAAAGTGGATTATTTTCCGACACCGAAACCGTGTTTACCAACGTGGAAAAAGCCAAACGGGTGTGGAACGGCATACGCAACAAGAGCCATAATGCCATATCCAGTGTCTATTTTGCTTTTTTAAGCGAAACCGAAGGCGTTGAACTGATGCTGTACAATTATATTCAAAAGCTAATGAGGGCGCAAAGCGGTAAGTGTTTGGACTATTCAGACAGTACGGTGCTATATATTGCCCAATTGGCGAAAAAAGTGGGACGGGAAAAACATCGTATGGAAGCTTTTGTTCGGTTCCAGTTGACCAAGGACGAGATTTACTTTGCCAACATTGAACCCGATTTTGATGTGTTACCTTTAATCTCCAAACATTTTCGAGATCGCTACGCAGACCAAAAATGGTTGATTTATGACATAAAGCGTAAATATGGCATCTATTACGATTTGGACCATGTGGAAATGGTTTCACTGAACTTAAAGGATATTCAACATAACAAAACCGTGAAAAGTAATGCCTTTACCAGCGAGGAATACGAGTACCAAACCCTGTGGAACGATTATTTTAAAAGCACCAATATTGCATCGCGTATTAACCCTAAATTACATACGCAACATGTGCCAAAACGGTATTGGAAGTATTTGAGCGAGAAAAAGGAGGCGGTTTAATCATCACTTCCCCCTCTCCCCTACGAAATGGTCATTTTTGGTTTTAAACAGTACATTAAAACTGGTTAAACTGCCATAAATACGGGTAATGTATTGCTGAAGGTCCACCTTTTCCTGATCATCCAAGTTTTTGCTACTGTTTATCTTTTGCTCCATCACACGGATGCGATCGCGCACCATCACAATTTTATGGAAGAAGGTCTCAATAGGCATTTCCTTGTTCGCTGTGCTGTCACCAGGTTCCAAAACCAAGTTTCCGCCTTTCCATTTGTCGGCTATAGCTACTTTCTCGTGGGTGTCACTCCATTTTTCGAGAATCTTCACCAAGGAACGTTCCACATCAAAAAAGCTAACGCTGTCCACTTCACCCTCCACCCCTTCAATCACTTCAAATTCAGCATCCAAATCAATGGTTTCCAACCCATTTTCTAAAAAGGTTACCCAATAATGTTTGGAAGATACATTAGTCACCACCCCTTTTCCATATTCTGGGTGATTTATTCTGGAGCCTATGCCTAAGATTTTCATATCATTTAATTAATGTTATTTCGAAGAAGCTTTGCCACTGAGAAATTTAGATTTCTCGCATTCGGTCGAAATGACTGTTTCCAAACTCAAAAATAAAGCAACAAGTAACAAAAACGAAACTTCAGGTCACTTCCTTTTTACATCCCAAATCGCTACTTTTGAGGTTTGCTATGATTTATGATCAATTACGAAGAAAATATTGAGGTTAAGGGTGCTCGAGTCCACAACCTCAAAAATATAGATGTTACCATTCCACGTGAAAAACTGGTGGTAATTACAGGGCTTTCGGGGAGTGGAAAATCCTCTTTGGCCTTCGATACCATTTACGCTGAAGGGCAACGCAGGTACATCGAAACCTTCTCGGCCTACGCCAGGCAATTTTTGGGCGGATTGGAACGCCCCGATGTGGATAAAATTGATGGGCTTTCTCCTGTAATCGCAATTGAACAAAAAACCACCTCAAAATCTCCCCGTTCTACAGTGGGTACCATTACCGAGGTTTATGATTTTTTGCGTTTGCTCTTTGCCCGTGCTGGAGACGCCTACAGTTACAATACTGGCGAAAAAATGGTGAGCTACAGTGATGAGCAAATCAAAGATTTGATCATTGAGTCGTACAAAGACAAAAAAATTAATGTGCTTGCCCCTGTAATCAAGTCCAGAAAAGGGCATTACCGTGAACTTTTTGAGCAGATTGCAAAGCAAGGTTTTGTAAAGGTGAGGGTCGATGGTGAGATTACCGACATCACCAAAGGGATGAAGGTGGATCGTTACAAAACCCACGACATTGAAATTGTTATAGATCGCTTGAAGGTTGGGGATAGTGAGGATTTCCACAAACGCTTGAGCGAAACCATCAATACGGCCATGTACAGTGGAGACAATGTGCTTATGGTCTTGGAAGAAGGTGAAACCGTACCCCGATATTTCAGTAGGGATTTGATGTGCCCATCATCCGGTATTTCCTATCCTAATCCTGAGCCTAACACGTTTTCCTTCAATTCTCCCAAAGGCATGTGTCCCGAATGCAGTGGTCTGGGCCATGTTTTTCAGGTTAACGAGGATAAAATCATACCTAACAAAAAAGTGTCCATCAAATCTGGTGGACTTGCACCATTGGGCGAATACAAGAATTCATGGGCTTTTAAGCAATTGGAAACCATTGCGCAGCGCTACAATTTTGACCTTTCGGATGCCATTGAAAAGATTCCGGAAGAAGCTATGAACGTTATTTTGAACGGTGGCAAGGAAAGTTTTGAGGTGAATTCGAAAAGTTTGGGTGTAAAAAGGCAATATAAAATTGATTACGAAGGGATTTCCAATTTTATCAAAACCCAATACGAAGAAGCCAATTCCACTTCCATAAAACGATGGGCCAAAGACTATATGGACCAAGTGGAGTGTCCTAGCTGTGAAGGCTCCCGATTACGAAAGGAATCCCTCTATTTTAAAATAGACGGTAAGAACATTGCCGAACTGGCACAAATGGACATTGCTGAGCTGGACAATTTCTTTAAGCATTTGGAGGATACCCTAGAAGGCAATCAGAAAAAAATTGCGGAGGAAATCATAAAGGAAATCAAAGCACGTGTTGGATTTTTATTGGATGTGGGGCTCGATTATCTTTCCATGAACCGCAGCTCCAAATCCTTGTCAGGTGGTGAAGCGCAGCGCATTCGACTGGCTACACAAATAGGCTCACAATTGGTTGGAGTGCTCTATATTTTGGATGAACCTAGTATTGGTTTGCACCAACGCGACAATGAACGATTGATTCAATCCCTTGAAGCACTTCGCGATATCGGGAACTCCGTTATTGTGGTGGAACATGATCGCGATATGATTGAAAGCGCAGACCATGTTATTGATATTGGTCCAAAAGCCGGGAAACACGGAGGGGAAATCATTTCTCAAGGAAGTCCAAAAGAATTGATCGACCACCATACCATGACGGCGCAATATATAACTGGAGAAGTCGAAATCCCTGTTCCAGAAAAACGGCGCAAGGGAACGGGCAAAAAGATTACGCTCTCTGGATGCACAGGCAATAACCTGAAAAATGTGACCGTAGATTTCCCTTTGGGAAAACTTATCGGAGTAACGGGAGTTTCAGGAAGTGGCAAGTCCACTTTGGTCAATGAAACCCTTTACCCCATTATGAACGCACATTACTTTAACGGGGTAAAAAAGCCGATGCCTTATAAAAAAATTAAGGGACTGGAACATATTGACAAGGTCATTGACATCAACCAATCCCCTATTGGACGTACACCGCGTTCGAATCCTGCTACTTATACTGGAGTTTTTAGCGAAATACGTTCCTTGTTCTCTAAAACCACCGAGGCCACTATTCGAGGTTACAAACCTGGGCGTTTCAGTTTTAATGTGGCCGGAGGGAGATGTGAAACTTGTCAAGGCGGGGGTCTTAAGGTCATTGAAATGAATTTTTTACCCGATGTTTACGTAGAATGTGAAACCTGTAACGGAAAAAGGTTCAACCGAGAAACCTTGGAAATCAGATATAAGGGAAAGTCCATTGCTGATGTTTTGGAAATGACCATCAACGAAGCTGTGGATTTCTTTGAGAATATTCCAAAAATTCATCGTAAACTTAAGACAATAAAAGATGTAGGTTTAGGTTATATATCATTAGGACAGCAGTCCACTACCCTTTCTGGTGGTGAAGCCCAAAGGGTAAAGTTGGCCACAGAGCTTTCCAAAAGAGATACTGGGAACACGTTTTACATCCTCGACGAACCAACCACAGGCCTACATTTTGAAGATATTAGGGTGCTTATGGAAGTACTTGACCGCTTAGTGGATAAAGGCAACACCATTTTGGTGATAGAGCACAATATGGACGTGATAAAAATGATGGATTACATTATTGATATTGGCTACGAAGGTGGAAGAGGTGGTGGTACGGTTGTTGCAAAAGGAACCCCGGAAGAAGTGGCCAAGGACAAGAAAAGCTATACTGCCAAGTTTTTAAAGAAAGAATTGGACAATACAAAACAAAAAATTGCACGAGCAGTTTAAAATACATTACAACTATGCAAATGCGTAAAGAACAACATTCCAAAGGTTGGAATGAAATTAAGACAAACGATTCGTGGGCCATATTTAAGATTATGGGCGAGTTTGTCAATGGATTTGAAAAAATGAGCGTAATAGGCCCTTGTGTATCCATTTTTGGTTCGGCTAGGGTTCGGGAAGGACATCCCTATTACGATTTGGCCGTAAAAATATCCAAAAGGATTTCCGAAGCCGGTTATGGTGTAATTACTGGAGGAGGGCCCGGTATAATGGAAGCGGGAAACAAAGGGGCCAATCTAGCTGGGGGTACATCCGTAGGACTCAACATAGACCTTCCCTTTGAACAACACGACAACCCTTATATTGATGAGGACAAGAGCCTTGATTTTGATTACTTTTTTGTTCGAAAAGTGATGTTTGTAAAATACTCCCAAGGATTTGTGGTAATGCCCGGTGGGTTTGGAACTTTGGATGAGTTCTTTGAAGCACTCACCTTAATTCAAACGCATAAAATACACACCTTCCCGATTATTCTTGTTGGCACGAAGTTCTGGAAAGGATTGATAGAATGGATCAAGAACACTTTGGTCGAGGCAGGTAACATAAGTGAAAAAGACCTTGACTTAATTAAATTAGTGGATACAGAAGATGAAGTAGTTGAAATTATAGATGCCTTCTACAAAGGCAGAACATTGAGTCCAAACTTTTAATTCTTTTTTTGCATTGAATAACCCTCGAGTAATACTTAGCGTTTTGCTACTTACCATTATGGTGCACCCCAAAGTTTGGGGGCAGCACAAGAATGAGATAGTGGCAACACTCGATGGACCTACCAACCAAGTACGGATTCGCCAACATTTTACCTATATCAACCAATCGGACAAAGGGCTTTCTACATTATATTTTAATGATTGGAACCATGCATATTCCAACAAAAACACGGCACTTGCCAAAAGGTTTGCGGAAGAATTTAACCGGGGGCTTCATTTAGCAAAAGATAGGGAAAGGGGAAAAACTACCATTAGAACCATTGTTGATAACAACTATACTGGACTGGATTGGAAACGAAACGGAAACAGTGACATTATAGCGGTTACATTGAACGAAGTTCTGAAACCAGGAGAGTCAATACAACTATTTTTCACCTATACGATTAGACTCCCGGAAGCTAAATTTACCGGTTATGGACACACCGACAACGGTGGTTATTTCTTAAAGGATTGGTATTTTACTCCAGCCGTATACGATGGAGATTGGAATTTATACAACAATATAAACCTTGATGACCTATATACCGACGTAACGGATACAAGAATCAATTTTACCTTCCCGGAAAACCTGTTTTTAGCCTCAAACTATCGCACGTCCAATATTTCTGCGTTTCCTGGCGGACAAAACACGCAACTCATTGGGGACAAAAGAAAAAATTGCGACATCATTCTTACCATGGACGATAGGTTCACGAAACACATTACGGATTACCTTACAATTACTACGGATATAGAATCGAATAAGTACGAGGAAATAGCCCAAGGGATATCCATTAACAAAATTGCACAGTTTCTTCACGAAAACTTGGGGAATTATCCTCACGGTAATCTTCTTGTGAGTGAATTTGACTATGCCAGGTCTCCTTTATATGGAATAAGTCAACTTCCATCGTTTATACGGCCGTATGAGGAACAATTTCAATTTGAAATGAAGTTTTTGAAGACGGCTATTCGCAATTACCTCAAAGAGTCTTTATATCTAAACCCGCGAAAAGAGAGATGGGTAAACGATGCTATTGGGTTTTATCTAATGATAAAATATGTGGACGAACACTACCCCAATCAAAAACTAGCAGGAAAACTCTCCAAAATCTGGGGGGTAAAAAATTTCCATTTTGCACAAATGGATTTTAATGAGCAGTATACCCTTTTCAGTATGCTTTCGGCACGAAAAAATATTGATCAAGCTTTAACGACCTCAAATGACTCCCTTATCAAGTTCAACCAAAAAATTGCCAACGGATACAAGGCAGGTCTTGGAATGTCTTACCTATCCGCCTACTTAGGTGAGAAAAAAATAGACAGTACCGTGTTGGATTTTTATAAAAATTATAAACAGAAGCAACAAGTAACTGCTGCCGATTTTAGAGAAACCATAGAAAAATATGCCCACAAGGAAGTTGACTGGTTTTTTGACACTTACGTTGCTACAGACAAAAAAATTGACTTTAAAATCAAAAAGGTTAAAAAAACGGAGGATTCCATAACCTTTGTCTTAAAAAACAAAAGGGGGACCAATGTACCCATATCGGTTTTTGGACTTGGGAATGACTCGGTGGTCTCTCATTACTGGTTCACTGACATAGACACCACTAAGAGTATAACAATTCCACGAAAAGGAGAAGACCGTTTAGTACTGAACTACGATCAAAAAATTCCTGAATTCAATCAAAGGGACAATTGGAAAACCCTAAATGGATTCTTTTCCAGTAACAAAAAATTGAAATTTCAGTTTTTTAAGGATACGGAAGACCCTTATTACAATCAGGTGTTTTATGTGCCTATCGTAAACTTCAATTTATATGATGGGGTAACTCCGGGGTTGAGACTTTACAACAAAACATTTTTGGAAAGGCCATTCCAGTACGATATATCGCCGACCTACTCCTTTTTGGAACATACAATGGTTGGTAAAGCCAGTTTTAGGTATCGTAAATATCATAAAAAAACAGGTCTTTTTGTATCCAATTATTCGTTTTCCGCATCTACTTCTCATTTTCAGGAAAATTCCAGATTTAGCACACTAACTCCCGCAGTTAGTTTTGGATGGCGGCCCAATGATTTGCTATCTAATCGCAGACAATACCTTTTACTAAGATACAGGAGTGTGCTTAGGAGTATTGATGAAAATTTGGAAGGCCAATTGGATACTGATCCTGACTATGGGGTCATGAATGCACGGTTCACCGATGTGGACAATAATATTCTCAATTATTCATCTTGGTCCGTGGATGCGCAGCATTCAAGCGAATTTACAAAACTTGCCTTTGAATGGGAATACAGGAAGCTGTTTCAAAGCAATAGACAATTAAACCTACGCTTTTATGCTGGTAAGTTTTTACGAAACAATACGGAATCAGACTTTTTTAGCTTTGCCTTGGATAGGCCAACAGATTATATGTTTGACCTTGCCTATTTGGGTAGATCTGAAGATTCTGGTCTATACAGTCAACAAGTGATTATTGCTGAAGGTGGATTTAAATCAAAACTCGAAAACCCATTTGCCAACGACTGGATTGCCACTACCAATGCAAGCACCAACATTTGGAGATGGGTAGAAGCCTACGGAGATCTTGGATTTTTAAAAAACAAAGGAGACGATGCACGTTTTGTTTATGACTCTGGAGTCCGTTTAAATTTGGTTACTGATTATTTTGAATTATACTTCCCAATATACTCCAATAGAGGCTGGGAAATTGCCCAAGATGATTATGGACAACGGATTCGTTTTATAGTTACAATAAGCCCCAGAACCCTAATTGGGCTATTTACTCGAAAGTGGCTTTAATTATCATATTGATAATAAATGCTTTTATAAAGGCCCTCTAATTGACAAATAAATAACATTTATCCATTATTCTTAAAAGTAATTCATTTTATTAACGCATGTGCGTATTGCAATTTTGATGGATTTTTAGTAATTTTGCATAAATCTTCAACAATCCATGAAACCCAACCCAAGTACAAGTAACGATATTTCTTTTGACGATTTCAAATCTCAAATTCTTCAAGATTATGAGACTGCTGTCACCAGCAGGGAATGTAGCTTAATGGGACGAAGAGAAGTTCTTTCAGGGAAAGCTAAATTTGGAATTTTTGGTGATGGCAAGGAGCTACCACAGTTGGCCATGGCAAGAGCATTTCAGGATGGTGATTTTAGAAGCGGTTATTATCGTGATCAAACCTTCATGATGGCACTGGGATATTTAAATCCAAAAGCATTTTTTCATGGACTTTATGCGACCACCGATTTAGAAAAAGAACCCATGAGTGCCGGAAGGCAAATGGGTGGTCACTTTGTAACCCATAGTTTGAATGAAGATGGTTCATGGAAAAACCTGACCAAACAAAAAAACAGTAGTGCCGATATTTCCTGTACTGCAGGTCAAATGCCTCGATTATTGGGTCTTGCACAAGCATCCAAAATATATCGTAATGTAGAGGGCATTGATCAGACCAACTTCTCCAAAAACGGAAATGAAGTAGCTTGGGGAACTATAGGAAATGCAAGTACCAGTGAGGGACATTTTTTTGAGACATTGAATGCCGCGGGAGTAATGCAAGTTCCCATGGTAATCTGTATTTGGGACGACGAATATGGGATATCCGTACCTTCAAAATACCACACCACCAAAGGTGACATTTCGGAAGCACTTAGCGGACTTCAACGCGATGAGGACAATCAAGGTTTTGAAATACTTAAAGTAAATGGATGGGACTATACGGCCCTAATCCATGCTTTTGAAAATGCTTCGGACATAGCTCGTGAAGGTCATGTTCCGGTACTCATCCATGTTAAGGAGCTCACGCAGCCCCAGGGTCACTCTACATCTGGATCTCATGAAAGATATAAGTCTACGGAACGTTTGGAGTGGGAGCGCGAAAATGATTGCAACAAACGTTTCAGGGAATGGATTATCGACAATGGAATAAGCACTGAGGAGGAGCTTAAAAAAGTTGAACGAGAAATAAAGCATAAGGTACGTGCAGCCAAAAAAGAGGCATGGTCAGAGTTTTTGAAGCCTCAGTTGGAAGCTAAAAAACTGCTGGTGCAATTGCTCGACAAAGCAGCTGGACAAAGTCCAAATCGAGCTTTCATCACCAAACTGAAAAACGATTTAATTGCTATTGAAGAACCTCTCAAAAAGGATTTAGCCTCTAAATCAAGAAAAGCGTTACGCTATCTTTTGGGAGAATCCACCCCAGAAAAACAACAGCTTCAACAATGGGTGGATAACTTCATCACAACCCACGAATATGAATACGGATCACACCTGTACAACGAAGTAGGCAATAAGGCTACAAAAATTGAGCCTGTACCCCCTTCCTATACTGATGATACTGATGAGGTAGATGGAAGAGTTATCTTGAGGGACAATTTTGATAAATTGTTCAGTAAGTATCCTGAGGCTTTGGTCTTTGGTGAGGATACCGGAAATATAGGAGATGTTAATCAAGGACTCGAAGGTCTTCAGAAAAAATTCGGCAAACTTAGAGTAGCTGATACCGGAATACGGGAAACCACCATAATTGGTCAAGGAATTGGCATGGCCCTTCGCGGGTTGCGCCCCATAGCCGAAATACAGTATTTGGATTATATTCTTTATGCCATCCAAACATTGAGTGATGATTTATCCACTTTAATGTACAGAACTGTCGGAAAACAAAAAGCACCGCTCATTGTACGTACGCGAGGACACCGTTTAGAAGGAATCTGGCACTCGGGCTCACCCATGGGCGGATTGATTCATTTACTTCGGGGAATGTATGTCCTGGCCCCTAGAAACATGACTCAGGCTGCTGGCTTTTACAATACACTTATGAAAAGTGATGAACCGGCCTTGATCATTGAAAGTCTAAATGGATATCGCTTAAAAGAAAAGAAACCCTCCAATTTAGGTGAGTTCTGCACGCCAATCGGTAAAGTTGAAACCCTAAAAGAAGGGACGGATATTACGCTGTTGTCATACGGTTCCACGCTACGCATTGTAGAGCAAGTCGCTCAAGACCTTTTGGAAGTCGGGGTAGACGCCGAAATAATAGATGCCCAATCATTGCTCCCTTTCGATTTAGAGCACGATGTGGTGAAAAGTTTAGAAAAAACCAATAGGTTCTTGGTGATTGATGAAGATGTTCCCGGTGGATGTTCTGCATACTTAATGCAAGAAGTAGTTGAAAAACAGGGTGGTTACAGGTATTTAGACAGTGCGCCACAGACTTTATCTGCAAAAGCCCATCGTCCTGCATATGCTTCGGATGGGGATTATTTCTCCAAGCCCAATGCTGAGGATATTTTTGAGAAAGTATACCAAATCATGCACGAATCCGATCCAAAATCATTTCCAGCGCTTAGGTAGCACTTTTTAGAAGAGGTGATTCAAAAATGCTTTTCGTCGATTATTGTTACGTTTTTTAAAACTTAATTTATATTTTCACGGGGATAAAATTTCCCCACATGAAAAATAACACTTCCACACACGCAGGGCTGGCATTATTAAGGATTGTACCTTCTGTATTTATGCTTACCCATGGGTATCCAAAACTTATGAACCTTATCAACGGCAATACGGAATTTGCCAATCCATTCGGAATTGGTCAAGCTCCTTCACTCTTTTTGGCCGTTGTAGCTGAGTTTATCTGCCCCGTTCTAATCATTATTGGTTTTAAAACAAGATGGGCTGCCATACCTACTGCCATTACCATGTTCGTTGCCGCTTTTATGATTCATTCTGCAGACCCCTTTAACGTTAAAGAAAAGGCCTTACTTTATTTAGTAACCTTTATTGCAATAATGCTTCTTGGTCCTGGCAAATACAGTGTGGACAAAAAGTAAATGATTAAACTATTTCGTACAGAAGTTCCTTCAGTAAGTCGGCTTGGGCCATATTACTGGCTCCAACTCCCTTGCCCTTTAAATCCAAGGTTCTAAGGCTCGATATAATACCGCTCACCCTTTTCATAGGATAGTTCTTTGCAGCTACTACGTACTCATTCACAAAATATGGGTTTACTCCCAAGACCTTGGCTACATTACCCGGAGAGTGGTCTTTAAGCCCATGATATTGTAGCAATTGGGTAAAAAAAGTATTCAAGAGAGTAATCGTTACCACAAATGGGTTGTCCTTTGGATTTTGAGCAAAATAATCAATGATCCGTGAAGCTTTTTTTACATTCCGCTCACCGATTGCCTTTTTTAATTCAAAGTTGTTGAAGTCCTTGCTGATACCGATATGCTCTTCAATCAGTTCAGGAGTGATTTCTGTAGTTGGGGGCACAACCAATGTAAGTTTGTCCAGTTCGTTACTGATTTTGCTCAAATCGGTTCCCAAAAACTCCACAAGCATCACACAAGATTTTGGCGATATCTTATATTTTTTACTCGCAAGGGTTCTTCTAATCCAATCCGCCACTTGATTTTCGTAAAGCTTTTTGCTTTCAAAAAGCTCTCCGCTTTTTTTAATGGTTTTATAGAGTTTTTTACGCTTGTCAAGTTTCTTATACTTATAACAGAGTACTAAAATTGTGGTTGGTTGCGGGTTTTCCGCATAAGGAACAAGATTTTCTATAGTCCTGGAAAGGTGTTGCGCTTCTTTAACTATAACAACCTGATACTCCGCCATCATAGGGAACCGCTTGGCATTGGAAACTACGTCATCTACAGAGGTATCTTTGCCATAAAGCACCATCTGATTAAAACCTTTTTCATCTTCCGTAAGCACATTATTTGCAATGTATTGAGAGATGCGGTCAATATAATAGGGCTCCTCCCCCATTAAAAAATAGATGGGTTTTGGATTACCATTATTGATTTCCGATACAATCTCTTTTACTTTGTCCATTCAAATTATATCACCAGTTTTGTAGAATGCAAGATTTGAACTTTCCACCTTATTCATTTCGAATCAAAAATAGCCAAAATAAACAGTACATTTTTGACGGGATACGTAAAAGATTTGTGGTACTTCAACCTGAAGAATGGGTGCGTCAGCATGTGCTTCGTTATTTGGTGTTCACAAAAAATTACCCAAAGAGCCTTATCAATGTAGAAAAACAACTTACTGTAAACAAATTAAAGAAACGTTACGATGTTGTTGTTTTTAATCCGGATGGCTCTATTTTTCTTTTAATTGAGTGCAAGGCACCAGAGGTTAAAATCACCCAGTCCACTTTTGATCAGATAGCACGATATAACTATCAACTAAAAGCCGAATACCTGATGGTGACCAACGGTTTGGAACATTACTATTGCGAAATGGACCACACTAATGAAAAATATAGCTTTTTAGTGGATATTCCTGATTTTAGCCGTTAATTTGCCTCCGTTTTGAAAATCGCCGTAGTCATACTCAATTGGAATGGGGAAGCCTTACTAGAAAGGTTCCTGCCCTCTGTTATGGAGTATTCCAAAGGTGCAGATATTTATGTTGTAGACAACGCAAGTACAGATGGTTCAATCGATTTTTTAAAAAGAGAATATCCTACAGTTGGTATTGTTCAAAATAAATCCAATGGAGGTTTTGCCAAAGGATACAATGATGGGCTTAAGAATATTGAGGCAGATGTTTTCTGTCTATTAAATTCCGATGTCGAGGTTACTCCAAATTGGTTGGAGCCTATAAAAGATGCGTTTCAATCCCTTCCTAATACATCCATCATCCAACCCAAAATATTGGACCTTAACCAAAGAGATCATTTTGAATATGCGGGGGCTGCAGGAGGTTTTTTGGATATGTTTGGGTACCCATTTTGTAGGGGAAGAATCTTCCAAACCATTGAAAAAGACGAGGGACAGTATAACGACATCAAAGAAGTATTTTGGGCAACCGGTGCATGTATGTTTATAAAAAGTGAAGTGTTCCGAGAGCTAGAAGGTTTTGATGAGGATTATTTTGCCCATCAAGAAGAAATTGATTTATGTTGGAGAGCCAAAAATGCAGGGCATAAGGTTTATTATGTTGGACAAAGCGAAGTTTATCATTTGGGGGGCAGTACATTGTCTAACATGAACCCAAAGAAAACCTTTCTTAACTTTAGGAACTCCCTTTACTCCATTACCAAGAACCTTCCCAGAAAAAAAGCCATGCCCATAGTTTTTGTTCGCTTACTACTAGATGCCGTTGCTGCAATCCGATTTATTTTTCAATTAAAGTTTGATCACTGTTTCGCAATCCTAAAGGCTCATCTCAGTTTTTATGCTAACTTTATAAAAATGTACAGAAAGCGCGAAAAAGCTAACTTTATATTAAAATACTATGTAACGACATCCATAGTATGGTCCTATTTCGTACATCAAGTAGCTAGTTTTAACATTTTAGTAAAAGATTAACGAAGCCGAAATATAGGAGCCTTGCTTTTTATCTAATTTTGGTGTAGTTTTTTAACATTTGATATATCTAACAATCCTTAAATTATACTCTGAACTATGAAAAAAATTTTTCTAGGAACATTGGCCATGACAGTTCTATTATCTTCTTGCGTATCGCAAAAGAAATATGCAGATCTTGAAGCCAAACAAAAAGAAACGCAAGACCTATTGAACTCTGCAACCGTTAAGCTCAACGATTGCTTGGAAGAAAAAGCAACTGCAAGTTCTAGGTTGAAAACACTTGAAGACCAAAATGCATTCCTAAAGGCAAACAACCAAGAGCTCATCAACAATATGGGCAACTTGACCACGCTTACCACAAAAGGTGCTGAAAACCTTGAGAAATCCCTTGAGAGTCTTCAAGAGAAAGACCTTACCATTAGAAAACTACAAAATGCCGTTACACGTAGAGACTCTGTGAACCTTGCTTTGGTTCAGAGCCTTAAAGGTGTGTTGGGCAACTTGGACGATGAAGACATCGAAATCAGTGTTGAAAAAGGTGTCGTTTTCGTATCCATTTCTGACAAGTTATTGTTTAGAAGCGGAAGCTACAACGTAACCAGTGCTGCCAAAGAAGTACTTGGTAAAGTAGCTAAAGTGGTAAACAACAAACCTGATTTTGAATTTATGGTAGAAGGCCACACCGATAACGTACCTTACAGAAGTGGTGTGCTATTGGACAACTGGGACCTTAGTGCAAAGAGAGCAACATCTGTTGTTAGAATTCTACAAAATGACTTTGGCGTAGACCCTGCTAGAATGACAGCTGCTGGACGAAGCTACTACGTACCTCTTGTTGGCAACGACACATCTGCTAACAGAGCTAAAAACAGAAGAACAAGAATTGTTGTACTTCCAAAAATCGATCAGTTCTATAACATGATCGAAGAAGGAATGAAAGATCCTGCTATCGGAGGTACCGGCAAATAAGAAAT
>QGCX01000059.1_pt1 | contig 29221 bp, 27 predicted proteins | sample 4708031 | NCBI WGS metagenome assembly QGCX01 (sample SAMN08941163, study PRJNA450518) | Sediment metagenome, whole genome shotgun sequencing project. | reverse complement strand
CCGCCACTTCGCGCAACAATGGCAGCAGATCGTCCGGGATACCGCTGGCGGGATCACCGCCGGTGCGGGAGGCGCGGGCATTCCAGACGCGGTAGACCCAGGCCATCACGCCGGAGGCCTTTTCCCGCATGATGATGCCGGGCACAGGGTCCATTGCGAAGTGGCGGAAGAGGGGGCCCATCAGGCCGATATCGGCCAGCGTCGGCCTGTCACCCAGCAGGAACGGGCGGGCCTGAAAGACCGGCTCAAGCAGGTCGAGCAGTTTGAGATAGCTGCTTTCGACATGCGCGCGGGTCTCCGGGGTGACGCCGTCCCGGTCCACGAAATTATGCTTCTGGCGCTTTTCCGTCCGCCGGCGTTTGAGGAAGCCGGGTGCCTTGATGTCCCGGCCCATCGCATCGGCGATCTGGCGGGCGAGGAGCTTCGACGAAAGCGGATAGCTCCAGCGGTAATGCATGGCCGGACGCCAGAGCCATTCATCGGCATAATCCTCGATGAGGCGGCAGAGAAAGGCCTGGGCCGGGTTTTCCGGCAGGATCGGCGGATCAGGGTGCTGCGTTTCGAACCAGTCGATCATCGGGCTGGTGTCGGTCATCCAGCGGCCGTCCGGCAGTTCCACGGCGGGCATCTGCATGGCGCCGGTCTTTTCCGGAATCGTGCGCATGAAGTCCCTGCCCGTCATCGGGCAGAACTCATACGGGATTTCCTTGTAGCGCAGATAGGCTTCCAGCTTGCCCGTGAAATAGGAAACCTTGAGCCCGTAGACCTTCAGCATGATGCCCTCCCCGGCCGCTTATAACGGCACTTGTAGTGTCAATAGTCGCATCATCCGCCAAAACGCCGGCGGGCTCAAGCATCCATGACAAACAGGCGGCGGGCGGCAGACTTGATGTGTTTCACATACTGCTTCTGCGACCAGCCGCAGGTCTGGGTCAGGTGTTCCCAGTTCGGCAGCAGCAAGAGCGTCCAGAGGAGGTCGGTCGCCTGCGCCGCGGGCATGCCGGAGGCGAGGTCGCCGTCGCGCTTCAGGGCATTGATCGCGGCTTCACACCCTTCGCGCATGTCCTGCATCCGCTGGGCCCAGGCGCGGCGGGCCTCTTCGTCCGACGGCCCCATCACGATCAGCGCTTTGCCGATCGGGTAGATCTCCGGCAGGTAACCGGCCCATGCCTCGATGAAGGCATCGAGACGCTCCGTGCCGGTCTTCGCTGCCCGGCTGGGCGCAAGGCGCGCGTCGGTCTCTTTCAATTCGTCCACATAGAAGGTGGTGGCGATCAGCAGGTCCGCGCGGTTGGCAAAGTGCAGGTAGACCGCCTGCCGGCTGATGCCGGCGCGCTTTGCAATGTCGGACATGCGCACGCCCGCGCCGCCGCCTTCTGTCAGGAGGTCGGCGGTGGCCTGGAGGATTTTTTCGCGGGTATCGGGATTCGGGCTTGACATAGTGTCAAGTGATCACCTATTTGACGCCGTGTCAATTGACATGGTGTCAAGCAAAAGGAGGCTGTCATGCGAATTGCTGTTTTCGGATCAACCGGCGGTGTTGGCCGTCATTTCGTGAACCAGGCCCTGGAGAAGGGTATGGCGGTCACGGCGCTCGTCCGGTCACCCGGCAAGCTGGCGGACCTGCCGCAGGGCCTGACGCTGGTGCCGGGCGATATGTCGGATGAAGAGGCGGTCTATTACACAGTCGCCGGGGCGAATGCGGTGGTCTGCGCGCTTGGCGCGCCGTTGCAGGACAAGAGCGGTATTCGCGCCAGTGGCACGGCCAATATCATCCGGGCGATGAAGGATGCCTGTGTCGACAGGCTGGTTTGCCTGTCCTCCATCGGGGCAGGGGACAGCTACCCGCTGATCCCGGCATCCTACAAATACCTGCTCGGCCCCCTGATGATGGAACACATGTTCGCCGACCATGAGGCACAGGAGGCAGAGATTGCCGCCTCCGGCCTCGACTGGATCATCGCGCGGCCCGGCCCCTACAGGGATGGCGACCGCACCGGTACCTATGCGCACGGCGTCACGTCGGACGTGCCGGACCGGAAGCTGAAGTTTCACATCAATCGCGCCGACGTGGCGGATTTCCTGATCCGTCAGCTTTCGGACAATACCTACCTGCACAAACCGGCCTGGCTGACCAGCTGACCGGCCTTCCCAATTCCCTGAAGGAGACTGACATGACCCCGCAATGGATGCTGCTTGCCAGCGAATTTTCCGTCATCGCCTACGCCCTCGTGGCCGGCGTGTTCCTCACCTTTTCCGATTTCGTCATGCGCTCGCTCGCGGCGACGCAGCCCGCTGGCGGGATCGAAGCGATGCAGCAGATCAACCGGAAAGTCTTCCGGACGCTTTTCATGGTCCTGCTGATCGGCATGGCCATCGTCTCTCCCCTGATGGCAACCTTCGCCATCTGGCAGGGGAGTGGCGCGGCCACCGCGTGGATCGTCGCGGCAGCGGTCACCTATGTGATCGGCACGTTTGGCGTAACCGTGGTCTTCAATGTGCCCATGAACGAGCGTCTCGACCGGATGGCGCATGATAGCGCCGTCGCGGCGGCCTACTGGCACCGCTATGTTCCGGCCTGGAGTTTCTGGAACACCGTCCGCACGCTCGCCTCTGCGGCATCTGCTGTCTTCATGCTGATGGCCGTTGTCGAACTTGCCTGATCACCAATCCCTGCCTCTCTGAAAGGAATATCCCATGTCCCGTTCCAAATTCCATTCCGCGACATTGTTCGTTTCCGGTGTGATCGCCGTCCTGATCGGCGCCGCCATCGTTCTGGACCCGGCTGGATTCCATGCAACATCCGGCATCCATCTTGGCGCGGGGGATCCTGCGCTGCTCAATGAGATGCGGGCCGCAGGCGGACCTGTCCTTGCCGTTGGCCTGCTGGCGCTGACCGGACTGTTTATCCGCCGGCTGCAGATGCTGGCGCTGACCGCCAGTGCCGTATTTTACACAGGGTACGGCGTGGCCAGGCTCGCCAGCCTGATGGTGGACGGGATTCCGGATCAGGCGATGGTGTGGATCACACTTCTGGAACTTGTCATCGGAACAGTTTGCTTCGTGGCGATTGCCGTGTCGTCAGCCCCCAAAGGGCCGGAAGCTGCGGCAGCCTAGCGGCCTTCCACCTGCCGGGCATAATCCTCGGCATCGTACCAGCCGAGGGAGGATTGGACTTTGCCATCAGCGTCCAGGGTCCACTCCTCCCAGCCATGGATCCTGAGCGGGTTGTTGGTGCCGGCGTCATGTCCGGTGAACGTCCAGAGATACACGACATGATCCCCGGCGGCCCGGATGCCATCGCAGGCGAGCACGAGGTCGGGCACGTCCGCGAAGAAGCCCGCGGCCATGTCCCGGACTCCGGCGCGGCCCAGCCATGGGTCACCGCGATTGATCGTGATCTGTCCGTCCTCGGCATAGTATGAGGCGACCGCATCGGCCGAGCCTGTGTTCCAGGCGGCGGTATAGCCTTCGGCCAGTTTCGCGAGCGTGTCGGCTGTCAGGGGCATGATGCCTGGCCTTTCATTCCAGCGTCAGTCGTCGAAGCCGATGAAAGTGGCCGCTTCGTCGACGGACTTCCGTTTCGAGACGACCGCGTTCGCCGGGAAGGTTTCGTCCGGCCAGCCCATGGCGACACAGGTCTGGATCACCTGGTCATCCGGAATGCCCGCTTCTTCACGCACGACCGGGCTCTGCATGATGCCCTGCGAATTGATCACGCAGCCAAGGCCCCGGTTCCACGCGGCATTGACGATGCCATTGACGACGCCGCCACAATCGAAAGGCGGAATGTCGCCCCCGGCCAGCGCCTTGTCATAGGTGACCACGATGGAGACAGGCGCATCGAACTGGCGGAAGCCGCGCAGCACCCAGTCCATCCGGGCGTCCTTGTCGTTGCGTTCAATGCCCATGGCCTGGAACAGCTGGATGGCGATCTCGACCTGACGCTCCCGGTGCACGCCCTCATAGGGCGGGCCCATGCGAAACTCCCGGCTGTCCGGCACGCCGGCCACGTTGCGCTCGACATTGCCCTTGCGGATCCGGTCCAGAACATCGCCCGAGACGACATAGAAATTCCAGGGTTGGGAGTTCAGCGAGGTCGGCGCCCGCATGGCGATTTCGAGGATCTCGCGGACCGTGGCTTTCGGGACCGGCTTGTCCAGGAAACCCCGGATACTGCGCCGATTGCGCACAACGTCATCATATTCCACGGGTGGACCTCCCAATCTGTTATCGGAACCCTTGTAGCGCACCCGGCCCGTCTGACAGCCCCTTCCGTTGCGGCAAAGAAATAACCCGCACCATCGGTGCGGGTCAGATCAGGTGCGCAATGTTCGTTCTGGAAGACCAGCACGAGCGAAGCGAAGGCGCAGCGGCCCCGCGCCGGAGGCGCGGGAACCGCCGCGAGCAATCGTTATCTTGGCGCCATGCGGATTGCGCCGTCGAGGCGGACGTCTTCGCCGTTGAAGTAGCCGTTGCGGCACATTTCGGTGGCCAGCGAAGCATACTCTTCCGGGTTGCCGAGGCGGGCCGGGTTCGGCACCTGTGCGCCGAGGGCCTGCTTGACCGGCTCCGGAGCGCCCTGCAGCAGCGGGGTGTTGAAGATACCCGGCAGGATCGTGTTGACGCGGATCAGCTCACGGCTGAGGTCGCGGGCGATCGGCAGGGTCATGCCGACAACGCCGCCTTTGGACGCGGAGTAGGCGGCCTGGCCGATCTGGCCATCTTCTGCAGCAACCGAAGCGGTGTTCACGATCGCGCCGCGCTCGCCGTCGATCGGGTCGAGCGTCATCATGCCGGCGGCCGATTTCGCGATGCAGCGGAAGGTGCCGACCAGGTTGATCTGGATGATCAGGTCGAACTTATCGAGCGGGAAGTGGCTGATTTCGCCGGTTTCCTTGTTGCGGCTGGCGGTCTTGATGGCGTTGCCGGTGCCAGCGCAGTTGATCAGGATGCGTTCCTGGCCGATGGCGGCACGGGATTTCGCGAAAGCGGCATCGACGCTGGCTTCGTCGGTCACGTTACACTCGCAGAACACGCCACCGAGTTCTTTTGCGAGGGCTTCGCCTTTTTCCGCGTTCAGGTCGAACAGGGCGACCTTGACGCCATAGCTGGCCAGTTTCGTGGCGGTCGCGGCGCCGAGGCCGGATGCACCACCGGTGATGACAGCTGAGATATTCGAATTGAGTTCCATGGGCCGCGGCCCTCCCTTGTTTCTGACAACTTTTCAGATGATCTATAGTGCTGAGAGGAGGACGCAATGTCTGACGCAGCGGAAGTCATCAACACGGTTCTCAATGAGGACGGGCGTTATATCCCGAAGTCGATCGAGCGTGATGAGCGCACATCGCGCGGGCTGATCCCCAAGCTGATGCGAATGGTAGGCAAAATCCCCTTCGCAGACGATCTGGTGGCGGCCTGGTATGCGGCGCGCGACCCGCACACGCCGACGCGGGCCAAGGCCGTGCTGTTCGCGGCGGTGGCCTATTTCGTCACCCCGCTGGACATGTTGCCGGACTTTATCACCGGCCTCGGCTTCACCGATGATGCAACCGTCCTCGCCACGGCGCTTGGCCTGGTGGGCATGCATGTGAAAGAAACGCACAGGGCCGCGGCCCGGCGCCTGTTGCGGGTGCCGGAACCGGTGAACGAAGACTAGAAAAGAGAAAAGAGGGAGGCCGCCGGATGGCTGGGGAAACCGCCGCGCTTGCAGGCGCGATTGTGTTGGGCGTTTTGTATTGGGCTGGCTGGTGCTGGCGGGAGAGCGGCGGACCGTCCGGCCTGTTGATCAAGACCGGATCGACCGCGCTGTTGGCTGTGTTCGCCTATCTGGCGGGCGGCCCGTGGCTGTTGGTGGCGGGGCTCGCCCTGTCTTCAGCAGGGGATGCCTTCCTGGCGATGGACAAGCCGGGCGAGGACAAATGGCTGAAGCCGGGCATGGCGGCATTCTTCCTCGCGCATGTCGCTTATGTCGCTCTTTTCTGGGCGCTGCCGCAGGCGGACCGGACATTGTTGAACCTGGCGGCGCAGATCGTGCTGGTGATGGGCGGCGTGGTGTTCGTGCGCTGGCTGGCGCCGTGGCTGGGGCCGATGCGTATTCCGGTGTTTGCCTATACCGCAATTATTCTTGTCATGGGGGCTGCGGCGCTTCGCCTTCAGCCGCCCTTCCTGCTGGTCACGCTGGGCGCCGTCATGTTCGTGGCATCGGACATGATCCTGTCATTGCAGTTGTTCGCCCAACCGGCAGGGGCCCCTAAGCGGAAGCTGCCATCCTTCGCGGTCTGGGGACTGTACTTCTTCGGACAGGCCCTGATCGCCTGGGGCGGGGCGTATCCCTTCATTGCTGGTGTGTAATAGGAATGCGGCGGTTTCCGAACCTTCGGGAACCGCCGCATCTCACATGAACGCGTCAGCGCTCATCCTGTGCGAGCCACCGGCTATTCAAACCACTGGCCGGTGCCGACCGAGGCGCCGCCCTTGGAATGGATCGTCAGGACACCGCGGCGTCCTTCATAGTCGCCGGACTTGCCTATGAGGCCGCCCACGCAGGACATTTCGCCTGCTTCCGGATCCATCAGGTTGCAGCCCGTATACACGGTGTAATCTCCGTCCTCTCCGGTCCCGTCGCACACGCCATGCACCATGAAGATGGAATCCCTTGGTGGCTGGCTTGTGGAGACACAGGTGAAGGTGCTGTTGTTCACAGTCCCGTCCGCCTGGGTGACGGTGGACGCGCCGGTCCAGTAAGCGCCGGCGACCGAGCCCTCCGGCGTTGTTGCGCCGACTGTTGTCGGTTCTTCCGATGTCGACGTAAACGTGAAGCTTTGCGCCAAAGCGCCGCCGCACAGGGCCGCAGATGCCACCCCGTATGCCAGGGGGCGAAGAATACGCCCGAAATTGATCCTCATAGTTCCCTCCATAGGTTATCCGTTCCGCCATTCAGTAGGCAGATCGATTGGGCCGGTTGGCTCAATGGCTTGGAGGTGGTCTCGATCAGTTGCGGACGAGGCTGTCAGTCAGCGGCATCCGCCGGCACGCACAAGTGTCTCTGGTCCCACCTGCTTCAATGCGGAACATACTCCGAAAACAGACATTTTCCAAGGTGTTGCAGGCGAATGCAACCAGTCGGGAGGTGGGGCGGATGGTATTCCGCGCCTAGCGCGGACGGTCGCCATCAATCGTGGCCCGGCGCATGTGGCGGCGGTGGCCATGGTAATCGTTGAGGGCATAGTGCCAGACACAGCGATTGTCCCACATGGTCACATCGCCCGCCTGCCAGCGGACGCGGCAGGTGTTGCGCTCCTCGCGCGACAGATCAAACAGGTAGTTCAGCAGCGGACGGCTTTCCTTCCGGCTCCAGCCGGCAAAGCGCAGCGTGAAGGCCGGGTTGATGAACAGGCCCTTGCGGCCGGTTTCCGGATGGGTGCGGATGACCGGGTGTTCGTATTCCGGTGCATCGGGGGCGGATTTGGCGTCCATCGACTGGCGCACGGCGGCGGAATAGCCATCGGCGCCGTATTCCTTGCTGGCGGTATGGATTGCGTTCATGCCCTCCAGCGTCGCCTTCAGCCCGGCGGACAGACGATTGTACGCGGCCTGCTGGTCGGCGAACAGCGTGTCCCCGCCAAAGGGCGGCACTTCGAGGGCGTGCAGGATGGAGCCGAGCGCCGGCTCTTCCAGGAAGCTCATGTCGGAATGCCAGCCGCCACCGAAATTGGACTTCTCGTCCGGCTCCTTGATGATTTCCAGCAGTTCCGGGTGTCCCTCCATGCCCTTTACGTAAGGGTGAATGTTCAGCGTGCCGAAGCGGCGGGCGAAGGCCTTGTGCTGGTCCGGCGTCATGCCCTGCTGGCCGCGCAGCACGATCACCTTGTGGTCGAGAAAGGCCTGGTGGACCGCGTCGAACTCCGCGTTCGAAAGGTCCTTTTTCAGGTCCACGCCGTGGATCTCTGCGCCGAGGGTGCCCGTCAGGGGCTGGATGGTCATGCTCACGGGGAATCCTCCACTTTTGGGGCAGCTTATCAGGTTGCGGCATCAGGTCACGCGCATATCCGGTCACAGAAATGCCGTTTGCAAGCCTCCCTGAAATATGAGACAGACGCGGCGGGCCAGCATCCCCCAACGGGTGCCAGCCTATCTGTGAGGATAGGAGTAAAACAGATGACGACTGTCGCCAAACCCGGCGTGCTGCCAGCATGCCCGCATTTTTCCTCGGGCCCGACTGCCAAGCGCCCAGGATTTTCCCTCGAAAAACTGAACACTGCCGCGCTCGGCCGTTCGCACCGCTCCGGCGATGCGAAAAAGAAGCTGAAAGCGGCCATTGAGCGGACCAAGACCATTCTCGGCCTGCCGGAAGGCTATCGCGTCGCCATCGTGCCGGCGTCCGATACCGGCGCCGTTGAAATGTGCATGTGGTCCATGCTGGGCGCGAAGCCTGTAGACGTCTTCGCCTGGGAAAGCTTCGGGCAGGACTGGGTCACCGACGCGACCAAGCAGCTGAAGCTGGCTGACTGCAACACCTATGTCGGCGACTATGGCGAGCTGCCGCCCTTCGAAAAGGCGCGCGACGATGCCGACATCATCTTCACCTGGAACGGCACGACCTCCGGTGTGCGCGTGCCGAACGCCGACTGGATCAAGCCGAACCCGGACCGCGTCGTGATCTGCGATGCGACCTCGGCGGCCTTTGCCCAGGACATCGAGTGGGAGAAACTCGATGTGGTGACCTATTCCTGGCAGAAGATCCTTGGCGGGGAAGCGGCCCACGGCATGCTGATCCTGTCGCCGAACGCCGTGAAGCGCCTTGAAACCTACACGCCGGACCGGCCATTGCCGAAGATCTTCCGCATGACCAAGGGCGGCAAGCTGAACGAGGACCTGTTCGAAGGCGCCACGATCAACACGCCTTCCATGCTGTGCGTCGAAGACTATCTGCAGGCGCTCGACTGGTGTGAGGGCCTCGGCGGCTGGAAAGGCCTCAAGGCGCGCTCCGACGAGAGCCTTGGGATTCTTGCCGACTGGGTTGCGAAGACCGACTGGGTCGATTTCCTTTGTCCGGATACGGACGTGCGCTCCAATACGGGCGTGACGTTCAAGATCGTCGATCCGCGGGTTGCAGGCCTCGACGAGGCTGGCCAGCGGGCTTTCGTGAAAGCGATGATGAAGCGTCTCGAAACGGAAAACGCCTGCTTTGATGCGGCCGGTTACGCAAAGGCCCCTCCGGGACTGCGCATCTGGTGCGGCGGCACGGTGGAACCGTCCGACGTCGCCAAGCTGACGCCGTGGCTCGACTGGGCCTTCGCCGAAGAAGTTGCGACCCTCTAATCAATTCATCCATTCAAGTCGCTTCCAATAGCGACGCGAAAGTGCAGCGGCGCGGGTGCAAACCCGCAAGCACCGCGAGCAAAGGAAAACAAAATGCCCAAAGTACTTATCGCTGACAAACTCAGCGCCGCTGCCGTGGCCGTATTCACCACGCGCGGTATCGAAACCGACATCAAGGTTGGCCTTTCAAAGGAAGAGCTGATCGGGATCATCCCGCAATATGACGGCTTGGCCGTGCGGTCGGCCTGCAAGCCGGATGCAGATGTGATTGCTGCGGCGGCCAATCTGAAAGTCATCGGCCGGGCCGGTATCGGCGTCGACAATGTCGACATCAAGGCCGCCACCGCCAAGGGCGTCGTGGTGATGAACACGCCGTTCGGCAATGCCATCACAACGGCCGAGCACGCCATCGCGATGATGTTCGCAGCCGCCCGCCAGATCCCGGCAGCCAACGCCCGGACGCAGGCAGGGGAGTGGCCCAAGAAAGACTTCATGGGGACGGAAGTCTCCTACAAGACGCTTGGCCTGATCGGCTGCGGAAATATCGGCAGCCGTGTTGCCGAGCGGGCGATCGGCCTGAAAATGAAGGTCGCCGCCTACGACCCGTTCCTGACGGAAGAGCGGGCGGTGGAGCTCGGCGTCGAAAAGGTGGAGCTCGAAGACCTGCTTGAACGGGCGGATGTCATCACGCTGCACGTTCCGTTGACAGAGCAGACGAAGAACGTCCTCAGCCGGGAAAACCTGGAGAAGACCAAGAAGGGCGTGATCATCGTCAACTGTGCGCGTGGCGGCCTGGTGGACGAGGCCGCAACGAAAGACCTGCTGGAAAGCGGGCACATCTCTGCTGCGGCGTTCGACGTGTTTGCCGAAGAACCCGCCAAGGAAAACATCCTTTTCGGGACGCCGAACTTCATCGCCACGCCGCACCTCGGCGCAGCGACGGCTGAAGCGCAGGAAAACGTTGCCCTTCAGGTGGCTGAACAGATGTCGGACTACCTCCTCTCCGGCGCGGTCACCAACGCCCTCAACATGCCTTCGATCACGGCGGAAGAAGCCCCCCGGATCAAGCCGTTCGCGGCGCTGGCAGAGAAGCTCGGGTCGTTTGCCGGCCAGATCTCCGACTTCGGCTATGAAGAGGTGGTGATCGAGTATGAAGGCGAGGTCTCCGACCTCAACCGCAAGCCGCTGACGGCAGCGCTCCTCGCGGGCCTGCTGCGGGCTTCGCGCGGCGACGTCAATATGGTCTCGGCTCCGGCGGTGCTTGCCGACAGCGGTGTGAAGCTGACCGAAACCAAGACCGAGGACAGCCCGGTCTATGACAGTCTCGTCCGCATCAAGGTGAAGACCAAGGCGACGCAGAACGCGCCGGAAGGCGGCTGGCGCACGCTCGCCGGAACGCTGATCGCCGGAAAGCCGCGCATCGTCGAGGTGAAGGGCATGGCGCTGGAGGGCGATTTCGCTCCGGTCATGCTGTATGTGAACAATCTCGATCAGCCGGGCTTCATCGGTGCGCTTGGCCAGATGCTGGGCGAAGAGCAGATCAACATCGCAACCTTCCACCTTGGCCGTACGACGGCAGGGGACGAGGCGATCGCTCTCATCGGGATCGATTCGACGCCGAGCGGGGGCATGATCGAGAAGCTGAACGCCCTGCCGCAGGTTCGCTACGCCAAGGTGCTGACGTTCTGACCCTGTTTCAGGCGGCAAGCCTGATTCGTTAATTCTGGAGACGGGCGGTCCTTCGGGACGGCCCGTTTTCCATTACGGGTAGGGGTGGTGCGTCGGTTTGGTTGTTTGACCCCGCAAATTCCTGTGAGGGAGCTGGTTCACGCTTGACGGGCGAGTGCGGAAACCCTTTCTCGCCTGTAATGTTACAGGGAATCCACATGCGCCGTTACCTTCTTGCCACCGTTGTTGCCGTTGCCTCATTCGCCGGACCTGCCTCTGCCGACCTCGTCAGCGAGATCCGCCTTGGCGTCATGCAGGAGAATGTTTGCGTGCTCGATTGCAACAACGCCAACAAGGAACCGGGCCAGAGCATCAATGGCGATATCCTTTTCAAATCCCCGGACTTTCTGAGCTTCATCTGGAGCCCCAAGCCCTATGTCATGGGCAGTGCCAACCTGCAGGGCGAAACCAGCTTCGGAGGTGTCGGACTGCATTGGTCGTTCCCGATCGCAAAATCCTGGCAGTTCCAGCCGAGCTTCGGCTATGTGGTTCATGACGGGGAGCTGGCAAGCCCGTATCCGGATGGCGATCCGCGCAGCCTGGCCTTTACCGAAAAGCATGTGCTGCTTGGCTCACGCGACCTGTTCCGCACCACATTCAGCCTGCACCACGACATCAACGAGACCTGGGGCGTGGAGGTGATGTACGAGCATCTCAGCCACGGACAGGTGCTCGGCAATGGCCGCAACCAGGGGCTCGACAATTTCGGCATGCGGGTCAGCTACAGTTTCGAGTAGGTGCGCGGCCAAAGGCCCCTTGCTTTTCTGCTCTGAATCCTGCCCTTGTCGCCGCGGACTGAACAGGAGCGGCATATGGCTGGCGTAGTGGTCGTAGGCGCCCAGTGGGGCGACGAAGGCAAGGGCAAGATCGTCGACTGGCTATCCAGCCGGGCGGATGTGGTTGTCCGGTTCCAGGGCGGGCACAATGCCGGCCACACACTGGTGATCGACGGCAAGGTCTTCAAGCTGGCCCTGCTGCCGTCGGGCCTCGTGCGCGGCGGCAAGCTCTCGGTGATCGGAAACGGGGTCGTGGTCGATCCCTGGCACATGCTGACCGAGATCGAAGGCATTCAGGCGCAGGGCGTCGAAGTCTCTCCCGAAACGCTCGTCCTCGCCGACAACGCCGCTCTGATCCTTCCCTGGCACAAGGACATCGATGCGGCCCGTGAGGGCGCGCTGGGCGCCGCACAGATCGGCACCACAAAGCGCGGCATCGGCCCGGCCTATGAAGACCGTGTCGGCCGCCGTGCCATCCGCGTGGCAGACCTTGCCGACCCGGCCGCCCTCGACATGAAGATCGAACGCCTGCTGGCTCACCACCGGCCGTTGCGGGCTGGGCTCGACCTGCCGGAACCGGATGGCGCAAAGCTGAAGGCTGACCTGCTGGACATCGCGCCGCAAGTGCTGGCCTATGCCCAGCCGGTCTGGAAGCTGCTGGACGAGCAGGTAAAGGCTGGCAAGCGCATCCTGTTCGAAGGCGCGCAGGGTGTGATGCTGGACGTCGACCACGGGACCTATCCGTTCGTGACTTCCTCCAACGTCGTTGCGGGGAACGCATCGGCAGGCTCGGGCGTCGGTCCGGGCGCGATTTCCTATGTGCTGGGCCTTGCCAAGGCCTATACGACGCGCGTCGGGGCCGGCCCGTTCCCGACAGAGCAGGACAATGAAATCGGCGACCGTCTGGGTACGGTTGGCCGCGAAGTTGGCGTGAACACGGGTCGGGCCCGCCGCTGCGGCTGGTTCGACAGCGTCATGGTGCGTCAGGCCTGTGCGACTTCGGGCGTCAACGGGCTCGCCCTGACCAAGCTGGACGTGCTGGACGGGTTCGAAGAGATCAAGGTCTGCGTTGCCTACAGGCTGAACGGGCAGGAGATCGACCATTACCCCGCCGGCCTGACCGATCAGGCCGCGGTGGAGCCGGTGTATGAGACGATGCAGGGCTGGACAGGCTCGACCGCGGGTGCCCGTTCCTGGGCAGACCTTCCGGCCGAAGCGGTGAAATATGTCCGCCGCCTCGAAGAGCTCGTCGGCAAGCCCTGCGCCCTTGTCTCAACCAGCCCGGAACGCGAAGACGTGATCCTCATGCGCGATCCGTTCGAGGGCTAGGCGGGGCCGTAGGTTGCAATCGAGAGATTGATCTCGCCGTCTTCGTTGAAGACGAAGGTTTCCGCGACCCGCTCTTCACGGTGGTTCGTGTAGAGAATGGTCACGGCATCTGAGCCGACAAGGATATTGTCGATGGCAAAGAACAGCGACCGGGCCCGGGAGAGGGCCTCGGTCCAGTAAGCCTGCAGCGCTTTCTTGCCATGAACGGTGGCGGCATCATTGCCCATGACCAGCGCAATGCGCGGGCTGTGGAACACGACGTCGTCGGCATAGTGCGACAGGATACGGTCGATATCCCTGTCGTTCCATGCCGACAGCCAGTCGTTGGCGAACGCTTCCGCGAAAGCGCGGGTCAGCATGATCAGCTGGCCTGTCCGTTCACGGCGAGCACGTCTTCCACAGTGCGCAGGCCCGGCTTGGGCGACGTCACGAGGACGGCCATGTTGCCAGGCAGGTGCTTGTTATCCAGCATCTTCTCGTGCGCAGCCGGAATATCTTCCCACGGGAAGACCTCGGACATGCCGGGGTCGATACGGCGGTTGATCACCAGGTCGTTGGCGGCAGACGCCTGCTTCAGGTTTGCGAAGTGGCTACCCTGCACGCGCTTCTGGCGCATCCAGAGGAAGCGCGCATCCATGGTCAGGTTGAAGCCGGTGGTACCGGCACAGATCACAACCATGCCGCCGCGTTTCACCACGAAGACGGAGACCGGGAAGGTCGACTCGCCGGGGTGTTCAAACACGATGTCGACATCTTTGTTGCCGGTGATTTCCCAGAGTGCTTTCCCGAACTTGCGGCTCTCGCGCATATAGTCCTTGAATTCCGGACCATTCACAGTCGGCAGCTGGCCCCAGCAATTGAAATCCTTGCGGTTCAGCACGCCCTTGGCGCCGAGGCTGAGCACATGTTCCTTCTTGTCATCACTTGAGACCACGCCGATGGCGTTGGCGCCGGTGACGGCACAGAGCTGGACACCAAAGCTGCCAAGTCCGCCGGAAGATCCCCAGACGAGGACGTTGTCGGCCGGCTTCACGATGTGCGGACGGTGGCCGAACAGCATGCGGTAAGCGGTGGCCAGCGTCAGCGTGTAGCAGGCGCTCTCTTCCCAGGTCAGGTGTTTCGGGCGCGGCATGCACTGGCGGGCCTGAACGCGGCAGAACTGTGCGAAGGAGCCGTCCGGTGTTTCGTAACCCCAGATGCGTTGCGATGGCGAGAACATCGGGTCGCCGCCATTGCATTCCTCGTCGTCGCCATCGTCCTGGTTGCAGTGAATGACGACTTCGTCGCCGGGCTTCACGCGCTTCACCTTGCGGCCAACGGCCCAGACGATGCCTGCGGCGTCGGATCCGGCAATGTGATAGTCCTGCTTGTGGACGTCGAACACGGACACAGGCTCGCCCAGGGCAGCCCAGATGCCGTTGTAGTTCACGCCTGCGGCCATCACGAGCACCAGCACTTCATCGGAATCTATTTCCGGTACTGGCACTTGTTCCAGTTGCATCGCGGTTGATGGCCGTCCGTGACGTTCCCGGCGGATCGCCCAGGCGTACATCATTTTCGGAACGTGGAACTCAGGCGGAATTTCGCCCAACTCATAAATGTCTTTGACTTCCCGGCTCATGGCGGAATGCCCTCCTCCTTTGTACTTTCTGCAAAAAACCCGGTGGTGCGATCTTGGCGCAGCTTCACAAGGCCCTCGGCGCGCGCCACCTTGGCGTCATGGTTGCCGTGATGCAAGTTGTTTTGTTGCGGTGCACAATGCCAAGCGTCAGGAGCGTGACAAAAATGACAATCGGCCGGACTGTCTATCTGAGCGGAAATTTCTGTCCTGTTGAGGATGCAACGATTTCCCCGTTCGACCGGGGGTTTCTGTTTGCCCATGCCGCCTATGAGGTGACATCGGTATATGATGGCCGCTTCATCGACCTGGAGGGGCATCTTTCACGCCTCCGGCGGACTTTGGAGGGCATATCCATCCCCAATCCCTATAGCGATGAGCAATGGGCCGAAATCCATTCAGAGCTCGTCGACAAGAACGGAGTGGAAGAGGGGCTGGTCTATCTTGAGGTGACCGGCGGGGCTTACGGCATGCGCGATTTCGCCGGGCCGGAGACCTTTTCGCCAACTGTATTTCTTTACGTCGATGCCCGTCCGCTGATCGGTGACCTCGCCCGGGAGGGCATAAGGGCGATCACGCTGGGCGACACGCGCTGGAAACGACGTGACATGAAAACCGTGCAGCTCCTGTCCCAGGCGCTGGCCTACCGCACAGCGCGTGAGGCAGGTGCGGAAACCGCCTTCATGGTCGAAGACGGGCTGGTGACCGAGGCGGCTTCGGCGAATGCCTGGATTGTCGACAGCGAAGGGCGCCTGATCACGCGCGAATTGTCCCATGCGATCCTTCCGGGCATTACCCGGGCGGGGGTCTTGTCCCTTCTTGCGCGCAGCGGGTTCGAACTGGTCGAGCGGGCGTTCACGCCGGAAGAGGCCGCCGCCGCGACGGAAGTGTTCACAACGTCATCCGGCGCGATCGTTGCGCCGGTCGTCGCCCTTGATGGAAAGCCGATTGGCGACGGCAAGCCCGGCCCCGTGACCCGGCGGATCCAGCGTCTCTACTATGAGGCGATGGGCGCCGATGTTGCCGCAGTGGCGCCCTGGGCGCTTGGCTGAGCCCGCAGGACGGACCGGGTCTTGATGGTGAGAATGATGCTGGCGAGCGCCAGCGTGACCGCGTTGGCGATGATGATCGGCATGGCGCCGAGCGAGATGCCGTAAACCAACCACGCCGCGACGCCGGTCGTGAACATGGCGTACATGGTGAGGGAAATGCCCTCCGTACGCCGGGTGCGGATCACCAATATGGCCTGAGGAACGAAGGACAGCGTTGTCAGGACGGCTGCCAAAGTGCCGATAAAGTCGATCATGGGTCAGGAAGCTCCGGGAGGTCAGCACGGCATAACCTGAAATGAGGCGGTTGGGGAGCGTTCTGCCGCGTCCCAGCGTCAGCGTTCGTCCGGTGCGGTGAATTCGCCCTCGATAATATCGTCAGGTCCGTCGCCCGGCTGATTCCGGGAGGCGAACGAGGCATTCAGCTGTGTGGCCACGATGTTCGCCTGCCCCACCGCCAAACGGGCGCTGGCGAGGTTCATCAGATAGACCGCCAATGTCGTGCCCGCGCCGATCAGCAGGTCCGGCCAGCCGAATCCGCGGGCGAGCGATGTGTCCCGGAACAGGGCCAGTATGCCGAGCGTGATGATAAAGATGCCCAGCAACAGGCCGGTTCGCGCGGCGAAGCCCGGCCAGAACGCGCCGGGATCCGGCATGCGGGTTTCGCCTGCCGCGCGCAGGAAACGGATACGTTCGATCCACGAGACCAGCATCATCCCGCCTGCCAGCAGTAACAGAACAAGGAAGCTCCGCTGCATGACGGCAGACAGGGCTGCTGCGGCAGGAAATGCGACCAGCGCGGCGAGGCGAAGGCGTAGCACCAGCTGCATTGAGCCGGGGGACAAGCCCTCTGTGGGACCGCCGGGGGAAACGTGTATCATGAGGTGAATGTGGCCCTGCCCGCCTGCGGCCGCAAGACGCTCCATCCGGTGTCTTGTCAGCTGGGTTTCCGGAGGGCATGTTGCGCCGCAACATAAAATCCAGCGTTGGGAGGCGCTTGCCCCATGGCCGATACTCAGACTTCTTTCCAGCATGCCCCCGACCGGCCGTGGATCTTCCGCACCTATGCCGGCCATTCGACCGCGAAAAAGTCGAACGAGCTTTACCGGATGAATTTGGGCAAAGGCCAGACGGGCTTGTCCATCGCCTTCGACCTGCCCACGCAGACCGCCTACGACGCCGATCACATCCTGGCGCGCGGTGAAGTCGGCAAGGTCGGCGTTCCGGTCAAGCATCTCGGCGACATGCGGGAGCTGATGGCGGACCTGCCGCTGGAGCAGATGAACACGTCGATGACGATCAATGCGCCGGCCTCCTGGATGCTCGCGCTTTATGTCGCGCTGGCCGATGAGCGCGGCGACGACCGCAGCAAGCTGCGCGGCACGACCCAGAACGATATCGTCAAGGAATATCTCTCGCGCGGGACTTATGTGTTCCCGCCTGAGCCGTCGATGAAGCTGATCTCGGACATGGTCACCTGGTGCTACACTGAGGTGCCGAAGTGGAATCCGATGAATGTCTGTTCCTACCACCTGCAGGAAGCGGGTGCGACGCCGGAACAGGAGCTGGCCTACGCCCTCGCGACCGCGATCGCGGTGCTCGACACCGTAAAAGCCGGAGGCAAAGTTCCAGAAGAAGACTTTGAAATTGTTTTTGGCCGCATCTCCTTCTTTGTGAATGCGGGCGTGCGTTTCGTTACAGAACTTTGTAAGATGCGTGCCTTTGTGGAACTCTGGGAGGAGATCGGGCGGGAGCGTTATGGCGTGAACGATCCGAAAGCCCTCCTGTTCCGCTATGGCGTGCAGGTGAACTCCCTCGGCCTGACCGAGCCGCAGCCGGAGAACAATGTTTACCGGATCCTGATCGAAGCACTGGCCGTGACCCTGTCCAAAAAGGCCCGTTGCCGGGCACTTCAGCTGCCGGCCTGGAACGAGGCGCTCGGCCTGCCACGTCCGTGGGACCAGCAATGGTCGCTGCGCTTGCAGCAGATCCTGGCCTTTGAGACAGACCTTCTCGAATACGAAGACCTGTTCGACGGCAGCCATGTGATCGACGGCAAGACAGGCGAATTGAAGGAACTTGCCCGCACGATGCTGGCAGAGATCGATGCACGCGGCGGAGCGACGAGCTCCATCGATTTCATGAAGGAAAGCCTGGTCGGTGCACACATTGAACGTGTGAAGGCCATCGAATCCGGTGACCTCACCGTGGTGGGCGTCAATCGCTACACCGAAACGGCAGAGAGCCCGCTCGGCGGAGGCGAAGGCACGATCCAGACGGTCGACCCGGCCGAAGAGATGATGCAGGTCCGTGAGCTGACGGCCTGGCGCAAGAACCGCGACAATACCGCTGCCGATGCCGCACTGGCCGGCCTGAAGGCGGCCGCGCAGGAGGGGACCAATATCATGGAACCTTCCATCACCTGCGCCAAGGCAGGCGTGACCACGGGAGAGTGGGGCGAAGCGATGCGCGAAGTGTTTGGCGAGTATCGCGGTCCGACCGGCGTGGCCGTCGTCATCAATTCCGACAGCAATGAAGACACCGAAGCCGTCCGCAAGGAAGTGGACCGCGTGTCTGACGCGCTCGGCCGCCGCCTGACCTATGTGCTCGGCAAGCCGGGCCTCGATGGCCATTCCAACGGCGCAGAACAGATCGCCGCGCGCGGCCGCGAGGTCGGCATGGATGTCGTCTATGAAGGGATCCGGTTCGCGCCGAACGAGATCGCGGCGCAGGCCAAGGAAGCCAATGCCCATGTCGTCGGCCTGTCCATCCTGTCGGGCAGCCACCTTGATCTCGTCCGCGAGACGCTGGCCGAACTGCGCAAGGTCGGCCTCGACAATGTGCCGGTCGTGGTTGGCGGCATCATCCCGCCGGAGGACGCCCAGGCCCTGCGCCAGATGGGGATTGCCCGCATCTACACGCCGAAGGATTTCAAGATCACCGGCATCATGGGCGACGTCGTCGGCATCGTCGAGAAGGCCTGGCTTGTGAAGGGTTGAGTTGCGGGGCGGTCTGAAGGCGGATAATCGGTCCTTCTTCAAAAGGACATGAACGATGCCCGACGGCCCTCAGTTCGAACTTGGTTGGGAAGAATGGCTGGCGCTGCCGGACCTTGGCCTGCCAGCCATCAAGGCCAAGATTGATACAGGCGCGAAGACATCCGCGCTGCACGCCAGTGTGATCGAACCGTTTGGCCCGGTGACAAACCCGCAAGTGCGGTTCCTGATCCAGCCGGACCCGAACAATCCAGCCCTGGAGGTCACCTGTTCCGCGCCCGTGGTCGACCGGCGCGAGGTGACCAGTTCCAATGGTGAAACCGAGCTGCGCTATGTCATCGAGACGGACGTCGAGATGGGCGGGCGGCGCTGGTCGATCCAGCTGACGCTGACCAACCGGGAAAACATGATTTACCGCATGCTGTTCGGACGCGGCGCCATGCAGCCCGATATGGTGGTCGATCCGAACGAGTCCTTCCGGCTGCCGGAACTTTCCTACAAGCTCTACAAGGGGCTGCCGAAGAAGAAGCCGGTCAAGCGTCCCTTGCGGATTGCGCTGTTGACGCGTGAACCCAACAATTATTCCAGTCGGCGCCTCGTCGAAGCGGCGCGTGAACGTGGGCATGTCATCGAGATGATCGATACCGCCCGCTGCTACATGCAGATCGGCACGCTGGATCCGCAGGTACATTATGATGGCAAGGCGTTGCCGCGCTACGACGCTGTGATCCCGCGCATCGGCGCCAAGATCACCGATTACGGCATGGCGGTCCTGCGCCAGTTTTCGAACACGGGGGCCGTTTGCCTGAATGGGGCAGGGGCCATCGGCCGGTCGCGCGACAAGCTGCTGGCCCAGCAACTGCTGGCGCGGGCGAAGATCGCCATGCCGGTCACCGCGTTTGCCCACAGCCCGAAGGATACGAAAGACCTGATCGGTCTGGTGGATGGGGCGCCGGTCGTCCTGAAGCTGTTGACCTCGACGCAGGGGCGCGGCGTTGTCCTGGCGGAGACCCGCAAAGCGGCCGAGAGCCTGGTCGATGCCTTCCGCGGTCTCGATGCCAACTTCCTGGTTCAGGAGTTCGTGGAAGAAGCCGCCGGGGCGGACGTGCGGGCATTCGTGATTGGCAACAAGGTGGTCGGCGCCATGAAACGGCAGGCCCAGAAGGGGGAGTTTCGTTCCAACCTGCATCGCGGCGGTACGGCCTCCAGTATTCGTTTGACGGCGGATGAGCGGGAAACCGCCCGCGCCGCTGCGAAGGTGCTGGGGTTGAGTGTGGCTGGTGTAGACCTGCTGCAGACCAAGGAGGGCCCCAAGGTCCTGGAGGTCAATTCGTCACCCGGCCTCGAAGGAATCGAGAACGCGACCGGCAAGGACATCGCCGGCAAGGTCATCGAGCATCTGGAGCGTCAGGTGAGACCGCTGTCCAGCGACCGCGAAAGCACGATGCGCAGCAATCGCCGGATCAACGTGAACTGAACAGCTTTCCCTTCTCGGTGATCAGGATGATCATGAGGGACGACAGGCCAAGCCCCACAAATCCGAGCATAAGCGGAATGGTGGTGCCATTGTACTGGCTGCCAATAAGCATGCCGATGAGGCTGGAGACCGTTGTCGTGGCGAACCCGTACGCTGCGGACGCCGTGCCGGCGATCGACCCGAGCGGTTCCATGGCGAGTGCCGAAAAGTTCGACCCAAGCAGGCCGAAACAGGCGAACGTCAGGATGAACAAGGGATAGAACCAGAGCAGGTTTTCGCCCATGAAAAAGGTGACCGCTGCCGACAGCGCCGCCAGGGCCGTGAACAGGAACAGGGCCGTATGGCTTATCCGCCGCATGCCGATTTTCTCGACCAGCCGGGAATTGGTGAAATTCGCAACGGCCAGCATCCCTGCGATCCCGGAAAACCAGAGGACAAAGTCTTCTCCGCGTCCGAATACTTCGCGGAACACCTGTTCCGATGTTGCGATGAAGGAGAACAGGGCGCCGAACACGATGCCGGATGCGCACATATAGCCGAAGGTAATCGGCGTGCGTATCACCTGGGCGTATGCACCGAGCGCATGTCTGAGATTCAGAGGGCGGCGATTGTCGACCGGCAGGGTTTCGGGAAGCCGGGCCCAGGTCCAGCCAAGCATGACGGCACCAAACACCACCAGCGTCCCGAAGATCCATTCCCACGGGGCCACCAGCAGGATGGCCTGACCCAACGCCGGGGCGATAATCGGGACGATCATGAAAATGGTCATCACGAGCGACATGAACCGGGCCATCTGACGTCCCGCGAAAAGGTCGCGCACGATCGAGACGGCAACCAGCCGCGCACCCGAGGAGAAAACACCCTGTATAAAGCGTGCGGCCAGCAGGGCGTGGAACTCCCGCAGCGTGATGCACAGCGCGGCCATGATGATGTAGCCGATCAGGCTGACAAAGAGCGGGCCGCGGCGCCCGAACCGGTCGGTGACCGGTCCCCACAAAATCTGCGGAGCACCAAAGCCGAGGATGTAGGAGAAGATGATCAGTTGCTGGCGGTTGTCGCTCTCAACGCCTTCGGCCGTCAGGCCAACGGCATGCGCAATCTCGTTCAGCGCCGGCAGCATGATGTCGATGGCAAGCGCGTTCAGGGCCATCAGCCCGGCAACCATCACCACCAGTTCCGAACGGCCCGGCACCGATTGGTCGGGCAGCGTATCGGGCGCTGATGCCTTTGTTTCAGAATCGGGCACCGCGTGCGCCTTTCGAGCCGGTAGGTTTCTGGGGAAGGCTATCTGAACCGGTCAGACCCTGATTACCAGACCTGCGGGCAGAAAACTGTCAGACGGGCAACCCGCCCACCATTTCTGGCGGCCGGTCTTGCCGGGCATTCCGGTGATGGAATGTGGGGTTCAGATCAGGCTTCGGGTCGCACGATGCTGCCGGACAGGTTCATGAGAACCTGGTCCGCATCGAAATAGGCCGCGTCATCCGGCTTGGGGCCTTTGCCCATCAGGATTTCTGCCGATGCCATATAGCGCGTCGATTCCCGGTACTGCGCCGGTCCCCAATAGGGATCGTAATAACCCCAGCGCGGCCAGAAGGGATCAGGCCCGTATGGTCGACGGTAATAGGATGCGCGCGAGCCGTAATAATAATAGTCGAGATAGAAGTGGTCATAGAACGGCGTGTAGGCACCGCCACCGATTGGTACCATGCGGCTCTCGGCGTCGGTGTCACGGTGCACGACGCGGAAATGGTCATACCCGTTCAGCTTCGTCAGTTCTGCCGCGCGATAGAGCAGGTAGGTCTCAACGGTCTTGCGGTCGGTCAGGCTGTTGCCGGAGAACTGGACGCGGAACCGGTTGTTTTCAATCTGCTGTTCGGAATAACCGCGGCTGGAGGAGTCCATGGCGGCCTGGTACGGCGTCGCGGTCGCGCAGGCACCAAGCAGGGCCAAAGCTGCAATCGCAACTGGGAGAACAAGTTTCCGCATCTGGGAGTACCTCCGGTGCACAGTAATTTGATGATAATATATGGATCGTTGTTGCTGAACACCAGTTGAACCATGTCATCGCGCGCAGCTGGCAGCATGACGATATTGTTAATTTTGCTTCCAATCTGGCCAGCCGGGCTGCCTCGTATACGCTGCAGGGAACAATTGGAGGCGCTGAATGCAATTTGGTGACGTGGTTCCAGGATTGATCGCCGGTATGTGCGTGCTGGGTCTCGCAGCATGCGGCGGAGGGGGCGGGAGCAGCGATAACACGTCGCAGCCGCCCGCCAGCCAGCCGCCTGTCTTCTCAAGTGCCACCAGCGTGAGTGTCGCGGAGAATACGAGCGGGCTGGTCTACACCGTCAGCGTATCGGACCCGGAGGGCGGCGCCGTGACGCTCAGCATGGTGCCGGGCGGGGACGAAGGGGCCTTTGCGATCGACCTGGCGGCGCGAACCATTGCATTCGCATCGCCCCCGGATTTCGAAGCACCGATCGACGCCAATTCAGACAATTCTTACGAGTTGACCCTTGAAGCGCGTGATGCGTCGGGGCTGACAGCCCGGCTCAATCTGACCGTCACGGTGACGGACCTGACCGAGGGGCTCTCCCTCCAGCGCGTCGGAACCGGTTTTACAGCGCCGTTGTTCGTGACGCAGTTGCCGGGCACCGAGCAATTGGTGGTGCTGGAGAAGGGCGGATTGGCGAGATTGCTCAATCGCCAGAATGGATCGATCAGGAGCGTGCCGTTTCTCGATGTGACAGGATCGGTTTCGACCGACGGGGAGCGCGGTCTTCTGGGCCTGGCTTTCTCGCCGGATTTCGAAACCGACAGGACGTTCTATGTGAACCTCACAAACGCCGCGGGTGACACCGAGATCCGCCGCTACCAGACTTACACAACCTCTCCGGGCCAGGCAGACCCCATGACGGAGGAAACCCTCCTGACGATCCCCCAGAACCAGAGCAACCATAATGGCGGCTGGCTGGGGTTCGGTCCGGATGGACTGCTTTACATCGCCATGGGGGATGGCGGTGGATCGGGTGATCCACTGGAGCGGGCGCAGGACCCGGATTACCTGCTCGGAAAAATACTCCGGATTGATGTGTCCTCGGATGATTTTCCTGCGGACCCGGACCGCAATTATGCGATCCCGGCAGGCAATGCCTATCCCGGCGGGGCTGGTGGACGTCCGGAGATATATGCGCTCGGTTTGCGCAATCCGTACCGGTGCAGCTTCGACGCGTTGACCGGAGACCTTTTCATCGCAGATGTCGGACAGGGAGCCGTCGAGGAGATTGACCGTCTGGGAACCAGTGAACCCGGCGTCAATTTCGGCTGGGACAATCTTGAAGGAACGCAGGTCTTCGAAGGCCCTGACGATGCATCGTTCCGTGATCCTGTTGCGCAGTATTTCCATGGCTCAGCGGAAAACCAGGGGAATTCGATCACCGGAGGATATGTCTACCGCGGAAACATCGAACCGGTTCGGGACCACTATGTCTTTGCGGATTTCATCAACAGCAACGTCTGGTCGATCCCTGAAGCCGCTCTTGTAAATGGCGGGACGGTCGCCGTGACGGCCAGCATGCGCCTGAACGATCAGCTGGTGCCCGATCAGGGGAGCCTCTCGAATGTGTCGAGTTTCGGAGAGGATGCCGATGGAAATCTCTACATCGTCTCGTATGGAAGCGGAGACATATTCCGGTTTGCCAGTACTCCGTGACAATCCGTGCACAATAAAAAAGGGCGGCCCGGAGGCCGCCCTTCGAATTTCGGGATATGGCTAGATCAGGCGGCCTTGTAGCCCATCACAGCCTTGATCTCGAGGAATTCCTCGAAGCCTTCTTCGCCCCATTCGCGGCCGTTGCCGGACTGGCCGTAGCCGCCGAAAGGCGCCGTAAAGTCAGGCCGGGTGCCGTTGATCTGGATCTGGCCTGCGCGGATGCGGTTCGCAACCGCGTTGGCTTCGTCCTCAGGACCCTGCACATACCCGGCGAGGCCGTAGACCGTATCGTTCGCCATCTCGACGGCGTCGTCCACGTCTTCGTAGGGGATCATGACCAGAACCGGTCCGAAGATTTCTTCGCGGGCGATGGTCATGTCATTGGTGACGTTGGCGAAGACCGTCGGGCGGGCGAAGTAGCCCTTGTTGAAGCCTTCCGGACGGCCGGGGCCGCCAGCGACGAGCGTTGCGCCTTCTTCGATACCCTTCTGAATGAGATCCTGCACCTTCTGGTACTGGTTGCCATTCGAGATCGGGCCGATCGCGCCGGGCTCGGCTTCGCTCGGCATCATCACCTTGACGGATTCAGCGGTTGCCTTGGCGATCGCGATCGCCTCGTCCTGCTGGTCCTTCTGCACGAACATGCGGGACGGCGCGTTACAGGACTGGCCGGAATTGGTCATCATCTGGATGATGCCGCCAGAAACCGCTTTCTTGAGGTCGGCGCCTGGCAAAACGATGTTCGGGCTCTTGCCGCCGAGTTCCTGGGCAACACGCTTCACGGTCGGAGCGGCGGCCTGGGCCACCAGCACGCCAGCGCGGGTCGAACCGGTGAAGGACATCATGTCGACATCCGGGTGCGCGGAGAGCGAAGCGCCGACGCCCGGGCCGTCACCATTGACGAGGTTGAACACGCCTTTCGGCACGCCGGCCTCATGCATGATCTCGGTCAGGATCATCGCGTCGATCGGGGCGATCTCGGACGGCTTCAGCACCATCGTGCAGCCTGCCGCGATGGCCGGGGCCACTTTGCAGGCGATCTGGTTGATCGGCCAGTTCCACGGTGTGATGAAGCCGCAAACGCCGATCGGCTCCTTGCGCAGAAGGGTGGTGCCCTTCACTTCTTCCCATTTGTAGTTCCGCAGAATGGCAGCGGTCGTGCCGAAGTGGCCCATGCCCGCCGGCACCTGTGCGGCATTGGCCAGCCACATCGGTGCGCCCATTTCGGTGGAAACAGCTTCAGCCAGTTCCGGCAGGCGCGCCTGGATGCCTGCGGCGATCTTCTCGAGCAGTTCGGCGCGGTATTCCACGGTTGTCTTGGAGAAGGCCGGGAAGGCTGCCTTGGCAGCAGCGACGGCCTTGTCGACATCAGCTTGCGAACCGAGCGAAATCACGGCGAAGTTTTCTTCGGTTGCCGGGTTCTCGACTTCGAGCTTCTTCGGCGTCACGGGATCAACCCATTCACCGTTGATGTAGAATTTCAGGTACTCTTTCATGCCGCTCGGGCCTCCCTGCAGGTTGTCAGACTATAATAAGTATAGGGGCAGGGCCCGCCAGCGGCGAGTCCTTACCCGACGATATGTCTACTTCGTAACCGGCCATCAGCCGTGGACATTGTCCACGTCATAGGCGGCGATGGTCGCGAGGTTGACGATGTCTCCGACGGTCGCGCCCAGTGAAGCGATCTGCACCGGCTTCTCAAGGCCCAGCAGCATCGGGCCGATGACCGTCGCACGGCTCATCGATTCCAGGAGCTTGGTCGAGATCGATGCCGCATGGATCGCGGGCATGACCAGAACATTGGCCGGGCCGCTGAGGCGCGAGAAGGGGTAGAGCATCCAGTGGTTCGGATTGAGCGCGACATCCGCCGCCATGTCGCCTTCGTATTCGAAGTCGATGCCGTCCATCTTGTCGAGAATGGCGACCGCTTCGCGGACTTTCTCGCCACGTTCACCCATCGGGTTGCCGAACGTGGAATAAGACAGGAAGGCCACACGGGGGACAAAGCCGACCGACTGGACGGCGCGGGCGGCTTCAATGGCGATGTCCGCAAGTTCCGGGCCGCCTGGCAATTCGGTCACGCTGGTGTCAGCGATGAAAACAGTCTTGCCGCGATTGATGACCATCGACATGCCGATGACCGCCTGGCCCGGGATCGGGTCCAGCACCATCTGGGCGTCTTTCAGGGCAACGTCATAGTTGCGGGTGACGCCCGTGACCATGCCGTCGGCATCGCCGTTCTTGAGCATGCAGGAGCCAAACACGTTGCGGTCATTGTTGACCAGGCGCTGCACGTCACGCTTGAGATAGCCTTCCCGCTGAAGCCGGGCATACAGCATGTCCGTATAAACCGGGTTGTTGTCCGACAGGCGGGCGTTGAGGATTTCCAGCGATCCTGCCGGAACGCCCATCATTTCCATGGTCTGCTCGACCTGGGCTTCGCGGCCGATCAGGATCGGATGGCCGAGCCCCTGGTTCTTGAAGCTGTAGGCGGCACGGACGACGGCCGGCTCTTCACCCTCGGCGAACACAATCCGGCGCTGCACTTCCTTGCAGCGGGCCTGCACGCCTTCAAGGAAGGCCGCGGCCGGATCGGCGCGGCGCTTCAGTTGCGCGCGATATGCGTCCATGTCCGGGATCGGCTTGCGGGCAACGCCCGTATCCATGGCAGCCTGTGCCACGAACGGTGGAATGTGCGAGATCAGGCGCGGGTCGAACGGGGTGGGGATGATGTATTCCCGGCCGAAGGTGGGGCGCGAGCCGTGATAGGCGGCGGCCACTTCGTCCGGCACGTCCTCACGGGCCAGTTCGGCCAGCGCGTAGGCGGCAGCGACCTTCATCTCTTCATTGATGCTGCGAGCCCGCACATCGAGCGCGCCGCGGAAGATGTAAGGGAAGCCCAGCACATTGTTGACCTGGTTCGGATAGTCCGACCGGCCGGTTGCGATAATCGCATCGTCGCGGACGGACTTGATCTCTTCCGGCGTGATTTCCGGGTCCGGATTGGCCATGGCGAAGATGATCGGGTTCGGCGCCATGTTCTTGACCATGTCCTTGGTCACCGCGCCTTTGGCCGACAGGCCAAGCAAGACATCTGCCCCGTCCATGGCTTCGGTCAGGGTCCGCTTTGTGGTCTTCACGGCGAAGGCAGACTTGAACTGGTCCATCCGTTCGGTCCGGCCTTCGTAGACAACCCCCATGGAGTCGCACATCAGGATATTTTCAGCCTTGACCCCTAGATGCCGGATAAGGCCGGCGCAGGAGAGACCGGCAGCGCCCGCGCCGGAAACGGCCACCTTCACATCTTCCAGGTTCCGCCCGGTAATCTGGCAGGCATTGATCAGACCTGCAGCCGCGATGATGGCGGTGCCGTGCTGGTCGTCATGGAAGACCGGAATGTCGAGTTCTTCCCGGAGGCGGCTTTCGATGATGAAACAGTCCGGCGAGCCGATGTCTTCCAGATTGATCCCGCCCCAGGTGTCACCAATGTTGCGGACCGTGCGGATGAAATCGTCCGCGTCCTTCGTGTTCACCTCGATATCGATGCTGTCGATGTCGGCAAACCGCTTGAACAGGACGGACTTGCCTTCCATCACCGGTTTGGACGCCATCGGACCAAGGTCGCCAAGACCGAGGATCGCGGTCCCGTTCGAGATCACGGCGACCATGTTGCCCTTCGACGTATAGTCGTAAGCCTTTTCTTCGTCCTCGGCGATGGCAAGCACCGGTATGGCCACGCCCGGGCTGTAAGCGAGCGACAGGTCCCGCTGGGTTCCCATGGGCTTGGTCGGCGCCATGGAGATTTTTCCGGCAGTTGGCTTGGAATGGAAATCGAGGGCTTCCTGGTCGGTGAAGCTTGGGCGCTTTGACGTCATGACATTGGGTCTGTTCTAAGGGTCTGATATGGTTCTTGTTTGGGGCCGGACCCTAGGCCGCACCGAGGGGGCTGCCAACTGCCTAAATGACTGAAAAGCAGGCCTTTCAGGAAAGGCTGGCCTGATGCTTTGCGAATCCCCTGGCAAACGGCTAGCGTCCGCGCGACATGGCTGACACTGCAACCTCCCCCCCTGCGGGCAAGACTTCCGCGCCAACGCCGTTCATGGCGCAATATCTTTCTATCAAGAAGCAGCAACCCGATGCGCTTTTGTTCTTTCGCATGGGTGATTTCTACGAATTGTTTTTCGACGATGCGGTTCAGGCAGCCAGGGTCCTCGACATCACGCTCACCTCGCGCGGGGAGCATGAAGGCAAGCCCATTCCAATGGCGGGTGTGCCCTATCATGCGGCGGAGGGGTATCTCGCCCGCCTGATCAAGGCCGGATGCCGGGTTGCCGTATGCGAACAGACCGAAAGCCCCGCGGAAGCGAAAAAGCGCGGCTCCAAGGCCATCGTGAACCGGGAAATCGTGCGGATCGTCACGCCCGGCACATTGACCGAGGAGGCCCTGTTGCCCGCCCGGCAGGGGCAGGCGCTTGCCGCGATCGCCATCGGTGCGGGGGGCGCAGAAGGGGCGATTGCGGTTTGCGATGTATCGACCGGCACCTTCGATGTGGCAGCTGTCGATCCGGCCGCGCTCGCCGACATGCTGCTGGCCTGGCCTTTGTCAGAGTTGCTGGCGGCCGACGCCGATAGCGGTAAGCCGCCGATCATCTCCGCAACAGCGGCGTCTTCCGCGCCGGTCACATGGCGTCCGGCGCGGGCGGCAACACACAAGACCGGTGAAGCGCTGTTGAAGGAGGCCTTCGACATCGCCGCCATCGACGCGCTGGGAGATTTCAGCCGCACCGAGCTCTCCGCCATCGGCCTGCTGCTCGACTATGTGAAACTGACCCAGGCCGGCAGCGAGATCCGCCTCGACCCGCCGCGGCGGCCCGATCCCTCCGGCCACCTCTCGATCGACCCGGCGACCCGGGCCAGCCTCGAGATCGACCGCGCCATGAACGGTGGGCGTGACGGGTCTCTTCTCGGCACGATTGACCGGACTGTCACGGCCCCCGGCGCACGCTTGCTGGCGGCGCGGCTGGCGCGTCCTTCTCTGGACCAGGCGGAAATCGAATCCCGTCTGGATGCGGCCGCATGGTTCGTGGACGATACATCTGCGCTTGAGGATCTTCGCGCCCGGTTGCGGCAGGCGCCGGACCTGGAACGCGCCCGGACACGTCTCAATCTTGGCCGTGGCGGTCCGCGCGACCTGCTGGCCATTGCCAAT
>QGCX01000058.1_pt1 | contig 29737 bp, 30 predicted proteins | sample 4708031 | NCBI WGS metagenome assembly QGCX01 (sample SAMN08941163, study PRJNA450518) | Sediment metagenome, whole genome shotgun sequencing project. | reverse complement strand
CAACGAGTTCAGGGGAATCGCCAATACGGGAACTTTGATTACAAACCAAGGAACCGGTTTGCCCGAAGGTGTTTATTTTTATCTTGTTACACTGAACGATCTGGAACTGGAATATTCCGGTTTCCTGTTCTTGGATAGATAAAACAGATTACCTTCCGCTAGCACATACTTCGAAACCACAAATTAAAAATACTTCTTAACTTGGGGCAAAATTCGTTTTATGAAAAGAAGGACTTTTATTAAAACTGCTTCCGCTTCGGGATTGGCCTGCACCATCCCTCCTATTTTTCCAAACTTTTACAATCTTGATTATTCGACAGCTGAGCTCATGGGCAAAGCAAAAATTGAACTCTTTGGAGAGGGCATCAACTTAAGGGAAGAAGCGTACGAGTCCTTTTTAGCCATGAAAAAAGCCGCCTATTCTGATGGTTTTGATATCAAAGTTGCCTCAAGTTATAGAGATTTTTATAGGCAAAGAGGCATTTGGGAACGCAAATACCTCAGATTTACCGAAGAGGATGACATGACTCCTTTGGATGCTATCGACAAAATTATTGAATACTCCACGATACCGGGAACCAGCAGACACCATTGGGGTACTGATATCGACATTATTGATGGCTATCCCAAAGTTACAGGTGATGTTTTGGTAACCGAAAAGTTTGAAACGGGCGGTCCCTATGAGGGCCTTAAGCTTTGGCTGGATAAAAATTCAGAGAAGTATGGCTTCTATCTCGTGTACACCGATAATCCCAGAAGAAGAGGTTTTAAATACGAGCCGTGGCATTACAGCTACGCGCCATTGTCCATACCCATGCTAACGGCCTATCGAAAATTGAATGTCCTAAAACTATTGAAAAACGAAGATTTTTTCGGTAGCGAACATTTTACTACCGGTTTTGTGAAGACCTATGTGCAAGACAATATTTTGGACATCAACCCAGTCCTGCTATAAGCTGTTTTTTTGTATCTTCAACTAACAAGAACACTAACCCATGAGAAGAGGAAGTTGGAGGATACGTATCCTAATAGGTTTGGCCATTGTGGCCTTTGCCTTTGTTCGCAGGTGCAATAACCAAGAGGAGAATCCATACACGGGCAGAACCCAAAACATAAACATGACCGCGGAGCAAGAGATTGCCATTGGCCTACAAAGTGCTCCCGAAATGGCACAGCAACACGGGGGCCTATATCCCGACGAACGTATGCAGGCTTTGGTAGATGCCGTTGGCAATAAATTGGTAAAACGTAGTGTGGCACGCGAAACACCTTACCAATACGAATTCCATCTTTTGGCAGACGACCGCACCATAAACGCATTTGCGCTCCCCGGAGGTCAAATTTTTATAACCTATGCGCTTTTCTCCCAACTTAACGAACCACAATTAGCAGGTGTTCTTGGGCACGAAATAGGACATGTAATCGGAAGACATTCTGCCGAACGTATTGCTGAAAGTAATTTTTGGCAAACTTTGGCCACTGGTGCATCAGTAGGTGGAGACATGGGAAATTTAGTGGCTGGCATTGGTCAGAACACTTTACTTAAAAATGGAAGGGGGGATGAGTTGGAAAGTGATGAACTCGGTGTTTTATTTATGATTCAGTCCGGTTACAATGCTAACGAAATGATAGCGGTTATGGAAATTTTAAAAGCCGCTGCCGGACCCAATAGAGTTCCTGAATTTCAGAGTACACACCCAGACCCCGAAAACAGAATTGAAAAAATAAAGGAAGCCATCCAAAAATATTCAGGTCGATAGAATTGGTTGTTTATCGATAAAACAGGGCGGTTGGCATTATTTCAGTACCTTTGAACGAACCCCAAATCCTACTCAGTTCTCTTAATCTTTTTATGCTGTAAAAAGAGAGAACACATGGGAACACTATTACATTTTAAAAATCTCTATTTAGAGGCATTCGACGATTGCAAACCAAGCTTTGTGGTACTCTTTTTAAAAGGGTACTCGATATTTTGCGCGGTCATGTTTTTATTGGCCGTTTATGCATTTTTCTACAGAGCTTTTACTGGCTTTGAATTCTAAGCCGCGAGACACACTCTTTTGCAAGGACACTACATATGTAAATGAGCAAAGGGCCCATCCTGTTGGATGAGCCCTTTTTCATTAGACGAATAAACTCCTCTTCTATTTTTTCATAGCAGCTTCCAAAACGGCTTGGGCTTCGGTGGCATGGGATAGTTTGGCATATTTCATCGCCGTCATACCTCCGTCGCAACGTTTTTTAAGATTTGCGCCGTTTTCAATAAGTACTTTTAATACTTCGGCCTTATTATAACGGGCCGCGTAGTGGATAGGTGCTTTTCCCAAAGATTTTTGGTTGACATCCTCTCCAAGCTCAATAAACTTTTTTACAGTTTCCACATCACCTTGCATTACTGCTTTACAAAAAGCGCTAAGGTCATCTGGTGACACTATTGTAATGTCTACTTCGGTGTTTGTGGTTTTCAGCTCATTGGCAGAAATACCGCTTAGGGCCAACAAGCATACTGCGGCCACTGTAAAGATTGTTTTTTTCATGATGAATTGTTTTTGATTAATGAATTTACTTGTTATAAAAATAGACTTCTTTAAATCAAGGATGTTACAGGATTAACAGTTAAATAACTAAATTTTAACAATGATTCAATAAAATCACAAAACAATTAACAAATTAACAATCAGAAAACTAAAGAAAAAACTAGGGCATCCAACCAGATCATTTTACTTTTGTAGTACAATTTTACACTATGAACAAAAAGGTTATTCTAATGATTTTGGATGGCTGGGGAAAATCTCCCGATCCAAAAGTTTCGGCCATTGCAAAAGCAAATACACCATTTATTGATTCACTTTATACCAAATATCCTGATGCAGACCTTCATACCGATGGAATGAATGTTGGTCTTCCCGAAGGGCAAATGGGAAATAGTGAGGTGGGACACATGAACCTTGGTGCTGGAAGAATTGTATATCAAGACTTGGCCAAAATCAATAAGGCGGTAAAAGAAGATACCTTAAAAAACGAAAAAGTGCTCAAAGAGGCATTTGAATATGCCAAAGCAAACAATAAACCCGTCCACTTTTTAGGTTTGTTGAGCGATGGAGGGGTGCACAGTCATATTGACCACTTAAAGGCCCTGATTAAAGCAGCCGATGATAGTGGGGTGGAGAAATCCTTTGTGCATGCCTTTACCGATGGTCGGGATGTAGACCCTAAAAGTGGTAAAGGATTCTTGGTGGACCTTACCAATTATTGCTCCGATAAAAATACCAAATTGGCCACCGTTGTTGGTAGATATTATGCCATGGACCGAGACAAACGTTGGGAGCGCGTTAAAATGGCTTACGATGTATTGGTCAATGCTGAGGGAGAAAAAACACAGGATATTGGCGAAGCCATGCAAAAAAGTTATGATGATGGCGTTACGGATGAATTCATAAAACCTTTGGTTTTAACGGATACTGATAATGAACCAGTCGCCAAAATCAAAGATGGGGATGTTATTGTTTTCTTCAACTTTAGGACAGACCGTGGTAGAGAACTGACCCAAGCCTTGAGCCAGCAGGATTTCCATGAGCAGAACATGCACAAATTGGACCTGTATTACGTTACCATGACCAATTATGATGATTCTTTTAAAGGAATCAAAATCATATTTAATAAAGACAATATTAAGGATACCCTTGGTGAGACCCTTGCTAAAAACGGCAAGAAACAAATACGTATTGCGGAAACTGAAAAATATCCGCACGTTACCTTTTTCTTTAATGGAGGTCGAGAAGAACCTTTTGAAGGGGAACAACGTATTCTTTGCCCATCACCCAAAGTGGCCACCTACGACCTTCAACCCGAAATGAGTGCGTACGATATTCGTGATGCCATTGTGCCCGAGCTTCAAAAAGGTGAAGTGGACTTTGTCTGCCTTAATTTCGCCAACCCGGATATGGTAGGCCATACCGGAGTAATGGAAGCAGCAATCAAAGCCTGTGAAACCGTTGATGAATGTGCCAAGGACGTCATTACCGCTGGATTGGAAAATGGGTATTCCACTATCGTAATTGCAGACCATGGAAACTGCGATACCATGGTAAATCCAGATGGAAGCCCGAACACAGCGCATACTACAAATCCTGTTCCTCTTATTTTGGTCGATAATGATATAAAAGAAGTCAAAAGCGGTGTTTTGGGTGATATTGCCCCTACCATTCTTAAATTATTGGGAGTTCCACAACCTGAATTAATGACTCAAAAGCCATTGGTCTAGACAAAGATTCTTTAAAATCCATAGAATCAAATTATCTTTGCGGCTATGATTCAAGTAAAAACAGCAGAGGAAATTGAGTTGATGCGCGAAAGCGCTTTGGTAGTATCCAAAACTTTGGGCATGTTGGCCAAGGAAATAAAGCCGGGAGCCAATCCATTAAAATTGGATAAAATGGCCGAGGAGTTTATTCGAGAACAAGGAGCCGTACCAGGTTTTTTGGGCATGTATGACTTTCCGAACACCCTAAATTGGAGTCCAAACGCACAAGTGGTTCACGGAATACCTGGAAACGAACCTTTAAAAGAAGGTGATATTATTTCTGTGGATTGTGGAGCGGTTAAAAATGGATTCCACGGGGACCATGCTTACACTTTTGAGGTTGGCGAAGTCGAGGAGGAAACCAAAAAACTACTAAAGGTCACCAAAGAATCTCTTTATATCGGAATCAGGGAGTTTAAACTGGGCAACCGAGTCGGTGATGTTGGTTATGCCATTCAGAAATACACGGAAGACCATGGTTACGGTGTGGTCCGTGAATTGGTAGGCCATGGCCTAGGAAGAGAACTGCACGAGGACCCACAAATGCCCAACTACGGCAAAAGAGGACGTGGTAAAAAGTTTGTCAATGGAATGGTGGTGGCCATTGAGCCTATGATCAATATGGGAACCAAGCGAATAAAACAACTTAAGGATGGTTGGACCATACTTACTGCCGATGGCAAACCTAGTGCACACTTTGAGCATGATGTGGCCTTAGTGGATGGAAAACCAGAACTGTTGTCCACTTTCCAATATATTTATGAAGCTTTAGGGATTACCAGCGACGAAGAAGATGAATTCCGCAGCAAGAAATTGGTGCTTTAGTGGTCAGTAATATTTATATTGACACGAATTTCACTAATTACTCAAATAAATGTCCCAAATCATTTATAAAAATGAGTCCTACTTTATCGTTGGTTTATGCATGGATATTCATAACGAACTTGGTAAAGGATTCACCGAAGCGGTTTATGGCGATGCATTGGAAATAGAATTGAAATCCAATGGGGTTCCATATCAAAAAGAAGCTAAATTTGATATCATTTACAAAGGCAAAAAGTTAAGACATCATTATTATGCTGATTTTATAGTGGATGATAAAATCATTTTGGAACTCAAAGCAGTAGAAAAGATTAGTAGTAGTCATGTCAAACAAACTCTAAACTATTTGGCCGCATCAAAAATGAAGTTGGGCCTCATTGTAAACTTTGGGGAAGATAATTTCACCTACAAAAGAGTAGTGTTGTAAAACAGTTAGTGAAATTTCGTGTGATTCGTGTCCAAATAATGTAATTGCTACTAATTTTTGAAGTTTCAAACTCAATATATTATGCAAGATCCTTCTAAAAGCAACATACTTTTATAAGTTTTATAGAAAATTCGTGTGATTCGTGTCAAAAATATTTAAATACTTCCTCAACCTAATTCCTAGACCTTTACTTATCCGATTAAGCTATTGGGTACGTCCATTAATTGCTTTTTCCCTAAAGGGAAACAGGTTCACCGACCCCATTGATGGAAAAAGTTTCAGAAGTTTTTTACCATACGGTTATGAAAATCCCAGAGAGAATGTACTCTCTCCCTCTACCCTATCCTTGGAAAGACACCGTTTACTTTGGCTTTACCTAAAAAACGAAACAGATTTCTTCAGCAAACCATTAAAATTGCTTCATTTTGCCCCAGAACAAGCTTTTTTCAATCGCTTTAAAAAGCTGGACAATTTGGAATATACAACCACCGACCTCAATTCTCCCTTGGCGGATGTAAAAGCAGATATCTGCAACCTACCCTTTCAGGATGATTCTTTTGATGTAATTCTATGCAATCATGTTTTGGAACATATTCCTGATGACACCAAAGCCATGCAAGAGCTTTACCGTGTTATGAAACCGGGCGGATGGGGCATCTTTCAAATCCCACAAGATTTGAAAAGGGAAGAAACATTTGAGGATGACACTATCATTGATAAAAAAGAGCGAGCTCGTATTTTTGGCCAGTATGATCATGTTCGCATTTACGGAAGAGACTATTTTGACAAACTTCGGAGTATAGGCTTCACAGTCGAAGAAGCGGATTACACCCACACTCTTCCAAAGGAAGAAGTCGAAAAATATCGTTTGGCAAAGGGTGAAATCATTCCCCTGGTGCGGAAATAATCAATTCTTGATCAAAGCTTCAAAACCCGGTGTAAAAAACTCTTGGGTCTCCCCATTTTCATCCAAATAAATAATGTAAGCCTCCAACTCATCATGGTTTTTAAGCAACTGTTTGGAATCTTCCAAATCCATCGCCATAAAAGTTGTAGCAAAAGCATCGGCAACAGCACAGGTTTTTGCCACTACGCTTGTTGCCAAAACACTGGAGTTTTTAGTATATCCCGTTTTTGGGTTAATGGTATGTACATACTTTTCTCCGGTTTCAGGGTCTACTCGAAATTTTCGATAGTTGCCGGATGAGGCCATGGCCACATCTTTCAGAGAAACAATCTGTTTTAGCTGACGACCAGTTTCCACTTGTGGGTCGTCTATTCCAACGGTCCATTGTTTACCAGAATCGATATTTGTTCCTTTGGCCAACACTTCGCCACCCACTTCCACCAAGTAATTTTTGATGCCCTTTTCATCCAGCATGGCTCCCAATCGGTCTATGGCATACCCCTTCGCTACCGCATTAAAATCAAAACGGATAGATGGATGTGACTTGGTTATGGTGTTATCTTGATTCAATTGTACTTTATCCCATCCCACATAACCTAACAAGCTATCCACACGAAGGCTATCGAGCTCTATTTGTTCTCCCGGACCAAATCCCCACGCATTTGCCAAAACCCCAATAGTAGGGTCAAAATAGCCATTGGAAGCTTCATGAACTTTACTGGAAACATCAAAAACTTCTTTAAACATATCATCCACGACAATCGTGGAATCCCCTTCATTGATTTTAGAGATATCAGAAGAAGGAATATAGGTGGACATGGATTGATTCAGTACTTGAAAAACAGAATCAATTTCCTTTTGATAGTCCAACTCTTCATCCGCTATATAAATAATGGAATAGGTAGTTCCGAGGGCATTTCCCCATGTTTGATTCTTAACCTTTTCCTTTGGTGCACAGTTGAAAAAAAGTACCACCAATCCTAAAAACAATATTTTGCTCTTCATTTATATCTCAATTAAACCTTGATAATCGACAACATATTCTTCATCCAGATACAGGGGCTCGGTTCTGTCGGCTGCATTGGAAAGCCCTACCCCAGCAAAATAGGTTCTTGCCTCAAACTTTTCCGCATGTGCCTTTACTGTCTGCATCAACTCCTCATCATATTCTCGTGGGTTTAGTGGAAATTCCACATTACGCACCACTATAAAGTGCAGTACCTTTTCCTTAAGACATACATACTGTGGGTTTTTCTTAGGCTTACTATTAATGGCCATAAACTCAAAACCATTGTCCTCGAGCTCTCGCCCAACGATATTCATTGCCAAATTATGTAGTTCTTGTTCTGTTAATTCTCTTCCCATAGGTAACAAAAAAACCGATGCTTGGAGCATCGGTTTGGTTTTATTTATACCTCTCGACAATGCTCGAGGTGCTAATAATTTTGGTTTTATCCTCCAAAGTCATCGAACCTGATATTCTCATCTGGAATACCGAAATCTTCACCCATTTTTTGAACAGCTTTGTTCATCAATGGTGGTCCACAAAAATAAAGTTCAATATCTTCGGGCGTTTCGTGATGGTTCAAGTAGTTATCAATAACACAATTATGGATGAATCCAACAAAACCATCTCCTTCTTCATCATTAATATCCTTCTTGACCTTCCAATTATCTTCTTCCATTGGTTCAGAAAGTGCCATATAGAACTTGAAGTTAGGGAAATCCTTCTCCAATTGCTTAAAATGGTCAATATAGAACAACTCTCTTTTGGAACGTCCACCGTACCAATAGGTCACTTTTCTATCTGTTTTCAATGTTTTGAACAAATGATACAGGTGAGAACGCATAGGGGCCATACCAGCACCACCACCTACGTAAAGCATTTCCGCATCTGACTCATTGATGAAGAATTCACCAAATGGACCTGAAATGGTTACAGGGTCACCTTCCTTCAAACTAAAAATATAAGATGAAGCAATACCTGGGTTCACGTCCATCCATCCGTTTTTGCTACGATCCCACGGTGGGGTCGCAATACGAACGTTCAACATAATCTCTCTTCCTTCTGCTGGGTAAGATGCCATGGAGTAGGCTCTTTCCTCAGTTTCTGGATTCTTCATGACCAATGGCCACAAGTTGAATTTATCCCACTCCGCTTGGAATTTGTCCGGAGTTTCGTGTTCCTCAGGGTGAGCCGTAATATCTATATCTGAATATTTTACTTCACATGGTGGAATCTCAATCTGGATATAACCACCTGCTTTGTAATTCATTTCTTCTGGAATCTCTACCACAAACTCCTTGATAAAAGAGGCCACGTTATAGTTACGTACCACTTTAGCATCCCATTTTTTGATACCAAACACCTCTTCCGGAATGGTAATATCCATGTCCTGTTTTACCTTAACCTGACAGGCCAAACGTGCACCTTCTTGCAGTTCCTTCTTTGAAAAGTGAGGAGTTTCAGTTGGCAATGCTTCACCACCACCCGAAAGTACGTGACATTCGCACTGGATACAAGTTCCACCACCACCACAAGCGGATGGTAAAAATATTTTTTGGTTACCCAAAGTAGAAAGCAAAGATCCTCCTGAACCAACTTCCAATTCCTTTTCACCATTAATGGTAATCGTCACTGGACCTGATGGAGATAGTTTTTCTTTAGTGAACAGCAAAAGTGCCACTAGCAATAACAACAAAACAAGAAATGCTACTACGGTAATTAAGATAGTACCTCCGGTACTTGCGGCTAATATCATCTTTATTTGTTTAAGGCTTCGTTATAAGAGATTGCTTCTTCCTTGTCCTCAATCTCCTTTTTAATTTCTTTTTCTTCCTTAGTTTCAACGGTTGTGCTTTGAGTTTCCTCTGGCGGCTCATTATCTCCCGTGAGCATACCGCCAAAACTTTGGAAACCAATTCCCATTAAACCTGTGATTATAAACGTAATTCCCAAACCACGCAAAGGGGCTGGCACATTGGAGTATCTAATTTTTTCACGAATGGCAGCTATCGCCAAAATGGCAAGGAACCATCCAATACCGGAACTTATGCCATAATTTAAGGCCAACCCAATATTTGGAATCTCACGCGTCTGCATAAATAAAGAACCTCCCAAGATTGCACAGTTTACTGCAATCAAAGGCAAGAAAATACCCAATGAGTTATACAATGATGGAGAAAACTTCTCGACCACAATCTCTACTAACTGAACCATGGTCGCGATGGTTGCAATAAATAGGATGAATGATAGGAAACTAAGGTCGTAATCCGCATACTCTGGACCTAACCAAACCAAGGCTCCATCTTGCAATAAATATTTATCCAACAACCAGTTCAAAGGAACGGTAACTCCCAAAACGAAGATTACGGCAGCACCCAATCCAACGGCAGTGGATACTTTTTTGGATACGGCCAAATAGGAACACATCCCCAAAAAGACCGCAAACACCATATTGTCTACGAAGATTGATCTAAAAAATAGTTCTAAATGCTCTAACATGCTTCCTTAGTTTATGCTTCTTCAATTAATGCTCTGTTCTTAGAGCGTTGTACCCAGATTATGATTCCCACAACAATCAATGCTGCTGGTGGAATAATCATAAAACCATTGTTTTCATAGCCTATGGAGTACAAGCCTGTTTTAGCGACAGGGTCTCCCAAAACCTTCATTCCGAAAAGCGTTCCAGACCCCAATAGTTCCCTAAAGAAACCAACGATTACTAAAATTATTCCATATCCCAATGCGTTACCGATACCATCCAAAAATGCTTTCCATGGACCGTTGCCCAAAGCAAAAGCTTCAAAACGTCCCATAATAATACAGTTGGTGATAATAAGTCCAACGAATACAGAAAGGGTTTTACTAAGTTCGTAAGCAAACGCCTTCAACACCTGATCTACAATGATTACCAATGCGGCAACCACAACCAGCTGAACAATAATTCTAATTTTTGCGGGGATAATATTACGTATGAGCGATATTACCACGTTACCAACACCTAGTACAAACAACACGGATATTGCCATTACCACAGAAGCTTTAAGCTCAGCAGTAATTGCCAATGCAGAACAGATACCCAATACCTGAATGGTAATCGGGTTATTATCCGCTAATGGGTCCTTTATAAGATTTGCATCTTTTTTTGATAGTAGCGCCATATTAATTGGTTCTGATAGTTTGTAAATAAGGTTTATAAAGCTTAAGGCTTTCTTTGATCATTGCACTTACTCCATTACCTGTAATGGTAGCACCTGCCAATGCATCCACAGCGTTATCTTCTTTATCCTGGTTCAAAGGATCGTTGTTGCCTTTTGCAACATTAACACCTGCGTAAGTATTGCCATCCATAATGGATTCCCCTTTAAAGTCATCCATAAAAAAGCGTTGCTTGATATTCGCTCCCAGTCCAGGAGTTTCCCCTCGGTGATCAAAATAAACACCTTTTATTTCCATATTTTCATCCACAGAAAGGTAACCCCAAATGGCATCCCAAAGTCCTTTTCCGTACATAGGGATGATATAGAATTTTTCTCCATCCTTTTCACCGATAAGCAATGGAAGTTCAGCCTTTTCTCCTTTTTTGATTTTGGCTAACTCCTTTTGTACATCAATAAGGTAAGCGTTCTCCTTTTCAACAGCTTCCGAACCTTCTAAAACCAATTGCTCGGTTATATATTTTGAAAATTCATCTTCTACCTCTGTAGTAGGAATGAAAGAAACATCGCCTTCACCTTCATTATTGTTTACCCCCATGGCATATAGGATGTTCTGTTGCTTTTCGAAGCGTTCGTTCTCATCAATCTTTGGCTTAAGGCCAGATGCAACAAAAGCTAGTAGCGACCCCACAACAACAACCATTAAGACTGCAAATATTACAGTGTAGCTATTTTTATCAGTATTGATTGCCATAATTAAGCTGTTTCCGTTTTTAGTGAATCAACCTCATCCGAAGCGTTTGGATATATGGTTGCTGTCTTAAATCGTTTCAATCTCTTTTTAATGTTACCTCTTACCACATAATGGTCGATGGTAGGTGCAAATACGTTCATCAATAAGATGGCCAAGAATACACCTTCTGGGTATCCAGGGTTGAAAACCCTAATCATTACCGATAGGAACCCTATAAAAAATCCATAGTACCATTTACCTTTATTGGTCTGAGAACCTGTAACTGGATCTGTGGCCATAAATACAATTCCAAAGGCCAGACCTCCCACTAACAAGTGTTGCCAATAAGGGAAACTCATTAAAGTATAGAACTTACTATACTCCGGCAACCATCCGGCATCTACAATTCCATTAAATATGAGTCCCATGGCCAAAGCTCCAACTACGGCGCTCACCATAATTCTCCAAGAGGCTATTTTTGAGAAGACCAAGAAAAGCCCTCCTAATATAATCAACAAGGTTGATGTTTCACCAACAGAACCCGGTATAAATCCGTAGAACATATCGGCCAAAGAATAACTATAATCCGAACCTTGTGCCAATGAACCCAAAACGGTTTCACCAGAAATGGCATCCGCCGTCCCTGCTCTTTCAACCGCTCCATGTACCCAAACTTTATCACCACTCATCCAAGTTGGATAAGCGAAAAATAAAAATGCACGTATGGTCAACGCAGGGTTTAATATATTCATTCCGGTACCGCCGAAAACTTCTTTACCGATTACTACACCAAAGGCTACCGCAATGGCCAACATCCAAAGTGGTGTGTCTACAGGAACAATCAAAGGAACCAACATTCCTGTTACCAAGTATCCCTCTTCAACCTCATGACCTTTGATCACAGCGAACAAAAACTCAATACCAAGTCCAATTCCATAAGAAACTATCACTAAAGGCAAAACCGTAGTGATTCCCACCAAGAAGTTATCCCATGTCAAGAAATGATCAAACAAAGAGAAGCTCTCTGGAAACCCATTGATTGCAGAGTAATGTTGATATCCTGCATTGAACATTCCGAACAACAGGCATGGCACCAAGGCCAAAATTACGGTGTTCATGGTACGCTTCAAGTCATCCGCACCGCGAACGTGAGCACCAGAATGTGTAGTTTCGTTTGGTGTATAAAGAAACGTATGCAGTGCATTAAAGGCCGGAGCCATTTTTTTGCCCTGATACTTTAGTTTTAACTGATGTAATTTTTCTTTCATTCCCATATTATCCAAGTTCTTTTTGCAACAAATCCAATCCTTCCCTGATTATTTGTTGGTGTGGTTGTTTTGATATGCATATGAATTCTGTCAAAGAGAAATCCTCCGGAGCCACCTCATAGAGACCCAATTGCTCCATCTCGTCCAAATCTTTTACCATACAAGCCTTCAACAATTGAAGAGGGTAAATATCCATTGGAAAAACTTGTTCGTATTGCCCAGTTACCACAAAAGCTCTATGCTCTCCATTGGTATTGGTATCCAAATCATATTTCTTTTTAGGCAACAACCAAGAAAAAGTCAATGCTCTTGTAGTGGAAATTTTATCAAATACTGGCTTGTTCCATCCGAAAAATTCGTAGTCATCACCTTCCGGAATAGCGGTTACCGTATTGTTATAAAATCCAAGATGCCCTTCGGTGTTTGTTTTGGTTCCCGTTAGCACATCTCCGTTTATCAATCTAAACCTATCCTCATTAACACCACTTGCGTATAAAAATGTAGAGATTTCGGCTCCGATTTTTGTGGTATAGTATTTTGGCTCCTTTATCACAGAACCAGCCAGGGCCACAATTCTTTCTGCATTGAACTTACCGGTCAGCAAAAGTTCACCAACCATAACAAGGTCTTGTGGGGACAAAGTCCAAACCGTTTCACCTTTGTTAACGGGATCGATTTTGTTGATCTGCGTACCTACCAAACCTGCTGGATGAGGCCCAGAAACCTTGTGAAGCTCTATTCCTTTAATATCATTGAAAGGCGACCTGCTGGATTTTCCAATGGAAACATGGATTTTTCCAGGTGTAAGTTTGCTTAGACCCATTATTGCTGCTTGAATCTCCTGCTCTTTGTCTTTTAAAACAAAGTCAGGGTCAGCCGCCAATGGTGCCGTGGCATATCCCGAAACAAAAATTGCTTTTGGGGTCACACTGGGATCAGCGATCACATCATAAGGTCTTTGTTTGATAAAGGGCCATCCACCACAATGTAAGAGGTAGGATTTAATGGCTTCTCCATCCGCCGTATCCAAATCCGGCACCTTATTGATCATGTAATTTTGTTCTTTATCGGCAAGAATCTTAAGTGTTAAGATTTTTCTCCTTGCTCCCCTGACAATTTCCACAAGCTCTCCACTAACTGGAGAAACGAAGTGCATTTCTTCGTTGTTCTTGTTGTAAAAGAGGGGTTCGCCCGCTTTTACTTCTTCTCCTTGTTTTATCAACATTTTTGGAGTGATTCCGTGGAAATCATCTAGGTTCAGGGCATACACGTTACTAGTAACGGCTTTGGAAACAGTCTGCTTTGCAGCCCCGACGAGGTTGATGTTCAACCCCTTTCTAATCCGGATGTCTTTAGACATATTGTTGTAGACCTTTTATTATCAAAATCGGACGCAAAAATAGCACTAAAAGGATTGTTTTCATAATAATTAACCATAAAATTGGGATTATACCGAGCTTAATTCACTGGGCATACTTTTTGTTTACCTTTACTCTAAATTTTTGTCCTTGATGCGCTTTACCTACATTCTCTTCCTATCGGTTTTTATTACCACTTCTACTTTTGGACAAGTTGTAAAAGAGGTAAATCCGCCGGAAAACATCAAAACCGTAGTTTTTAAAGGTCCTACAGAAGACCAATTTCCCGTAATACAACTTGGGGAATCCATGACTTTGGAGTTTGATGACCTAACAGCCAATGAGCAAGATTACTACTACAAAATTATCCATTGTGATTACGATTGGACCCCGTCGCAACTTTTAAAATCCCAATACCTATCCGGGGCAGACAACCAACGCATTATAGACTACGAAAACAGCTACACCACCCTACAGCCTTACTCCAATTATCGGCTTACAATCCCGAACGAAAATGTTAAATTAAAGGTTACGGGCAACTATGTACTGGAAATCTACAATAGTTACGGCGACCTCCAATTTTCGAGAAGGTTTGTTGTATTCCGAGATGCCGTTTCCGTTGCAGGCGTTGTAAAAAGGTCGCGAGACTTCAACTTCATCAATACAAAGCAAGTAGTGCAGTTTAACATTAACACGGCTTCTTTTAGAGTTGTCAACCCAAAAAAAGAAGTAAAGGTTGCCATCATACAAAATCATCATTGGCCCACAGCACTATACAATATAAAACCCCAATTCACTATTGGCACCGAGCTTGTTTACAAATACAATGAGGAAACCAGCTTTTTTGGTGGAAACGAATATTTGAACTTTGACACCAAAGACCTTCGCTCCCCAACTTTTGCCATATCCAACATCGAGATGAGAGATGTGTACCACCATTATTTGTTTACCAATGAATATCGGTATGACAAGGAATACACCTACTTCCCCGACATTAATGGGGATTTTGTGGTACGTACGCTTCAAGGTGATGATGTTTCTAGGGAAGCGGAATATTCCAAAGTACATTTTAGCTTGCCCTACACCAATCAAATTGGATTGGACAATGTATATGTAATCGGAAAGTTCAACAACTATGATTTGGGCGAGGAAAACAAAATGATTTTCAACGAAGAAACCGGAAAGTTTGAGGCGACCCTTATGATAAAGCAAGGTTTCTACAATTATAAATACGTTGTGCAAAGGGAAAATGGAACCATTGAACCCAATATTGTCAGCGGCAACTTCCACTTTACCGAAAACAACTATCTCATTTTAGTTTATTACCGTGATTTTGGGGATATGTACGATAGTATAATAGGTATCGGCTCCGTAAACTCTAGAAATATCAGCAATTAATTATCTTTAGACCCAAATCCTGAAGAAAAGGCATGGGGAAAAAAGATGGTTTGATCACCAAAGGTCGCTACGAACTCAAGTTTAGGGGTGTAAAATGCCTGAACTGTGGACACCCACTGGATATAAGCGACAAGTATTGCCCTAACTGCTCCCAAGCCAATAGCACCAAAAAACTCACGCTCAAAGATTTTTTTGATGAGTTTTTCTCCAGCTTGATCAATTACGATTCCAAGCTTTTAACCACACTTTACGCCCTATTGTTAAGGCCAGGAAGAATAACTAAGGATTATGTAAATGGCAAAAGAATTACCTACACCAATCCATTCCGGTTTTTATTGAGTTTGGCCTTCCTATATTTTTTGATGGTTACCTACAATAACCAGTTCGCCAATTTAGATGAAGCCGCCAAAGATTTTGATGGCACCATATATAATGGTCCCATTAGCTTTGACTTGGGTTCGGGTGATTTGGAAGTGGACAGTGTTGCCATGAAAGAGCAATCCGAAAAAGCCATGAAAAAGTTGGATTCAATAAAAAAAAGGAACCCCGAGATTTTGGCAGGTCTGCAAAAGTTCGACTCCATTAATACCGATGACCCAGAAATGTCATCACAATTGAAGTATTTGGATTCCTTGGGAATTTTTATGCAAGGAGCGAATGAAAGGAAAAAGCAAAAAGATTCTTTTATGAATGCTGACCCCACAGGCTATTTTAAAAGTCTTGAAAAAGAATCAGGCATGGGCGCATTTTCTAGAAAAGCTGAATTTTTTGGATATACTATTAAAAGAGATACCCTTTACAACTTTGAACAGGCACAAGCTAAATACAATATAGAAGAAAGCACCACCAATAAGATGGCTTTCAATTTTTCGAACAGTATCTGGAAGGTAATGAGCCAACCAGGAACATGGATCAACGACACCATTTCCAAGCTCCCATTCGTCATATTTTTCTTTTTACCCGTGTTCACAGTGTTCATTTCGTTGGTTTACATCAGAAATAATTATACCTACACCGATCATCTTATTTTTAGCTTTCACAATCAATCACTCTTATTTATATTGCTCATCCTTAGCCTCACATTGGATACTATATTCGATATTAACAGCTCAGGAATCTTTCTGCTCATTTTCGGATTCTACCTCTATAAGGCGATGCGAAAGTTTTACGGACAAGGAAGGTTTAAAACTATTGTGAAATACATCTTTCTGAACACTATATTTATGATTTTGGCCTTTATCACGATCATAGCTACGTTTACGGGAAGTGTCTTTACCTATAATTGATATGTTTACACAGGTAACTAAAGGAATTAAAGTATCGGTTAGCACTTCTTTTGAAGGCACTTTCTTCAAAAACTATAAAGTGCACTATGCGTTCGGCTATACCATAACCATCGAAAACCTTAGTAAGGATACCGTACAGCTTACGGCAAGGCATTGGGATGTATTTGACGCCCTCAAAGAAATGGAAACTGTAGATGGAGAAGGTGTAATTGGCAGAAAGCCAGTGATAAAACCAGGTAAATCGCACACCTATAGCTCCGGATGCCTATTAGCTTCACCTGTAGGCGCTATGCGTGGACATTATGACATGGTCAACTTCACCAATGCAGAAGAGTTTCAGGTTGAAATCCCAACATTTAAGTTCGCTGCCCCCTTCGCCATAAACTAACCAGCATCATTTTATATTCGTTACAGGTTTCACTACCTTTGATAGAATTGTTAATCTTTAAAAATATTTCTATGGGAAAAGGATTTTTTCAAGTTCCAACCGCATACAATGAACCTGTTCTGAGCTATGCTCCAGGTTCCCCCGAACGAGAAGAAGTACTAAAACAATATAAAGCGTTTTACAACGATAAAGTGGATGTACCACTTTATATTGGAAGCGAAGAGATAAAAACAGGCAATACGAAGCCTATGTCTCCCCCGCACGACCACAAGCACATTGTTGGCCATTACCATTTGGCAGAAAAAGAACATGTGGAAAAAGCCATTTCCAATTGTTTGGAAGCTAGGGATGCTTGGGCCAATTTAACTTGGGAACAACGTGCAGCGATTTTCTTGAAAGCTGCTGAGCTCATAGCAGGACCTTACCGTGCCAAGATGAACGCTGCGACCATGATCGCACAATCCAAGAACATTTACCAAGCCGAGATTGATTCGGCTTGTGAGATCATAGACTTTCTGCGATTCAATGTAGAGTACATGTCGCAAATTTATGGTGAACAACCGGAATCCTCCGAAGGTGTCTGGAACCGAGTGGAGTATCGTCCTTTGGAAGGTTTTGTATACGCCATTACCCCGTTCAACTTTACAGCCATTGCAGGGAACCTTCCCGCTAGTGCCGCAATGATGGGGAATGTAGTGGTATGGAAACCTAGTGACAGTCAAGTATATTCTGCCAAGGTAATTGTAGACGTTTTCAAGGAAGCTGGACTTCCAGATGGTGTTATCAATGTGGTGTATGGAGATCCCGTAATGATTTCAGATACGGTTTTGTCAAGTCCTGATTTCTCCGGAATCCATTTTACAGGATCCACCGATGTATTCAAATCGCTTTGGAAACAAATTGGAAACAACATCCATAACTATAAAACATATCCTAGAATTGTAGGGGAAACAGGTGGTAAGGATTTCATCATCGCCCACCCAACAGCCAAACCTCAACAGGTGGCCACAGCCATTAGCAGGGGTGCTTTTGAGTTCCAAGGACAAAAATGTAGTGCCGCATCAAGGGTATACTTGCCCAAGTCCACTGCAGATGAGATTTTGGAATTGGTTAAAAAAGATATTGCCTCTTTCAACAAACCTGGTTCGCCAGAGGACATGAGCAATTTTATCACAGCGGTAATACATGAAGGTGCTTTTGACAAACTGGCCAAATATATTGATCAGGCCAAGGCAGATAATGATGCCGAAGTAATCGCTGGTGGTAATTACGATAAATCCAAAGGATACTTTATTGAACCAACGGTGATATTGACTACCAATCCAAAGTACGAGACCATGTACACCGAGTTATTTGGTCCAGTAGTGACCATTTATGTTTACGAGGATAAAGATTGGAGCGAAACATTAAAGTTGGTGGATGGTACATCCGAGTATGGATTAACCGGAGCAGTATTATCAGGAGATAGATACTCCATTGACGAAGCTACAAAGGCATTGCAAAACTGTGCCGGTAACTTCTACATCAATGACAAGCCTACCGGGGCGGTTGTGGGACAACAACCCTTTGGTGGTGCCAGAGCATCGGGAACCAACGATAAAGCAGGCTCCATGCAGAACCTCTTACGTTGGGTATCGCCTAGATTGATCAAGGAAACTTTTGTGACTCCTGAAGATTATAGATATCCATTTTTGGGATAAAACCAAAAACACCTAATTTAAAGGCCATCATTATATAATGATGGCCTTTTTTTATTTAATCCAACCCATAGAAATATGCCCAGACCCTATATTTTAGCCGAAACCAATTGGAAACACCTGAAAGACGAATCATTTGACTTGGCCATACTGCCCTGGGGCGCAACCGAAGCACACAACTACCACCTACCCTACGCTACCGATATTATCGAGGGCACTTCCATTGCAGAAGAATCAGCCAGAATAGCTTGGGAAAAGGGAAGCAAGGTCGTTGTACTTCCAACTATCCCATTTGGAGTTAATACTGGTCAATCCGATATTTATTTGGATATGAACCTAAACCCAAGTACACAGTTCGCCATTTTAAAAGATATCCTCACAGTATTGAACCGTCAAGGTGTGCACAAATTCATGATTTTGAACAGTCATGGAGGCAACAATTGGAAAGCCATTGTCCGAGAATTGGGACTCCTTTTTCCTGATATGTTCCTTTGCGTTACCAATTGGTTCAAACTAGGTAGCGAATCAGGCGTTTTTGAGCTTCCTGGCGACCATGCCGATGAGATGGAAACCAGTCTTATACTCCATCTAACACCGGAATTAGTATTACCTAGAGATGAATGGGGAGATGGAAAAGAGTTTAAAAACAAAATCAAAGCCTTTTCCGAAGGATGGGCTTGGACGGAACGACCTTGGTCCAAAATAAGCGAAGACACAGGAGTGGGCGATCCTAGCAAAGCTTCTAAAGAAAAAGGAGAAGTGTTCTTTAATCTAGTTTGCGCAAAAATGGGGCAGCTTTTTGTAGATATTGCTCAGACTGATAAAAATACCTTATATAAATAAGACATATCCATCTATATATCAACACATTAATAACCCTAAGAACGACTTAAAAGAGAATCGATACACAATTTATATGTAAATTTAACGTTAACTAATTGTAAATTAAACGTAATTAAACTAAATTAGTATTCCTAAATCAATTAGTTATGACAGCTAGAATCAATGCATGGGGGAGATTGATGATTAAAAAATATCAGCAATTATGGCAGTCTGCCAAGGACTACGCCAGAAAATGTAGATTGGTGTATAAACGGATGTACAGTATATAATCAGCCTTTAAACTTCTGAGGCAAGTACACCACTTTTTTGGTCTCAAAGAAATCCTCTTCAAAATACTCATTCAAATCAAAGACCTGAACGGTTTCATACCCTTCCAGTTCTTCCGCAAGGTCTCCGCCTTTAAGGTAAAGTATGCCATTTTTGCGCTGATGGGCAGAATCTTTTTTAATTTTTCCTTTGGTCCAGTGCACAAAAGTGGGCATAGCTGCCACAGCCCTACTCACAATAAAATCAAACTGTCCGGGAATATCCTCAACACGGGAATGATGGGTTTCAACATTTTCCAATCCAAGTCCCTCCACCACCTCATTCACCACCTTTATTTTTTTCCCAATGGCATCAACAAGTGTAAATTTCACGTTTGGAAATAAAATGGCCAACGGGATACCAGGAAATCCTCCCCCTGTTCCTACATCCAAAATACTTGCCCCTTCATTAAAAACTTGAATCTTGGCAATCCCCAGAGAATGAAGTACATGCCTTAGGTATAGCTCGTCGATATCCTTTCTGGAGACCACATTTATTTTTTGATTCCAATCTTGGTACAACGCCTCTAATTTGGAAAATTGCACTTTTTGTTCTTCGTTGAGCGTCGTAAAATATTTGAAAATTAGATCAGCTTTCATAACTTAACCCTTAATTTTAGCAAAGCTAATACTTTTAATAACCTTAACACCGTTCTAACAAAACTAGCTAACTGTAGAGAAGCATTTTAGTTACCTTTGTAAAAATTTATTATATGGATAAGAATACCATCCGGTTTTCAAGAAAGGATTCAACACAATTTTTCAGAACACTGAACAAGCGAGTAAACGAATACTTTAAAGAAAATAACCTCAAGAAAACCGGGAACTGGAAACTTCACTTGAAAACCATAGTGATGTTTGCCATTTTTTTGACCCCCTATTTTTTAATATTAACCTTAAACCTGCCTTTCTGGGGCTACCTGCTACTTTCCATTACCATGGGAGTTGGGATGGCCGGAGTTGGAATGAACGTGATGCACGATGGTAATCACGGTGCCTATTCCAACAAAAAATGGGTAAATAAACTCATGGGAAGCAGTATCTATATCTTGGCAGGGAATGTATATAACTGGCAAGTTCAGCATAATGTGCTGCACCATACATACACAAACATCCACGAACATGATGAGGATATGGAAGCCGGAAGAGTGCTTCGATTCTCAAAGCACGCCGAGTGGAGAAAACACCACAAATTCCAACATTACTATTCTATCTTGCTGTATGGTCTATTGACCTTTAACTGGGCCATAACTACGGATTTCCAGCAAATGTACCGTTACATGAAGAGGAAATTGAGCTACGGAAAACTACCAAACCCAGTAATCAACTGGAGCACATTGGTTATTACCAAAGTGATTTATATAACCATTTGGATCGTGCTTCCATTGATTTTTGTTGATATTGCTTGGTGGCAGGTGCTACTTGGATTCTTTATCATGCATTATGTAGCTGGAGTCATCCTTAGTGTTGTATTCCAGTTGGCACACATTGTTGATCATGCCGAAACTCCACTACCAGATGAGGAAGGAAACATGAAAAACACTTGGGCCATTCACCAATTGTTCACTACAGTGAATTTTGGAACCAAAAACAAAATTGTAAACTGGTTTACTGGTGGGTTGAACCACCAGGTAGAACATCACATATTCCCGAACATCAGTCACATACATTACACAAATATTTCCAAAATTGTGAAACAGACTGCTCAGGAGTTCAATTTACCGTACCACGAATATAAAACTACCAGAAAAGCTATAATTTCGCACTTCAAACACTTAAAGGAGCTAGGTAAAAAACCTTCGCTTCAATATCAGTAAAAAACGAAGTACCAATGAGCAACCATCTATCTGACAGGGTCCAGAACATGTCCACGTCAGCAACTTTGGCCATGGCCGCCAAAGCACGGGAATTACGAAATGAAGGAAAAGATATCATCGGTTTGAGTTTGGGGGAACCCGACTTCAATATTCCTGATTTTATCAAAGATGCCGCAAAGCAGGCCATTGACGATAATTATAGCAGCTATACGCCTGTTGATGGATACGCAGACTTAAAAACTGCTATCTCCAACAAGTTCAAAAGAGACAATGACCTTGATTATGGATTGAACCAAATCGTGGTTTCCACAGGAGCGAAGCAATCGCTCTTTAATGTGGCCATGGTGGTTCTTAATCCAGGTGATGAAGTAATCCTGCCCGCTCCGTATTGGGTAAGTTATAGCGATATTGTAAAATTGGCAGAAGCAGTCCCCGTAGAAGTTCTCACACAAATCGATACCGATTTTAAAATGACTCCCGAACAGTTGGAAGCTGCCATCACTCCAAAAACCAAAATGCTTTGGTTCAGCTCACCATGCAACCCTAGTGGTTCGGTGTACAGCAAAGAAGAATTGGAAGGTTTGGCCGAAGTGCTCAAAAAATACCCGGATATTTATGTAGTATCGGATGAAATCTACGAGCACATCAACTTTGCAGGCGGACACGTAAGTATTGCTGGTATTGATGGCATGTACGACAGAACTATTACTGTGAATGGGGTATCCAAAGCCTTCGCCATGACTGGATGGCGTATCGGTTATATTGGAGCACCCGAATGGATCGCCAAAGGATGTACCAAACTGCAAGGACAGGTAACCAGCGGTGCCAATGCTATTGCACAACGTGCGGTTATTACTGCGTTAGAGGCCCCTGTGAGCAAAATCCAATTTATGATCGACAAGTTCCACGAAAGAAGAGACCTTGTTCTTGGCCTTTTGGGGGAAATAGAAGGCTTTAACCTCAACGTACCGGAAGGAGCATTTTATGTGTTCCCTGATATCTCCGCATTCTTTGGAAAAACCTTGAACGGCTTTACTATAAACAATGCTTCAGATTTTTCACTGTATTTATTGGAGCATGCCAACGTGGCCACGGTAACTGGTGAAGCTTTTGGAAACCCAAACTGCATCCGTATATCGTACGCAGCATCAGAAAAAGAATTGAAAGAAGCCATTGCTCGAATTAAGGCAGTACTTTAAACATATTAAGATTCATGCTGAACTTGATGATTCAGCAGCTCATTATCAATTTTAAAAACCTCTTGCAGTTTAACTTCGAGAGGTTTTTTATTAGGTCTTCTTCCAGAAATAAGGGGTAAGTACAATCAGTACGGTAAATAATTCCAATCTACCTAAAAGCATTAAAAAACCACACCACCACTTTCCTGCTGGTGGCAAACTATTATAATTACTCACAGGATTCAAACTACCTAAAGCAGGACCTACATTACCCAAAGAAGAAGCCGAGCCTCCAACGGCAGATACAAAATCCAAGCCCAAGAAACCAAGGACCAGCGAGCCGATTATAAATAGTAACATATATAGCACAAAAAAGGCCACTACATTGTACACTATATGCTCTGTAACGGTTTTTTGATTGTATCGAACGGGAATTACTGCATTGGGATGCAATGTTCGCTTAAACTCCAAAATACCATTTTTAATAATCAACAGGTGGCGCATTACCTTGATCCCACCCGCGGTGGAACCTGCAGAACCGCCAAGGAACATCAAACCAAAAAAGAATACGGTCAAAAATGGCGTCCAAGAAGTAAAATCTGCGGACACAAACCCAGTGGTAGTAATTACCGCGACTACCTGAAACAAGGTGTGCCTAAAGGCACTTTCCGCTTTACCCAAGACCATTGGGTGAAAGTCAGAAACAGGGACATCTGCTCTAAAATATACGCCTAACGCAGCAATAATGGTAAATATCACTATAAATCCAAAGTAATATTTAAACTCTTCATCTCGGAGAATGCGCTGCACACGACCCGTTAACGCAAAGTAACTAAGTACAAAATTGCTCCCTGCCAAAAACATGAACAAAATGATGATGTATTGAACCAAAGGTTGATCGTTCCAAAATGCTAGACTCGCATTTTTTGTAGAGAACCCTCCTGTCGACATCGTTGCCAAGGCATGGTTGATGGCATCAAAAAACGACATACCGGCAAATTTCAACAAAAAGGTCTCCAAAACCGTATAGCCAAAATAGATGAGCCACAATCTTTTGGCAGTATCCGTAATTCTTGGATGAAGCTTATCCCCTCCGGGACCAGGCGCTTCCGCCGCGAACAACTGCATACCACCAATACCCAATAGCGGTAAAATGGCAATGGCCAGTACAATAATCCCCATTCCTCCAATCCAATGGGTAAGGCTTCGCCACAACAAAATCCCTGCAGGAAGGGATTCAATGTCATCTAAAATTGATGCCCCCGTTGTAGTGTAGCCCGACATGGTTTCAAAAAAGGCATCGGTTATCGAAGGTATGGAACCTGAAAAGAGATAGGGCAACATTCCTGATATGGACATCACAATCCATCCAAAAGTAACTACGATATACCCTTCTTTCTTTTTGACCTCCTTTTTGTGACCCCGAGTGTAGAACATGGCCATAATTCCGAAAAGCATGGTGACAATGGCAGCCAACATAATATCCATGGTAGCTCCATCTTTATAAATACCACTGGCAATTGCCGCTAAAAGCATAAAGGACCCATTGCAAAGCAACAAAAGCCCCATGATGTGAATAATGATTCTTGTGTTGAGCTTCATTATAAGAACAGCTTTTCTATCCTTGGTATGGCCTTTGGCAAGCAGCAGACCACTACCTTATCCCCTTCAGTAATTCTAAAGTCACCCAAGGCAATAATTCCTTTTCCATTTCTTATGACTCCTCCTATACTGGCTTCTCTCGGAAAGTTCAACTCTCTAATAATCTCACCATTCACTAATGAAGATGCTTTTACCTCGAACTCCAAAATTTCAGCGTTTAAATTGTTCAAACGGGTAAGGGCAAGCACCTCCCCTTTACGGATATATCTAAATATGCTATTCGCAGCAAGGAGTTTTTTATTTATGAGCGTATCCACCCCAATAGAATGGGACAATTGAAAATAGTCCATGTTCTCTACCAAGGCAATTGTTTTTTTAATCTTTTTGCTCTTGGCAACCAAACAGGACATAATATTAGTCTCAGAATTGCCCGTTACAGCAATAAAAGCATCCATGGATTCCAAGTTCTCTTCGTCCAATAACTCCACATTTCGACCATCACCATTAATTACAAGAGCATGGGGCAAGTCATCAGCTATATCGAATGCCTTTTCTTTATTCTTCTCAATAAGCTTTACATTGAACTTTTTATTGCAAAGGTCTCGCGCCGTTTTGTAACCTACCTTGCTCCCTCCAAGAATCATAACGTTTTTAATTTCCTGCTTTTGCATTCCAGAAAGCTTGTACAATTCCTCCACCCCTTTATCCGAAGTAATAAAGTACACTTGATCACCTTCTTTAAAAATAGTGTCTCCTCTTGGGATTAAAGTAAATTGGGTTCCTGTTCGTTGCAGTGCGATGGGCATAAAATTAAGCTCAGGAAAAATTCTAGCCGCCTCCTTTACCATCTTTCCTACAAAGGGTGCCGTCTTGGGTAGAATTACCCCGAACATGGTCAACAGCCCTTCTTCAAATTGGTAGGTATCATTAAAGGCGGATTGATTGAGCATCAATTGGATTTCCATAGCGGCCAAACGCTCTGGGGATATAAGCTCATCAATACCCAGCTCTTCAAACTTGATAAGCTCTCGATTATCCATAAACTCCGTATTGGAAATTCTGGCCATGGTACGTTTGCATCCCAATTGCTTGGCAAGAACACAAAGGGTTAAATTGGTAGTTTCCGAAGCGGTAACGCCAATCACAAGGTCGGAACCACCCACTTGGGCGTCCTGTAAAACTTGAATGGATGTAGCATCGCCCCGAAGTACACGAATATCCAAATGGTTATCGGCATAGGATAGTCTTTCCTTGTCGGTATCAATCAAAGTGATTTCCTGTGCTTCGTAGGACAATAATTTCGCCAAATGAAATCCCACTTCACCAGCACCTGCAATAATGATTCTCATTGATTAGAATAGGATGTGTTCTTAAATAAATTCAATTTGTACGCTACAAATGATACTAAGAATGGTATGCGTTACGTAAACCGCATACTTTTAACCAAATACGGAAATTAAATCCCTTTGATGGGCAAAATTACACAAATATTTTTGTCTACATCCCTTATGCTAAGTTGTATATTTGCCAGCAAATTAAAGTGATGTCGAAAAAGGTGACACCCTACAAAGAATCTGAGCTCGGTAAAAAAGAGCAGGTAAAACAGATGTTCGATAATATATCAGGAAATTACGATGGTCTTAACCGTGTAATTTCATTTGGAACGGATGTAAAATGGCGCAAGCGTATCGTGTCTTTTCTAAAAGATAAATCCCCGAATTCCATATTGGATATTGCTACAGGTACTGGTGACCTCGCCATTGCCATGACACAAACAGGTGCCGAAAAAATAGTAGGCCTAGACCTTTCCCCTGGAATGTTGGAAGTAGGAAAAACCAAAGTCAACAACAAAAAATTACAGGATACCATTGAAATGGTGGTCGGTGATAGTGAAAACCTCCCCTTCGAAGACAATTCATTTGATGCCGTTACTGTAGCTTTTGGAGTAAGGAATTTTGAAAACCTGGAAAAAGGACTGGAAGAAATTTATCGTGTATTAAAGCCTGAAGGCCATTTTTTGGTTTTAGAAACCTCGGTTCCTACCAAAACTCCCTTTAAACAAGGGTATAAAATCTATACCAAGCATATAATGCCTATCATTGGAAAGATATTTTCCAAGGACAGATCCGCCTATACTTACTTGAGTGAATCGGCATCTGTTTTCCCTCATGGGGAAGCTTTCAACAATATTTTGAAGAAAATTGGGTTTATAGGTGTAGAGAACAAACCACAGACCATGGGTGTAGCATCCATTTATGTCGCTTCAAAATAGATTAATGAAAAATCTCCTTATCCTTTTTGGACTGATTGTATTGTCGAACCACATGGCCATTGGCCAATTTGGTGGTGACCCCATATTAAATCTTCAAAACGAGGACAAGAAATTCTTGAACTGGGGCTATTACCTTGGCTTTAACCAATACGACTTTCAGTTTGAGTACAAAGATGATATTGGAAGGGATATTTTGGTGGATAAAAGCTTTGGATTCAATGTTGGATTGATAGGTGAACTTAGGATCAATGAATTTCTGGATGCACGTTTTGAACCAGGTTTGCTTTACACTTCTAGAACTTTGGGATTCCCTGGATTTACTTCGGCACCAGATGCTATTCGTGAGGTACGGTCAACTTACATTAGGTTTCCCTTATTGTTAAAAGCCAGCACCCGCAGAATTGGAAACTGGAGGCCATTTATAGTCGGTGGGGTATACACCTCGATTAATTTGGGCAGCAATGAAGATAGCTTGGATGACAACAGTACCGGTCAATTCAGGATGAAACAAAATGTATATGGGTATGAATTAGGTTTTGGTATTGATTTCTATACCGAGTACTTTAAGTTCACACCTTCCATTCGTGGGGTTTTCGCCCTTACGGACGAACTGGTCCCAGATGAAGACCCCAATAGTCCATGGACCGGAAACATCAATGCAATGCGAACCCGAGGTATTTTCATCAATTTCACCTTTGAATAAACTATCCTCTCCGTATTTCACTTAACAGAATAGCTGTGGCCGTGGCTACATTCAAACTTTCGGTACTAAGAGACCCAAATTGAGGAATTGAAATTCTTTTGGCAATAAACTTGCCAATCGCATCAGAAATTCCATTGGCCTCGTTGCCCATCACCAAAATCCCTTTTTCAGCCAAATCAGAACTATAAACCGATTCTCCATCCATATAAGCACCATAAACGGGAAGATTTGTCTTGCCCAAATATTCTTCCAAATCAACATAGGCAATATTTACTCTAGCAATGGAACCCATGGTAGCCTGCAACACTTTTGGGTTGTAACAATCTACGGTATCTTTTGAACAGACCAAATATTTTATCCCAAACCAATCGCAAAGTCGGACAATGGTTCCCAGATTACCAGGGTCTCTAACTGAATCAAGCACCACGACCCAATCAGGATTGAGATTACCTTCTCCCTCGATTATATAAAAAACACCCAATACACCGTTCGGGTGCGTTAAACTGCTCATTTGCTTCAAGTCCTTTTTGGGGACCATTTCCGCTTCTCTGAATATTTGCACCTTGTCGGCATCATCAACAAAAACTTTAAATGGCCTTACTCCCGCTTGTAGTAACTCGTTGACCACTTTTTCCCCTTCAACAACAAAGAGTCCATGTTGAGATCGGTACTTTTTTTGCTTTAGGCTAACAACTAGTTTAATTTGGTTTTTTGTAACCATCTAAATCGTGTATTTTTGGCTTCTATGAGGGGTTCTTTAGGTCTAATGTGCAACTGGGCAAAAATAGGGTTATTGTTGCTTTTGCTAAGCATTTCGGGTTGCAATACCTTAAAAAAAGTTGGGGAGGATGAATTATTGCTCACTAAAAACAACATTCTGGTTGATGACCAAAAAGTCAATAGCAGTGAAATAAAAGGGCTTATAGCTCAAAAACCTAACAGTAGTGTTCTTGGTTACCCTCTAAAATTGAACCTTTATAATCTTGCAAAGGAAAACCCAGATTCTTCTTTCCAAGACTGGTTGCATCGCAAAGAAAAGAGAGAAAAACACCTGAACAATCTACTCTCCAAGAAGCAGGTTAACCGCTTGCGTGAATCCTTTATGGTAAAAGGAGCCAGTGAATTTTTAAAAAGAATTGGCGAACCACCTGTAATAATCGACACAGCGGAAACCAACAAATCCATTAACAAACTAAAAGCTTATTACAACAGCAAGGGATACTTCAACAGTACGGGCGACTATGAGATAGTGGAAAGCAATAAGAAAAAAAGAGCTCAGATTGACTACAATATCACTTTGAACAAACCTTACATAGTGGATACGGTTCAAAAAAACATTACCTCTCCTGAACTGGATTCCATTTACATAAAAACCGCCCAACAAAGTTTGATCAAAAAAGGGGAGCAATTCGATTTGGATAAATTCACTTTGGAACGAGAACGCTTGACCACCCTGTTCCGTAATTCCGGAGTCTATAATTTTCAAGAAAGTTCTATCAACTACGACATCCTCAGGGATACAACAATAGCTTCCGATGACCAATCAATGGATGTAAAATTGAACATCAATAAATTCAGAAGTTCTACCGACAGTACGGACACCAATACTCCTTATAAGGTTGCGCGACATAGAAAAATTAACATTTATGCTGATTATGATATCAATGGGGCCACCGATACTTTAAAAAGGATAGAACACGAAAACTATAATATATATTATAGCGGGGAACTTAGATACAGGCCCAAAGCACTTACCGACGCTATTTTTTTTGAAAAAGATAGTGTTTACCGTGATTTGGACAGGATAAGGACTTATAGACAAATCACCAACCTAAACACATTTAAATATCCGAACATTGAATTTATTCCCGATTCCACCCAAACGCAACTGGAATCGAACATTTACTTGGCAGCCAAGCCAAAGTATTCCCTTAATCTAAATTTTGATGTAACCCATTCCAACATTCAACAAGTAGGAACTGCCTTCAGTGCATCTGTAATTACAAGAAATGTTTTTGGAGGCGCCGAAACCTTGAACGTTTCTGCCAGGGGGTCTATTGGTTTGTTAAGCGACGCATCCTTATCCAATGAAAATATTACTTCAGAGCTAGGAGGTGATGTAACTATAACATTTCCCCGGATTTGGTTACCGTTTAATACTGAAAAAATAATACCCTATTATATGTTGCCCCAAAGTAGATTGTCGGCGGGTACCAATTTTCAGCAAAACATTGGTTTGGACAAACAATCCTTGAATGCCATCCTATCC
>QGCX01000057.1_pt1 | contig 29978 bp, 25 predicted proteins | sample 4708031 | NCBI WGS metagenome assembly QGCX01 (sample SAMN08941163, study PRJNA450518) | Sediment metagenome, whole genome shotgun sequencing project. | reverse complement strand
GTTTGTGATTGAGCCCTATATTCGCTTTAAAGGGCAAGTAGGCGAGCAAGCCACCATGTTTTTTCTAGACCCATGTGGCAACGCCTTGGAATTTAAAGCCTTTAAAGATCTCTCCCAGTTGTTTGCTAAGTAAACCGATTTTAAACTCGCTCACTTAGCGTGGAGGTAACATCACAATGGGGTAGGTTCAGGGCATCAGCGGAACACCGATTAAACTGCCATGCAGAAAGCAAATAAACGCAAAGCTAAGCGCTAGGCCAATAATGACCAAGAGGATGTCATTGAAGCTCGATTCTTTTAGTCCTGGAAGTGCTCGTTGCGGGCGCTTTTTCATCGAAATTCTATCTAATACAGCCCATCCTAAAAATGCGCCAAACAAAATAACATCGGCTAGGCTACCGTTTACCAATAAATGGCTGGTTGCCCATAGTTTTACTGCGATTAACTGAGGGTGTTTGGCTGTTCGCTTAATTTTTCCGGGAAGGTAAGGCGCTAAAAATAGCACCAGAGCCAGTGTCATTAATAGGTAAGTTAGGTGTCTTAGCCAATAAGGCGGCGTGTAAAGTACAACCGGTTCCAGTCTAGCTGTGGCATAACCTACAGCGATAAAGTAGAGACCAAGTAAGGAGACCGCGGCATAAAAGCCTTTCCATAACCATTGATTTTTTGCAGCCTGTTGATTTCGCCAATCAAGCGACACAATCGCGACAGAGTGGATACCCAAGAATAGCACTAACCCGATGATTAAGCTGAGCATGATCAATTCCTTTTCGTCATAGTTGCTGCGTATTTAGCTTAGCCCATATTGACCATTTAATGGTTGCTATTTAAATCGTAGATAGCGTGTCATATTTTAGATATACAGAACTCAGTCAAATGTTGTTTGAAGGTTTGGTTTAGCTGCTCGGTGATGGCTGAGTATCAAGTAGTTGCTGATATTGAGCCAGTGAAACGGGTCGACCAAAAAAGTAACCTTGTAAATAGTGACAATCCATCGCTTGTAATAAACCGACGGTTGTAACGTCTTCCACGCCTTCTGCTACCACTGTGCAATTGAGTGAGTTAGCCAAAAAAATGATAGAGCGCACAATCGATTGGTTGGCTTTATTGGATGCCATGTCGCTAACAAAAGAGCGGTCAATTTTAATTTGCTCTAATGGTAAATCTCTTAACAAGGGAAACGAAGAAAACCCGGTACCAAAGTCATCTAGGCTAAATGCGTGTCCGTTACTCGCCAGTTTTACCATGATCTTCGTGGCTTGTTCAATGTCGGTCATCATGGCACTTTCTGTGACTTCAAAGATGACGCGCTGCGGGTCTACCTTGGCTTTGGTCGCTGCTTTATCAAGGCATGTAAGTAGCATAGTATTATGTAAATCTTTAGCTGATAGATTGATGTGCAAACACCCTTTAAAGCCTTGTTTATCGAGTATCGTTAAATCGTTAACTGCCTGTTTTATCACCCAGCAAGTAATATCGTGAATCAGGGTACTTTGCTCGGCAATGGGGATGAATTTGTCTGGTGGAATATAGCTACCATCTGCTTGCCGCCAGCGAAGTAATACCTCGGCACCATGAATTGAGTTATTGCCGGCTTCGACAATTGGCTGATAGAAGAGCTGAAATTGTTGGTTGTCGATGGCGCTTTGCAGCTTTTTTGCGATCGCCAGGTGTTCTAGCGCGTTTTTATTTAAGTCTTCTGAGTAAATTTTCCAGTGTCGTTTACGTGATTTGGCGGTGTCTAAAGCCTGTTCTGCCTGCTGTACTAGTTCATGAGCATTGTTACTGTGAGTTGGGTAAGAGCTGGCGCCAATGCTTACACCAATACGAAGGTTTTGCTTCCCCACCGTAATCGCTTGCTTAAATTGTTCCTGTATTGTTTTGATATCTTTTTCTAGGTGACGGTTTTGTCGGTTGCGGCCTAGTATTGCGAATTCATCTCCGCCAACTCGATAAAGGCGGCAATGCTCAGGCAGTTGTTTAGCCAGTTTTTGGGCCACTTGCCGGAGTAACTCGTCGCCAAAGGGATGTCCAAATGCATCGTTGAACTTTTTAAAGCCATTTAGATCTACCAACATGATATAAAAAGGGCTTAAGGATTCGGCTAACATGGTGATTGATTTGTTGAACGAATGTCGGTTTTTTAATTGAGTCACACGGTCATGGGATGCTTGATACTCTTGTTCGAGAAGGCTGTTATAAGAGTAGCGTGTCACCAAAAATACAAATAAGCCTCCTCCAGCAAGTAGAATTCCGTGAGCTAAGTAAGCATGAACGTATTCATGGTCGAAGAGAATGTGAATAAATGAAGCAGCATAAGCGGCCAAAAAGCACATGATAAGAACCGACAACAATTTCCAGCCGGTATTTCGGGTTCGGCGTAAGATTTTTTTGGTCGGTTGCAAGCTCAGCGATAGTAAAATGAACCCTGATAGAATCAAACATAGTGCAATTATCTTCATTCAGCAGTTCCATACCATTGAGCTTAAGTGATATTGGGTCAATAGGCGTTTTAGCATAGCCTAGGTCAAAATGACATTGCGTTAACCAATACTGCTTTATGAAAATTCTTTTGTTAGGTCTAACTTAGCTGTCGTTCACAATTAAGTGACGTTTTCTTAATTGCAATTTGGCAATGCGCTTGCTTAAGGTGTAAATACGTTTGAGTTGCTCGACCCATTCCATCTCATAACGAAATATACGCAGCCGAGCGGAGTTTTGCTCGGCTAAGCGCTTGGCTTGGTGGGCCAATACGCTATTCAATTGAGAATTGATCTCGCGTTTGGCACTCAGCACTTTGTGGGCCAGTGCGTCGTCATTACGGCGAATGCCGTTTACGCAATCCAGCATGGCTTGTTGTACGCGATTTTGAATGGAGTCTAAAGTGCGGCGCATCATTGGGCTGGCGGTGGTGCCTTCGTTAAGCGCTTTATAGGCCAGCGGTAATATGCCACTCACAATTAAATCGGCGGCACTTTCTAGTTGGTCGGTCATGCTAATTAGTTTGATTTGTTGATTACTTTGCTTATCAGATAAAGGCGTACTTCGCAGGCGACCCAAATAAGCTAAAATCACCGCGTGCAAGGTGTCTACTTCTTTTTCTATGGTCTCTATTTGATTGAGTTTGGCCAGCGCCACTGCTTTATCGGCCGAGCTGGTGTAATTCATCGCTAAGGGCGGCAGTAAGTCCAGCATATTACAGACTCGGCGTCCCACGCGTCCTAATTCTAACTGGGCATGATCTAGTGCGATGTCGGGCGTTTCAATAAAAGATTCATTAAGGTATTTAGGACTAATCGCCTTGGCTTTTTTCTCGCTCGGGCTGGTGGCGCGATGCGGAAGTAACTTGCGAACTAACCAAACAAAACTACCAGCAAAGGGAACCATTATCGCGGTGTTGAGTAGATTAAATAGGGTATTGGCATTGGCGATTTGCCTAGGCAGCTCGGCCGCCAGTTGGTCGATGCCAGTGAGCGCAGGATAGGACGGTGAAATATAGACGCTAATCTCGCTTAATATAAAGATAAACGGTAACCAAATCACTACTCCTAGAAGGTTAAAGCTAATATGTACCGCGGCCGCTTGCATGGCTTCTCTTGATTTACCAATAGTGGCTAACAGTGCGGTGATACAGGTACCAATGTTAGCGCCCATGGCTAAGGCTATGCCACTCTCCAGAGAGATAAATCCTTGTCCGGCTAGCACAATGATAATGCCAGTGGTGGCCGAAGACGATTGCACTAAAGCGGTAAACAAGGCGGCGATTAAAATCGACAGTAATACGTTATCCATGTGGGTCATCAACTCAATAAAGGGTTGATAAGTTCTTAATGGCGACATGGCTTCGCTCATCATATTCATACCAAGAAAGAGCAAGCCTAAGCCAAACAACATGCTGCCGTAGTGTTTGTTGATGTCACGCTTCGCTAATAACTCTAAAAAGAAGCCTATGGCCACCATGGCCAGTGCCGTTTTGGTAACTTTAAAGGCGATGATTTGGGCAGTAACAGTGGTGCCGATGTTAGCCCCCATGATCACCCCAACAGCTTGGTTTAAATTCATTAGCCCAGCGGAGATAAAACCCACCACCAGTACTGTCGTCACTGAAGAGGATTGTATTACTGCGGTGACGCCTGCACCGGTGACAACTCCTGCAAGGCGATTGCTGGTGAGTTTGGCTAGAATGGTTCGCATTTTATCGCCTGCTGCACGCTTAAGCGCGATAGACATTTTGTCCATGCCATAAAGAAATATAGCCAAGCCGCCCAGTAGGCTAATACTCATGGGGAGGTAATGAATCTCAGCCATTACACCTACCTATTATTGTTATTGTTGTTCTATAAGGTTAGTTGGTAATCACTTGGTTTTGATGGGCGGGTGGTTTAAATGTGAGCTTTTTGCTGGTTTGGCAAGGTGTTTTAGTGAGAAACTGGCGCAATAGCCGCGCTGTGTGATGAGTGCGGCTATTGTTTTAGGCGGGTGACATTCTGAGTACTTGATGAAAGTGACCAAAATAGTCGAGTCGCTCTAATATGATATTTAGGCAGACTAATAGTGGCACAGCAATTAACATACCCATTGCTCCCCATATCCAGCCCCACAGTACTAGCCAAATAAAAATAATGAGAGGGTTTAAATTAAAGCGTTTGCCAAGCAGGGTGGGGGTAACAAATTGGCTTTCTAATAAGTTAATACTTAGAAAACAGGTCATGATTAGCAGTGAATAGCTTAAGGATTCAAATTGTACGAAGCCTACTAGCCCTAAAAATGTCACCGAAATCATCGGGCCTAGATAAGGAACAAAATTTAATAGGCCAGCGAAGATCCCCCATAACAGCGGCTGCTTCACCCCTAATATTAGTAGTACTGCAGCGACGCAGCAAGCGAGCCCCAGATTTACTAGGGTGATGGTTGCTAAATAATGAGATAAGTCTTGCTGGATGGTGCGAACCAGCTCAACCGCGCGGCGCTGACTTGGGTAGCCTTGAAATAAACGTAAACTTTGACGAAACAAAGTTCTGCCGTAGTTTAACATGAAATAGGTCATGAATAAGGCAATCAACAATTGCGTTACCACTGTGGGGGTTTCAATCACTAAAGACTTAACGAATGATAAAGCAGTGTTGGTTTGCAGTTCGTCGATGCTCATCTCATCGGCAAGTTCCAGCACCGAACCGTGTTGTTCATTAACTTGGTTGGTGGCTTCACTAACCTCTTTGGAAACACTATTAACTAAAGATGGGAGCTTATCCCACCATTGTTGAGCGGGTTCGGTTAACACACTGACCCCCAAAAATAATGAGCCCATCAATACCGTTAATAACAGCACTACGTTGAGTGCCCGCGGGATCCCCAGCTTAACCATGAAATTCACCATCGGTCCGCACAGTAGTGCGAAGAATACGGCAAAAATGATCGGTAACAACAGCGGCTTTGCCCAATATAGAGCCAACATAATAATGGCTAAACTGACTAAGCTTTGGAAAAGGGGGTTAGCTGTAGAATTCGACTGTTCGCTCATGCTATTTCCTTGAAAGCAGCACCGTTTTGGTGTGATTGCTGCATTGGCCTAGTGGTTATTGGGGGCTGATGTTTGCTGTGTATTGCGGCTTAAGTCTTTAACCAGCGGTGCCGCGACAAGGCTTGCTTGTTTAAGGGCGGCGAGTCGACTTGATTTATTGAGCCGTAAGGTGGCAAATAATGCCAGCATACCTAAACCCGCTGTTTGCACTGGGTGCGCGCGTAGGTATTTTTTGCCGTTTAAGGTGAGTAAATTTAAGGCCAAACGACCTTGTCTTGCCAGCAGTTGGCCTTGAGTTCTTTTCTGTTTAATGGCTTTTATCTTGTTGCTGAAGAATAACATTCAGCCCTTCCTTTAGTTGTTCACTGCTATGACGAAATCCAATTAATTTAGCTAGGCTTTTTTGTCGATAAACAATAGCTATTAAGATCAGTCCAAGAGCCAGCAAAAAGCTCGCATACGCCAATAACAGGCCTTGGCCGGAGTAATAAACCAGTAAAGCAATACCAGCGCTAAGGCTTATCAGGAAAAACACTGACAACAAAATCAATACCACACTCAGTAACAGGCTTTGCTGAATCGCCGCCAAGCTGGTTTTTAACTCCAGTAAAAACAGTTCTATCGAGTTTTTAGACCACTGCTGAAAGTGTGTCGCTAACTGGTCAAACTGAAGCCATAAACTACTAAGCTGCTGCAGGTTGTCTTCTAGTTGTTGCTCTAATGCTGCTTGCTTACTTGGGCCACCATCGCTGGTGGCCGTTGACTCTTCTGACTGACTAGGCATGTTTTGCTCCTAACAATAAGGGAAGGTTTAACATGTCTATTTGATTAATTTTGCCACGGCCCAACCGGCTAAAAAGGCGCAGCCAACACTTAACAAAGGACGTTTCTTCACGGTGTTTTCTGCGGTAGTGGTTGCTGATTTTAAAGTTTCACTCCCCGCTGCAACACTTTGCTGAACGTGTTCCTTAATGTTGTCCACCGCTTCGATAGCGGCTTCTTCTGCCTTCTCGTAAGCTTCTTCAGATTTTGCTTGAGTGCTATTTTTCTGAGTTCTTGCTGCTGCCATAATTTCCTCCGATAGCGCTTAGTTACATACAACCAAAACTGTGTGATTGGCTGTGGATTTGATACTCGTATTTAACTAATGCTATTACTGTGCCAAGCGCTGAAAACCCCTATTTAAAGGGCTTATCCGACTGTTTAGCGCTTAAGTTGTGTAATAATTTCATTGCAGCGGCGAGCAAATTGTAATAATTGCTCAGTGAGTTTCTATGCAAGTTATAGGGGGGGCAGGGCCTAGAGGGGGAAATCTAGGCCTAGGTTGGGCTAAAGCGCCCTTTAAAAATCTCCTATAACTTTAAAGGCGCGGTATTCATCATAGGCGTATTGGTCGGTCATGCCGCTGATATAGTCGATGATGAAACGAGTACGGTAATAAAACTCTCGACAAGTTTGCTCTGAGAGCTGCTCACTTACTGGTGCTTCTGCTAGGGCTTTTTTATAGGCGGCGAGGTGTTTATTCGGCAGCTTTTTGAAGAGTTTTTTTAGGTAGGCTGGAATGGGTTGTTCAGGCTTGCTGTTATCTGCCAAGTATTCAAATTGGGCTCTGCTTAGTTTGAGCAAGTCTTGATAACAATCCATTAAACCCGTGATGATGTTATAACCCTGTAATTCGCGGGCTTCTACTTCAGGGTGGCAGAAGGCATGTTTTAGCGCCACGCACTTAAAGGTTTTTACCAGCATGTGGCAAACACTACCATCTTCAATTAGGGCGCGATTGAAAGTGCCTTGATAGATGGGTTCTAGGTGTTTAATAAACTGGTTTTTGGCATGTTTGGGGAGACGCTGATTCACCGCCACGCGCAGGTATACAAAAAACATGCTGTCACGCTGCTCTTTGCTTAAGTCTGGTTTGTGGCTTTGATGGGCAAAGTCGAGGATTTTGCTCATTTCATCATTCGGAGCGGCGTCGCTATGCACCATTAAGTGCTGAAAGGTTTGCACAAGGGCTTGTTTCAGTTGCTGAATGCTAAGTACGCCTTTTTCTATAGCGTCTTCTAAATCGGCTATGCCGTAAGACACATCATCGGCGGCTTCCATTATGTAGGAAAACGGCGAGCGACAATAAGGCTTCAAGTCTAGAGCGTGTTGTAATTGGTTGATATAGCCAGTTTCACTTAAGTAATAGCCGACTTTCTTTTTCAGATAGCTAAAAGGGTCATCCGTGCTGGGGTACGGCTCACTGCCACAGCGCGTATATTTTAAAATCCCAGAGGCTTGTGAATAACTCAAGTTGAGCTGCAATAAACTATGGATTAGCCGGATCCCTTGCGCATTGCCCTCGAAATGTACTAAATCATGGTGGACCGGTACTGGTAAGTCGCTAGCTTTATCTAAGCCCGCAGCAGTTTGGCTGGCGTGGTATAAATCGTTGAGCTTTTGGCTTAACCAATCAATCAGGGCTTCTTCGCCAAAATGGCCAAAGGGAGGGTTGCCGATGTCGTGCATTAAACAGGACATTTCAACAATGCTTTCTAGTTGTCGTTCCAGCCCTCGCAAGTGGTAGCGGTTGTCTTCTTCGTTTAGCGCTTGGCAGATTAACTGAGAAATGTAACGCCCGACTTGTTGCACTTCCAAAGAATGAGTGAGTCGGCTGCGTACTGCGGCGTTTCTTTCTAAGGGGAATACTTGGGTTTTCTGTTGTAGGCGGCGCACTGCGGCACTGTTAATAATACGGCCTCGGTCACTCTCAAATACGCTTAAGTCTGCGGCCTGCTCTGGTTTGTTTTGATAAGGTCGAGTCGCGCGAATTTTACGAGAGAAATTTACCGTCATGCTTTAAACCATTCGTTAATTAAGAGCATTGATAGTGCGGCAATATTTAACGGAAATCAATTTCTGCTCAATCACATGATTGAATCGCTAGGTATCTGATAATCAGCTAATAAAAAGGCGAACCCAAGGTTCACCTATCATCTTGTGTTGCGGACTAACAGTACAATTAGTGCACTTTAAGCTTTGCGACGAAGGCCAAATAGCCCTAATAGAGCAAGAGCAAATAGTGGAATACTGGTGCTTTCGCTTACGTTGACTGCCACGTCTTCGGCGGCTTGTTCAATCACGCCAGAGTATAAAACGTCGGATTGAGAGTAGTTGTAAAAACCAAAAGCGCCATCGCCAAACTCAGATACGCCTGCTTGCGCAGCCGTCATGCTTAACTCTAAGCTACCGTTTACTAGTACTTGCAGTAACGAGCTAGTGTAGACTAAATCAAAATCGTAGGAGGCAAAGTCAGCCCAAGCGATTGATCCTAAAGTATTGCCTCGAGCAATTTCGGTGGCCTGCCGCTATGTTGCCAAAGGTCCCAAGTACTTGATACCGGGCTACCAGTAACATGGCTTAGGGCTAAACCTCTAGTGGCGTTGCTTTGGGTTCCTTGCTTTCAGTCAACTAACCAGTAATCGGCACTCGCGCTGTTTATCTCACCACTTTGGTATCCCAATACAAAACCGATGAAATCATCATCTGAGCTAGTTCTAACAGAGATGTTTCCAGACATGGCGGCATCTAAGGCGCTAACGTTAGAATTAAAAAATACCGTAGGAGAACCATTAATAGATTGCAGAACAGAATCATTGCCGGTTTGTACTTGCCAGTTGCCTTGTCCTTCAGCGGCCCAAGTGGAAAGGTCAACAGAGATTGGGGTAGCTACCGCTGTAAATGAACTAAGTTGTAGAGCTAACAAAGCCGAGAGGGCTAACCATTTTTTCATGAAAGGTCCTTTTTCGCGTATTGCACTAAGATCATATAAATGTAAAAGGGCGGCATGGCAAAAAATAAGCCAAATATATAAGTTATTGTTTTATATTGGTTAACTTGTAGATTAATTATTCTAAAATAGCGTATTGTAAAAGAAGCTGACAGGCTCAATAAGCGGCTAGCTGGTGGCGGTTGATTTTTGGCTTTTAAAGGGGAAGTTGGCCGCAGGCGCATTATTCTGCGGCGTAGTTCAGTAATTTTAAGGGATGAGAATTTTGGCGATTAACCAGTAACTGAAGCCACTGATGAGTATGGTGCCAACGATGTTCAGCATAAAGCCTGCTTTTACCATTTGAGATATTTTTAGCTGACCAGAGGCAAACACGATGCTATTAGGTGGTGTTGCTACGGGCATCATAAAGGCGCAGCTGGCTGCCAGTGCTGCCGGTACGACCAATATTAGTGGGCTGCTGCCCATTGATTCGGCAATCGGGCCTAATAAGGGTAAGAATCCCGCTGCGGTGGCGGTATTACTGGTAATTTCGGTGAGAAAGATAATCGCTGCGGTGACGATAACAATCACCCAAATGAGCGGGAATGAGGACGCAGAGCTGAGGCTGTAACCAATAAAATCAGCCATTCCTGAGCTTTTGATTTGGGCGGCTAAACTCAGACCACCGCCGAACAACATCAACACACCCCAAGGCAGTTTTTTAGCGGTTTCCCAATCCATTACCATGACTTGATCGCGCCAATTTACTGGGATCACAAATAGGCAAACAGCGGCGAACATGGCTATCCCGGTATCGCTAATCGCAAGGCCTGTCCATTTGGCTAGTAGTGGGCGAAAGATCCAAGCGAGTGCCGCCAGTGAAAACACCAAGGCCACGACTTTTTCGGCGTTTTTCATGTTGCCCAAATCTTGTAATTGTTGGTGCAACATGTTGCTGGAATTACCTTCAATATTATCGGACAGCTTATAGTTAATATGGGTTAACCAGAACCAGGTTATTAACAGCATGAGTAGTGAAAGGGGCAAGCCAAGCAGCATCCACTGACCAAAGCCAATATGGATATCGTAACTATCGGCTAGGTAGGCAGCTAGCAAGGCATTTGGCGGAGTGCCTATTAGTGTCGCCACACCACCAATGCTGGCCGAATAAGCTATACCCAACAACAAAGCAGCACTAAAGGCGGGTTGTGGCTGCTTTTGCGACATCATGGTAATAATTGACAGGCCAATCGGTAGCATCATCACCGCGGTGGCGGTATTGCTCATCCACATGCTTAAGAAGGCGGTAATTAACATAAAGCCGCCTACTTGGTGAGCTGGCTTAGTGCCCACCGTGAGCATGGCTACCAAAGCGATACGTTTATGTAATTGCCAGCGTTCCATGGCTAAACTCAAAATAAAACCACCCATGAATAAGAAAATCAGAGGGTGAGCAAAAGAAGCCGTGGCAGTTTTTAAATTAACAATTCCCAGTAATGGCGACAATACCATAGGTAAAAAAGAGGTCACGGGAATGGGGACAGCCTCGCTTACCCACCATATCGCCATCATGGTGGCTAGCCCCATGGTGATCCAAGCCACTTGAGGGAGTTGTTCAAAAGGCGAATCAGTGAGCAGGGTAATTATCAGTACCAAAGGGCCGAGTAATAAACCCAATAACTTGGCGAGGTGTTGGTGTTTATAACTGGGGTTAAGCAGGGTCACCGACATAACAGATCCTTATCCTATAGCAGGCCTATCATCAATTTTATTAACGAAATAATTATAGATAATCCATATATTTAGTATGGACTTATTGTTAAGCAAATGACGGATTTTTGATCTAAATAAGCAACAGGATTAGTTGGTGGTTATTTCGCTGCGCGAACTTTACTACTTTAGCTTGAAGGGCACTGTTTTTGCACTCGACAAGGGTTGCCTAGGGCGATGCTATTACTCGGAATATCCTTGGTGACTACACTACCAGCACCGATTACCGCACCGTCACCAATAGTGACGCCAGGTAAGATGATACAGTTACCGCCAATCCATACGTCGTTGCCAATGTTAATGGGTTCGGCGAAACCTATGTGCTGCTTGCGAGTTGCAGCATCTAAGGGGTGGTGGGCCGTATACAGTTGTACATTGGGACCAATAAATACGTGGTCTCCAATCTTGACTGGGGCGCAATCGAGTACGGTAAAGTTGAAATTGATAAACACATGGCTGCCGATGTGAGTATTAATACCGTAATCGATGTGTATCGATTTTTCCATGTGTACGTCTTCACCAATTTGGCCAAATATCAGTGCTAGTAGTTCGCGTTGTTGGTCGCGCTTGCGTCGTGGAAGCTGGTTATAAAGAGCCGTTCGGTCTCGAGTGGTGTCTCTTATTTCCACTAACTGTGGGTCGTTGATGTTATAGCGTTGACCCGCACGCATTTTTTCTAAGGCAGATAACATGAAGAGGCTTCCAAAGTGTTAGTTTCTTGAGTCTGTTTTACAGCTTTTTACTTAGTGTACATCGCTGAGAATGAACCTGCTGTTAGCCTCCGCATCCCTTGATTGAGCTAGCGTGTTTGTGCATGTTTTTAGCAAGGTTCACCATGAATAAAATAACTTCAGTTAGCAATGTCGTTGTTGGTTCAACGCTTGGTTGAGCGCGCCATGCAGTTCTATTGGTAGAACATAATGGCTTAGTTGATTGTATGGTCGGTAAGTGTTGTGTGTTCACATTCCGGACGGGCTGTTTATGGCAAAATGGCCTTTATTCTGTAATGCTTAACTCATTGTTGAGTTTTGTCTTCTAAGGTCAGTTAATTTAATGAAATTTCAGTTTGCTAAACAACCCATCGTTGATACCGAAGATAAAATTGTGGCTTACGAGTTATTGTTCCGCGGAGCGGAGAGTATACGTAATCAACCTGATCAAGTTGATCGTGCTACAGACCATATTATCAGCGGTAATTTCATTCTTGGACTGGTTAATCAGCTGGTTAGCGAACAGCGTTATTTCGTTAATTTTACCGAACAAGATTTACTTGAAGATAAAGCTAGCCTACTGCCGCCAAAGGGTGTAGTAATTGAAATATTAGAGCACTGTCAGCCCACTAAACCTTTGTTAGCAGCAATTAAAAATCTGCGTGACTTGGGTTATACCGTTGCCTTAGATGACTTTGAGTTAAGCAGCCCTTGGCTGGAGTATGCTCACCTTGCCGATATTATTAAAGTAGATGTGCTGGCCTGCCCGGAACAGGATATCAAAGAGATTGCCAACCGCTTTAAGGGCATGAGTGTGCGTTTACTTGCCGAGAAAGTGGAAGATGAGCAGCAGTTCCAACGGTATTTGCAATATGGTTATCATTTGTTTCAAGGCTATCATTTTTATAAGCCAATTATGACCAGCTTGCGGGTGCTTAACCCAAGAAAACTTTTTTTATTAGAACTACTTAACTTAGTTAGCCAACCAGATGCGACCATCGAGGAGGTGAATGAAAATATCGCCAAAGATGCCGCATTAATGGCCGCTTTGTTGCGCAAGGCTAATGATAATAGCCGCATGGTGAGTAAGCCCATTCTCAGTGTTAAACATGCGGTGAGCTACATTGGTCTGGCAGAGCTTAAAAAGTTAATCCGTATTGTGATTACTGCTGAATTAGCAGTAAATCGTCCTCCTATTGTTTACGCCAATGCCATCAAACGCGCCCAAACCATGTCTTTTATGGCTAAGCAATATCGCTTGGGTGGCGATGTTGATGAGGCCTATAGCGTGGGCTTATTGTCGTTGTTTGATGCTATTTTGGCGGTAGATATGGCCGCTATATGTCAGCAGTTACATTTACCGGAAGAGATTAGCCAAGCCCTCACTTCAAGAAAAGGGGGCTGGGGACACATGCTGCAAGTGATTGACGCCATTGAGCAAGGTGATTGGCAGCAGCTTGCCGCTCACGCCAAGGCCTGCCAATTCAATGTCAATGAATTACTGGGTTTCTATCATGGCTTGTAAGCCGTATGCCTCACTCGCGGTTTAAGCGAACTAACCCTTACACAGAACAGCTTTAAGCTTATTTTTGCTTATCTTTATAATTGTATTTATTATCAATGGCTTGGGTTGATCGTTATTTAGATAGTATCTTGGATAAATGCGCAAGCGCAGTCTTCACAGAATAAGTTGATATTCGAACATAGGAACTCAATGAAAGGAAGTATAGTTCGCTGGAATGATGACCGTGGCTTTGGGTTCATTTCTTCGAAGGAGAGCAAAGGCGATGTTTTCGCACATATTTCTCAGTTTAAAAAAGGGTGTCGCAGACCGAAGGTTGGAGACTCTGTCATATTTAATGTTGTAAGCGAAAACGGTAAACAGGCCGCCCAATCAATATCACTAATAGGTGTTAAGCCTAGACCTCAAGGCAATCTGTGGTTAGTTTCAACATTGGCCAGCTTTTCTTTTTTATTGTTAATCGTCTTTGCTGCCTATGTTTTTTTTATAAAACCCAAGTTATTCCCAGCGTACGAAAATATGGGTTTTAGTTGCCAAGGAAAAACTCACTGTAGTCACATGAGCTCTTGTGATGAAGCTAAATACTACTTAGCAAATTGCCCAAATGTTCAGATTGACGGTGATCATGATGGTGAACCTTGTGAAATACAGTTATGTAGTGGCAGTTGGTAATGAAATTAAGTAAAGGAAGTACGTCTTGGCGCGGCCCAGTTTTGAGTGGTAGTAACTCTGGGGAGGCAAGGTGCGAATAGCTGCTATATCCGATATTCATAGTAACGTTTATGCGCTTGAAGCTGTTTTAACTGACATCTTAAAGCGAGGAGCTGATGTGACCGTTAACCTCGGGGATATTCTGTATGGCCCGATAGCTCCTAAAGCTACTTTTGAGCTTCTGATGGAGCATGAGTTAGTAACCATTAGAGGTAACCAAGATAGGCAAATCTATGAAGCTTCGGAGTGTGATATAGCATCCAACCCAACAATGCAATTTATCGTCAGGGAGCTGGGGGATAAGCCTCTGCTATGGCTGCGAAATTTGCCTTTCAGTTTGCAGTTAAATGATGAAGTATTTCTTTGCCATGGCACACCATCGAGTGACTTAGTTTATTTACTCGAAAATATTGATAAGGGTTATGTTCGTCTTAGAAGTGACAGCGCAATAATGGATTTGTTAAATGGTCAAGCTTCACGCGTTGTCATTTGTGGGCACACTCATACTCCCAGAACTGTGTTAACCTGTTCTGAGCAACTTATTGTTAATCCAGGTAGTGTTGGCTTGCCAGCATACACAGATGATGATCCTGTTATCCATTCGATAGAAAATCACAGTCCACATGCCAGTTACGCCATTCTTGAATCAGTTAAGGGTTCTTGGAGTGTGCAACATATCAAGGTAGCGTATGCTTACGAAAAAGCAGTGTTTGATGCACAGAAAAGAGCAAGAAATGATTGGGCTCACTTTTTAGCAACAGGGCGTGAGTTATAACAAACATTACAAGTCGCTCGAAGGTTCTGTGAAGATATTAATATTAGGCGGAAAATAGGTGTTGCCGCTTTATATTTTCAGGAATGTTATGAATCAACTTTATTTATCTCGATTCACGAGCGGGAGGTTTTTCGAAGAAAAAGCCACTCGATTGACTATGCGTAATCGGGACTTCTTTGATGAAAAAGACCAAACGAGCGTTAACACGTCATCACCAACAACGCGTAGAAAATAATCGTAAAAACTATTGGGGACGTTATGCTAAATCCTCTGAGAAAGCACTAAGTAAATGCAGCCGTAGCCCTGCGTGTGTTCGTGCTGGCTGTGTGGTTACCAAAGAGAATACTATGGCTCAAGCTTCTCTGAAAAACATCAGAAAGCAGAGTAGATTATAAATAACGAGCAACTTTGCTAGGAGTAAAATAGTTGGCTTTGTTGATCCGCTTATTAACTAGGCTCGCTGTTTTACCCACATAATACGGCATTAACCAGTTGGAGGGGGTATGGCTGAAAAGGAATATTTGGGTAGCTGTCATTGTGGGGAAGTGCAATTTAAAATCCTTAGTGATTTTCCAGAGCTCACCACCTGTGATTGCTCTATTTGCTCAAGGAAAAATGCGCTGATGGTGAAGGTGCACGAGAGCAAGTTTACCTTGCTACAAGGTAAAGACTTTCTTACTGACTACCAATTTCATAGCCACACGGCTCATCACTATTTTTGTAAGCGCTGTGGCATTTACCCCTTTCATCGTAAACGGGTGACTCCCGATCATTTCGGTATTAATGTTTATTGTCTTGAAGGTTTTAAGCCTGAGGGCATACCGATTAGGGCTACCGTTGGGGCGGGAATGGCGTAGGGCATAATAAGCAGGGTTACTGTCTAAACTGAGCGCTGAATGTTGTATGGTAGTTTGGTTTTGTCATTAATACCAAGGAGAACGTTATGCCAACTACACATCTAGGCTCGTGTCTTTGCGGGCAAGTAAAGTATCAGCTTAGTGGTGATTTTCAGTCTTTCTTCCTGTGTCACTGCTCCCGTTGCCAAAAGGATACGGGCTCTGCTCATGCTGCTAATTTGTTTGCTAAGGCCGGTGCGTTAACTTGGCTACAGGGCAAAGCTCTGGTGAAAACCTATCAGCACCCTAACTCGCGGCATGGCAAAAGTTTTTGTCTGCACTGCGGCTCTGCACTTCCCACTTTTGCTGAAAGCATTAATTGTGTGGTGATGCCAGCGGGTAGTCTCGATGGTCCTGTTCCTATTTCCCCTACTGCCAAAATATTTATGGACAGTTGCGCCTCTTGGTCGATGAATCTAGCGGATGTAGCCAGTTATCAAGGCCTACCAGAGTAAGCGTTTTTCGTTTCAATAATACTTAGAGCCGCCAGCAGCATGCTATTGGCTCTATACGGGTTTATAGCGACTTCATCCACGCGCTTTCGGGCAGCAGATACAAGCCCTTATCATGCTTAGCGCCTTCCCCCACAATATGGCCAATGCCTGCGGCCATTACCGCGAGGGTAATATCAAAGGCATTTAAGCTATCACCGTAGCCAGCGGTTAGGTTGAACATGGAGCCATCTGCCAATAGGTAGAGGGTTTTGTCGCCCAGTGTGTAAGCGTCAACATAAGGCATCGGTTGGCTGTGAGTGGCATGTTGTTTCAGATAGGGGACATCAATTTCTTGTGCGACATGTCCAACATTTAAGATGAATGCACTTGGTTTGGTGGCATCCAATTGCGCGCCGCCTAATACCCCGTAAGCACCGGTGGCGGTGGCGATAACATCGCTATGGGGAATTGCCTCAGCCAAATCTACTACTGGCCAGCCATCGTATTTGGCTTGCAGTGCTCGGGCGGGATTTAGTTCGGCAACGGCAACCTGACCACCGTAGGCTTTGGCCGCCGCGGCCACACCTTGACCCACTAAGCCATAACCAATGACCAGTACTTTTTTCTCGTGCAAGGTGAGGTGGGTAGTTTGAAAAAAGGTGTGCCAAGCAGTTAGCCCTACCATGTGGCGGTTATGTAAACCTTCTTTTACTGGTAGATCGTCCCAATTAAAGATGGGGTAACGTGGCTCAACACTGCCTAAGCGACTGATGCCAGAACCGGTGGCTTCTAGACCAGCAATAATTTGCGGGCCCTTGTCACTTTGGTGTAGGCGAGTGCTTAAGTCTGCGCCCATTTCACATAAATGGCTGGGGTTCCAGGCTAGCGCTTGATCAAATGAGTCTGACCAATCGGCTTCGCTCATATCTCGCCAAGCGTGGGCTTGAGCACCTTTTTCCACTAAGTAAGCCACTACCTCGTTTTGCACCGTTGTAGGGTTACAGGTGGTTAAGAATATGGCTGCGCCTTTATCCAATAGGCCGGCCACCAGTGGTGCCATTTTTAGGTCGAGGTGCATATTACAGGCGAGTCTCACGCCGGTTAAATCGGGCAATGCGGCAATCGCCGCAGCCGTTCTAGGCATATGCTGAGTGGCCCAAGCCAGCTCAGCTGCGAAATCTTGATACATTATCCAAGCTCCAAATGTTCACTAAAACAGCATAGTAACGTTTTTAAGGGCTAAGATAAGTGGCTGTTCTAGCTTATGTTTACTTAATTGGCTGCTTGCTAATGCCTATTAACTGATTATGTGGTTGGGCTTAGTCGACTGTTCTGGCGAAGTTCCTGCCCAACAGCGGCTAGCCAGCAGTCCTATTTCAAATAATAAGCACATGGGGATAGCTAATAAAGTTTGCGAGATGATGTCTGGTGGCGTGAGCAGCATACCGAGTACAAAGCTGGCTACCACTACATGCGGCCTTACTTTGCTTAGTGCGCTTGCCTCGCAGATCCCCAGCTTACAAAGCAGAAATACAATAATGGGAATCTCAAAGGCCAGTCCAAAAGCCATGAACAGGGCTAATACAAAATCGAGGTAACTACTGATATCGGTGGCCATGGCAACGCCTTCTGGGGCTGTTGCAGTAAAAAAGCTAAAGGCTGCAGGTAGTACCACCATGTACGCAAAACTGACGCCGAGGTAAAATAACAAGGATCCAGATAGCAGTATCGGCGCAAATAAGTTGCGCTCTTGGCGTTTTAGGCCCGGTGCAATAAAGCGCCAAAACTGATATAGGAGCATCGGTACTGACAAGGCGATGGCGCAGAACAAGGTTAGTTTAATGGGGGTAAAGAAAGGGGTCGCCACATCGGTGGCGATCATGCTCGTACCCGCCGGTAAATGGCGCATTAAGGGGCTAGCGAGTAGGTGATAAATGTCGTTCGCAAAGTATACTAGGCTAACAAAACTAAGTGCGACCCAAGCTAGGCCCAATAACAAGCGTTTACGTAGCTCGATTAAATGAGCGACTAAAGTGTGGCCTTGACTCATGTTGATTCCTTGCTCGGCTGAACTTGGGCGTTATGTTGAGGCTCAGTCGAAACTAAGTGAGATCGGCTCGCCCGAGGGCGGACCTTGGGGCTGTGCAGGGGTTGTTTAAGCTGCTGGACTTCACTATTTAGTTCTTCCAACCCTAGCTCGCTTTCTAATTTGTTGCCCACATCGCTGGCGGTTTGTTTGGCTTTACGCCACCAAGACAGCGTTGTGCGAATGGCATCGGGTAAACGCTGTGGGCCAACAATCACTAGGCTGAGCAAGGCAATTAAGCCTAGCTCCCAAAAGCCGATATCAAACACGCTTAGCTACCTTGTTGTTGTTTTAGTTCGGCATTTTGTGATGCGGGCTGCTTGGCCTGCGAAAGCAAATCCTCAGTTTGCTCTTTATCTTCCGCCATGGCTTGTTTAAAGCCTTTAATGGTGGTGCCCAAATCGCCGCCTAGTCCGCGCAGGCGCTTGGTGCCAAATAGTAGTACTACGATTACTGCAACAATGGCTAATTGCCAAATACTGATACCAGCCATGATATTTCCCTTTTAGTGATTGTGTTTAGCTGTAATAAGGCAGGCCAGTGGCCTGCCTAGTTGATAGTGGTGCAGGGTTTATACGCCTAGCTCACCACCATCGGCTTTGCGAATGGCGACCAAGGAAGCGCGTGGACGAATATTCATACCACTTGGTGTTTCCTCGGCGGCGTTGACGCTGTAAGGCCAATTGCCTGGGTGCTGAATCGACACAAACAGCGTGGTGTAGTCTGGAGTGATGGTAAAACCGGTCACTTCACAACCGTTTGGCCCAACGAAGAAGCGACGTAGTTCACCTTGGTTGTCGGCGTTAATGGTATCCAAGTTGCCGTCTTCATCGGTTATCGTTGAAGGCACTACCGCCAACATTTGGTCGTTGGTGTAGTTGGTCACTTCACTGGCGCCGTTGTCGGTCTGGATCCACAATATGCCGCGCTCATCAAAGTTCAACCCATCAGGGCTAGCGAACTGGTTGAATTCGCTAAGTCCGGATAGGTTAGTGGCTGCATCGCCATTCGCGTCTGAGCCAAATACGAAGATGTCCCAAGTAAACTCATTAACGCTTTCACCTTCGTCCCAGCGGATCACGTGACCAAACTTGTTGTTTAGGCGTGGGTTAGCTGGGTTAGTGCCGGCATTTTCGTCGCGACGAGTATTGTTGGTAAGAGTAAGATAAACCGCCCCGGTAATCGGGTCTACAGCACACCATTCTGGACGATCCATTGGGGTGGCACCGACTAAATCGGCCGCGCCGGCTGTATTGAGAATAATATCTTCTAAGCTGTCGAAGTGGTCGCTAAGCGAGCCGCCATCTTGGGTGGCTCCATCCATGCTTAGTGGTAGCCAAGTACCCAATCCATCAGCATCAAACTTGGCCACGTATAAAGTACCCGCGTCCATGTATTTATCACCCATGGCTAGGCGGTCGCTGGTGTTGGCGTCTGCTGGATCCCAAGCTGCCTCTGAAACAAACTTATACATGTACTCAAAGCGAGAATCGTGGCCAGAGTAAAAAGTAATAGGTTGGCCTGCTGTTAGCTTACCAAAGGTACAACCTTCGTGACGAAAACGTCCTAAGGCAGTACGTTTTACTGCACGAGAATTAGCTGTGTAGGGGTCAATTTCAACGATGTAACCATGGCCGTTGGCTTCGTTACGATAGTCGTCCATGGCGCTGCTGCCATTAGGGGTAACGTTGAAGCGGGCAAATTCATCCACGCGCTCTTCGGCGTTACCCGCTAGGGTTTCCCAACCGTAACGACCAGTGCCAGAGGTGGAAATACCGATACGCTGTTGCTCTTCAGTTGTGGTGCCGGTATTGATGAAGTAACCCGGCCAATTTTCTTCACAAGTGAGGTAAGTTCCCCAAGGGGTATAGCCATTACCACAGTTGTTTAGGGTGCCGCGCGCTTGGCTGCCATCGGGTGAAAATGGCGTAGCCAGTTTGCTTGAATAAGCTAGCGGACCAGAGATATCCATAGTGGTAGCACCCGTATAGCGGCGGTTAAGTGGGTCGTTATCCACTACCATCCATTGGCCATTGTCTTGCAATTGAATGCGCACTACAGCAACACCATGGGCGTTAATTTCTTTGCGTACTTGGTCAACACTGCTACGAATGCCGTTGGCATCGGCGTCACTACCGCTAGGGTGTAGTGCGTTTTGGTCAATATACTCATGGTTTACGCACAATAGCGCATCGTTACCTTCTTCGTTAAGTGGGAAGAAGTGCAGCCCGTCGTGGTGCATGCCCATGGCATTTTCTTGGTCAACGGCATTGTTGCTACCGTCATTTTTCCAAGCTGAAGCATCGCTAGTAAGCGGTTGGCCCCAAGGCGCTAATACTTGTGCGGTATAGCCTTCAGGTACGCTAACAGCATCGATTTTAGAACCAGCAATTGAATTAAATCCCAATTTGGCAGAAGACACAGTGGGAGTAGCTGAGTCACTGCTACTTGAGTTACAACCCGCTAAACCAAAGGCGCCAAAGGTAGCCATTGCCCCCAAGCCCAAGCCCCCTTTAAGTACACTACGGCGCGCCAAATGGGCTTCTAATACTTGGTCAAAATCTGGGTTATCACTTTTGTTAAAGCGAGTAGGATTAAATATTTCCTTGCTCATTTCTCTCTCCTGAGTTTTGTTTTTTTTTTGCGCTGGCTTAGTCCATGCGAACGCGGACTAACATAGGAGAGAAATGTGACAAAAGTTTTACCGAAATGAGAAATAAATTGTTTCAGCTGTGTTTTAAATGTTAATTGAGTGTTTTGATTTTAGTGGTTTCACTTGCTTGTGCTAACAAGTTTGCGCTAGAGGCTTATTTTTTAGCGTTGTTCACTGGGAAAACCTTATTTGGCAGCTGATGCTCGTTGTTTGGCCATTTAACTAAGGATGCTTACAAAATTTGTTGAATGGCTGTGAATGACTTCGCTGTTACAGCAATCAAGTGCGGCCCCAATAAGGGGGCGGGCTGACATTACAGGGCCAGTTCCAAAATCTTACGCACATCTTCTGGGCTTATATCTTTATGCTCGCTTGCTTAGGCTTTGGTGAGTCGGGTAAGCGCTTGCTAGTGGCTACATCGTTGAGGAGTTTGAGTAACTCTTTGTTGCAAAGCTTTTCACTACATTTTACCCAAGTAAAACCGTGACGGACCTCTGTTTTAAATTCTATTTATATGATTTATTAATTCTTTTTGTATTTTATTTTCCTTTCTAACAGTATGATTTTGGAGATTTAAATTTGAAGGGATTCATCATAATGAAACAAAGTTCAGGGATGTTGCTGTTGGGCTTAAGTTCTTTACTCGTTGCATGTGGCGGCGGTGGGGATGCGGCTGCAGGTGGCAATGCCACTGAATTGTCTAGTCTCTATCAAGGGTTGAGTACTCCCGCTGAATTAAGCAATGCCAATATCGGCCTATTTTTTGAAAATATTAATGATGTCGCTGGTAATGAAAATTTTACTTTACCCAGCCAGCGAGCCAGTGTTCGCAGTCAAGTGGCGGCGAGAGCCGTTATTAACGAAGCCTTGTATTGTTATTCTGGCTCGGCGCGGGTCAGTGGTAACATTAATGATGTGACCCTGACCGGGACTATGACCTATTCCTTTGATGAGTGTGATCTTGACGGTGACTCCAGTATCTATGACGGTAGCTATACAGTGAATCTCACGCGGGTCGATGCCAATACCTTTTCTCCGATTGATGGTTCTACGGTCTATCAGGCTTACCGAGTCAGCGAGGGGGCGGATTACCTAGAAATTAATGGCACGGTGAGTGAAGAGGGTTATGGAACGTGTAATTACAGGAGCACTAGCAATCTTGTCACCACATCCAATAATCCGGATCTGACAGCGATGGTGCAAAATCTTAGTCTCCATCGTCAATGCAGTAGCTGGGCATCTACTACCGATGAGCAGATGTACTTAATTGATATTTCAGGGCGTATCTATTTGGCTGAGCATGGTTATGTGGACGTGCATACTCAAGACCTAGAAACTGCCATTTATGCACCGTCGGGACATGAATATAATGGCCGAGCCGATGTGTTTGCCAGCGGTAGTTTGTTGTTAGAGAACGAACATTCTCGTTTTAGCCTGACTAATAGTATTCAACCCGAGCAGGCGCCTTACATCTATCGCTCACATATTACCTTGCTCGATAAAGACTCTGAGCAGCAATTGGCTGACGTTGAACTCCCCGCTTGGATGGTCAACCTTTCGGCGATGTTGGACTTTAATGATAGCGATGCCGATGGCATGTGGGACGGCTACGAACGAGTCTATGGCTTGGATCCCTATCGCGATGATAGCCTCGATGATTTAGACGCCGATGGCTTTAGCAATGGCCTAGAGTTTGAGTTGTTTAGTTCGCCTGCTTCTGCCGATTTTCGTCCCGGTGCTTTTCTCAGAGTAGGGGTTTTAGGCGTGCCTATGTCTTCTCTAGCGGGCGAGCCGATCTGGTTTGATCTTGAGTTAGTCGCCACGATTGAGCAGAGCTATGCTGAGCGGGTGGGTGAATTTAGCGTGCTAGCCACTCTGGATTCTAACATCAGCTTGCAGCCAGGAGAATGGCAAGTTAACAGTGACTATGGTTGCACCATAAGTGGCAACGAGTTGCGTTGTGATAACTTGGTGGCTACCGACTGGGCCTCGCCAGCAGCAGAAGAAACCTATGCGCGGATCTTGGCGAATGTGACCTGGACGCCTAGTACGCCGCAGTGGTTGTGTATCAATTTTTCCTATGCGGGCGATTATCCCATGGAGCTAGAAAGCCTTGGTGACTGTGTGGGGGTGTATTAGTCAGCAGTGTAACTACTTGTGTTTGTTGAAGGACGAATAGCCAGTAGAAAAACTTTCAAACTCAATAAAAAAAGCGAGTCGATGACTCTAATGCCGTTCACTTAAGGTGAACGGCCTTTTTATTTCTAGCGTATCGCTGTGGTCTTGGCTTAACGCACCTTGGAAAGGTTCGTTCTCGCCTTGGCGGAAGAATGAGGCTCTCTGCCATCCCATAAAAATGCTTAACCTGTTGAGGAATTGCCCCTGGACTGGAATAAGGCAAGCCAACCAATAACCTCATGATATGTGCTAAAGCGCCGTTGAAACTCAGCTGGTAAGGCAAGTAGTGACCTTTCAGCACAAAGCACATTTCAACCATTTGATACCGTATCAGGTTATAACTCAGCAAAATGCCCCATAGCTCTTGGCGCACCAGCTCCGGCTTACGGCTTCTGAGTGTCAAACGGTTCCCCAACATAAACTGCTTTTGCTCTCGGTATCCCAGTTCGATTTCCCAACGGTGTCCATACAGCGAACCAATATCTGCTGCTGGAAAGCGCATCGGGTCAATCATGGAAGTCAGTACCTCAAATGTCTTGCCATTGATTTTGCGGGTCACGAGACGAGCGGTCATCGTTTCACAGAGTTCTGGCCATAACTTACGCGCTCTAGGATTGCTGGTAAGGGTAACAAGTTTATCGTTACGTCCAAGGCTTCTCAGCACGGTATATTGGGTGTTTTTCTTTAATGGCAGAAGCCAGTGGCGCTCAGTACCTGCACTCTGCCACGCATGCAGTAGCCCCATGGAATAAAAGCCACGGTCGAACATCGTTAGGCTATGGTCTGGCGTATCTTTAATCAGCTTTTCGGCTAACACCATTTCGTTGACGTTGTAATCGTCGAAAGCGCTGGCAGTGATGAGATGTGTGCTTAACTCCATCTGACACACCATGCGTACTTGTGGGTATTGCGTACCTTTAGGTCGAGAAAATGCATCACTGTTCTCTTTAGAATCATCAGTACGCCAAGTGACGCCATCAACACCGAGTAGTGTTAAACCATTCCAGTGAGCAAGGTTGGCTTGTTCGCACCAGCGCTTTGACATAAGCCGAAAGACATCGTGTATCGCTTGTTCGCCTAGCTGTTTACGTCGTTGCGTGAGTGCACTTGGTGCAACGAACGGCTTGCCTTCACGGTCAACAATATCGAGCTGATTCACGATATTCGCTATCGACTTGTCATTATAAATTGCCATTCCAACAAGCAACCAGACCAGAGACTCAAGCGACAGCTTACGCTTTCTTAGCGTAACCGTATCGGACAAAGCATAGGCATCATTGATGAGCTCAAGGGGTAATAAATCAGCCAGTGTTTCAATTTGATTGGGCTTCCAGTCATTGATGATGTTGAGTGCTTGTGAGACGTCCATAAACGAAAAAATCCGATGCCAGTAATGACATCAGATTTTGCTATACCTAGAAAGATCGTCAATGGATCTATCTTAACTGATCGGCGTTAATGCACATGGCATCGCTTTTTTTATTTGCGGCCCGTATGTTTTAAGGCTGCACCTCAACGCTATGAATAGAACCTGTATAACCGGTTTTATTTATCGCCTTCAGTAGTAGCTGAGTATCGAAGCCCTGCGGCACAATAACCTTGGCTTGGCGCGTTTTTAGCAACGACTTGACTTTAATAACGCCTTCGGTCTCACGCAATACTAAATAACCGTCACAGTTAAAAAGCGAGTCACCACCGCTAGATTAGTCGCTCCGAAAATGGAGCGACCAACACTGATAACCGAATAATCAGAAAATTCAGCCTCTACGCCACAGCAACAACTTGCTGTTATAGCGACGGAACATCAACAGGGCAGCAAGCATTAATATAGCAAATCCTCCCATACTGCCCACCCTTCTGGGTTCATCACTCTCAATGTTTTCCACAACGTTAACCGTTACCGTTCCAGCAGCCGTGCCACCATTTCCGTCGGTAATACTATAGCTAATAGTATCGGCGCCGAAGAACCCTGCAGGTGGCTCATAATTCAACACATCAGCATTGAGCGTAACCAGACCTAATGCCGCACTTGCATTGCTGATGCTTAGGATGTCACCATCGGCATCGGTATCATTACTCAGCACGTCAATTTCCATACTGCCATTGATAAGCACTGACACAACATCATCAACCACAACCGGTGCTGTATTATCTATCGTAGTGGCAACACCACCTGGGTCAACAATAGTGCCGTTGGCCAAGCCATCAGCGTCATACTGCCCACCATCTTGAATAGTTAACTGCACACACCAGTCGCCTTCCGTTAAACCTTCCGTCCAATTGGCATCACCCGGTGGTGGGCAGTAACCCGCCTCTCCCTTCGCTGAAGAAACAAAGTTGTTGCTGTCTGGCTCGAGAGTCACCCACTCACTGGCAACATATTTACGGTAAACCGCACCAGCCGGAATAGGTAGGCGCTGTGGGAGCACCAGCTGATAGGACTGCCCAGCAATGGGTAAACCGTAAGCGACGAATTCAAAAATACCACCTGTGTTTACAGCTTCTTCATCTGCTATTAGCTCATTAGCCAACAACTGTATTCCGCCAGTTTCGTTGACCACTAAAGAGTCACCTTTACGTAAACAAACGCTCGGTTCACCTTCGACTAAATAACGCTCAGACTCTAATGCCCGCTCTTGAATAACATTACAAGCACTAATGGCATCTTGATAATCCGGAATACCATCATTGTCGCTATCCGCCCAACCTTCCTGGCTGTCAGGAATTAAGTCACCATCGCTATCTGTGTCACTATCGAGTAACGCCAATTGCTCAACTACACGAATATTAATCTTTGAAATTACGGAAGCTTGACTATCATCAACCATTAATTGCAGTTGATAAATACCCTCGTCCAACGCACTAGGGTCAAATATAAACTCAGCCGGATTCAAACTAGTATTTGCCAGTTTGGCATTATCATTAATCCATTGATAAGTATGGCTATCATCTATATTGGCGTCAGTTACTTTAGCCGTTACCGTAACAGTATCATTACTGCTTTCAACTATGGAGCGAAGCTCTCCTTTCTGAGTGATATCGATACCTACTTGAGGAGCCAGATTCCCTTCCCGAATGGTCAGAGTATAATTAGATTTACGCCCTAGATTCAGTGTATCAGACAATGAAATAGTTAGCGTTTCATCACCCTCATTCAACTCATCATCTTGCAGAACAGAAAAGCTAATTACACCTTCCGTGCCACTGTTGATAACCAGCTCACCATCAAGTAAATCATGATCAAGGGCGTTGCTAGTTCCACTTATGGTATAAGGAACAGTGAATGGGTAATCTGGTGCCTCACCATTGAGGAACACTTTAACAATCACCTTTGATCCTTCAGTACTTAGTCTATCTTTACCGATGGACACTAGAGGATGAACAACTACCTGTTGGCTAGCTGTAGCTTGGTTACCTTCAGCATCTTCGGTAGTCCAGTATACGGTATGCTCACCCGGAGGGAAGAAAGTCTGCTGCCCGGCCAAGGATACAGGTAATACCCTGCCGTTACTGTCTTCGGCTGTGGCTACACCTAAATTAACCTTGGTAAATAGCCCGGTAGAATTGACCTCTCTATCAGCAGGAGCTGTTATCGTCGGAGCTACTGCTACATCTTGACCAATCGTCACGGCGGCAAACCCTGTATCAAAGCCTTCATTGCCATCATCAATCCCATATCGCAGATTAACTGTACCAATAGCCTCAATAGTTAAAACAATCATGGAGTCCACTATGCTGGCTTTACCTGAGTCCGCAGTAACCCACGCCAAACTCAAAGAATCTCCCTCTATATCACTATCGTTACTCAGGACATCTAAGGTATAAGAACCAGCATCCCTTATAGTAAATTCGAACACATCATCATTGGCTACTGGCGCATCGTTAACGGCAACAACAGAGAGTTCAGATGATACCGCACTACCCGTATCAACATCCTGCGGCGTTACGCTAAATGTCACACTACCAGTTGCATTACTGCTACTGGTAAAACTCAGCATATCGCTACTGGCAAACCAACTATTCAACTCAGCAATACTACCACTAACGGTAACATTCGCTGTGCCTGAACCGCTAATGCTAAGTCCTTCACGCATAGCATCACCGCCTAAAACATTCAACACACCACTACTCACACTCAATACGACCGTGACGTTATCGCTCTCTGCATCGCTTAGACGAATAGCCCTAAGATCCAGCACAGAGGCAATATCTTCGATCACTGAGAAGCCATTAGGAAGGCCACTAACCACCGGAGTATCATTAACCGCAGTAACCGTAACAGTAGAAGCAATGCCCAAGTTGTCATTTACATTGACGTTATCATCTACATTAGAGCCACTGTCCGTCAGGCTGTTAATCGTAATAACACGCGGCTCATCTACCGCTGGGTTATCACTATTGTTTTGGTAAGTAATACCGTCAATCAATAGGTTAAAGTCTTCTACGGTGATATTTCCTGCGGTAAATATTACCCTAGTAGTATTTGAGGAAAGCGAGACAACATAACTTAAACTGTTGCTCGTAGTAGTACCACTCTCACCATCAGTTAAGGTGACTGCTGTGCCGTCCACATTCAGCACTTCATCACCACTATCAACCACATTGCTCACGCTTAAAGTTAAGCCAGTAAGGGTCTGCTCGTGTTCTATAGTATTAGCCGCTGCATTACTATAAATCGAAACCGCCTCACCACCCTCAGAAAACTCCCGAGTGCTGGTAGTGGCGGTCAGTTTAGGCTCATCATTCAGCGCCGTCAGAGTAACCGTTGAGGCCATATCAACAGTCGTCAGCATATTCTCACTGCCGCTGTCACTCAAGCTCATAATAGTAACAACACGATCACTATCAGTAGTGAGATCTTCACTATTATTTTGGTAACTAATTCCATTAACCAATGTTTCAAAGTCAACTTCACTAAGACTGCTGTCGCTAAAGGTAAGAGTTGTGATGTTTGAACTAAACACAACTTCATAACTAAAGTTGTTACTGGTACTACTCAGAGCCTTATCCAATAAGATCGCAGCACCATCTACATTCAGCACTTCACTTCCCGCATCTGTGACATTACTTACCGTAATAACTATACCACTCAGCGTTTGGTCGGCTTCAACAGTGCTGACACTGGTTCCGCGGAATAGCGAAGCTGCACTACCACCCTCAATAAAGCTTGGATTGGCAGCCGTCACGCTAAAGCTTGGCGGATCATTGTTTGCAACCACCTCGGCTGTTACCTGATTACTACCAGAACTATTGATTCGCCCATCGTTAAAGGTGAAATTTAAAACAACCGCGCTATCAGGCTCATTAGCACTGTTAGCATAGGTAATATTTTGCATCACGCTATTAACTAAGACCGTGGTTGCGTTGCCATTAAAGGTGAGCGTCAAGGTTCCGTTAGAGTTGCTGGTAACAGTACCCACAGTGATACCGTTATAAATTAAAGTACCACCTTCGCTTAACACCCCAAGCAGGCCATTGTTGGCAAACACATCATTAGAGCTGCTTCCGCCATTACGAGTAATGGTCAAACTGGCCCCATCGTAATTCCCATTACCACCGTTTAATGCATCCAACTCGTTATCTCGGACCGTTACATTACTATCAATCACCACTGCTGAGCCATCTTCAGTGTATGCCGGTTTCGCATCCAAGTGATTAAAGATAGGGGCAGAATTTTCATTAATAACGACCGACTTAGACTTAACGCTACCGATACTAGCGCCACCAGAGAGCACAGAATTTAATGTCGCGACAATAGTCTCTGTGTCATCATCACTACTATCATTAACAGCCGTCACCATAAAGGTAGCACTAGAACTACCCGCAGCAATGCTCAGTTCGTTGGAAGCCCCCAAACCCGTTACTGAATAATCGCTATCAACAGTGGCGGTTCCTGCCAGCTCAATATCCAACGAAATAGTATCACTTGCACTAAAGGGGTTTCCGCTCCCATCTTGCAAGGTTACGGTAAAGGTAGCGCTGCCCTCAATTTCTAATATTTCACTGTTATCAACACTGAGCATCAAAGTCGGTGCTGTCGTAAAATTAAAGGTAGTTTCATCAGCGATCCCAACAAAGCGGTTGCTGGCTAAGTCCACCACAGTTGTTGATGCGATTTGTACGGCATATTGTGTGCCAGCCAATAAATCCGCGCCGGGATCGAGAGTGATTTTGTTAGCCGCAACTGCAGCACTGCCGCCCTGATTACCCGCTGCCGCTACAGTACTGCTCGCTGTAAAGGTTTCTTGAATATTACCGTTAGTTACATCAAACAGGTTGATGACCTGACCATTCACCAAGTTCACGGTTTCACTGAAACTAATAACAATGTTATCGCCAGCCATCACCTTAGTCGCGTTATCATTCGGAACTGAATGATTGCTATCGAAAGTCGGTGCGGTTTTGTCCAAATTTACGCGTAATGTATTGGATATAGTTGAGTTACCAGCTACATCGCTAGCCGTAAAGACCACTGCAACCGCAGTACCCTCCAGCATATTACCGCCAGCATCTAGCGAAGGCGTCGTTAAACTATAAGTACCATCGCCATCGTCGCTTAACGCAACAGCTATACCTTGATCACTGTCCAATACTGAAAGATTAGCCTTAACAGTGAGGCCAGTCTCGCCCATATCAAGGTCAAAACTAATAGCTTCAGCGGCTTTGTAATAACCATCTCCGGTATCAACTACTGCTACAAATAAAGGTGCGGAGGTATCCACCAACACCCCATTCAGGGCAACTAATGAATCAAGCGTGGTATTAACGTTATTATTCGCCGCATCCTGTAACGTACCACCATTGGTTTGTAGTGCACTTAACTCAATACCATCATCATCGTTATCACCCGCCTGAACCGTATAACTGAAGACCAACGCGCTGCTGCCACTGCCTGATTGGTAAGTGGCATAACGGGTAGTCGAACCGATAGTCAAGGCCAGTTGAGGAACGCCGGCAGTAGTATTCAC
>QGCX01000056.1_pt1 | contig 30176 bp, 27 predicted proteins | sample 4708031 | NCBI WGS metagenome assembly QGCX01 (sample SAMN08941163, study PRJNA450518) | Sediment metagenome, whole genome shotgun sequencing project. | reverse complement strand
TAACTTCTGTTGTTCCATGATTGTTCTCATCTGTAGATCAGTGCCTTGAAAAAATTTCTCAAGGCCGTCTTAAGCTATTTGCTGGTATTATTTGCTGATAATAAAATGCAATTTTGCACACAATTGGTGACCAAGTTTATAACATTGCACCAAGTTAAGGCTTCATTATCGATAGCTTCATACTGTTGAGCCTGTTATTGATAATAGTGGCATAATTGCTTGGTAAAATCTTGCTTTTGCGTAGCAATAAACGGCTCATAAAGCCTGCTATGTCCCTGTTATTGGCACAGTTTACTGTGTTTAGTGGGAGATATTACATGGCTTTTTACATAAGTAGTCAATTCTTCGTGGTCATTTTACAGCTATTTACCCACAAAAGAGTGCAATATTGCATGCAATTTTTGTTGGTTGTTATTCAGCTATTTTTTTGATGCCTTATCCGAATGGAAATTATCTGCGGCATTGTGGGTGGTAATTGCATGCTTGGATTGCTTAATAACTGTGTTATGTTTTGTTGACTTAAGGCCTTTGCTGAATGCTTTGATTCATTTAGGCGCTTATAAAACCAAGAAAATTAACAGCATAGCGAGTCACATAAGAGGTAATAGTAATCGTGAGCAAACTTAACATTAGACCGGCGATCCCCGACGATGCAGAAACCATTTTGCAGTTTATTAAAGACTTGGCCGAGTACGAAAAACTCCAGCACGAAGTAAAGGCCGATGTGGCGTCGATTACTCAAAGCCTGTTTGCCGAGGGCGCCACTGCCCATGCAATTATTTGCGAACTAGACGGTGAAGCCGTGGGTTACGGGGTGTACTTTTACAATTACTCTACTTGGCTAGCTAAAAACGGTCTCTACTTGGAAGATCTCTATGTGGCGCCGCCCTACCGTAAAATTGGCGCGGGCAAAGCGATATTAAAATACCTAGCGCAGCAGGCAGTGGCGAAAAACTGCGGTCGTTTTGAATGGTGTGTGCTGGATTGGAACCAACCTGCTATTGATTTCTACCAGTCGATAGGCGCAGAGCCGCAAGATGAGTGGATTATCTATCGCTTAAGCGGTGAAGCCTTAGAAAATTTTGCTAATCAATAACATTACTGCGTTACTGGTTAAGCGTAATCTGTGCATCGCAGTGAATGCAGCCTGTGCAACTATTTTGCTGGCTGCATTGAGTTTAAGGGCTCTTAACGGCGAAAGCTAAGAATGTAGCCTTTAAACTCTTTGTCTAGGTAATCGGTGTGTTCGGGTTTGTGTTGGCTAATCGCAAAACCGGCTGCTGTCATGGCTTTGCCGAGTTTGTTTTTGCGACCACGGCCTGGGTCCACAATGATCACTTCGCAGTGTGGCTTGGCGTGGCGTTGAATGAAACTGGCTAATAACTCGATATGTTCATCTTCATATAATAGATCGCTACCAATAATCAGGTCATACAAACCCAAACTATCGTTGTTATCGGCCCAGTCTACTTGTTGGTAGGCGATGGCTTGATCTTGGTTTATCGCGGCGTTTCTGTTGAGAAAGTGCTGCACTTCTGGGTGGTAGTCGGTGGCGGTAATGTCGGCGTCTTGTTTGTTCAGTAACAAACTGGATAAAGCCATGCCGCAGCCGATTTCAAGGATCCGTTTGGCGGCGGTATCGTAGTCGTTGATGTAGTGGGCCAGCACTAAGCTAGAGGGCCAAACTACCCCAAATATTGGCCAACTGGCCGAAGAAATACCAAGTTGTTCTGCGTGACCTTGGGGGTCGTGAAATTCTTGAGTATTACGTAAGGTGCATAAATGGATGTCGGTATTACCAAACTCGAGGGTTTGATAACGTAAACGAAGCTTTGTCATGGTTGAGTCGCATTAATAAATAGCGCTGAGCCAGCGACCAAATGAGCGAAGTGACAAAACGGAGGTACGGGGAGCTTACAGTATTAACTGAATAAAGCAAGTGCTTGAAATTTGCCCGGTGCGGCGTTTGGTTGTGTTTATTGTGCCGTTTAATCCAGTGATTTTTTGAAGCGTAGCGAGGCAAATAATAAGCCCAGTAAGGTAAAGCCGAATAGCCATAGCGTGTCGCGCCACAGCTCTACTAAGTCGGCCCCGCGTAGCACTAAGCCGCGAATAATCCGCATGAAATGGGTAGCGGGTAGGACCTCGGCAATCCATTGAGCCTCTATCGGCATGCCTTCATAGGGAAACATGAAGCCCGATAATAAGATCGATGGCAATAAGATGAAGACTGTCATCTGCATTGCTTGTAATTGGGTATTGGCAATGGTGGAGATGACTAAACCCAAACTCAGACTAGCAGCGATAAATAACAGCGTTCCCATGAAAATTTGGCTGAGTTCACCATTGATCGGCACGCCAAATACCCAATGACCAAGGCTAAGTATTATTGCTACTTGGATTAACCCAACAAAGATATAGGGGACAATTTTGGCGATCATCAATTCTAGTGAATGGATGGGGGTGGTAATTAGTAATTCTAAATTACCGCGCTCGCGTTCGCGCACGATGGCGGCGCTGGTAAACAGAATCATGGTCATGGTTAAGATAACCCCTAACAAGCCGGGTACAATGTTGACCGCCGAACGGCGAGTGGGGTTGTAATACAGCGCAACCTCAAAGGTTTTGCTAGCGGCGGGGCGTAGGGCGAAGTCAAAATCGGTCAGCGGCATATTTTGTAGGGCTAAAATCGCCGAACTAATCATGGTATCGGAGCCGTCGACTAACCACTGGCCTAATACACGCCCTTGCACCATACGTTGGCTAAGGTCGTGCGGCAAAATTAAGGCGGCGCGCACTTGCCCATCTTGAATCGCTTGCTCTGCCTGAGCCACATTGGTTAATTGTTGGGTGACTCGAACCACTTGAGTGACCTTGACCGACTCGGTAATGACGCGCCCTGCTGTGCTGCCGCTTTGGTCGACCACCGCAATCGGAATGTTACGAATATCGGTATTAATAGCAAAACCAAATAGCAGTAGTTGAATCAGTGGAATCATCACCACCATACCAAAGGTAATCCGGTCACGGCTTAGCTGACGTAGTTCTTTAATGATGACCGCTTTGATTCTGGTAAGGCTGTTGATCATTGGCGGCCGGCTCCGGTGACGCTAACAAACACATCTTCTAAACTGGGGCGCGCCAGATTGAGCTCTGCTTGGGCTAGCTCGGGGAATTGTTGCTTTAGCCATTGCAGTGGTTGGCCGACTTGCTGGTAAATTAAGATCCGTAGCCGCACCCCAATCTGTGCAGCCGAGCGGATCTCTTGGCACTGTAATAGTTGATTTTTCAGTTGTCGCAAGTTGGCCGCTTTGGCCTCTACAATGTTGACGCCCATTTCGTTCATTAGTCGTTCTGGCTCACCATCGGCGCGGATTTCGCCTGCTTCCATAATGGCCAAACGGTGGCAGCGCTCGGCTTCATCCATGTAATGGGTAGTGACTAAAATGGTGGTGCCTTGAGCAGATAGATCAAATAATTGCTCCCAAAAGTCGCGTCTATTTTGTGGGTCGACTGCTGAAGTGGGTTCGTCTAGAAACAATAATTCGGGTTGGTGCATGGTGGCGGCTGCTAGTGACAGCCGCTGCTTTTGCCCGCCGCTCATACCGGACACTCGTTGTTTGGCTAATTGATTAATTCCATAGGTAGAGAGCTGTTCGGCTAGCCTCGCTTTCAATTGGCGGCCCTTGATGGCAAAAATCTGGCCAATAAATTCGAGGTTTTCTTGTACCGTTAGATCATCGTAGAGGGAAAATTTTTGAGTCATGTAACCAATTTTTAAACGCAGCTGTTCTGACTGTTTGGGAATGGACAAACCCAGTACTTGCACCTGCCCCTGAGTGGGGTTTAATAAACCGGTTAATACTCGAATGGTGGTGGACTTGCCACAACCATTGGGGCCTAAGAAACCGTAAATACTGCCTTTGGGCACGTTCAAATTAATATTGTTGATAGCGGTAAAACTGCCAAACTGCTTCACCACCGAACTGGCTTGAATCGCATACTCAGTCATCGCTACTGCCTTGTAAGTCGACTTGAGCGGGAATACCAGACGGCAGTTGAGCTGCGCTATCCGGTAGTTCGACCTCAGCTAAATACATTAAGCGAGACCGTTCTTTATCGGTCAGCGCATAGTAGGGGGTAAATGAGGGTTCGGTGGCGACCCAACGAACGGTGCCCTGAAAGCTTTCGCTGACGCCATCTACATGCACCATATATTGGGCACCCTGAACAAAGTTGACTCGGTAATCGGCTGGCACATAGACCCGTGCATAGGGCACCCGATCGGCTTGAATCACCGCAATAATAGCGTTACTGGGGGCCCGCTCGCCTAAGTTATAGGGTAGGCTATCGAGGATCCCGTCGCGGGTGGCGGTAACGGTGAGTTCATCCAGTTTTTGTTGTTGTACTGCGACATTGGCTTGTGCCGCCATCAGTGTTGCCTTGGCTTGCTCGATATCTTCCGGGCGTGAGCCGGCGGTGAGTTTATTAAATTCTTCCTTGGCCGAGTTAAGTCCGGCACGGGCTGAATCACGTTGAGCTAGCGATGAGTCTAATTCGGCTAGGCTGATTAATTCGCGCTTTACCAGTTCGGCTTTACGCTGGTAACTTTTATTGGCTTCTACTACTTGCGCTTGGGCTTGCGCTACTCTGGCTGAGGCGGCGGCAATATCCTCGGGCCGTTCGCCATTACTTAACTTACGTAAGTAAGCTTCGGCCTTGGCTTGCTCGGCGGTGGCGTGAGCCAACACTGCTCGTTGGTTTTTCGTGTCCAGTTCAACCAGTATTTGGCCTTGAGTCACCGTTTGGCCTTCTTTGATGGGCAGGGCGCGAATGATTTCATTGGCGGTGGCGGTATAGGTAATGCGGTCTCGCTCAAGGGTACCTAAAGCTTGCCTTGGGGATTCAGGTGAGCAAGCACAGAGGAATAGGAGCGCAAATACACCGAGCCAGCCTTGCATAGTTGAGTTTCCTTACTAATCAAAGTGAGGGAAGATTTCCTCTTTTGTAGCCGATTATAGTATTAAGCCAGCTCCCGTTTTGTGATTGACTTGGTTGGATTTGGCCCTCGTTGGTAGGTTTTTAGCTGAGGCGCGCGACTCCTGGTAAAAAAAGAGATTAAGCTGAGCTTAATCTCTAATAAAAACAGTAGGAATGGAATGGACTGTTTTTACAAACTAGCTTGCGCGTTTTTTGCTGTAGACGTCGAAGATAACTGCAGCTAGCAAGACCAAGCCTTTAATCACTTGTTGCCAGTCAATACCTACGCCCATAATTGACATACCGTTATTCATCACACCCATGATGAAGGCACCAATTACCGCGCCGAGAATTTTACCGACACCACCTTGTACAGAAGCTCCACCAATGAATACCGCAGCAATCACGTCTAACTCGAAAGCCAAACCGGCTTTAGGCGTTGCGGTGTTTAATCGAGCCGCAAACACTAGACCAGCTAAGGCTGCTAGCATGCCCATGTTGGCAAAGGTTAAGAAGGTGATTTTCTTGGTATTAATCCCTGACATTTGGGCCGCTTTTTCGTTACCGCCAATGGCATAAATGCGGCGACCAATGGTGGTATTGTTAGTAATGAATACATACAGTGAAATCAGTACCGCCATTACCATTAAGATGTTTGGAATACCTTTATAAGTTGATAGTAAATATACCAAGTACAACAGTGCGAAAGAGATGAAGCCAATACGCAGAATGAATACATTCATCGGTTCTTCGGCTGGCATCAATTTTTGCTGTTTTAGGCGGCTTTTTAAGTTAAAGCCAACAAAGGCTGTCACTCCTACCACACCAATGATGAAGGAGGTGAGGTTAAACTTGTGCATATCGAAGATATCACCAATAAAACCTGAGCTTAGGGCTTGGAATTGCGTTGGGAAAGGCCCCACTGATTGACCTTGTAATAAGGCAATGGTAAGGCCTTTAAATACCAACATGCCCGCTAGGGTTACGATGAAGGCCGGTATCTTGTGATAGGCAATCCAGTAACCCTGCATGGCACCAATAATGAAGCCAGCAACCAGACAGATAATCACGGTTAGGAACCAATTAAACTCAAATTGTACCATCAGTACTGCGGCCAATGCTCCAATAAAGCCACACACCGACCCTACCGAGAGATCGATATGACCTGCCACAATCACCAACAACATGCCTAGGGCCATGATGATGATGTAAGAGTTTTGCAAGAAGAGGTTGGTTAAGTTAATCGGTTTAAGCAAAGTCCCTTCGGTAATGACTTGGAAAAAGCCCATAATAAAAATCAGCGCGAGTAGTATTCCGTATTCGCGTAGATGGCGAGTAAATGATCCAAAGAAGCTCACTGATTCAGTGGGTACTTTCGCGGGATCTGCGGCTTTCGTGTTCATCTCATTCTCTCCCAGATTGAATGATTAACTGCATAATTTTTTCTTGAGAAGCTTCTTGTTTAGTGAGTGAACCCACCAGCTCCCCTTCATTCATAACGTAAATGTCGTCACACATACCAAGTAGCTCGGGCATTTCAGAAGAAATCACGATAATGCCTTTACCTTGTTCTGCTAATTTATTAATTAAGGTATAAATTTCATACTTGGCTCCGACATCAATGCCGCGAGTAGGTTCGTCTAGAATCAACACCTCGGGGTCGGCAAATAACCATTTGGCCAATACGACTTTCTGTTGGTTACCACCGGAGAGGTTCTCGGTATGCTGACTAATGGATGAACAACGTATATTCATCTTTTTACGGAAATCTTCACTGAGCAAGCTCTCCTTGGCCTTGTTGACTACCATGTTTTTGGAAATGGCAGGCAAGTTAGCCAGAGGAATGTTATGCATAATGCTGTCTATCAATATCAAACCGTAGTCTTTACGGTCTTCGGTAACGTAGGCTAAGCCTGCTTCGATGGCTTTTTCGATGGAATTTAATTCAACCGTTTTTCCGTTGAGTTTGAGCTCGCCGGATATTTTTTGGCCGTAGGAGTGGCCAAAAATACTGCGCGCCAATTCGGTTCGTCCTGCTCCCATTAAGCCGGCGATACCGACTACTTGGCCACGTTTAACAGCCATATTGATATTGTGAATAATGCGTCGGTCGGCTTGTTCTGGATGGTAGACCTCCCAGTTATTGACACTGAGAATTTCATCACCAATTTCTGCTTTGCGCACCGGATAACGGTCTTTCAGCTCTCGGCCTACCATGTCTTGAATGATGCGATCTTCGCTGATTTTTTCTAGTTGACAGTCCATAGTGCTGACTGAGCCACCGTCACGGATAACGGTAATTTTGTCGGCCACTTTGGCGATCTCGTTGAGTTTATGAGAGATGATGATGGACGAGATCCCTTGGCGCTTAAACTCAAGTAATAGTTCGAGTAAAGCATCGCTGTCGGTTTCATTAAGGCTCGCGGTGGGTTCATCTAAGATCAGTACATCTACGTCTTTAGACAGGGCCTTGGCAATTTCTACCAATTGCTGCTTACCTACCCCCAGATTTTGAATTTTGGTTTGTGGGTTTTCTTTGCCCAAGCCCACTTTGGTTAAGACCTGTTGGGTTTTTAGAAAAGTTTGAGGCCAGTTAATTACACCGTTTTCGTCAATTTCATTGCCTAAAAAGACGTTTTCGGCAATCGATAGCATCGGCACCAGAGCCAACTCTTGGTGAATAATGATGATGCCTTTTTTTTCGCTGTCTGAAATGGTGTTAAATTTTTGCACCTCGCCGCGATAGATGATTTCACCATCAAAACTATGGTGAGGATATACGCCGCTAAGCACCTTCATTAAGGTTGATTTTCCAGCACCGTTTTCGCCTACAAGCGCATGAATCTCGGCTTGTTCCAAACTTAGGCTAACATTGTCTAGCGCTTTAACACCGGGGAAAGTTTTGGTGATGTTACGCATTTCTAAAATGGTATTCATAGTTCCCTCAGGAAAACAAAGTCGAAAATGCGAGGTTTGCCTTTAGGCAAAGGCAAACCTATTTCGAATTAAAACTGGTCTTTGCTGTAGTAGCCGCTGCCAATTAACACTTCTTCCCAGTTAAATTTATCTACTGGTACAGGTTTTAGCAGGTATGAAGGTACTACCTTGTAGCCGTTGTCGTAAGTGGTGGTGTCGTTGATTTGTGGCTCACTACCATTCATCAATGCTTCAACCATACTTACCGTTACTTTGGCCAACTCACGAGTATCTTTAAAGATGGTTGATCCTTGCTCACCAGCTATGATTGATTTAACTGATTGCAGTTCAGCATCTTGTCCAGATACGAAAGGCATAGGCGTATCACCACTGCCGTAACCCACTCCTTTTAGTGACGATAAAATACCAATACTGATGCCATCGTAAGGTGACAATACCGCGTCGATGCGGTCATCGGTGTAGAAGGCACTAAGTAGGTTATCCATACGTGCTTGGGCGGTGGCACCATCCCAGCGAAGTGTAGATACTTTTTCCATGCCGGTTTGACCACTACGAATCACTAACTTACCGCTGTCGATGTAGGGTTGTAGTACTGACATTGCACCGTTGTAGAAGAAATAAGCGTTGTTATCGTCTGGTGAACCACCAAATAGTTCAATGTTGAAAGGACCTGCAGCGTTAGTCAAATCAAGTGCTTTTTCAATGGTTTGGGCTTGTAGCACACCCACTTGGAAGTTATCGAAAGTGGCATAGTAGTCTACGTTAGGTGAACCTTTGATTAAGCGGTCATAGGCTACCACTGGAATGTCACTTTCAGCGGCTTGTTCTAGTACTTTTGATAGGGTGGTACCGTCGATAGAGGCAATAACCAGCGCATCTACGCCACGAACTACCATGTTCTCAATTTGTGCTAACTGGTTCGGAATGTCATCACCAGCGTATTGCAGAACGACTTTATATCCGCTTTTCTCAAATAAGGACTTCATGTTAGCGCCATCGCCAATCCAACGGGCTGACGACTTAGTAGGCATCGCAATGCCGACAGTTTTTTTGGCGCTGGCAAGGCTTGGTGCTAATGCCAATAACGACACCATTGCCGCACTAATTAACGTTTTATAAAGCTTCATTTTTTCACTCCGTGTAAATGATTCAGCTATTAATGGTTAGTTAATGGTTGAGCGATGTTGCGCTGCTCTCGTTTAACTGGGATTAGTATTGAACATCTTTTTAAAGTTATTCGCTAACGAGACAACAAGTTTTTGATGACAGCGATTTTATCTATATATTTAGCTGTTATTGACATGTTGCCATTATGTAAATCTTAAAAAAGTGTCAACATTATGCATATTTAGGCTAGTTTTAGCCGTTTGAAAAGGTTTTCCATGGTTTTTTCTGATTTTTGACCGGTGTTTCAAAAAAATGCTAACAACGGAAATATCCATGATGTTAGCGTTATCGTATATGGCGGGTTTGCCCACTAGCGACCACTATGAGATGCAATAAATGTGTTTTTATAGGAGTGTGCAGCGTGAACAAGCAGCAGTATGTAATAGGCTTAGATTTCGGCTCAGATTCAGTGCGAGCCCTGCTGGTGAATGCCAGTAATGGCGATGAGCTACGCAGTGGCGTGAGCTTGTATCCGAGATGGTATAAAGGCTTGTATTCACAAGCTGATATTGCTCAGTTTCGTCACCACCCACGTGATTACATCGAAGCCATGACCAGTGCAGTGCAGTTGGCTTTAGCCGATTGTTCGCCAGAAATACGTCAGAATATTGTAGGCATTGGCGTAGATACCACCGGTTCTACGCCGGCGCCGATTAACCAAGACGGTGAAGTGTTGGCCTTATTAGATGAGCACGCTGACAACCCTAATGCGATGTTTATTTTATGGAAAGACCATACCAGTGTGAGCAAGGCCGAATTAATCAATCAATTGGCACACGGTGGGCAATTTCCTGATTACACCCGTTATGTCGGGGGTATTTATTCCAGTGAATGGTTCTGGGCTAAGGCCGCCTGGGTATCGGAACAGGACCCACAACTGGCCGAGTCGATTCATTCTTGGGTTGAGCTGGCCGACTGGATCCCTGCGCTACTGTCTGGCACTACCGCTCCCGATAGACTGCGCCGTGGCGTGTGTGGCGCTGGGCACAAGGCCTTATGGCATGAAGCGTGGGATGGTTTACCCGAACAAGCCTTCCTTAGTGCAATTTCTCCTACTTTAGATGGCATTCGCGAGCGGATGTTCCAGCAAGTTTATAGCGCCGATCAATTGGCCGGTAGATTAAGCGCCGAATGGGCTGAAAAGCTGGGGTTAAATGCCGATATTGCGGTTGCGGTGGGCGCCTTTGACTGTCACATGGGCGCCGTAGGTGCCGGTGCCGGCGCGTATGATCTAGTAAAAGTGATGGGTACTTCTACCTGCGACATCTTAATGGTTGACCCCGATGAATTAGGTGAGCGCACCATTGAAGGTATTTGTGGTCAGGTCTTAGGCAGTGCCATGCCAGAGCTGGTGGCGCTAGAAGCTGGTCAGTCGGCCTTTGGCGATTTATATGCCTGGTATAAACGAGTCCTAATATGGCCGCTGCAACAATTGGCCGAGCAACAACCTGAATTACAAACCGTGTTGCAAGGTTTAGAGCAACAAATCATTCCTATGTTGAGTGAACATTGTCAGCAGCAGAATAGCCATTCACCAGTGGCAGTAGACTGGCACAATGGCCGCCGTACTCCTTTTGCCAACCAACGCCTTACCGGCAACATTAGCGGCCTTAACTTAGGCTCAACTGCGCCGATGATTTTCCACAGTTTGGTTGAGGCCACCGCTCATGGCGCTAAAGCCATTATGGATTGCTTTGTTAATCAAGACGTTCCAGTAAAACGAGTGATTGCGATTGGTGGTATTGCCAAGAAATCGCCGTTAGTGATGCAAACCTGCGCGGATGTGATGGATTGTGAGTTATTGGTGATGGATAGCGAGCAATGTTGTGCCCTGGGCGCAGCTATTTTTGCTGCGGTCGCTGCCGAAGTTTACCCCGATACAGCCAGCGCACAGCAAGCCATGGCTAGCGCCGTGCACTTAAGCTACCAGCCAAACCCGGAACAGGTTGCTTTTTATCGTGAGCGCCATCAAGCCTACCGACAATTGGGAGATTGTGTAGAAGGTCTGTGCGCTAAACAGGGAGAAGAGTAATGTTAGCAGATTCAGAAGCTGCGCAGCGCATCATCGAGCTGCGTGAGCAAGTCTATTTGGCCAACATGGCCTTACAAACCCATGATTTGGTGACCTTTACCTGGGGTAATGTCTCGGGTATCGACCGCGAGTCGGGTTTGGTGGTGATTAAACCCAGTGGCGTGGAATACGCCAAGTTAAGTCCGGCCAACATGGTGGTGCTTAGCTTGGCTGGCAAAGTCATTGAGGGTGATCTAAGACCTTCGTCCGATACCTCCACCCACTTAGTGTTATACCGCTCCTACGATGAAATTGGCGGGGTGGTGCATACCCATTCGCCGTTTGCTTGTGCTTGGGCTCAAGCTGGCTTGAGCATTCCCGCCTTGGGCACCACTCATGCCGACTATTTCTATGGCGACATTCCCTGTACTCGTGCTCTTACCGATGCCGAAGTGGCGACTAATTATGAGCTCAATACCGGCTTGGTGATTGAAGAAACCTTGGGCTCAACCAAGCCGCTTTCTATGCCTGGCATCGTGGTGAAAGAACATGGCCCCTTCACTTGGGGAACTAGCCCAGATAACGCGGTGCATAACGCGGTGGTGTTAGAGGAAGTGGCCAAAATGGCCTTGTATACTAGGCAGCTTAATCCCCAGGTGGACAGCTTAAACCAAGCCTTACTAGACAAACATTATCTCCGTAAACATGGCAAAGATGCTTATTACGGACAAGAAGATTAGCCTTAACAAAGGATATAGATTCATGACAAATTCAACGCCCTCTTTATGGTTTGTAACTGGCTCACAACATCTTTATGGGCCAAAAGTGTTACAAGAAGTTGCTAATGACAGCGAGCAATTGGTTCAAGGTTTAAACAATAGTGAAAACATCAGTTTGTCGATTAATAACCAAGGTGTGGTGACTAGCTCGGATGAAATCGCCGATGTCATGCGCCGCGCTAACAACGACAGTAGCTGTGCTGGCGTGGTGGTGTGGATGCACACCTTCTCTCCAGCCAAAATGTGGATTGCTGGTTTAAACCAGTTGAGTAAACCAATGCTGCATTTGCATACTCAATTTAATGCTGGTCTACCTTGGTCGAGCATTGACATGAACTTTATGAATACCAACCAAAGCGCTCATGGTTGTCGTGAGTTTGGTTTTATTGCTACTCGAATGAACGTGCAACGCAAAGTAGTGGCTGGGCACTGGCAAGAGCCTCGAGTACAACAAGATGTAGATCAATGGGCGCGTGCGGCTCGGGGGGCTTACGAGTCGACTAGCTTAAAAGTGGCGCGCTTTGGTGACAACATGCGTCAGGTCGCGGTAACCGAAGGTAACAAAGTATCGGCACAAATCAAGTTTGGTTATGAGGTGAATGCTTATAGCATGGGCGATTTGGCTGCTTATGTTGAGCAGGTGAGCGAAGCCGAGTGCGCGGCGCTGATAGACGAGTATTGTTCACTCTATAAGGTTGACGATAGCCTACTTAACGACCCACAAAACCACCAGTTGCTAATTAAAGAAGCGCGCCTAGAAATAGGTATGGAACGCTTTCTAAAAGAGCACGATTGCAAGGCTTTTACTAACTGTTTCGAAGATTTACATGGTTTAACCAACCTGCCCGGTTTGGCGACTCAACGTTTAATGGCCAAGGGTTATGGTTACGGTGGTGAAGGCGACTGGAAAACTGCCGCCTTGTTAAGAATTGTTAAGGCCATGTCTGAGGGGCAAGCAGGTGGCAGCTCCTTCATGGAAGACTATACCTACGACTTTGGTCCAGTTGACCAAGTATTAGGAGCACACATGTTAGAGGTGTGCCCAAGTATTAGTGAAAACAAACCTGAACTGATTATTGCTCGTCATACCATTGGTTGTAAGTGTGATGTGCCACGGCTTAAGTTTTCGGCCAAGGCTGGCGCTGCCATTAACTTGTCACTGATTGATTTAGGTGACCGTTTCCGCTTGGTGGCTAATGCGGTTGATACTGTTGACTTACCAGAGGCGATGCCTAACTTGCCGGTGGCGCATGCCTTGTGGCAACCCCAGCCTAATTTGGCGGTAGCGGCAGCGGCTTGGATTTATGCTGGAGCGGCTCACCACTCGGTATACACTCAGGCGCTGAGCATGGACACCGTGATTGACTATGCCAAGATCCATGATATTGAGTTGATTATTATCGATAAAAATACTGACTTGCGTCAGTTAGAAATGGAGCTTCGGCACAACAATCTGCATTACCGCTTAAATGCCTTAAGTTAATTGTCTACTGGTCGCAGTGTTGGCTGGTATGCCATAACTGCGACTTCACCAATACTCTAAACCAAGAATCTAATGCTATGATTTCAAAACGTATTGCTAACCAAACCTACTTGAAGCATATGCAGAATGATCCGCTAAAACCCGGCTACAATTTTGATGCGCACTTAGTAGCAGGCTTAACGCCAATAGAAAAAGGGGGGGAGTTAGACTTTTGCATCGATCGGCCACAAGGGATGAAAGGTTTTATCATCAATTATACCAGTGAAGGGCGAGGTAGCATCTTTAAGGATGACAAGCGCTTTGATGTTAACCCAGGAGATTTACTGCTGTTTCCACCAGGAGTTCCCCACTATTACCATCGCCATGAAGACGCTGATTGCTGGAAGCATCGTTGGGTTTATTTTCGCCCACGGGCTTTTTGGCAAGACTGGCTGCATTGGGCTCAGTTAAAAAACGAAGTGTACTTCTCGCCGGGATCTGAACAGCGGGAAAAGCAGTTACAGCTAGAGCAACTATTTAGTGATATTGAATTGCACGCTAAAACGAGTAATCCCTTCGATGTGGAGTTGTCACTTAACTTGCTAGAGCAATTGCTATTGCGCTGTAAACAAATGCAGCCCGATGTGCGCAACAAAGCTTTGGATCCAAGAATTGAAGCGGCAATTAACTTTATGACAGTGAATCTTACCCGTGATTTTCAGTATCAAGAAATTGCCGAATCGGTATGTCTATCTAGCTCTCGCTTAGGTCACTTGTTTCGTGAAGAGGTGGGTATGACGATTACCCAATGGCGTGATGATCAGCGGATTAGCCGAGCCAAACAGTTATTGATTACCAACAATGTCAGTATTAACCGGATTAGTTTACAGGTGGGTTACAACGATCCCTTATATTTTTCGCGAGTCTTCAAAAAACTTAATGGGATTAGCCCGAAAGGTTATCGGAAACAATTTAGTTTGATTTATTAAGGTATTGCTGAGCATGATTAGCTCAGCTGCTGTGTGACGCGTGTCTGGCTAGTGCTTCTCGATGGTATTACTTTGTCTATCCAGCACGCCTAAATCCAAAACCGGTGAAGCATCAATCTTATGTGCATCCATCATTTTGGCTACGCGCTGCAAGGATGAAATAATCATCATTTGTTCCCATTCCTGCAATTCATCAAATTGTTTAGTGAATTGCTCCTGCAGTGGGATGGGGGCTTCTTTTAACACTTCTGTTGCTTGTTCAGTGAGATGGGCATGTACCTTACGTTTATCTTGTTGAGAGCGCTCTCGGTATACCAGTTGGCGTTTTTCCAGACGGTCCAAAATACTGGTGACGGTGGCTTGGCTTAAGCTCATCTCATTGGCTAACTCACCAATAGTGACTTTGCCCATGTTGCGAATAGTTTGCAGTAGCAACATTTGTGGGGCGGTCAAACCTGTTGTTTTTGCTAAGTGCTTGGAATACAGGTCAGTACCGCGGATTACGCGACGTAGTGCAACCAAGACTTCTTCTATTCTATCCAAAGTGTTTCTCTGCGTGTCGAATTAAAAAGATATTATATCGCTATTTATTTAGAACCCTAAATGATTTCTTGGCTTTCGGCCAAGTGATCTATTGCTGCAAGGCCCATACCTAGCGACGACCCGTGAAATTAGCTTATTCAAAGCGCTTAAGTGGCGGTTTTTTTAAGCTTTTTCAATTTATTTTATCGATAAAATTATGCCGATTTTTCTAACCAAATTAACGCCTAGTTGGCTGGGTTGTTATTTCTTTGGCTTGCTATTTACCTGAAAAATTCAGCCTATTGCTAACTACAGTGTCATCAATTTTGGGGTAGAGATCAAATTTTATTTAGTGTACTATGTTTCGCACTCTAAATAGTTGATTGGTTTTTCATATAGATAAAATCTGATGAAACATGGTTTTATCATTGTTTTATATGACAAAAATAGTTTTTAACCGATCGTATACTATTTAGTGTTCAAATTAATATCTCTAACTGGGGAGGATTTTTGCTTGATATAGGAAGTATCGCTTTTAAGGCCCCTAGGCTGGAAGACGGTATGGCTGTATTCCGTTTGGTGGAAAGTTGTCCACCGCTAGATGTCAACTCTAGCTACTGCAATTTACTGCAGTGTAGTCATTTTTCTGCGACCTCAGTGAAAGCAGAGTATGACCGCTCCTTGGTTGGATTTGTTTCTGGTTACCTGATACCAGAACGGCCAAATACCCTGTTTATTTGGCAGGTGGCGGTTGCCGAGCAAGCTAGAGGTATTGGCCTCGCTTCTCATATGCTGCAACACATCTTGACTCGTCCTGCTTGTGCAGGTGTTGAGTATTTAGAAACCACTATTACCGCAGACAACCAAGCTTCTTGGGCACTATTTGAAGCTTTAGCTAGCAAGCATCTTGCTACCGAGTTGAACTCGGGCGAGTGGATGGATAAAGAGCGTCATTTTGCTGGCCTACATGACTCGGAAGCACTACTGCGGATCGGACCTTTTCAACCTTCTTTAATTGTTAATCAAGAGTAACTATTACCATGAAAATTTTTAATCAAATTGAATCTGAAGTTCAAAGCTATGCTCGTTCATTCCCGCGCATCTTTAATCGCGCTAAAGGTGAGTGGATGTGGGACGAAGATGGTAATCAGTATTTAGATTTTCTAGCTGGAGCTGGCACGCTTAACTACGGCCACAACAACCCTTTATTCAAGCAAGCCCTGCTGGATTACATCGAACAAGATGGCATCACGCATGGTTTAGACATGCATACGCGAGCTAAAGGTGAGTTTCTGCAAACCTTTAATGACAAAATTTTGCGCCCGCGCAACATGGAATACATGGTGCAATTTACTGGCCCCACCGGCACTAATGCCGTAGAAGCGGCAATGAAGATTGCGCGTAATGTGACGGGTCAACAAAACATCGTTACCTTCACCAATGGTTTCCATGGGGTGAGCTTGGGCGCCCTAGCCGCTACTGGTAACTCGCATCACCGTGATGCCGCTGGTGTGAGCTTGAACGGCACTCACCGTATGCCTTATGACGGTTACCTAGGTGACAACATCGATACTACTGAATATTTAGATAAAGTATTGGCTGATTCAAGCAGTGGTATTAATTCTCCAGCGGCGGTGATCGTGGAAACGGTGCAAGGTGAAGGTGGTATTAACGCTGCCAGTATCGAGTGGTTACGCAACCTGCAAACGGTATGTCGTAAGCACAAAATCTTACTGATTGTTGATGATATTCAAGCTGGTTGTGGCCGAACTGGCGACTACTTTAGTTTTGAAGAAGCAGGCATCGAACCCGATATTATTACCCTTTCTAAATCTTTGGGTGGTTATGGTTTGCCGTTTGCTGTGGTACTGATGAAGCCTGAATTGGACCAATGGAAGCCCGGTGAGCACAACGGAACTTTCCGTGGTAACAATCTCGCCTTTGTTACCGCTAAAGCGGCGCTGGAGCATTACTGGTCAGATAATAGCTTCTCTGAAGAAGTGAAGCGCAAAGGTCGTTATATTTCGCAGCGTTTGGAAAACATCGTTCAGCAGTACGGTGATGGCAACTTTGCTACCAAGGGCCGCGGTATGTTCCAAGGTATTAACTGTGTGAATGGCGAATTGGCCGGAAAAATTACCCGCGCCGCCTTCCAGAAAGGGCTGATGATTGAAACCAGTGGTGCTGATGATCAAATTGTTAAATTCCTTTGTCCCTTGGTTATCAGTGAAGCCAACTTGGAAAAAGGTATCGACATTGTTGAAGAAGCGATTCGCGAAGTGTGTGCCAAGACTGACAGCATTCCCGAAGAAAAAGTTTACTTCGAGGTGGCGTAATTCCATTTACTGGCATCATGAGCACTAGCCAACAATTACGCGTTTGGCCGGGTGAACGGCTGCTATTGCCGATTGAAAATGCTTCGGCCCGTTACCTTTTGCGCTGTATTCAGGGTGAAGGTTATCTGCGAATTATGTCCTGCGCTCAGCGTCAGGCCATTGTCCGCGGTGACGAGCAGCAGATTGAGGGAGGCGAAATCGCCACCCTAACCGGCAAGAAAGCCATGTTAATTGAATTTAAAAAACTGACATAAAAGGCAAATTATGATTGTAAGAACATTAGCTGAAGCCAATAAAACTAGTCGTCGAGTGGTCTCTCCAGATGGAAACTGGGAAAGTACCCGTTTGTTATTGAAAGAAGATCAAATGGGCTTTTCTTTCCATATGACGACCATTTATAAAGGTGCTGATTTTTATATGCACTATCAAAATCACTTGGAATCGGTGTATTGCACAGCGGGTAAGGGTGAAATTGAAAACCTTGCTGATGGTAAAAAATATCCAATTGAGCCGGGTACGATTTATGTCCTCGATAACCATGATAAGCACATTTTGCGAGCCTTTGAAGAATTAACCCTAGCTTGCGTATTTAACCCTCCGGTTACCGGTAAAGAAGTGCATAACGCCGAAGGCGCTTACGAGTTGGACACAGAAGAAGCATAGCTAAATTAGCTAATTTAAAATTAAGCTGGTGGGCTGTTCCCGCCAGCAATAAAACAAAATTGTTTCCACAGTTGACCAAGGCTCGACTAATGCTGCAGGTTTACTGAAACACCCTTCTTATTTAGAGCTATAAAGGATTGAGAACAATGAATCATACCATTGAGAAAATTGGTGGTACGTCGATGAGTGATTACTTGTCGGTTCGAGATAATATTATTTTTAAACAGAGTGAAGAAGCGCATTATCAACGGGTATTTGTGGTGTCTGCTTATGGCGGCATAACTGATCAGTTATTGGAGCATAAAAAAAGTGGTCAACCTGGCGTTTATGGTTTGTTCGCCAGTTCCATGGAAGACGATAGTTGGCTGAAAAAGTTTGAGCAGTTAAAAAGCCAACTACTAGAGATTAACCAACAGTTATTTGGCGAAGGCACGCTACTTAAACAAGCTAACCTTTTCCTAAATGAGCGGCTCGATGATGCCAAACAGTGTTTGCTAGATTTACAAAGTCTCTGTCAACACGGCCATTTTGCTCTGGACGCTCATTTAGGCACTGTTAGAGAAATGCTAGCCAGTATCGGTGAAGCGCATAGTGCGTGGAACACCGCTAAATTGCTGCAACGCGATGGAGTGAATGCCTGTTTTGTGGATTTAACTGGCTGGTTAACCAACAAACATGTTCCTCTAGATCAGCGGATCCGCGAAGCCTTTGCTGAAATTGATTTAAGCAAGCAACTGCCGATTGTTACCGGTTATGCACACAGTGATGCTGGGCTAATGACTTCTTTTGATCGTGGTTACAGTGAAATGACCTTTAGTCGTTTGGCGGTACTCACCCAAGCCAAAGAAGCTATTATTCATAAAGAGTTCCACTTAAGCAGTGCTGATCCGCGCTTAGTGGGCGAGCATAACGCGGTGCCGATTGGCCGCACTAATTATGATGTTGCCGATCAACTAGCTAATCTAGGTATGGAAGCGATTCATCCTAAAGCGGCGAAGGGCTTACGTCAGAATAATATTTCATTACGGGTAAAAAATACCTTTGAGCCGGAGCACAGCGGAACTCTAATTACTGGTGATTATGTGAGTGACTCACCTTGTGTAGAAATTATTGCTGGTTGTAAGGGCATTTATGCACTGGAGTTGTTTGATCAGGATATGGCGGGTAGTATTACTCAATATGACCAGCAAGTATTGGCTATTATTCAACGCTTTAAAGCGCAGTTAGTGTCTAAGGATATTAACGCCAATACGCTGACTCATTATTTATCGACTAATTTAAAAACCGTTAAACGGATCCGTGAGGCCTTAGAGCAGAGCTTCCCTGAAGCTGAATTTAATCAGCAAAAAGTGGCCATTGTTTCGGCCATTGGTAGCGATATGCAGGTAGCGGGCATGTTAGCCAAAACCGTACAGGCTCTAGCCAGTCAGTCTGTTAGTGTATTGGCTATTCACCAATCGATGCGTCAGGTAGACATTCAATTGGTGATAAAGGAAGCAGACTACGAGCAAGCGGTGAAGAGTTTGCATGCGGAATTAGTAGAGGTTCATGATCATGGGCGAGCCATATGTCTAGCGTCTTAAGTACCATTGCTGTGTTGTTTCTTATTTTGTTCCTGAGCTTATCAGTGCCTTCGTTTGCCGGTGCGCAAGCGTTAGCCACTGAAGCTGCGGCAGAGTCATTGCCTCAGCCGGAACAAACTCAAGCAGCAGAGCAAGTGGAACAATTAGACCAGCCATTGTATAACCCCTTTGTGGAACGCTACGTGTTAGACGAGCTGAAGCAATTGCGGGTCGATCAGGCACAAAATAAACATGAATTAATGCAGCAGATTGTGGATAGAGAACACCAATCTGTTGATCGTGCGGTGGCGTATGCCACCGACACGGTGACCTACTTTTTTTATCTTATTGCCGCCGCTACCTCGGTACTGGTGTTAGTCGGTTGGTCTTCATTTCGGGATATTAAAGAGCGAGTACATACGCTGGCCGATGAAGAAATTTCTAAGTTAGTTCAGGAGTATGAGCAACGTCTTGAACTGATTGAAAAGCAAATGAAACAAAAGACCCTTCATATTGAAGAAAACCGCGAAGTGATTGAGTTAACCCAAGAGATTCAATCTTTGTGGTTACGGGCTCAGCAGGATTCTTCTCCCGCAAACAAAATCACTATTTACGATGAAATTTTAAAATTGCGTCCTGAAGATGTAGAGGCTTTAACCTATAAAGCTGATGCAGTATTAGAACTTAACGAGCCGCAGTGGGCCGCTAACCTTTGTCATCAGGCTCTTAAGGTGGACCCTGAAAACAGTCATGCCTTTTATCAATTGGCCTGTGCTCACACCACTATGGAACATTATGAAGACGCCTTGCGCTTTTTGGCCGAAGCTTTAAACCGTCGTGAAAGTTACATGGAAGATATTCGTGAAGACCCCGCCTTACAGCCTTTACTTAACGACGAGTCTCTTCAGCAGCTTAATAGCATGTTAAATCAGGCGGTGGTTCACTAGTCCCGGCCTGCCCTTGCCCCTCTTCCTGTAGAAACTGTTGTGTTTCTTAGCGTTATCATCGGCGTACACTGAACCCTTGTTGGCTATTGCGTTTGATTACTCCTGAGTTGATGCTTTAGGCTAAAATTATCCTATTAAACAAGCGCTAAGTGAGTAAATTAGCGCAACATGCACTCAGGCACGGTGGTGTTTAGCATTGAAGTAAGGATAGCCAGATGATTGATCAAGAACTCGCTCAGCTCGAATCGGTTTACCAGATTATCGTGGATTTTCTCGTGCAATACAGCTTTCAGTTGGTGGGCGCGGTACTGATCATTCTGCTGGGGTTGTGGTTTGCATCCAAGGTGGCTAAATGGATTTTTCGAATGCTGGAGCACAAAGGTTTAGATATTACGCTGACTAACTTCATTGCTAATTTAGTGAAGTTGCTATTAATCAGTATTACGGTAATTATCGCCTTGGGTAAACTGGGAGTTAGTATTACCCCCTTTGTGGCTGCTTTAGGTGCGATTTCTTTGGGCGCAGGTTTAGCTATTCAGGGCACTTTATCCAATTATGGCGCGGGTTTGGCGATTATTCTGACTCGCCCCTTTGTATTGAAAAATACCATTACGGTGAAGGGTTATACCGGCATTGTTGAAGAAATTAATTTAGCTACTACGGTATTGGTCACCGAAGATAGCGAACGGGTGACTATTCCTAATCGCCATATTGTGGGAGAGATCATTAAGAATACCGAGCAGAATAGTTTGGTTGAAGGCGAAGTGGCAGTGGCTTATGGCTGTCAGCCAGAACAGGCGATAGCCATTATTGAACATACCTTAGCGGTGATTGAAGAGGTGCAAAGTTCACCCTGTAGCAAGGTCGGGATTGCCGCCTTTGCCGACAGTGGTATTAATATCAGTTATCGCTTTTGGGTACCGACTCCGGTTTATCATCAAACCAAATTTGCTGCCAATTTAGCGGTATTTAATGCACTACAACAGGCGGGCATTACTATTCCCTTTCCTCAGCGAGAAGTGCGTTTATTAGCGCAGCAGGAGCCCAAGACTTAAACACTTAAGCCTTGGGGGTATTGTTTTAGGTTTTTAGTTTATTAAGGTGTTGTTGTTGTTCGTTAACCAGCTCGGCTAAACTACCGCTACTTTGACTAATTTGATCGGCTAAACTTGCCAACTCGGAAGCGGAATCAGAGATGGCAGTGATATTACGGTTAACCTCCTCTGTGACGGCACTTTGCTCTTCAGCGGCGGTAGCAATATGGGTCACTTGCCCAGACACTTCCTCGATTTGATTAACGATGGTATTTAAGTCACTAAGCGCCGAGTCGGTTTGTTCTACAGCCTGTTGAGCGCCTTCCACACCTTGTTCAATAATGCCTGAAGCACTGTTCACTTCGTTTTGTAAGGTATTAATCAGTTGGCTAATTTCACCGGTAGAGTTTTGCGTTTTTGAGGCTAAAGAGCGCACTTCATCGGCCACTACCGCAAAGCCGCGCCCTTGTTCACCTGCTCGAGCCGCCTCAATCGCGGCGTTTAGCGCCAATAGGTTGGTTTGCTCGGCGATGGCGTTAATTACTTCCACAATATTGCTAATGTTGGTACTGCTATCAGCCACTTTGGCCACCGCATCCTTGGCCTGTAATGATTCCTCCGACATGGTGTTAACGTACTGCATAGCCTGTTTCAGCCTTGCTTCCCCAGACTTGACGTTTTGTGTCATGGCTTCTGTTTCATGGGCGGTTTGCTCGGAGGCTTTGGCAACTTCTAGGGCGGTTGAGCTCATTTGGTTGACTGCTGTCACGACACTTTCAATTTCTTGATACTGTTTATTCACACTGTCGCGAGTTTGTTGGGCTATCTCTGCCGAGGTTTGGCTTTCATGTTGAGTTCGCGAAGATAAGGTTTTTAATTGGCTAATTAGCTCGCGTAACTTGTTGATGAAACCATTGATGCCGCCACCTAAAGCGATGAGCTCGGCATGTGACTCTACTGTGACTGATTGAGTTAAGTCACCCTCGGCGCTAGCAAGGTTCTCTACGCGTGCTTGAATGACTTTGAGTGGTGAGAGCAGCGAGCGAATCACGATGCTAATGGTAATCACCGCAAAAATGGACACAACCACTCCCACTATGAGCAATAAACTACCCAAGGAGCTGGCCATTTCGCTCATTACCGCATTCATACTCATGGCATTTTTATAGGCATCTAGTTTATTTACTTCGATTAATAACGACCAATGAGCATCGGCCAACGGAATATTTACCGGATAGGCAAATACTAACTGGGTATCGGTTTCTAAATAGCCACCTTGCTGACCTAATTGCTGATACTGTTTGGCTAGCGCTGGCTCGATGGATTCGCCCAGTGGCCGAGCAAAGTCTTGGTAGTGGCTGGCGGCCACTACCAAGCCAAGCTGACTTAGCAGTGTTACTTTCGCTTTGCCTTGATAAAGACTAGTAGAGAGCTCATCGATTAGTTGTTGAAATACCGGAAGGTTAACATCAACACCTATCACCCCTTTAAATTGTTGTTTAACTACTACTGGCACGGTTAGAGAGGTCATTAATTCTTCGTTGCCGGGCGAAATTTCGTAAAGGTAGGGTTCCATTAAACAGGGTTTTTTACTGTCTTTAGCGCAGAGGTACCATTCGGCTTCACGGATCCCAAATTCATCAACCGCGGCCACATATTTTTCCGCCGAATCTTCTACTTGCTGCTGCTCTAAGCTACCGTCGTTGTTTCTCACCACGTAAACTTCCAAACTGCCGGAGTCCGCTACGCTGTGGCTCAGTCCGCCTTTGTTCTGGTTATCTAATTGATCATAACCGTTGGCTTCAAACTGAGCGTACATAGATGAAAGCAGTCGGTTTTTTTGCAAACTACCAATTACAGCTTGTTCTACTGCTTCACGACTTAAGGCTTGTTGTTGTGCGGTACGTTCTATCATGCCGGCAAAACTGTAGGGGATGCGGTAGGCTTCGTTAATAAAGCCTGCGACCTTCTCACCGTATTCTGCAGCACGAGCGCTTAAGCGTTGCTGGGTTTCTTGATGAAGACTGCTTTGAACTTGTTCGGCGAGTCGGCTATTTTGTTGGTTCAAAGACCACCACAAGCTGAATGATAGCACCGCCACCACAACTAAAAATAATGCCGAAGTTATCCAGAGTAACTTGGCACTAATCGATAAACGCTTCATGTGGCCTCCTTTGCCAGCGAAATAGCCAATCACTTGGCTGCTATTTAAAGGTAGCAGAATATTCTCAAATAACAAAGTTATCAATTAGTTACGGGGGTTTAGTGGGAGGAATCTAAGCTGGCGGGATGGCTTTATTGATTTCTTTAGCGGCTGAAACAACCTGGTTACGACCATTTTGTTTAGCTTGATAAAGAGCCTCGTCGGCGCGTTTAATCCATTGCTCTAAGAAGCCGCTACTGATTTCTGCGACACCAAAGGAGCTGGTTATTCTACAGTGCTGACTGAGCATGGTTTGTTCAATAGCTTGACGCAGATGTTCGGCCAGCGCAGCAGCTCCGCCTTGTCGCGTATGGGTACATACCACTAGAAACTCTTCGCCGCCCCAGCGTGCCAAATAGTCGCCTTCGCGGATTTGTTGTCGAACCAAATTGGCGATATTAATCAAAACTTTATCGCCTTCATCATGACCATAGTTATCGTTAATTTTTTTAAAGTGGTCGATGTCGAATAATACAATACTGGACGGCATGTTGGTTTCAATATATTCGATGATGATGTCACTAAAAACATTGCGCAGCCCGGCACGATTAAAGCAGCTGGTTAGAGGGTCGGTTTTTGCCATAAACTCGTAGTTATCGCGTTCTATGCTCAAGTAGCTATTCATCTTATTCAGCTCTAGTGCGTGTTTATGGGATTGTTGATGTTGCTCTTTCAAACCACGATTTAAGTTGAAATAACTCACCGTTAAACTGAGCAACCAGATACTTAGCAAGCTGAGATATAAGTCTTTGGCTGCTATGATTTTTCCATATAACTCAATACGGTGGAGCGATAGTTCGATATTTTTGGTGTGTTGATTGTCACCGGTTATTAAGCTGAAGTGGTTGATTGTGTCTTGCTGTGGGGCGGCAATATCAGCAGTTAAGAGCTGCCACCAAGAAGGTTGGTAAAATTCCATCAAGGAAAAATGGTAGTTAGCTCGCCCCTGCTGCGGAAGTAAGTTTTGCTGTTGTAGCGAGTGGTAGCTTGCGGCGGCTGTTTGTTGATACAACTGAAGTAACACTGTGTCGCGAGTACTGCTGGAAAACCTGAGTTCTATGCTGAATTGTTGGTAGTCGCTGAGTTTAACAGCTTGGTTGAATTTTAGGCTAAGGGCGCATTTGGTATTGGATTGAACTTGGCTACTGCAGAACAAGGTGGCTTTATCTTGCTGCTTTAATAATAAACCACTGCTTTTTTGTCCATTAATCAGTTGTTTATTAAGATAAATGTCGCTGTCTTTGTTTAGCTGTAATGTTAAACGCCGCTCCATACCTAGATTTTGCCACACCACTAAGGTCAGCGAAATAAGCACTAAAAGTGGATAATAAACATATCGTTGCAGCGGATTCATTGTTTACAGTGAGTTATTTAAACGAAATTAATTGTGAGTAAATACTGTGTTTATTATCCACAGAACCAAGCCATATACCGCGCGGAGTCGCGCAGTTTTAACAATTGCTTGCTTATGGCTCTTGATCTTCAAAGGTTTTACTCGTTGATCTGCACCGAGTGGTTAATCTAATCTCGCACAACGTGTTGTTAAGATCATATTACGGCTATTTTGTACCCGCTGAATGATATCGGCGCGTTGGCATTCGGCTGGAGTGACCGGGTACTGTTTGTCCCATGCTTGCATTAATTTGCGTTGGCTGCTGCTCATGGAAAAGCGAGGGTAGGTTGCTTCCATATAGAGATAGCTGCGGGCAATAGTCCCACGAGCGGTGGTTGGTGGTTGTACCTTGCGTTTTTCAATGCGCATATCGCAGCTGCCAAAGTCGGATTCGGCCTTGCTAAGCATAGTGAAGTTATAATTAGAGCGCGCCGCATTTACCGCGCCAATAGCGGGATAGAGGTTGTACATATCGGCTTGCATCAAGCGGTATTCGGCGCTGGTTTTTTCGGCGCAGCGGCGTCCTTTATAAGCCTTACCCTTGCTATTGACACAGTTCGAGTGGCCTTCGCGCCACACTTTAAAGCTGCGGCCAAAGTTTTCAGCGGGCACCACATGCTCAGTTTCGTAGCGAGCTAAGCGGTTGAGGTATTTGCTGCTGGCAAAGCCGCTCGGTAATTGGACTTGTTTGTTTTCATCGAAGCGAGCCTGACAATACAGGGTGCGCCGTGATTCCGACGTGGCATACACTTGCTGTAACAAGAGTCGCTTAGCCGTGCTAAACGATTCAATGCTTTGATTCCCGTTAGCGTAAACAAATGGCGAGAGCAGCAGGCTAAGCAATAGAATAAACGGGGCTGTAGGGCGAGCAGTAAACAGTGAGTACATCTTGATCTCAATTCAGCAAAAAACGCTGAAATTTAGCATGTACTCAGTAAAATATTCTAACTGTCAATAGTAAGTTGATGTTGAATGCCTAGCGGGTGATATTTGGCGTTAAATTTGCGAGTTTTAACACAATCTAGAGCAGCGTTTATTCCGTTTAAGCCGGCACTTCCCTCATCCTTTCTGCTTAAATCACGAGCCTAGGCTTAGGCTCGCAATGAATGTTAATTAACGCGCGGCAAAGTCTTCTACCGCAAAATCAATTAAAGCTCTTACCTTTCTGGGCATCACGTTGCCCGCTAAATAAACCGCATTCATCGGGTTCGCTTTCATGCTGTAGTCGTTCATTAGCATTACTAAGCGTCCTTCTTTTAATTCATTAAGTAATACGAAATCGGGGCACAGCGATATACCGCGGCCATCTATCGCCCAATCTCTGGAAATGCGGGCGCTGTTTACCATTAAGTTGCGGCTGGGGTTAACCGAATATTTTTGGTTATCTTTGTAAAACACCCACTTGTTATGATCGCGGCGGTTGGTGTCCACAATGCAAAGGTGCTCTTCAAGTTCGTGCGGGTGCTGTGGTGTACCATACTTAGCTAGGTATTCGGGGGAAGCCACGGCGCAACTACTTACTTCACCTAGTTTACGAACTTTAAGCGTGGCAATATCGGGCATGCCAACGCGAAAGGCTAAGTCAAAACCGCTAGTGGCTAAGTCAACATGAGAGTCACTAAGGCGCAAGTCAAAAGAAACGCCCGGATGCAGCGCAGCAAAGCGGCTGAGTAAGCCGGTAATGTAAATTTCACCAAAGGTGACTGGGGCGGAGATGCGCAGCAGGCCATTAAGCCCCTTAGATTGTTCTGAAACGCAGCCGAGTAGGTTGTCTAATTCTTCTAACAACGCGGGGGCGCGAGCTAGTAGCTCTTGCCCAGTGGGGGTAAGCCCTACCTTGCGAGTGGTGCGTTGTAGTAAACGAGCACCCACCCGTTCTTCTAGTTGTGCCACGTATTTAGAGGTAATGCGATTAGATACCCCTAAGCGTTCTGCCGCTTCGGTAAACGAGCCTGATTGTGCGGTGGCGACAAAGGCTTTTAAACCGTCAACTAAATCCATAGCACTTCCTAATTAAGAACATTTTGATGATTGTTATTCTATATAGCTACCGTTGTATTGAAAAGCGCTCCGGACGATACTTTTCCTATAGCCAACAGGTAGCCCGTTAATTGGTAAGGGAGTTAGGAGAGAGATGATGAATATGGCAATTATTGGTTCATTAAGTATGGCGTAGTGATAAGTACCACAGAGCAACAGCACGCGCGCTTAGCCAATTCACTGTCTGCATAAGGCATTCGAGTACAACTGGCCGATGTGGCGAGCGCAGTGGCTAATGCTGAAATGGTGATTTTAGCCATGCTGTACGCTGTCGTAGTCTAGCAGTATAACCTTATGATTTTAAAATAAAAATTGCTCGGGTGGCTAACCCGATCAAAGGCAACTCTTGAGCATCACTCTTGGTTACAGTTGCCGCTAACGCTCCGGCCGAAATGATTTTGTAAATAGATAACAGGAATGTTTTATGAGCATCGCTTCTTCTTTAAAAAACTTGGCCGAGCGTTTTAAGGCTTCACCGAAAATGCCCTTGGTATTTTTGGGACATGGCTCGCCAATGAACGCCATTGAAGATACCGCCTACAGCCGCAGTTGGTCGGAGTTGGGCCAGTCATTGCCTCGCCCTCAGGCGATCCTCATGATATCGGCGCATTGGATGACTCAAGGCAGCACCTTGGTAGATGTTTCTGCCGCGCCGCGCACCATTCATGACTTTTACGGTTTTCCCGATGAGCTATATCAGCAGCAGTATCCGGCTAAGGGCGCGCCCGAGTTAGCCAAGCAAGTGGCCAGCATGTTGGCCGACTATAAAGTAAAAACCGATGATAGCTGGGGCTTGGATCATGGTGCTTGGACTTTGTTGCACTACCTTTATCCCGCAGCCAATGTGCCGGTGTTCCAGTTATCGATTGATATCACCAAAGATTTGAACTGGCAGCTGGGCATAGGTAAGGCCTTGGCCAAGCTACGCCAGCGCGGTGTATTAATCATTGGTTCCGGCAATGTGGTGCATAACCTACGCGCCTTGCAATTTAACGGTAAGGCCCACGATTGGGCGCTGGAGTTTGACAGCATCTTCGCCGACAAACTCAATCAACGTGACTTTGCTGGCTTAGCCGATACCAAGGCCTTGGGTAGCCTATTACACATGGCGAACCCCACCTTAGAGCACTACGCGCCAGCCCTAACCATTGCTGGGGCAGCGAGTGATAAGGACCAACTTATTTATACCAGTGAAGGCATCGACTTGGGTTCGGTATCGATGCGCTCTTTCATGTTTCACGCTTAAGCAGTACTAGGAGAAGATTATGTTAGTTGATGGTCAATGGGTCGCAGATTGGAAACCCATGCAAAAAGCCGATGAGAAAGGCCGTTTCGTTCGTCAGGTATCGGGTTTTAGAAACTGGATCACCCCAGATGGTAGCGCTGGTCCTACCGGTGAAGCTGGCTTTAAGGCTGAAGCCGGACGTTATCGTTTATATGTGGCTTTAATTTGTCCTTGGGCTTCACGTACTTTAATCGCCAGAAAGCTAAAAGGCTTGGAAGATGTAATTCCGGTGACCGTGGTAAACCCCAAAATGACCGACCAGGGTTGGCAGTTTGGTGATTACGAGGGCGCCGACCAAGATCCACTATTTAATTCGCAGTATATGCATCAGCTTTATACTCGCGCCGATGCCCATTTCACTGGGCGTGCTACGGTGCCAGTGCTATGGGACATGCAGCAAAATGTGATGGTGAATAACGAAAGTGCCGACATCTTACGCATGTTTGATACCGCCTTTGAGCATCTCGTTCCATCTAACATTCGTTTGTATCCCGAGCAACATGCCGCTGAGATTGATGAACTTAATCCACGCATCTACAACATGTTGAATAATGGCGTCTATAAAGCGGGTTTCACTCAAGAGCAAGATTCTTATGAGGAAGCCTGTAACGAAGTGTTTACCATGCTCGAAGAGCTAGAAGGGCGTTTACAGGGGCAAGATTATTTAGTGGGTAATCAATTGAGCGAAACCGATATTCGCACCTTTGTTACCTTGATTCGCTTCGATGCGGCCTACCACGGTTTGTTTAAAACTAACCGTAAGCAAATTGCCGACTACCCCAATTTATCGGCCTATATGGAGCGTATTCTACGCCTACCTGGAGTGATAGATACGGTAAATATCGACCACATTACCGCCGGTTACTACGCAATTAAGGCGCTGAATCCAGCCGGTGTACGCCCAGTTGGTCCTGCTCATATCGAACAGTTGATTGCTTCGGTGAAGCAAGCCTAAGTATCTTGTTTTTTAGCAAAAGCCAGCCCTTGCGGCTGGCTTTGTTGGTTTAGCCGTTTTGGCAATTGCTCAGCTTCATCTATAGTTCTAAAGCATTGTTGTATTAGGGATCAAGAGGTAAAGGTATGAAGACAGTAGCAGTAATCTTATCGGGTTGTGGTTATTTAGACGGCGCCGAAATTCGTGAGTCGGTATTAAGCTTATTAGCCTTGGAACTTGAAGGGCTTAGTTATCGCATTTTTGCTCCAGACAGCGCCCAGTTTCATGTGGTCAACCATTTAGCGGCAGAGCCCGAAGAGGGCGCCGAGCGCAATATCTTGCAAGAAGCCGCCAGAATTGCTCGCGGTGATATTAGTCCCTTAACCGAATTAAAGGTTGAGGAATTTGACGGCCTAGTGCTGCCCGGCGGTTTTGGTGTGGCCAAGAATCTGTCTGATTTTGCTTTTAAGGGCGCCGAGGGCACAGCCGACGCTAACTTAGTGGCGGTGGTGAATGGCTTCTACCAAGCGAAAAAGCCAATTGCGGCGGTTTGCATTGCGCCGGCGATTATTGCCTTAATCTTAGGCCAGCATAAGCCCACCTTAACCATTGGTAGTGACCCCGGCACCGCCGAACAAGTGGAAAAAACCGGTGCACAGCATCAAAACTGCGCCACCGATGATTGCGTAGTGGATCAGCAACACCTCTTGGTAACTAGCCCTGCCTACATGGATGATGGCGCGTCCATCAAGCAAGTATTCGCCGGTATCAGTAAAACAATAAAAGCCTTTGCCAGTTTGGGCTGAGTGATTGACTGCGCGCTATAGCCAGAAAAAAACCAAGCCATCACTGGCTTAATGCCGATCATTTAGGCCATAAATGAACAGTTGAACGATCTTTACAATGTGTAAAAATCCGAGTGAATTTAATTC
>QGCX01000055.1_pt1 | contig 30297 bp, 32 predicted proteins | sample 4708031 | NCBI WGS metagenome assembly QGCX01 (sample SAMN08941163, study PRJNA450518) | Sediment metagenome, whole genome shotgun sequencing project. | reverse complement strand
CCTTATGCCTTGGAATGCGTAAATTGTGGCAGACCTTAATACTCGTAGAGTCAATAAACTCAATGCCTGTCGGCTCTCCTTTAACATGAGTAAAAAAAGAGCTCAATGGCACGAGCACAGAAGACATTACTGGTAAGGCCTGAGAACACCCGACACTTTTTATGGTAAAAATGTAACTTAACTATAAAAGGTAAAACCATGGCCAAAGGCACACGCTATTCAGCAGAGTTCAAACAAGAAGCCGTTAATCAAATTACTGTTCACGGTTACCCCGTAGCAGATGTCGCAGAGCGCTTAGGTATAAGCACTAAAGCGTTATACAACTGGATGCGTACCTACGCAAAACCGCCTAAACAGCGTGTTCAAGAGCAAGACCTTCAAGCTGAAGTCGCTAGGCTTAAGCGAGAGCTTAAACGCACACAGCAAGAGAGGGACATCTTAAAGGAAGCCGCCGTGTTCTTTGCAAGCGAGTCAAAGAACGCTACCCGTTCATAAAATCTCGTAGCAACCATTACCCCGTTCGGCTGCTGTGTCGGGCTTTGCAGGTGCACCCTAGTGGTTATTATGACTGGCTTAAGCAGCCACTAAGCCAACGAGAAAGTGCAGATAGAAAACTTCTAGGCCAGATAAAACAGTTCTGGATTGAGAGCGGTGGGCATTACGGTTATCGCAATATCCATAAGGATTTACTTGAAGCACGTATTACCTGTGGCCGCGACCGAGTGTTGCGACTAATGCGTCAAGCAGGGTTAAAAGCACAACGTGGTTATAAGTCACCAAAGGGCTGTTACGGCGGTAAGCCAGACATTATTGCAGCTAATACGCTTAATCGTGAATTTGCTGTAGAGGAGCCTAATCAATGGTGGGTCAGCGATATTACTTATATCCACACCCAGGAAGGCTTCCTGTTCCTTGCTGTAGTTATGGATCTCTATGCTCGAAACATCGCTGGATGGTCTATGGGCGAACGTATGACAGAGGACTTGGTGCTTGATGCCTTAACCGCTTCGTATTGGCGGCGAAAGCCAAACAATACAGTGAACCTACATACTGATCAGGGCTCCCAATACTCCAGCCGTAACTTTAGAAAACTACTTGATGAATTGGATATAAAGCCCAGTATGAGCCGCAGGGGAAATTGTTGGGATAACGCAGTGGCAGAAAGCTTCTTTAGCAACTTAAAGAAAGAAAAAGTACGCAAAACCAAGTACAAAACGAGGGATGAGGCTAGGCAAGCTATGTTCCACTATATCGAAATGTTCTACAATCCGAAGCGTCGACATACTAACAATGACCGTATGTCTCCTGCTGATTTTGAGCAGCAGTATTTTGAGAACCTAGAAAGTGTCTAGGATTCTCAGGCCTTACCATACTTCAAGAAATCGTGTGTAACTGAGTAGTGTGGGAAAATCACTCTTGTAGTGACGGCGTACGATTCCAAGGTGAAAGTTTTTGAAATCACGCTGATGAGACATATGGAAAGCGATAATTATTGTCATGATTTCGCTTTCGGACATTCGACCTTTGCGGTTGCGCTTACGTTCGCCGCTTTCAAGCTGAAGTTTTTGCCACTGAGGTAGAAAAGCCTGACAAAAGTCATCGACATGACAAAATAAGTCCACTAATTTATGTATAGTGGGTTCCTTTGCGATGGTTCTCTCTTGGTCGAAAGATCTGATCGCAGAGCCAGCTTTTAGTTCCGTTCTTTTTATCCCGAGTTCAGGTTAACTAAATAATAAAAATGGAGTTTTTTCACAGCAGAGGCGACCAACGAAATAAAAAATGTTAAAAACTACTCCCATCACCTTGCTCAGTCTCGGCTTAAGCAGCTGTAATAACGAAGAGTCAGTAGTAAATAGAGTTTTTCTCAACTTTCATCCTAATCAGCTCTCTTTTCCCGATCGACAATAAATAATGAAATTGCCAATGGTTTCGAACAGGTTGATATTACTCTCAATCAACCAATCTATGGAAAAATACCTCTAGTTGAAGCAGCCCAACTCGTTCACCAGTATGCGCTCTCGAGTTAGCGATGAGAACAGTAATACCTTCGAGTTTTAAGATGAGCGTCAGCCGCAGTGGATTAAAATCGGGACGAAAAATGCCCCTCCCCGAAGATCTTAATGAAACGCCTGACTACATCACTCACTGTCACGAGTGAGCCCTTAGCCAACTAAGTTCGAAATGACTCCGGACGCAAATGGTGGCGCTCCAGTAATTTATAGAATTCGGTACGATTACGCATCGCTAAACGTGCCGCCTGACTAACGTTACCTTGAGTAAGACGTAATAAACGCGCCAAGTAGCCACGCTCAAATTCATCACGAGCTTGAGAAAAGCTAACCAGCTCAGCCTTCTCTCTTAGGGCTTGTTGAACCAATTGTGCGGGAATTAAAGGGCCAGTAGACAAAGCATTGGTTTGCTCTACCACATTCATTAACTGGCGTACATTCCCTGGCCAACGCGCCGCCACCAAAGCCGACATCGCTTCCGGCGAATAAGTTTTTAATGGTACGCCTTGGCGCTGGGCAATTTGTTGGCTGAAATGGTGAACCAGTAGTGGAATGTCTTCGCGGCGCTTAACTAAGGGCGGAAGGGCTAACTCCACCACATTCAGCCGATAATACAAATCCTCACGGAACTGCTGTTGTTGCACCGCTTGATATAAGTCTTGATGGCTGGCAGAAACAATTCGTACATCTACGGCAATATTCTTGGTAGAGCCAACTGGGCGTACCTCGCGTTCTTGCAAGGCTCGCAATAACTTCACCTGCACACTCAAAGGGGTATCCGCAATTTCGTCCAAAAACAACGTACCGCCGTTGGCTGCCTGAAAAAGACCTTGGTGCGCCTGAGCCGCGCCGCTAAAAGCGCCCTTGGCATGACCAAACAATTCCGACTCAAATAGCCCCTCGGGCACCGCAGCACAATTGACCGCTACAAAAGGCCCTTGATGACGTGGGCTTGCGTAGTGAATAGCCTTAGCGAGCAACTCTTTACCCGAACCGCTTTCCCCCTGAATCATAATATTCACATCGCTAGGTGCCACTTGTTGCACCTGTTTTAACAGCACGTCCATCACCGGACTACGGCTAATAATTTCACGTCGCCAGGTGGGTGGCCCTTGTTGGCAGCTTGCTTCGTGCAATGAAGGCTGTAAACGCAAGGCTTCAGCAACTTTTGCCAGCAATTCCTGACTATCAAAAGGCTTGGTTAAATAGCCAAATACCCCTTGTTGGGTGGCAGCTATCGCATCAGGAATATTGCCATGTGCGGTTAGCAACATCACAGGCAAACTAGGATATAGCTGCTTAATCGCACCGAATAGCGCCAAGCCGTCCATGCCATCCATGCGCACATCACTAATTACTAGTTGGGCAGGATAGCTTTCGAGTTCAGCCAAGGCTTGTTTGGCACTAGCCACCGCTTGCACCTGATAACCCGCCGACTGCAAACGTAAACTGATTAGTCGCAATAGACTGGGGTCATCATCCACTACCAAAATATTTCCGCTAGCGTGATTAATTTCGTTCATTTAACTGTTGCTCTATTCGGGTTAGTTCATCTAGCTGCATACGTAATGCGCCAATTTGCTGCTTTAACAGGCTCTCTTGTTGCTGCTTGTTAGCTTGTTGAGCCTCGTAACGATGTTGCCAGCGCAAGCCGTCATTTAGTTGGTCGTTTAAGGCCACTAACATACCCCGCTGCGGGTAAATTTGCTCTAAAGCGAGCGCCTTACTTAACAAGCGATGTGCTCGATGCGGGTTTTTTACTGGTGATTTTTTATAGGCATATATCAAGCCAAGTTTAATACTGTTATTACCCAATTCTGGGTCCAGTAATAACAGCTCTAACTCATTGAAAATTTGTTCTTCGCTTTGACTGGCTAAATTCAAATAATAGGCAGAGGGGTCAAACTCCCCCATCGTAATATATTGAGCATCGCTCACCGGTACCGCCGAACGATTGGCGGGATCCCAAGCACAAGCCGTGACCAACAGACTCAATGCGAGCAGCGAACCAAACCTGAAGTTAGCTTTCATCGAGCTGACCTCCTTTTAATCCTTCCACAATAAATCGACTCCCCTCAGTTAAACGCTGATAACGTAAACGAGCATGCTGACGCTCAACCAGCTCCTTCGCAATGGTTAAACCTAAACCACTGCCTTTTAGCCGAGGCTCTTTAGCCACCTGCCCTTGTACAAAAGGTTGAAAAATTCGCTGCTGTAACTCGTCACTAATACCTTCGCCTTGATCATCGATATATAAGTAGACAGAACCCTGCTCAACAAACGTTCCCAAGTTAATAGCCCCTCCGGGTGGCGAAAACTTAATCGCGTTGGACAACAGGTTATCAATAATGACACGTAACTGTTCTTGATTGGCCATAACTGTAGGTTCACTGAAGGCTAAGTGATAACTTAAGTCTTGACTGGATAAGCTTAAGCGATGATTCGCGACGACCTTTTCCACCAATGGCCGCAACTCAACAGCGCGATGACTCTGCTCACCGGGCATATCCAACAATAGGTTGAAATCTAATAAAGCTTCTATTAATTGCTGCAGGCGTAGGCTACTTTCTCGTAGAATTTCCGTAATTTCCTGCTGTTGCGCATTTAGCGGTCCAGCACTATTGTCGTAAAGTAGCTCATTCCCTTCGCGAATAGCCGCTAAAGGGGTTTTCAGCTCATGCGAAATATGCCGTATGAAAGTCGTTTTTTGCTGCTCCAAACTAAGTAAACGCAGACGCATATCATCTAGGGCGTCGGCAATAGCCATCACCTCGGAGGCACCGCTTACCTGAATAGCTTGTTCAAATTCACCCGATTTTAAACGGGCTATTTGCGGGCGCAGCTGCTGCAGAGGCCGGGTAACAAAAAACACCAACATGACTGCAGCTGCCAGTGCAAAAGGCAAACTTAGCATGCTTAACAATAACCGTTGTTGAGCACGCTTACTGGTAGCTTGTAAGTCCGCGGCAAGTTGCTCAACTAAGGCTTGGCTAGCCAGGTCAAACTGTTCGCTGAGCCCAGCAAAACCAATAAATAGATGGTCGAGCTCGGTTCGATGTAAAGCCTCCGGCTCAGCCATCTGCTCGGTTAGCAGATGCAACTGTTGTTGTAATTGCTCGAGGATAGCTAATAAACTTGGGTCTTCCGTATGTTGTTGATATTCCGCCAAAGTTTGAACGACTCGCTGCCGTTGACTTAGATAAAGCTGTAAGCGGCTATCGTCGGCCAACACTCGAAACTGGCGTGTGCTGCGCTCCAAATCCAACAACACATCATCCAAACGCTTACTAGCAGAGGCAACCTGAGCAGACATAAAAGCGGTTTGCTGGCCTTGGGTTGATACCTGCTGCAAGTAATAAGAGGCCAACAACAAACTTATTAATAAGGGCAAACCAAGGGTCGCCAAGGCCCAAAAACTTAAACGCCGAACCGAGGCTAAGGCACGGAAATTGATCAAAAGATTACCCCTAATGTGATGCCACAAAGTCAAGCAAACTGGCGCCTATAATGCCAGATGTGGACAAAAATCCCACTGTCGCCAATCCGCGACAGTGGCAACTATGGCGAAATCTACAGTTACCCTACTGATTAATATAATAAATTAACCAATCAAGCTAATACCAATCACTAAAGTCGCTGCACCACAAACTAAACTGTCGCCAATTACCGACAGATTTCAATAAAGCTAATTGTCCCCCTCCACTAAGCCAATGATTTATATAACTTAAATAACTGGCTTAATTTGTGCTACCGCTTCTGCTTCTACTACGAGTTAAGCTTTTCTGCTCGTGCCCTCAGCTAAGGAAGCAAAAAATGCAACAATTTGAACAGCGCTGTTTAAGAATTGGAGACTGGATCTTTGAGATAAAAATGGTTCGAGCGATTAGAGTGAGTGAATATGGACAACCCTACGATGCCTGCGCCAACATTAGTTTTAATGGCAGCCAGGCTTACATCGATAGCCAACTCAGCCGCGCCGACAAAACCTTTAGCGCCAAAGACTTCGCCACTTTTGTCGAATTGTGTCAGGAGATGGGCATATCCGAGGCCTGCTATGACCGCTATTCACAGGGGCAACGACGCACTCGCCGCATTCCAATTGGCGATGAACAGCGACAAGCACCGAAGGTGGTTAATTTTCCTCAAAGTAATAGCCGTTAATCGGCGGCAATCGCCAGCACGACACGTTCAAAAAACATCCGATTTGCTGTTGAAGCGCTAGTGTTATTCGCTAGCCAATGTTACCCTCAGGTCTTGGTTAATACAGCTTGTTTAACCAGAGAGCAAACACAAGATCATAAAATAAAGGATGTAAACAGACCATGAAAGTAGGTTTGGTTGGTTGGCGCGGCATGGTGGGTTCCGTGTTAATGCAGCGTATGCGCGATGAGAGCGATTTTGCCCACATTAATCCCGTTTTTTTTAGCACATCACAAGTTGGTATTGCTGGCCCTGACGTAGGCACCGGCGAAACCATTCTTCAAGATGCCTTCGATATCGACAGCCTAAAAGCCATGGACACCATCATCACCTGTCAGGGTGGTGATTACACCAAAGAAGTTTACCCAAAACTGCGCGCTAGCGGTTGGGATGGCTATTGGATCGATGCTGCATCAGCCCTCCGAATGGAAGATGATGCCATTATTGTGCTCGATCCTGTGAATCGAAATGTAATTGATCAAGCCCTAGCAGACGGCGTTAAAACCTATGTTGGCGGAAATTGTACGGTATCGCTATTACTCATGGCGATTGGCGGTTTATTTGAAAAAGACCTCATTGAATGGGTCAGCCCAATGACTTACCAAGCAGCCTCTGGTGCTGGGGCACGTAATATGCGTGAGTTAATCAGCCAGATGGGCGAAATCCGTGATGAAGTAGCGAGTGAATTAGCTGATCCGGCATCTGCCATTCTCGACATCGATCGAAAAGTGGCAGAAAAAATGCGCAGCCAAGACTTTCCAACTGATCAATTTGGCGTACCACTAGCAGGCAGCCTAATCCCATGGATTGATGTGCCACTTGCCAGTGGCCAAAGTAAAGAAGAATGGAAAGCACAAGTTGAAGCGAACAAGATTTTGGGCACTAGCGATAGCCAAACGCCTATCGATGGTATTTGTGTACGCATTGGCGCCATGCGCTGCCATAGCCAAGCACTGACCATTAAATTGAAAAAAGACATACCAGTGGCAGAAATTGAAGCCATCTTAGCGGCGCACAACGATTGGGTGAAAGTTATCCCTAACGACCGTGAGCTATCAACTCAAGAATTAAGCCCAACTAAAGTCACTGGCACCTTAAGTGTACCAGTGGGACGGATTCGTAAGTTGAGTATGGGGCCTGAATACATTTCGGCCTTCACCGTTGGCGACCAACTGTTGTGGGGAGCCGCCGAGCCACTACGCAGAATGCTACGGATTTTAATAGAAAAATAGCCATTCGAGTTACCAGCCCAGTCCCATGACTGGGCTTTTTATTGAGCGGAAGCAAGTAGCTATTCAGTAAAATTGCGCTAAGCCAAGTCAGATTAAAATAAGCGGTAAATTGTTTTCCCCAGTCAGTAAAATTGACTAAGCTATTGATAAGAAAAACTTCGCGTATTTGTATTCATTAGTATTGTTAGGATTTAGTGATGATAAAAAAACTCATTGTAAGTAGTACCTTTATGGCGTTGGCCGCTTGTTCTAGCTCATCTCCCGAACAAGACCAAGATCTGATGATTACGCAAAATGCTCAAGATGTGGTTGATTGCGCAATTCTAGGAGTATTTAACGCCGACAACGGTGATTTAAATAATCAGCAATACCGACAATCACTAAACGACAGAGTTATCGCCATGCATGGCAATGCAGTAAAACTGACCCAATTAACCACTGCAGAGCCGGAAATGCTAAGCGCCCATGTCTATTTGTGCCCACAATAAATCAATATAATTGCAAACAACAACACGGCTCCCAAGCCTAGGGGCCTTGAATAGTACGTTTGCCACTGACTAAGCCAACACTTCAAGGATGCCTTAGTCAGAAGTAACAAATGGATGCTTTATGAGCGACAAAGAATTTAAGAGAGCAACGCTGAATTTAAAGAAGGCTGTGCCACTGATGATGAAGCATCAGATACCGGCTACGCCTAATAATTATGCTTTGTGGTACCTCTATGTCGATGACCAAAATCCTGAACTCAGCGCCGCCATCGATGAAGTCATTAATCAATACAACACCGTACCGAGTACCAGCAGCGAGCAGCTCTATCGAAACCACATTGCCAAGCAAAATGAATTAGATATTGATGATACTCGACAATGTCTAGAAGCCATGGCCACCGAACTGTCACAGACCATGTTTGATACCGGCTCCAATGCCAGCGCCTTCCAAAGCAGCATCGAAAACAACTTTTCTAAATTAAACCGCATTGAAGAAGACGGCATGCCTTTAGAACAAGTTATCGGAGTAATAAAAAGTCTAATTGATGATGCAGCAAGCATTCGCCAGAACACTGATTTTTTCCACGCTCAACTCGATAAAGCTAAAGCGGAAATAGAAAACCTCAAGAGCCAATTGAAAGAGACAGCCAAAGATGCACTGTTCGATGCCTTAACTGGCATCCTAAATCGGCGGGCTTTTGAGACCGATTTTCAAGATCTGATGGATAATAAGCCACAGGGTTTATGCCTAATCCTCGCCGATATCGACCACTTCAAGGCATTTAACGATAATTATGGGCACCTGCTCGGCGATCAAGTGCTAAAAGTGGTGTCTAAGCGACTCAACGAAAGTTGCCGAGATGGCATTCGCGCCTACCGAATAGGTGGTGAAGAATTTGCGATTATCTGCCCAAAATCCAATTTGCGCTCAGCTAGACACCTTGCAGAGTCAATTCGTCGTGCAATTGAAAAACTCAGCTTAAAAGACCGCCGCTCGCAGCAAACCATAGATAATATTACCAGCTCCTTCGGCATAGCCGAATATAATCCCACCAGCCAATCTAAAGCCTTAATAGAGGCCGCAGACAAACAACTGTATGAAGCTAAACGTCTCGGCCGAAACCGCGTGATGCCCATAGTCAACTAAGCTTAGGGCGAAGTTTTACCCAAAGCTTCGCCTTCACATTTTTATACTCAAATAGTAATCAATACCTATATTCTTAAGCAAATCACAGCAAAGCCTAAGTTACTTGCTAAAGTAAATCCTAAAATTACATAAGCCAAAGCTGCATGAAAAAACGCATCGCTATTGTTTTACCCACTTTATCACAAACCATCGATCAACAAATTATTCGTGGCGTGCAAACTAGCTTAGATCCTAAGCTATATAGTTGTTTATTCATTCCTATTGGCTACTTAGCTGAGCCGGATAAATTTAAAAGCAAAGACCTGTGGTTACTGGAACAGCTGCCAAAACTAAATATTGATGGCGTATTGCTCTATGGCGGTGGCGTGGGCTACAAAACTTCAAGTGTTGTAATGCAACAAGTATTAAAGGTAATTGGCGACCTACCCTTAATTAACGTTGGCAGTGTCTTAAATAATGTACCTTCGGTATTAGTCGACAATTACAGCGGCATGCAACAACTAACTAAGCATATCCTAGATATTGGCTGTAAAGACATACTGTATATCGACGGTCCGAAAGACAACTTTGACTCGCAACAGCGTTATCGCGCGCTGAGCGATACCCTTCTGCAACAAAACTTGAATTTGACACCACAACAGCATTTATATGGTGATATGACCACTGCCACAGCCACTAAGTTATGCCGTCAATGGTTAGCACAACAGCAACGTATTCCCGATGCCATTATGTGTGTTAACGACCTCACTGCTAAAGGGGTTATTGAAGAGTTGGAACGCCAACATATTAGCATTCCGCAGCAAGTGAAAGTTACTGGCTTCGATGATTTTGAATACGCCGATGCGATCAGCCCTAGCCTATCCACAGCCATATATCCGGCCCAGCGTACCGGCACTCTGGCGGCGCAGTTAATCGTTGATCTATTAAATGGGGTGGAGTTACAGCCGCAGTATCAGCTGGAAACCATGTCAATTTTACGTGCCAGTAGCGGAGCCCCAGTTAAGGATACACAGCTGCACAACAATGACGAGCGCCAGCGCTTATTAATTCAGCAACGAGACAGCAACGCTCAACGTTTGGCGGTTACACGCTTATTTCATCAACGCCACGATTTACAGCATATTCTGGCGCAAGCTCAACCCACCCTAGCAGAGCTAGGTATTCCTGAACTTTATATTTATCAAGATAGCTTTAATGCTCAAGGGCAAAGCCAAACCTGCTTAAGCCAGCAATTATCCTCAGTCCAGCCGCAAAAAAACAATTGTGCACAGGTCTTACCGGCGCATTTTGATCAGGATACCGGTAGCAAAGTCCACCAAGGCCTTTGGGTTATGACCGAGTTAAAAACCGAACAGCAGCATTTTGGCTACTTGCTAGCCTTAAGTGACCGTGCCCATGCCGAATTCATCGAATTCATCACTCCGCAAATTGCCGACATCATCGACCACCAGCGCTTATTAGAGGAAACTAAGCAATACCAAGCTCAAGTAGAACTCAGCGAGAAAATGGCCGCATTAGGCAGTTTAGTTAGCGGGGTAGCCCACGAAATTAATACGCCGCTAGGCAACAGCTTGTTAGCAGCCAGCCATTTAAAAGAACAAGTTGAATGGCTCAGCCAACAAATGAATCAACAAAAACTCACTAAGGCGCGCTTTGAACAGTTTATTGAAGACACCACCAATAGCACCGACATCATTATCAGCAGCGCTCAACGAGCGGCCGAATTGATTACTAGCTTCAAGCAAGTCGCCGTTGACCAAAGTTATGAAGAACAAAGGGAAATTAACTTAGCCGACTACATCAACAAAGTTCTACGCAGTCTGCAACATCAGCTTAAAACTAGCAAAGTCACATTACATACTGAGCTTGAGCCAAGCATTCAGGTATTAACTTATCCCGGAGCGGTTGCCCAAGTCATTACCAATTTATTTTCCAACGCCTTAATTCATGGCTTAGATGGCGGCAAACGTAGTGGCCAAATAGCAATAAAACTGCAGAAATTAAGTCACGAAATCCAACTACAAGTTAGCGACGATGGGCATGGTGCTAGCCAAGAAACTGTAAACCACATTTTCGAGCCCTTCTATACCACTGCCAGAAACCGCGGCGGATGTGGTTTGGGCATGCACATCGTATATAACTTAATCACCCAAAAATTACGCTGGAAACTCAACATTAACACTCAACCAGAGCAAGGCTTTTGCTTTACCATTCGCATCCCGTTAAGCGACTAGAGTTTGGGTAATCATTGCCCTAATACGCGAGTCGATAGCATCAGCTATTGAGCGCCAATGCCCACCCCTGTATCCTATATGTTTGCTAAAATGTGGCTCGTAACTGCTTCACTAACTAAGTTCCACAGACCATCAGACAGGTAATGCATGTTTAAAGTTATAGGATTAATAGCCTTGTTAATGTTGGGGACCTTACTCGGTCTGGTATTATTTCCCCCACCAAGTAGTGATTACCCTGCTAGCCCGCTTGCCAGCACAACTGTTCAGCCACAGTTCGAGGCACAAATCGACGGCATCAGCAATGCCGCTAGCCTGTTGTGGTTGCCCGAGCAACAACGCTGGCTAGTGGGTACGCTAGCGCCACAAACGGTACTAGTGAATGGTTCCGCGCAATTGGCTTATCTAAGCCCCAATTTAGATAAAGTTGAATTGTCAGCTCTACCCACCAGCGGTGATATTGCCGACATGGCCTTAGTTGACCAGCATTTGGTTGCCATTTCTAGTGACGGCAGGCTACTCTACTTTGAACAACAAGGGCAACGTTGGCATTACATAGATAAACGCAAATGGCTGAAAGGTGGTCTATTACACAAAACAGCAGGCCTTACATGGGATCCCCAAACACAACGTTTTTATACCTGCGAACGAGAAGGCTTAAAACGCTGCTACCAAGGTGACCGCGATGCCCAACAGCAAAACAGCTTTGAACTAACAGTACCTAATCAGCAACAGCAAGCACTTCGTCAATACCAATTAGGCAGCATGACCAGACACCAAGGGCATTGGTATGTACTGAGCCCTCGTTATAGTAGTGTGTTAGACATCGACCCAGCTTCTGGTAAGGTCAGCCGAATAATAGCCTTGGCTCAGCCAGATACGGCTCAAGCGATTGCTAGCGATGGCCAACAGCTTTGGTTACTTTCTGTCATGCGCCAGCAACCTGATAGCCTTAAACTATCACGCATTCCCCTGCCTTAAACCCTAGATCGGAGTACGCATGTTAAATGTTGGAATTATTGGATTTGGTTTAGCTGGCCGAGTATTCCATGGCCCGCTAATCAGCGCTCACCCTCAACTCAATCTATTTGCCATTGCCAGTTCACGTCAACAAGAAATCGCCGATAGCTACCCACAGGTACAGTGCCTAGAGACTGAGGCTTTAATTGCCCACCCAGATATCGACGTTGTGGTCATCGCCAGCCCTAACTCGCTGCATGCCGAGCAAGCCAAGCAAGCTTTGTTAGCGGGTAAGCACGTAGTGGTAGAAAAACCTTTGGCGGTAACCAGCGAGCAATGCCTAGAGTTAAAAAATGTCGCCGAACAAACCGGTAAGTGCTTGAGCGTATTTCATAACCGCCGCTGGGACAGCGACTTTCTCACCATTCAACAACTGTTAGCGAGCCAAAGCCTAGGCAATATTCATAGCTATCGTGCTCACTTCCACCGTTATCGCCCAGAAGTAAAACAGCGCTGGAAAGAACTCGATGCGCAAGGTGGAGGTGTGCTCTATGATTTAGGCGCTCATCTAATCGATCAAGCTCTTTGCCTATTTGGTCAACCGGATAAGCTGTGGGCCTACGTAGCCAATCAACGTAAGGGCGCAGTGGCTCCCGACTGCTTCGACCTACATCTAATTTACCCTGATAAAAAAGTACAACTCTGCTGTAGCTCTTTGGTGATAGAACCGGGGCCTCGGTTTCAAATCCATGGTAGCAAAGGCTCTTATGCGAAATGGGGCTTGGATCCTCAAGAACAACAACTTAATGCAGGCTTATCGCCTAAGACCGCCACCTTTGGCGCCGACAGTAATCGCAGTGAAATCCACCTGGCCAGTCAAGCCAGCTTGCATAAGCCGCTGAACAAGGGCAACTATCTCGCCTTCTACGATAACTTTGTCAATGCTGTAAACGACGCTGCTCCCTTAGCGGTAAGTGCCAACCAAGCCTCCGAGGTAATTAAAATTATCGAGCTAGCCATGCAAAGCCACCAGCAACAAAGCCTAATGACATTGGCGCCTCAAATTTCATGGTAAGGTCACTACAGGATGCTGCACAGTGCTAATTTTGTTGGCTTGTCTACTTATATTTGTAGGCTCCTTGGTGCAGTACACTATTGGTTTTGGCTTAGCGGTAATTGCCGCCCCATTGCTGTTTCAGTTGTCGCCGCTTTATGTGCCTGGGCCAGTGATTATTGTGGCGTTATTTGTCTCGGGCTTAAGCGCTTTTGAACACCGCTCAAGTATTTCATTAGCAGGTTTGAAATCGGCTATTTGGGGGCGGATCCCCGGCTCATTAGCAGGAGCCGCACTGCTACTTTGGGTGGACCCCGCCAGTTTGTCGTTTTGGCTAGGCTTATCAGTATTAATCGCGGTAGCCATCAGCCTGTTTCCTTTGCGCATTGCGCCCACTCCCAAACGGCTGGCCATCGCTGGTTTTCTATCGGGTTTCATGGGTACCAGTAGTTCCATAGGAGGCCCGCCCATGGCCTTGCTGTTGCAACATCAGCAAGCTCACTATTTACGCGCCAACCTATCGGCTTTTTTTGTCGCCAGCTGCCTTATCTCCTTGCTGGTACAAATCCCCATAGGCTACATGTCTTGGGCACACCTACAAGTGAGCTTACCGCTGATCCCCGCAGCTTTATTAGGTGCTTGGGTAGCGCGCAGTTATGGCAAAAAAATACCGCAACAATGGATGCGGCGTTTCTCACTGGCACTATGCGCCATCTCTGGCGGAACGGCGATACTGGCCTATTTCTTTTTACACTAGCCAAGCACTCGTTACGAACTCTCAAACAAGTCGTCATCGACCCGGTAAACGGGCAACTCAAACTTATATTGGCGACCCGCCATGACCAACAAGCCCTGATAACGGCTATCGCCAGTGGAAGAAAATTCAAATTGATAAAAGCGGCACCAGCGCCAGTAGCCCGCCATTTTTTGCGGCTTCTCACGTTTAAAATTAACTTCGAGTAACTGTAAATCCAACTGTTGGCATTTTTGCTTAATCAAGCGTTGAGCCCGCTCAGCATCTTTACGTCGTCGCCAAAACAAGCTCACAATTAAACAAAAAAAGAAAATGGCCAGTAAATCCATGCTACTCACTTAAATTAGGCAATTAATCAATATATGGGGCTGATAATACCAATCACAAGGCAGCTATTCACCATGCAGGCTAACTAGGATATGGCGCTCTCCACCATAATTACGGTGTTCGCCTAGATAAATCCCCTGCCAAGTACCTAAGGCTAATTGACCATTACTGATCGGTAGACTGAGCTGACAACCCAATAAGCTAGCTTTAATATGTGCCGGCATGTCGTCGGCTCCTTCATAAATATGTTCAAAATAGGCGGCATTTTCCGGCACTAAGCGATTAATGTAGGCCTCTAAATCACCACGCACACTAGGATCGGCATTTTCATTTAAACTTAAGCTAGCGCTGGTATGTTGCAGTAATAAATGACACAAGCCCTGCTTTATCTGATGCAACTCGGGTAACTGCGCCACCAACTCAGCCGTCACCAAATGAAATCCACGCGTTTTTGCTGATAATTTAAGGGTTCGTTGTAACCACATCACGGTTCGCCTTCTGTTCGTGTCGTTTTAGACTAACAGTGGCGAGTCAGTGTTGTAAACGCTAGCCCTGCAGCCGTTTCGCTAATAACTTAGCATTCCTTAAGGCCAGCGCATAAATCGTCAGTTGAGGGTTGGCTCCAAGGCTCGTTGGAAACACCGATCCGTCTATTACCGTTAAGCCCGACAACCAACGGTATTGCCCTTGATGATCCACCAAGGAGCGACGATCATCACCGCCCATCGCACACCCACCCATAACATGGGCTGAGGCTAATCGGGTGGCAAGCGCCTGCATCGGCAAGTTTGTTATAGCCTGTTTGGCCTCTGACCAAGTACGATAAAGCTGCGCTTGCTCGTGCAAGGGATAGACTCGGCGAGCGCCAGCAGCAAACTGCAACTCAGCCATGCTAAGCAAGGCACGCCTAGCTCCACGCCAGAGAAAATCATTCAAGGGATAATCTAGCAAGGGGCTACCATCGTCACGTAGCTGTACCGCTCCACCTTGGCTGTCTGAATGAAACCCATCCCTAAGCAAAGCAATGGTTACCTGTAGATGCTTGAAACGCGCCATCAGCTGCTGATGAAACCGCCCAAATCCGCTAAGCGTAGTGGCTAACAAAATAGGATGAACTGGCGGTACCTCTAATTTGTAACCACACTCCCCTACTGCTCCATCTTGCCAAACAAAATGATCAGAGTATACCGACTGTGGAGCCCCCTGATGACTATTTACCAACTGAGCGAATAATCCGCCACTCATCACGCTAGGATGAAGGAAGGTACGTTTACCCACCAGGTGATAGGGATCGGGAACCTTTGAGCGTAATAACACCGCTGGAGAACCAATAGCTCCAGCGGCTAAAACCACATGTCGTGCCTGCACTGTGACCATAATACCGCTTGGTCGTAATTGCGTATCAAGGGCCTGTAAATAAGCCCCCTTTACCTGTTGTTGCTTAATCTGTAAGCGCGCCACACTAAAGCGGCTTAGTATTTTCGCTCCCGCATTTAAGGCTGCAGGAATAGCCGTTACCAACATCGACTGTTTAGCATTGGTCGGACACCCCATGCCGCAATAACCCAAATCCCAACATTGCTTTACGTTGCGCGGAATACTTTGGTAAGACCAATCCAATTTTTGACAGCCTTTGGCCAGCAGCGCATTGTTAGGGTTGTTATTTAACCAAGGCTGAATGCCAAGCATCTGTTCCGCACGAGAAAAATAAGGGGCCAACTCAGTATCATTTAGTTGGCTTAAGCCCCAGTGTTGCTGCCAATGCTGAAGAGTTAAAGCCGGAGTACGCAGAGAAGTGGTCCAGTTCACCGTGGTGGAGCCGCCTACACAGCGCCCTTGGAAAATACGAATCGCCTTATCCTTGGTTTTTCGTGCCGCAGACTCTTGATAGAGATCAGGATAGGCGAAACGCTCTTGCAGCTTAAAATCCTGACTACTTTTTAGCGGCCCCTGCTCCACCAAAATCACCGCTAAACCCGCCTCAGCAAGTACCTGAGCACATATGCCACCACCAGCTCCGCTGCCCACAATCAATACATCACATTCCAAATGCTGAGCGCTTGGCTGCTGTGCACCATCCAGATGTTGCCAGCCCTTAGCCAAGCCTTGCGCGATTGGATCATTAATCATCAAATAACACCTTAGCAGCGGCAGGCAGCTGGTAGGAGATGGCAGGCCAAGAGCTAGGATCGCCATACCACGCGGCATAAATAATTTCATGCAAGCCTTGATAAGCCTGTCGCAGTAGTTGCCAGTAATGCTGCTGCCATCGCTCAAGTACCTGAAAGCGTTGTTGTAAGCTGAGTTCACTCAAAGGCGTCACGCCCGCACTGAGCAATAGCCAGCCCGCTCGTGATGCCAGTAGCTCAAGCAATTGCTGTAATTCTGCTTGAGTAGCAGGGCTTAATAATCGAAAGGCTTGATCAATACGCTGCAACAAGGCGCGTTTGGCTTGATTACCTTGTGGCTCGACCACACCATCAAGAAACGCCGGAATAAACCACCACAACACTTGCTGTTCTGTAGCCGATAAATGCAGCTGTGCTGTGGGCTCAAAAACCGCCGGAAAGTCAGCCACTAGCCAAGCGCCGCCGCCCGCAAAGGCACTGGCTACAGTCGCGTATTTCAATAGCTTTCGGCGGTTTAAGACCACACTGTTCTCCCTAAGCAAGCATGTTCAAAGCTCTATAAGGGTATAAACCCTGATCGGCTTTTTCACAAGTTTCCATGAGTAACTTAAGGATTAGAGCTTGTACGCCAGTAAACGATAGTCTGCTTTGCTTATATCGAGATGGCTTTTACTACTGATTCTAGCTATGGTTTAAGCAGCAAAGGAGTGGCAAGCAGCGTGACTACAGCAATCAATAAGCGGGCGGTAAGCCCACAGCAAAAACAACTTCGGCGTAGACAAATTCTTAATGCAGCCAAACAGGCGCTCGATGAACACGGTTACGACAGTGTGGTACTAAGCCAATTAGCACAACAACTCGGCCTATCTAAACCCGCTCTATACCGCTATTTTACTAACAAAGAAAGCCTATTTATGGCCTTATATATAGAAGAAGTTCAGCAGCTGTTAAACGCCATCGAACGTCTTTCCCATCAGGCCCTTAGACCAAGAGTATTAGCCGAAACGATTGCTGCCCAACCCACCTTTTGTTATCTCTCTGCCATCTTACATACGGTTTTAGAAAAACAGCAAAATTTAGAACAAGCTACCCAATTTAAGCGCCAGCTAAAAAGCATTGCCGAACAACTATGTAAATTATTTATCCGTTGGTCACCACACTTGAGCCAACAACAAGCCTTAAATAAAGTGATGTTTTTATATCAGGCAATTATTGGTTGCTGGCATACCAGCCATCCTTCTGCCACCATGCAACAAGTGATGAAAAACGACGAATTTGCAATACTTCGGCTTAACTTTGTAGACAGTCTCAGTTTGATATTGGTAAAGCTTATTGTGGACTAGCCGCCGTTTCCTTGAGCCACTCAACCACCGCTCGTAAGCCTTGTTCACGGCTGCGAGCCTGCTTATAACACAGATAGAAATCATAACCGGTATAAACCGCTGATACCGGCAAGTCCACCAGCTTACCCTCTCGAATATCTTGCTCCACCATGAAATCGCTAACTAATGCTATGCCTTGGCTGGTTTCCGCCGCTTCCAAGGCTAGTACCTGATGACTGAAACAATGAAAGGCTTGGTTCTCGGGCAGTGCAATACCTAAATTTTTAGACCAAACCGCCCAGTCACCGCCGGATTGCTTAGCGTCATCTTCCAGATCGCAAGATAACAAAGGAAAATTACAAATGTCTCGCTGCCAGTTTTGATGATCGATTTCCTGATAAAGACTAGGAGAACACACGGCCAACAGGCGCTCTTTGTGCAACAAATAACTGCTGTAACCCGGCGCAGAATTAGAAAAACAAATAAACAAATCACCACTCTTACTCGACAATACCGGCTCTTCGGTAATCATCTGCAGGCGCAAGTCAATTTCTGGATAGCGTGCTCGAAAACTGGGTAACATCGGCACCAAACGCTTCAAGGCAAAGGAGCTATAAGAGGTTAAGCGCAGTTGGTCGAGTCGCTCGCCTTTTACTTGCCGAGTATAATGACTCAATTCGTTGAGGATCCGCTCCACTTCTGAGAAATAACTGCGGCCAATATCACTCAACTGTAACTGCCGCCCCACCTTATCAAACAAGGGTTCTGCTAAATAATCTTCCAATAAACGCAAGCGGTGGCTGACCGCGCTTTGGCTAATCCCCAACTCATCGCCCGCCTTAGCGACACTTTGATTACGCGCCACGGCTTCAAAAGCGATTAAGGCATTAAGAGGAGGAAGAGTGCGCATATAAATACATTAATATTTTTCATATATTTAAAAATATTATCATTTTTTTAATATTTAACAAACTTCTACACTGCTTGTTCTCTACGCTAGGCAAGCCAACTCATGGAGGCAATAATGCGTCATAACCCCACTGTTATTGCTATTTTTATTTTGGTTATCGCCAACCAGATAGCAGTATTATCTGACGCCCTGATGAAAGTGGCGGGGGAGCAAGCGTCGCTGTTTGAGATTTTGCTTTATCGGCAACTCAGTACCTTGTTAATGTTGTTGCCTTTATTTCTTTTCACCAAACAAAAACTGCCACAAAAGCCAGTAGTGCATATAGTGCGCGGTCACCTCTGGTTGCTCGGCTCCGCCTGTATGGTATTAGCGTTAATCGCATTACCGTTGGCCACAGCCAATGCGCTGTTTTATGCCGCCCCTATCATGATGCTACCGTTAGGCATGTGGTTACATAAAACGCATATTAACCGCACTCAATTGGTAGCTGCGGTAATCGGCTTTGCCGGAGTCTTGGTGATTATTCGCCCTACCGAATTTAATTGGGGCGCACTCGCAGCACTAGGCACCGCCTTAACCCTAGCCTTAAGTAACTTAACCGTGAAGTACATTCCACGGCAAGAGTCGGTTATTACCAGCTTGTTTTGGACCAATATGATGGTAGTTCCGGCGACTTTTTTGTTGGCCCTACCACAGTTACAAGGCATTAATTGGCAACTACTCTATTTAGCCGCTGGTAGTAGTTTATTTATTTTGTTTTTGCACGCGGGTTCGGTGATTGCTTATAAAACCGCCGACGCCAATACTATCTCTAGCGCTGAATACACTGGACTAATAGGCGCTGCGGTGATCGGCTGGTTCAGCTTTGGCGAAATGCCAGATACGCTAACTTGGCTAGGTGCAGCAATGATTATTTTACCTTTGGTATTAGTAGGTAAACGGAGCCTACGCAAACCGCTAAAAAGCGAACTAACTAGCAACAGCGAGTAACTCACTAGCTTTAAGCTACACTCTAGCTTGTAACACAATCGTTGCTAACAACATCAGTAGAATACCTAGCCGCTCTTGCGCTTAACAAGGATTTTAGTAATGCTTAAGCAAAGCCAGTAAAAGCCCATGTGTTTTGTTTAAGCGTTTTTCCCTAGCTGTTTGTCTAATTATCAGCCTTTTTGCGTTGACCGCAGCCAATCAAGCCAGCACTCTCAAGCTTGCGGCCGATCGCTGGTGTCCTTATAACTGTGCGCCCAACAGCCAAAAACCCGGCTATGTCGTTGAATTAGCTGAATTGGCTTTTGCTCCCGACTATCAGGTGAAGCTAATTGAAGTGCCTTGGTCCAGAGCGCTACGCAATACCGAACTCGGGCTCTATAACGGAATCATTGGTGCGCTTCCCGGAGAAGCTCCAGGGTTTATTTATCCGCTGACTCCAGTGGGTATCGCTCGTCAGGTATTGGTGGTGCGCCAAGACAATCCTTGGCAATATAACGGCTTGATATCCTTACATCAATTACGTATTGCAGTGGCTGCTGACTATAGCTATAGCGACGAACTAGATGCTTACATTGAAGCCCAGCAACATAGCCGAGATTTAGTGGTAATACGCAGCGAACAACCCTTAGAGCGTATGCATAAATTATTAAAGGAAGGGAAAATTGATGCTTACATCGAAGATAAAACCGTAGTGAGTTACCATGCCCACCGACACCACGAGACTCAGCAGATTCGCTTTGCCGCTGAATTTAATGCGTCCCCCATCTACATCGCTTTTTCACCAGCAGAACCTCTTAGTTATCGGCTAGCTAAACACCTTAGTTCACGCATTACAGAGCTGCGAAATAACGGTCAACTGGCTACCTTGTTAGCCCGCTATGGCCTTGAGGACTGGGCCCAATAGCTCGCCTTACAAAAGGCTACGCCAGTCAAATCGCCGCTGCAGCAACAGTTCTTTTTTATCTTTAGGTAGCTGCTTGATGGCGTATTCAAGCTGCATCGCTTGGCGTTTAGACGCCAAAGCTTGCTGAAATTCCAGCACTAAAGGTCCTTTTCCTCGAAGTGCTTTAGCCCCCTTAAGCCCACCGTCTTGGTGTTCTTTAAAACGCCGAGCGACATCAGTAGTCACCCCGGTATACAGGTGCTGATGCCGCGTTCTAATCATATAAACAAACCACTCTTTCTTGACAGTGGCTTCGGCAAGCGTGTCGGTCATTTAGGCTTCAATGCCCACGATAAGCCAAGGTGCATTATCCTGATCAAGGCGACGCTCTAAGTGCCACACTTCATTTAGCTCACTCTCCTCACCACTCACTTCATCGCGGATCCGTCCAGTGAACCTCACACTCACTTCCGCATTCAGCATCGAGTGATCAGCCCGCACCAACTCAGCATCAACAAACAGGACTTTGCTATTAATTTCTTGGCTGGCATACGAGCGACGCTCTTCAGTCAAAGCGTTATATAGGTCGATGCTTAGATATTCTTGCATCAAACTTAAATTATTGTCGTTCCAAGCTCGCTGTAGGGTATCGAAATGCCCACGAGCGCCATCTAAAAAGGCAACACTATCGAAACCCACTGGAGGATTAAAGGGAATGTCTTGCTGCTCTGCGCTAGCAAGTTGGCTAGCATTGGCAAAACCGCCTTGCTGCCATTGATTCTGCTGCTGAGGACTTGGGTAGGCAGCCGCCGAAGCATGATTCATTGCCGCCGTTTTTTGCTGGTTTAAGCCTCGCAAGAAGCGCACCGCAACAAACGCAATCAAGGCAAACAGCAATATATCCATCATTTGCAGGCCTTCAAAAGCACCACCACCTAATAGCGCTGCAAATAGCCCACCTGCCAACAGGCCCCCCAATAAGCCTCCCATCATATTAGGACGGCGAACAGTGTTTGTTGCTCCACTTTTGGGGCTCTGTTGTTGATTCAACTGCTGACTTGGTTGCTTCTTAAACGTGGGTTGGCTCTTACCCCAAGATTTACCGCCACCAAAGCGTTTTGCTTCTGCCTCTGGCGTGACAATTAAAACAGCCATCACCAATGCCATAACGTTGAATAATTTTTTTAACATTTAATCTACCTTGTTTAGTCTCATTCAGCGTTAAGCAGTGTACCCCGCTTAACAGCAGGTTCAAGCTAATTCGGCATAGCTAAAATTCTCAGTCAGCGAGGGGGATTCTTTGACATTTCGAAAATGTAAAATTTTTATTACACATCATTGTTAATTATTCCAATCCTAACATTTTATTAAATATCAAAATCTTAAATCACTAAAAAAGATAACCGTCAGTAAACCCTATTGTGTTGAACAACGTTTAACCTAAGCTCATCAGGTCAACATTAAAAAATAAAACCGTTGATATAGACAGACGCTTACTAAATGACCAGAAAAAGGACCTAGCCATGATACTTCTCGTTGGTGGTGAAAAAGGCGGCAGTGGAAAAAGCTGCTTAGCACAGAATCTAGCGGTGTACTTAAAACAACATTTCAATACCGAAGTTTTACTGGTGGACTGTGATCCCCAGCGAACCAGCTCTGATTGGGTGCAAGCCCGCAACGAGCAGGAAGAGCTGCCCCCAATCTCTTGTGTACAGCTTTACGGCAATATTCGTAACGACTTACTCAGCCTACAAAACCGTTTTGATTTCGTGGTGGTTGACTGCGGTGGACAGGATAGCAAAGCACTACGGTCTACCATGGCGGTAGCCACTCATGCATTAATCCCGTTGCGGCCGAAACGACGCGATATGAAAACTCTGCCGCACCTGGAAGAATTGGTTAATACCTGTAAAGCGGTGAATTTTCATTTAAAAGAAGCCGTGGTGCTAACCCAGTGCCCTTCGCTACCCAGCCAATATAAACGCATCGATGAAGCCAAAGAGGTTTGCGTCACCTATGGCCTGTCGGTTTTAGATGCAATTACCTTTAACCGCAATATTTATGACGATAGCGAAGAGCGTGGCTATACCGTGTTAGAACTAGAACCCGATGGAAAAGCGGCTCAGGAAATTCGCAATATTGCTGAAGAATTTATCGTATGTGAGCAAGGAGCGGCAGATCATGGCATTACACGATCTCAAGAAAAAGCCTCAGGCTTCTAAACCCAAGCCATTATGCGATGTGGATAGTTTCATTGAGCAAGCAGAGTTGTATGCTAATGGCTACCAAAATGTAGTGCAGCTTCCGCTAAAACAGAGTCGCCAAGCTCAAACAGTAAAAGCCAAAAACGCGACCTTCAGCTTGAACCAGCAAGTGATTAACGAGCTGGAGCAAATAAAGCAACAAACCGGCCTATCTAAATCCTTGTTGGTACGTAGTTTAATCCACTACCTCAACGATTTAGCAGCAAACCAACAACGTGATTTGCTAGACAAGTACCTAAAATAGCGCTTAACCCCGCCAGCGATGGCGGGCCAAAGCAATTTTATGCTGCTGAAATAGCACACCTTCAGACTCCAGTAATTGCCGTTGCTGGCAATACTTTGCTGAATCTAACGGAAACGATAACATGCCCTTGGCATTAATCACTCGGTGCCAAGGCAAGTTACTATCTTCTGGTAAATTTTTTAAACAACGTCCTACGGCCCGTGCCATGCGTGGATAACCCGCCATCGCGGCGACATCACCATAGGTAGCCACCTTACCTTCTGGAATATGCGCTATCACCATCCAAAACTTGGCTAAATAGTCAGCCTGAGCCATAAGACTAACTTTGCATCCATACTTCCATGGCCCAGTCCCAAATACTGTCCCATTCTGGCACGAGCTCTTCTTGGCCCTGCCAATAACCCACTTCACCTTCTTGGCTAATAAAATAGAAACTGTCACCATTTTGGCAAATGGGAATAAACTCTCGGGGCAGGCCTAGGTTCCAAGCGGTAGCGGCCACGTCTGGTAAATAGGTATGTAGATAAGGGTCGCTAATCGTCACCGGCTCTAAGCTACCATAGGTAACATTACTAACGGTAAGCTGGAAAGCGCGTAAATCACTAGGCATGGGGATTAAAATAATTTCCTCAACTTCAACCAGTTGACTCTCTGTTGGCAACTCACTCGGATAACTTCCCGACTGATCCGCCGCTCTGATTTCATCAATTAATTCTTGCATGCTTGTCTCTCCGCAACATTGACCTACAATGCTGTTAGCCATTTGGTGGCACAGCTTAACTAGAAGACGCTCACTCAGTAAAGGATTATCCATGTCGGCACTTAGCGCAATCTGCGTAGAACCCGAAAGCCCTGCTCGCTATTGTATTATTTGCTTACATGGCTTAGGTGCTGGAGCGGAAGATTTATTGCCCTTAGCCAAACAGCTCAAGCTCAATCAGCAAGCAGCTGTGCGCTTTGTTTTCCCCACGGCACCGGAGCGCCCAGTCAGCGCTAACGGCGGCTATTTGATGCCTGCTTGGTACGACATTCTGGCTTTTTCTCCGCAGCGAAAAATCAACTTACAACACTTAAACGAAGTGAGTGCGCAAGTCTCGCAACTCGTGGAACAGCAAATGGCTCAAGGCATCGCCAGCGAAAACATCATTCTGATGGGCTTCTCCCAAGGTGGCGCGGTCGCTTACCATTGCGCCCTTAACACCATTAAGCCGCTGGGCGGATTAGTGTGTATGTCGACCTATTTGCTGCCGCAAAGCCTTCCTAAGCAGCCATGGCAACTCAATACCCCGATATTAATCCAACATGGCCAACACGACGATGTGGTGGATCCAAGCTTAGGCCAACAAGCAGCAGAACAACTGAAGACCTTGGGTTATCACACCGAATTTGAAAGCTTCGCTATGACTCATACCATTAGCTTGGGTCAGATTAAAGCGCTCAGTCTATGGCTTAATCAGCGCTTTAGTTAACTTGGTGAGCTTCTGCCAAACATTCTTGAAAGCAGGCTAAAATACGTGAGGGTTTAGGGGAAGCTCGAGTCACCGCCAGGAACGGACAATGGTAACTAAACTCTTCACCACCAATGGGGCGAACCAACCCATGTTCCACAAAGCTACGGGCATAGTGCTCCGGAAGAAAAGCCAAATAAGCGCCAGACAGCAATAAGGTAGCAATGGCCTCTTGATCGTAAGCTGTAGCATGGCGCACAAAGCCTTTTTGCTGCGAGGTATCCATATTGGGCGAATGGTGACCTAATCCGGCATATTTTTGGGCCACAATCTCTTCGGCGCTAATGGTAATATCGGCGCGCTTAAATAAGGGATGATGGTAGCCGCAATACAGAGCCATTTTTTCATTAAATAGAGGTTGGTAGAGCAAACTGGCCGACTGCCGTTGCCCTGGCACCACTCCTAGCTGAAAGCGACCTTCAATCACCCCGCTTTCGATTACCGATAGGGTTTCGACATACAAATCTAAAGTTACTTTGGGAGCTCGTTGTTCGAATAGCTGTAAGGCTTGAGATATTTTGGCCTGCTGGTTAGTCACCGTTTTATCGAACAAGGCAATCGCTAAGTTGCCGCTCATTTCCCGATGTAAGCTTTGTACGTCGGCACGAAACTCATCCAAAGCGCCCATCAGTCGCAAACTCGACTGATAGACGTGCTGCCCTTCAGAGCTTAAAACAAAGCCTGCACGGCCTCGCTGACACAGCGTCACCCCCAGGCGGATCTCTAAATCTTTAATATGCCGACTAATGGTAGAGCGACCAATATTAAGCTCTACCTCTGCAGCGGAAATGCCACCGCATTCGGCCACCACCCGAAAGACCTTAAGCAAACGCAGGTCTACATCACTTAATTGACCGAGGATCTTCTTCACTAATGTTTCACCTTTATGAAACTTTGAATTCAAAGATACACATTTATACACCTTAAAACCAGCGCTAATCTAGGCTCTTGGAATCGCTTTGCTAGGAGAAGCAAATGGCTACATTGCAGCAAATGGGGTTAACCCAACAGCAACTAGACAGCCACTGGATGGCTTACACAGGAAATAGACAATTTAAACGTGACCCTCGCATCATCACCCATGCTAAGGGTAACTATTATTTCGATGCCGATGGCCGAAAAATATTTGATGGCTTATCTGGCTTATGGACCTGCGGCCTCGGCCATGGTCGCCAAGAGATTGTAGATGCCATTAGCAAGCAAGCTAGCCAGCTAGATTACTCTCCTGCATTTCAGTTTGGCCACCCAGGTTCTTTTAAACTAGCAGAGAAAATCAGCGAATTTATGCCCCAAGGTTTAAACCGAATTTTCTTCACTGGTTCTGGCTCAGAGTCCGCCGATACCTCGTTAAAAATTGCACGCGCCTACTGGCGTAAAAAGGGCCAAGCAGGAAAGACCAAACTCATCGGCCGCGGTAAAGGCTACCACGGAGTTAACTATGGCGGCCTAGCGGTAGGAGGCATCGCCCCCAACCGCGCGCTATTTGGCAGCAGTGTTGATGTTGGCCACCTGCGCCACACCATGTTACCAGAAAATCAATTTTGCAAAGGACAGCCACAAAGCGGAGCAGAACTGGCCAACGACCTACTCGATCAAATAGCGATTCATGACGCGTCCACCATCGCCGCAGTGATTGTTGAACCGATGTCTGGCAGCGCAGGGGTGATTCCGCCGCCAGTTGGCTACCTTCAGCGCTTACGTGAGATTTGCGACCAGCATGACATTCTGCTGATTTTTGATGAAGTGATTTGTGCCTTCGGCCGCCTAGGTTACAAAACAGGCGCAGAAGCGCTAGGAGTGACTCCCGACATGCTCAACATGGCCAAGCAATTAACCAACGGGGTGATTCCCATGGGTGCAGTGGCTTGTAAGCAAGAAATTTACGATCTGTTTATGGAGCAAGGCGGTCCTGACTACATGTTGGAAATGCCTCATGGCTATACTTATTCGGCTCACCCCATCGCCTGTGCCGCAGGTCTTGCTTCTCTAGACTTGCTTAGCCAAGAGAATAGCTTTGAACGAGTTCGTGAGATGGCACCGGTACTTGAACACGCTGCCCATCAGCTGGGTTCTTTGGAACTGGTAAACGATGTACGCAATATGGGGCTGGCGGTAGGTTTAAGCATTGCCCATGCTCCTAACGAGCTGGGCCTACGCCCCTATCAAATTGCCCAAGCCATGTGGCAACAAGGTTTTTATGTTCGTTATGGCGGTGACACCATTCAGATCGCCCCGCCCTTTACCGTAACAAAAGAAGAAATTGATAGTTTATTCAACGCCCTAGGCGACACCATTCAAAACTTAACTAAGTAAGCTTAATTACGAGGATTTATTCATGTCTATTATTGGTCACCTAATTAACGGCGAAACCACTACCGACCACACACGGCTGCAAGATGTGTACAACCCTTCTACCGGCGAAGTCGCCAAACAAGTAGCGCTCGCCCCTAAGAGTACCGTAGAACAAGCCATCGCTTGTGCTCAGGAAGCGTTTCCCGCATGGCGTAATACTCCTGTCGCCAAACGTGCTCAGGTGATGTACCGCTATAAGAACCTATTAGAAGAACATGCCGACAAAATTTGTGAACTAGTAGGTATGGAGCACGGTAAAACCGCCGCTGATGCCAAAGGCGAACTAACCCGTGGCATCGAATGTGTTGAATACGCTTGTGGCGCGCCAGAACTTCTCAAAGGCGAACATTCACGCAATGTAGGTCCGGGTATTGACTCATGGAGTGAATTTCAAGCACTCGGCGTAGTCGCAGGGATTACCCCGTTTAACTTCCCGATGATGGTACCCATGTGGATGTTCCCGATGGCGCTAGTTTGCGGCAATACCTTTGTGCTTAAACCTTCCGAGCGTGATCCCTCAGTCACCATGTTTATCGCCGAGTTATTACATCAAGCCGGCCTTCCTGCCGGTGTATTTAACGTGGTGAACGGTGATAAAGAGGCTGTAGACACCTTACTAACTGACCCTCGTGTAGCTGCTGTGAGTTTTGTCGGTTCCACCCCCATCGCCGAGTACATTTACAGCACCGCCACCGCCAACGGCAAGCGTTGCCAAGCACTTGGCGGCGCCAAAAACCACGCCATAGTTATGCCCGATGCTGACTTAGATAATGCGGTTAACTCTTTACTCGGTGCTGCCTTTGGTTCTTCTGGCGAACGTTGTATGGCACTTTCTGTAGCAGTAGCAGTGGGTGACGAAGTCGCAGACAAACTCGTCGCCGGTCTTAGCTCGGCCATGCAAAGCCTAAAAGTAGGTGCCTACAACGACCCAGCCAACGACTTTGGCCCACTGATTACCGCGGAGCAACGCGATAAAGTAGAAATGTATATTGGCAGCGCAGAACAAGATGGCGCAACAATAGTAGTAGATGGACGCCAACCCGATGTAGCAGGCAACCCCAAAGGCTTCTACGTTGGTGGAACCTTGATCGACCAAGTGACCCCTGCGATGAAAGCGTATCAGGAAGAGATTTTTGGTCCAGTGCTATGCGTAGTGAGGGTCGACACCATGCAACAAGCCATGCAATTAATCAACGAGCACGAATACGGCAATGGTACCTGTATCTATACTCGTGACGGTGAAGCGGCTCGTTATTTCTCAGACCACATACTCGTGGGCATGGTGGGAATTAACGTTCCTCTGCCAGTGCCAGTGGCTTACCATAGCTTTGGCGGTTGGAAGCGCTCACTATTTGGTGATTTACATGCTTACGGACCCGATGCCGTGCGTTTCTATACCAAACGTAAATCCATCACTCAACGTTGGCCTTCATCTTCGGTTCGCGAAGGGGTGAACTTCTCCTTCCCTAGCTAATTTGATTACTGCTAGCAGCAGCTTCGCTGCTGCTAGCAGTAATGCTTTATTAAAGTAGTTGCCTTAGTAAACGGTCGGCTCTCAGCCTAGAGATCCTTCTCAGTACACGCTGCACCGGTTGCGGATAAACCTCAAAACTGTCTAAATCCTGCGCCGAAGTAAGCGCTGTTGTATGAGAAAGAATGTTGTTCAATTCGCGCTGATTCTGTTCGGCCATGAAACCCGAAGGGTCATCTAATAACAAGCCGTTCTCTAAATCTAAACGCCAAGCCCGTGGATTAAAGTTATTTCCGGTTAACAAGTTATAGCGTTGATCCACCCATAAACCCTTAACGTGAAAGCTATTATCTCCATCAGACCAAATATCAACCTTCAATAAACCTCGGTCAATATAGCGCTGTTTACGTTGCATGAACTTACTTAAGTTCAACTCGTATAAATAGGGCAGCGCATGGACCGCCTTAAACACCTGCTGTGGTTGTTGATAGAAATCACTAGCGGTTTTATCGCCAACGATTAAGCTCACCTCAACCCCCCGCTTCAACGCCTTACTTAACTGTTTCTTCAAAGAGCGAGGAAGATTGAAGTAAGGTGTACAAAGAATAATTTGTTGCTGAGCATGGGCAATTAAACGGCTAATCGTTTTATTGAGTAGGTTACGTCGAGAGCCTAAACCGAGCACCGGCATTACAGCTAGGTCATGCTGATTCAACGACTGTGGCTGATAGCGATACTGCTCTCGCTGTAAACCAGCACGTAAATAACGTATCGCAGACTTAAGCGCTTTAGTAGTGACAGGTGAAGTAGAGGAAAGGCTGGTTACGGCATCGCTCGCTAATAGCTGCTGGTCCAAATAATTAACCATCGTATCGGCTAAGCGAGTGTTCTCCAGTAATACATAGCGGTCAAAACGATAACGTTGGCCACGAGCTAGATAAACATCATTAAGGCTAGCGCCACTATAAACAACCGTATCGTCAATAATACTGCCTTTTAAATGCAATACCCCAAATAGCTCGCGATTACTTACCGGCACACCCGATATGGTTATCAAGTCAGGAAACTGCTGCTGATAATCTCGGTACATCGCTGCATTACCCTGAGCAGTACTTTCTCCAATCAAGCCTCGTTGCGCTCGGTGCCAATCAACCATCACTTGTACCTCAAGTGTGGGGCGCAGCTGCTTAGCTTGGTATAAAGCATCCATAATGCTACGCCCAGCAACATCGTCTTCCAAGTACAAGGCGACTATGTAGATGCGTGACCGTGCAGCAGCGATCATCTGCAATAATTTTTGTCGGTAACTCACAGCATCATTCAACACATGAATTTGCTGGGCATCTTGTGCTAGCAGTGGAAGAGCAAGAGGAAAATCGTTTACAGAGGCACTTAAACTCATTGCTGGCGGTCTTTGCAATAAAATGATTTAGAGAGTCTAACAAAAGCAGTCTAGTTACACTAAAAATAGCAGATAGAGCTAAACTGGCGGCTTACTGTTTGAACAATAAAAAAGGGCTTCCCACTTGGGAAGCCCTTCATTATTTGGAGCCTGACAGTGACCTACTTTCACATGAGGAAACCCCACACTATCATCGGCGCAATTGCGTTTCACTTCTGAGTTCGGCATGGGTTCAGGTGGTTCCACAACGCTATTGCCATCAGGCAAAAACTTATACTCTAGTTTAAAGGCGAAGCCAAAAATCAGCGCTAGAGTAAAAAGCCCTGCTCGATGAGCAGGGCTTAGTATTAGAAGCCTGGCGGTGACCTACTTTCACATGGGGAAACCCCACACTATCATCGGCGCAGTTGCGTTTCA